>WBZV01000229.1_pt1 | contig 21416 bp, 18 predicted proteins | sample 5204221 | NCBI WGS metagenome assembly WBZV01 (sample SAMN12344360, study PRJNA552823) | activated sludge metagenome | biome: Activated sludge suspended growth; feature: Nitrification reactor; material: Wastewater; isolation source: activated sludge from nitrification reactor of wastewater...
AGTACGATTCGCCCCTGTGCTCGCTGCGGCCTTGCTGGACGGCCTTTTTGCGCATCCTGCGAGGCTGTTCAACGTCGTCCCACACCGCGTATCTGTGGTGGCTTTGGGACTCAAAATGAGTTTTTCTGCAACCTGGTAGAGGAGAGCCCTCATATGTATTACGCCATGACTGTCTTGCTGCTTGTTGCGACCATGTGCGGAGAAGCCGTCTGGGCCTATGAAGCCATCACGGTTTCAGAGGGTGGGACTCTTACGGGCACCGTCAAGCTTGAAGGGACTGTCCCCAAACCAAAAGGGTACAACCTCACGACCTTGCCGGACCAATTCTACTGCGGGCGCATTTCGGATGGGCAAGGCTGGCGCATCCTGCAACCGTTCCAGGTCGGGCCTGGGGGCGAGTTTCGCGACGTCGTGGTTTATCTGGAAGGGATCGTCATGGGCAAACCCTTCAGCGAAGGGAGCGTATCGCAAATCGATGCGAAAGACTGCCTCTTCGAACCGTTCACCACGGTTGTGCGGGACGAACAATCGGTGACAGTGGTCAACATGGATCCCGTCATGCACGACATTCAGGCCTATGAAACGTCCCAATTAGGTGCCCGCGTGTTGTTCAATGTGCCGCTGCCGATGAATCCGCAACACCCGCGCAATCTGAAAGATCGCAGCGATGCCGGGATGTACCACAAACATATGGCCGGCCCGCCGATGAAGCAATTGGTCAATCTCAGCAAGGGTCGCCGGATCTTCGTCATGCAATGCGGCTTCCATGCCTACATGGAGAGCTGGGGACTGGCCGTCACCAATCCGTATTTTGCCAAGACCGACGAGCATGGCCGGTTTACCCTGACCGATGTGCCGCCGGGCACCTATAAGTTGGTTGTCTGGCATCCCTACATCAGGACGACCGTTGAGCAGACGGTCACCATTGCTCCGAAGGGGACTGTTGATGCCACCATCGGCGTCCCGGCGCCGACGGGGCGGCTCTATGCCAACGAGGTGATGGAGCATCCGTACAATCGCTATAACGTGCTCGAAGAAACAAAGCGGGAAATCGATCCGATGATCCACAAGCAGGAGCATTGAAGCGGGAATGAGAGGGGCGAAGCACCCAACACTATCTCGTGGAGCAGGATTGCTGATAGGCGATGAGTGTGTGGTGCAGGCAAGGATCTCGAGAGAGGCAGCGTCTCAAAATCAGAAACTGCGAATCGCCAGACCGATGGGTCAGCCATTCTGCTGCATTGAGCGTCCTCAATGTCGTCATTACACCGGCCTTTTCTCCGGTATTTGCATGCGGCTGAATCTGACATCGGAAATGTTTCGGGAACTGACCCATCTAACGGTCGGAATCCTCGCTTTTTATCATGCAATCGGCGATCTCTTGCAGGCCTATATCGGCAAGGCGATTGTGCCACTGGTGCCTCCCCTTCTCCGTCACACGAACGGCATGAGGGGGCCGGTCCGATTGGAGCCGGCACGGTCTCACGGGGGAACCTGAATGCGCATGAAATGGTTGCGCGGGTTCTGCGTTACGGCCGTCGTGCACGGTCGCTTTTCGGTTATCAGTTGATGTGTCAAACCGTATGTTTTAGGGTTCCTAGAGGCTGTCAAGATTTTCCTGTTCACATCTCGAAGACCAGGGGGAGTGATCGAATGCATTCTGTGTCTGGTTGTGGGGCATCTTCCTTGAGGTTCATACTGCAACGATGACCGTTCTACTTGTCGGCCTGCTGGCGATCTACATAGCCGGCGTCATCCTTCCTCCATGTTTTCCCGGGAAAGCGAGGATTCAGAACCTCGTCGCACATGGGCTGGCGGCGGCGGCAGGTTTCGCCGGTATGGTCCTTGGGCTTGCGGGGCTTCTCGCGCCGGAGCCATGGACCGCTTCCGTTGATTCATCGATTCCCTTTCTCAGCGTTGCAATCCGCCTCGATCCGTTGGCGTCGTTCTTCGTGCTCACGATCTCCGTGGTCGGCCTTGCCGCATCCATCTTTGCGCTGGGTTACCTGGAAGAACTCTATGGGCGGGCATCTATCGCCGCCATGGGCTCCCTCCTCAACGGGTTTTCGCTCTCCATGACCCTGGTGGTCCTGGCCGACAACGGGTTCTTCTTCCTGATCCTCTGGGAAGTCATGTCACTGCTGTCCTATGGGCTGGTTGTGACGGAGCACGAGAAACCCGGCGTCCGCGAGGCCGGATTGTTTTATCTCATCATGACGCACGTCGGCACCGCGTTCATCATCCTCACGTTTTTGATTTTTTTCCAGGAAACCGGCTCCTTCTCCTTCGAGGCGTTTCGCCACCCCGACCAGCAACTTCCTGAGGGATTACGATCGATCGCGTTTTTCACGGCCTTGCTCGGATTCGGCGCGAAGGCCGGCATCGTCCCGCTGCATGTGTGGCTGCCCTACGCGCATCCCGCCGCCCCGTCTCACGTGTCGGCATTGATGTCAGGGGTCATGATCAAGACGGCCATCTACGGGTTGATCCGGGTGTACTTCGATTTCATGGGCGGGGAATTCCCCTGGTGGTGGGGCTTCACGTTGTTGGTCGCCGGCACGGTGTCGGCGCTCCTGGGTGTCATGTATGCCTTGATGGAACATGACCTGAAGAGCCTGCTCGCCTTTCACAGTGTGGAAAACATCGGCATCATTCTGTTGGGGATGGGCGCAGGGATGATCTTCCATACCTATGGCTTGCACGAACTGGCTGCGCTCGGATTATTGGCGGGTCTGTACCATACCATCAACCACGCGGCGTTCAAGGCGTTGTTGTTTCTGGGCGCGGGGGCGGTACAGTTCGCCACCCATACGAGACAGATCGAAGAGTACGGCGGCTTGCTCCGGCGCATGCCCTGGACAGGCGCCTTCTTTCTGGTCGGCGCCGTCTCCATCGCCGCCCTTCCGCCCACCAACGGTTTCGTCAGCGAGTGGCTGGTGTTTCAGAGTCTGTTTCTCAGCTTCCAGCTGCCGACCCTGTTTCTGAAGTTGATGTTGCCGATTGCCGCCGCGATGTTGGCTTTGACGGGCGCGCTGGCGCTGGCTTGTTTTGCGAAGGCGTTCGGGATGTCGTTTCTGGCACAGCCGCGCAGCTCCCATGCCCGCCATGCGACGGAAGTGCCCCGGTCGATGCGGGTCGGGATGGGCTTGTTGGCAGGGCTCTGCATTGTGCTGGGGCTGGCGCCCATGCTGGTTGTCCCATTGTTGGATCGGGTCACGGCTCCATTGACCGGCGCGGCTATCAGTTCGCAGGTGCTGGCGCTCGACGGCTGGGTGGTGGCGCCGGTGACGGTGGAATTTTCGAGTATCTCGACGCCGGTGCTTGCCATGCTCCTGGTCGTGGCGGGGGCGTTGGGGCTGCTGATTGCCCGACTCTTCGGGAAGGCGCTGCGCGCGCGCTATTACAAGACCTGGGGATGCGGGCTGAATCTGACGCCTCGCATGGAATACACCGCGACCGGCTTCGCGCAACCCATCAAGCAGGTCTTTGAAACCATCTACCAGCCGACGGTGAAGCTGGAGCAGGAGTTTCTGGAGCAATCGAAGTACTTCATCAAGCATCAGCGGTTCGAGTCGCACATTGAACCGGTCTTCGAGAAATACCTCTATCGGCCGGTGGTGGCATTGCTGCTGGCGACAGCCGACCGGCTGCGCATCATTCAGGCCGGCAGTCTCCATCTGTATCTCACCTACATTTTTGTGACGCTGGTGCTGTTGTTGTTATGGGCGGGGTAGGGAGCGCCGGCGGGATATGAGTAGGTGTCGTGCCAGGTCGTTCGATCATTGAGTGACGGGAGCTATGCAGTCGTTCATCCCTATCGTGCTGGTCGTCGTTCAGCTCGCGCTGTTGTTGGCTCTCTCTCCGTTTGTCGTCGGTCTGATCCGAAAGGTCAAAGCACGCCTGCAGTGCCGCCGCGGGGCGAGCCTTTTTCAGCCTTACGCCGATCTGGCCAAGTTGTTCAGGAAGCAGCCGGTGATTTCTTCGACGACCTCCTGGATTTTTACCGCGGCTCCGTACATTGTCTTTGCCTCGACCGTAGCGGCGGGGCTGTTGATGCCGGTGTTCGTCTCTCACACACCGCTCAATTTCGCGGGGAACATCATTGCGCTCGTCTATCTACTGGCGCTGGGGACCTTCTTCCTCATCCTGGCGGGGCTCGATGCAGGATCGGCGTTCGGAGGGATGGGCAGCAGCCGCGAGGCGATCGTCGCGACGCTGGCCGAGCCGGCGATGATGCTGTCCATCCTTTCTATCGCGCTGACCGCCGGCTCCACGAATTTAAGCACCATCGTTCATCAGTCCGCGTTGATGGAAGGGGTCGTGGTGGCTCCGCCCGCGCATTTGATGGCGCTGGCCGCCTTGTTCATCGTGACGCTGGCGGAAACCGGTCGTGTCCCGGTGGATAATCCCGCGACGCACCTGGAATTGACGATGATCCACGAGGCCATGCTGCTCGAGTATTCCGGCCGCTACCTGGCGTTGATGGAGTGGGCGGCCGGCATTAAGTTGCTGGTGTTCCTGACCTTGATCGTGAACGTCTTTGCACCATGGGGTATCGCCACGAGTCTGGCGCCGTCAGCGATCGCCGTGGGTCTTTTGGTCTATCTTGGGAAAGTCGCTGCGCTGGCTCTTGTGATCGGTGTAATCGAATCGATGTTCGCGAAGCTGCGATTGTTTCGGGTGCCAGAAATGCTGGGCGCGGCGTTCATCCTGTCGCTGCTCGCGCTGGTCTTCTTCTATACGCTGAAAGGGTAACGCGGTGCCCGCTTCGACACAATTGGGCTCACAACTCGTCGATCTCTGCTCGGTCCTGCTGCTGCTCTGTTGTTTTGCCATCGTGGCGCAGCGTCGATTGTCGGCCTGTGTGGATCTGTTTGCGCTACAGTCCGCGTTTCTGGCGGCGACTGCCGCGCTCGTCGCGTTTCTGACCGGACATAAGCACATTTATTTCGCGGCGGCCCTGACGATCGTCATCAAAGTGATCGTGCTGCCACGCATTCTCCGGAAGGTCATTGAGCGTCTGAATGTCTCCCGCGAGCTGGGGATGAATATCAACATTCCGGCGGGCCTGCTGATCTGCGGCGCGTTGGTCATCATCGCCTTCTTCATCACGCAGCCCATCATTCCGCTCGGCTACCTGCTGACACGCGATTCTCTGGCCATCGCGCTGGCCATTATTTTGATCGGATTTTTCACCATGATCGCCCGGCAGAAGGCGATCACGCAGATGGTCGGCTTCCTGGTCATGGAGAATGGAGTGTTCCTGGGAGCCACGGCGGCCGCGTACGGCATGCCGCTGATCGTTGAATTGGGCGTGTTCTTCGATGTGCTGGTGGCCGGGTTGATTGTCGGCATTTACACGCATCGGCTGCAGGATACGTTCGATAGCGTGGACACCAGCACGCTGACGGTGCTGAAGGAATGAGTCGGTCGATGACGCATGACCTGCGAGCAGGTGCTGCATGTGGCCGGTGATCGTCCTGCTGACAGGGCCGGTACTTGCCGGTCTGCTCAGTCTGGTGATCCATCGCGCACGGGTTCTACACCTCGTGAACTTTGCGACGATGCTGGCGCTGGCCTTTGCCGAGACGGCGTTGACGAGGCAGGTACTGGCCGAGGGGTCGGTGACGACATTGGGCGGCTTTGTCTACGTGGATGCGCTCTCGGACTTTATTCTGGTGATCATCACGGCCATCGGCCTGTCCTGTTCCCTCTACATGTGGTCCTACATGGACGATCGGGTCGCCCGGGGCGTCATCGCGCCGAAGCGTCTCGGCCACTTCTTCTTCCTCTTCCATATGTTCCTGTTTGCGATGGTCGCCGCGACGGTGGCGAACAGTCTGGGCGTGCAGTGGGTGGCGTTGGAGGGGACCACCCTGGCGACGACCTTCTTGATCGCATTTTTCCGCAGGCGGGAGTCTCTCGAAGCCGGTTGGAAATATCTGATTCTCTGTTCGGTGGGGATCGCCCTCGCGCTCTTCGGCGTGGTGCTCACCTATTACTCCTCTGTGAGGGTTCTGGGGGATGCGAGCTCGGCGCTCAATATGACCGCGCTGATCGGCGTGGCCAACCAATTGGACCCCAATGTGCTCAAGCTGGCGTTTATTTTCATGCTCGTCGGTTATGGCACGAAAGTGGGCCTGGTTCCCATGCATACCTGGTTGCCCGATGCCTACAGTGAAGCGCCGGCGCCGATTGCGGCGATGTTGGCCGGGGTGTTGGAGACGGTGGCGGTCTATACCGTATTGCGCAGCAAGGCGCTGGTGGACCAGGCGCTTCCCCCGGAGTTCACCGGCAATCTGCTGCTCACCTTCGGACTGCTGTCGTTCATCGTGGCCTCCCTGTTCATCCTGATTCAGCATAACTACAAGCGGCTGTTTGCCTATTCGAGCATCGAACATATGGGGCTGGCCATGATCGGTTTCGGAGTCGGCGGGATGATCGGCACCTTCGGCGGCCTCTTTCATCTGCTCAATCACGCCGTGGCTAAGGCGCTGGCCTTTTTTGTCGCGGGCAATATCCATCGGCGATTCGACACCCTGGAAATCGACGGGGTGCGAGGGCTGGCGCGTGCCCAGCCGATTACTGCCGTGGCGATTCTCGTGGCAGGGTGCGCGTTGGTCGGATTACCTCCCTTCTCGCCGTTCGTCAGTGAGTTGCTGGTCGTGTCGGCGGTGGCCGCGCAGGACTTTTCCTCCGATACGATGCATGTCGGGCGGTTTGTGACGATGACGATCTCGGATGAGATGCGCAGCCTCGGCATCGTCGCGCTGTTTCTGTTTTTTGCCGTGGTGTTGTTCGGCGGGTTTATGTTTCGCGTCGGGGCCATGGTGTGGGGCACTCCCCCGGCCGGTGTCGCCCGGGGAGAGTCGTGGACCGCCGGCCATGTGCCGCTGATGATCATGATCGTTGCGTTGTTGGGGCTTGGATTCGTTCTTCCCGAGCCGATTCAGACGTTGCTGACCAGGGCCGTCAACGTGATTGTGGTGAGGTGACCGTATGATCGACGCGCGTCCGGCTGTCGAGCAGGTGCAGGCGGCGTTTACCCAAGCCATCACGGAGGTGTGCGTCGTTCACGGCATCCCGATGCTCAGGGTGAAGAAGCAGGATCTGCCGACGGTCGCCTATTTTCTACATACGAACCCGGGGTTGCGAGGATCGCTGTCGCTGCTCTGGGCGGTCGATCATCGCCCTCGCGAAGCACGCTACGAACTCTGCTATCTCTTCACGTTGGCGGAACGCAAAGACTGGCTGCTGCTCGCGACGGATCTCCATGGAGATGAGCGGGAATTTCCATCGATCACGCCTCACCTTCATGCGGCGAAATGGTACGAACGGGAAATTCGGGATCTGTTCGGATTGATTCCGGTCGGCCATCCCGATCTGCGTCGGCTCGTTCGTCATGAACATTGGCCGAAAGGGTCCCACCCGCTGAAAAGGGAGTTTCCCTGGGATCAGGTGTTGGGACGGGTGCAAGGGGAGTATGCCTTCCGGAAAATTCATGGTGAGGGAGTGTTCGAGGTGCCTGTCGGTCCCATCCATGCGGGCATCATTGAACCAGGCCATTTCCGGTTTTCGGTGGCCGGCGAGCCCATCATGCAGCTCGAAGTGCGCCATTTCTGGAAACATCGCGGCGTTGAAAAATTGTTCGAGCAACAACAGTTGACCGAAGCGGTACCGTTGTCCGAACGGGTCTCCGGCGATACGAGCGTCGGCCATAGCCTGGCCTATTGCCAGGCCGTCGAGACGTTGCAGGGCGTGGAGGTCTCGCCTCGTGCCCGCTATCTGCGCACACTGTTTCTGGAGCTGGAGCGGTTACACAATCACATCGGCGATGTGGGAGCCATCTGCAATGACACCGCCTATGCCCTGGCCCATGCCCACTGCGGCCGGATGAAAGAGCAGCTCATGCAGCTCAACGATCGCCTGACCGGGTCACGCTTTCTGCGCGGCGTCAATTGCGTCGGCGGAGTGGCGCTCGATCTATCCGGCCTGCAGCTCGCGCAGGTGGAGGTGGAACTGAACGCCCTTGAGCAGGATTTTTCGGACATTGAAAAGATTGTGTTCGCGAATGCGTCGCTCACGGAACGGCTGGAGAACACCGGCATCCTCACGGAAGGGATCGCCTGGGACCATGCGGTGATCGGTGTGGTCGGCCGGGCCTCCGGTATCGATCGGGATCTTCGTCGAGACCGACCCTTTGCTGCGTACGACGTGCTGCAGCCGAAGGTCGCCCTCTACCGCTATGGCGATGTGCGCGCCAGGATGCGGGTGCGCCTGGATGAGATCCATGAATCGATCCGTCTCATCCGCGAGGTTCGCCGTGGTCTCCCGCTGGGCCGGCTCGTGTCCCGGCCGATGCACCAACCACAGCCGGGGGCATGGGCGCTGTCGGCGGTCGAAGGATGGCGTGGCGAGATTCTCTATGTCGTCATGGCCGGGGACGCGGGGCGGATTCATCGCTGCAAAGTGCGCGATCCGTCTTTCGTGAATTGGCCGGCGATTCAATGGGCGGCGCTCGGCAATATCGTACCGGACTTTCCATTGATCAATAAAAGTTTCAACTTGTCTTACGCGGGAAACGATCTGTGAGAAACAAGCCTTCAGCAGCCGGCTCTGAGCTGATCGCTGACTACTGACGGCTAAGGAGGCGCCATGTTTCGCATCCTCAAGAAGAGTCTGCAGACCGGCAGCGTGACGGGTCAACATCCTGTCGGAGCCGCGCCATCCGAGCCGGTCGGTCCGGAAGCCATCGAAAAGGCCAAGCCGTTCCGGCGCTCGATGACGATCCGCGAAGTCGATACGGGTTCCTGCAATGCCTGCGAAATGGAAATGAATGCGCTGGCCAATCCGGTCTATGACGTGGAGCGCTTCGGGGTTCATATTGCGGCGTCGCCGCGCCATGCCGATGCCCTGGTCGTGACTGGCCCGGTGACCGTCAATATGGAGCGTGCGTTGAAAGATGTCTACAAGGCGACAGCCGACCCAAAGATCGTCATCGCGTTGGGAGACTGTGCCGTGAATTGCGGCATGTTCAAAGGGAGTTATGCCGTAACGGGGCCGGTGGATCGGCATATCCCCGTCGATGTGCGTATCTCCGGTTGCCCCCCGCGCCCGGCGGAGATCCTAGCGGTGCTAAGAGAGTTACGTAAAGACAGGACGGATTCAGGTTCCTAGCGCCCGAACACAGTCAGGCCGCTACATTCATCCGACCCCCTTCACCCTGCGCCGACCTCACTGCTCGACCATTTGTCCCGCATGCGCGAGCCGTTTTCTGGACGAACTTCTTCGGAAATCCATTCTTCGAGCCTTTTTACACCGTTTTTACTTTTGATGCGCTACCTTGAAGATGGAGTGGATTGGGGAGCATTCACATGGATCTCATCTATCTGACGATCGTTGCGGCATTTTTTCTCCTGTCTGGCTGGCTCATCTCGGCGCTGGATCGCCTCTAGCAGGATGCTGAAAAATTCCGCCAGCGGCGTGCTCGCGAGACACTGCCGCCTCACTAACTCGGCGGGGTTGGCAAACGTGACGCTCTTTATTCGTCGCTGCGGCCTTGATGGATAAGCATTTCACGCATCAGGCGGAGATGTTTGTATTGCGCTCCATGTGCGTGCTGTTGAATTGCTGGTGCACTAGCAGGGTTTTTCTCAGCCTGCTCGGGGGAGTGTGGTCATGAATGTGATGTACATACTCGGTGCAGTGTCGTCACTGGGGTTGTTGGTGTACCTCATGATCGCGCTGCTGAAAGCGGAATGGTTTTAATGACGATCAACGGATTGGCTCAAATCGGACTGTTCTTTCTCGTCCTCGTGGCGTTGGTTAAACCGTTGGGTTGGTACATGGCGCGTGTCTACACGGGCCAGGTCTGTGGAATGGACCGGGTCATCGGACCCTTCGAACGCCTGATCTATCGTGTCTGCGGTGTGCGTGCTACCGGGGACATGAATTGGAAGACCTATGCCGGGGCCATGTTGTTGTTCAATGTCACCGGATTGATTGCACTCTATGCGCTGCAGCGACTGCAGGGGTTTTTGCCGCTCAATCCCTCGGCGTTCGGAGCAGTGGCGCCCGATCTCGCGTTCAACACCGCCTCGAGCTTCATCACCAATACGAACTGGCAGGCCTATGCCGGAGAGTCGACCCTCAGTTATCTCACGCAAATGCTCGGCCTGACGGTCCAGAATTTCGTCTCTGCCGCCACGGCTATGGCCATTTTGGTCGCGTTGATTCGCGGGTTAACCGCTCGATCGGCCGCGACCATCGGCAATTTCTGGGTCGATCTGACCCGCAGCACGCTGTACATTTTACTACCGCTCGCCGCCGTTCTCTCGCTGGTTCTCGTTTCGCAAGGGACGGTCCAGACCTTCGAGTCTTCTCACCAAACCGCTCTCCTTCAGCCCGTGACCTATGACAAGCCGGTAGTCGATGCCGCGGGGCAGCCGGTCTTGGACGAGAAGGACGTTGCCAAGACCGAATCAGCAACTGGGACTGAACAAGTCCTGGCCGTCGGTCCGGCAGCGTCACAGGTGGCCATCAAGCACCTGGGGACCAACGGTGGAGGATTCTTTAATGCCAATGCGGCCCATCCCTATGAAAGCCCGACGCCGCTGACCGATTTCATTTTGATTCTGGCTGAAACCTTGATCGCCGCTTCTCTGACCTACACATTCGGGACAATGGTCGGCGACACCAGACAAGGGTGGGCCATCCTCGCCGCGATGCTGAGCGTATTGGTCTTTTTCGTTCTGGGAGCCTATTGGGCGGAGTCCGCAGGAAACCCACGCCTGACCGTATTGGGTGTCGAGCAGACCGCCGGGATCGCGCAGCCGGGCGGCAACATGGAAGGAAAGGAAGTTCGCTTCGGAGTCGCCCGTTCGGCGCTTTTTGCGACCGCGACGACGGCTACATCCACCGGAGCGGTAAATTCGATGCATGATTCATTCACGCCACTCGGGGGATTGGTGCCGCTGTTCATGATGCAATTCGGCGAGGTGATTCTGGGCGGGGTCGGGTCCGGCCTCTACGGAATGCTGGTCTTCGCCATCATCGCAGTGTTCATCGCCGGCCTGATGGTAGGCCGGACCCCGGAATACCTGGGGAAAAAGATCGAGACCTATGAAATGAAGATGGCAGCGCTGTTGATCCTTGTCATGCCCATCATCGTGCTGGGGTTCACGGCCGTGGCAGTCGTGACTGAGTCCGGCATGTCGTCCATTCTCAATCCCGGCGCACACGGTTTCAGCGAAATTCTCTATGCCTATTCCTCCCAGGGCAACAACAACGGCAGCGCTTTTGGAGGCTTGAACGTCAATACCCCGTTCTACAACCTGACCGGTGCTCTGGCGATGCTGGTCTCCCGATTCTGGTTGGCGATCCCGACGTTGGCGCTGGCCGGATCGCTGGCGCGGAAAAAGATGGTACCGCCTGGATCGGGCACGCTCCCGACTCATACACCGCTTTTTGTAGGCTTGCTGGTCGGAGTGGTGATCATGGTCGGCGCCCTAACCTTTGTACCGGCTCTGGCGTTGGGGCCGGTGGTGGAACATTTGCTGATGGTCGCTCGGTAGCCCACGGAATGCCGGAAAAGTCCGCCAGCGGCGTTCACAAGCGTGACGCGCTGTATTCAGCGCGTCGTGAACCTCAGAGGCGCCACGTACCCCATGGGTAAAGGGCCTGTCTCGGCAGGCTCAGGGTGGGCGGGTAAGAATGTGACGCGTCGCCTCTTCGCGTGCTGCGGCCTTGCCTGGGACAAGGCGCGTCTTGGCGCGCAGGGGTTGGGCGGGTAAGAAGGTCGCCTTTTTGAGCATCCTGTGAGATGTTTTCTCTAGCCTGAAGAGCAGAGGGATTCACATGACGACATCGACGAAAGCCAGACCGCTCTTCGATCCACCGCTTGTTCGACAGGCCATGCTGGATGCGCTGCGAAAGCTCGATCCTCGTATCCAAGTCCGCAACCCGGTCATGTTCGTGGTCTTCGTGGGGAGCATCTTCACGTCGCTATTGTTCCTTCAGGCGTTGGTCGGGACAGGCGAAGCGCCGATCTGGTTCATCCTCGCCATCTCGCTGTGGCTCTGGTTCACTGTGTTGTTTGCAAACTTCTCCGAAGCGATCGCTGAAGGAAGAGGCAAGGCCCAGGCCGATTCTCTTCGGAGAGCGAGGACGGAATTGACCGCCAAGCGATTTGGAAAACCGATTTCCGGGGGAGACTATCTGGCGGCGCCTGCCGCCATCGGCAAACCCGGCGAGGTCTATTGTCTCGTTCCAGCCAGTCTGCTCAAGAAAGGCGACATCGTGCTGGTCGAGGCCGGGGATTACATTCCCAGCGATGGTGATGTGATCGAGGGGATTGCATCCGTCAACGAAAGCGCAATTACCGGCGAGAGCGCGCCGGTGATTCGAGAGTCCGGCGACCGGAGCGCCGTGACAGGCGGCACGCGGGTGTTGTCCGATTGGCTCGTAGTGCGGATCACTGCCGGCGCGGGCGAAACTTTCCTCGACCGGATGATCGCTATGGTCGAGGGCGCCAGGCGTCAGAAGACGCCGAATGAAATCGCGCTCAATATTCTATTGGCGGCCCTCACCGTCGTCTTTTTGCTGGCGACCGTGACCTTGCTGCCTTTTTCTCTCTATTCCGTGCATGCCACGGGACAGGGGGCGCCCATTACGGTGACGGTGCTGGTGGCCCTGCTCGTCTGCCTCATACCGACGACGATCGGCGCGCTCTTATCCGCCATCGGCATCGCGGGCATGGATCGCATGGTCCAGGCGAACGTCATCGCCATGTCAGGGAAAGCCGTCGAAGCGGCGGGCGATGTGGACGTGTTGCTTCTCGACAAAACAGGCACGATCACGCTGGGGAACCGGCAAGCCACGGTATTTATTCCAGCCGAAGGAGTGCAGGACACGTCTGTCGCCGATGCGGCCCAGCTGGCCTCCCTTGCGGATGAGACGCCTGAGGGCCGCAGCATCGTCATTCTGGCGAAAGAGCGCTATGGAATCAGAGGGCGAGACATCCATGCAATGGGAGCTACCTTTCTGCCCTTCACGGCGCAAACGAGAATGAGCGGCGTCGATCTGGACGATCGACAGATCAGGAAGGGCGCGGCGGAAGCCATCGAAGACTACGTGACCCAACAAGGCGGATCGTTTCCTCCGGCGGTTCGCAATGCGGTCGAGACGATAGCCATGCAAGGTGGCACGCCTCTGGTGGTGGCCGAAGGCAAGTCGGTGCTCGGTGTGATTCATTTGAAGGATGTGGTCAAGGGGGGCATCAAAGAACGGTTTGCCGAGTTGCGACGCATGGGCATCAAAACGATGATGATCACCGGCGATAATCAGAAAACGGCAGCCGCGATCGCCGCAGAGGCCGGGGTAGATGATTTTCTCGCGCAGGCGACGCCCGAAGCCAAATTGAAACTCATCCGTGATCTTCAGGCAGGAGGCCGACTCGTGGCCATGACGGGCGACGGCACCAATGACGCGCCGGCCCTGGCTCAAGCCGATGTGGCCGTGGCCATGAATACCGGTACCCAAGCCGCCAAGGAAGCGGGGAACCTCGTCGATCTGGATTCCAACCCGACCAAATTGATCGAAATCGTTGAAATCGGCAAGCAGCTCCTCATGACGCGCGGCGCGCTCACGACGTTCAGTATCGCCAACGATGTCGCAAAGTATTTTGCGATCATTCCGGCCGCGTTTGCCACGACCTATCCGGCCCTGGGTGCGTTGAATGTCATGGGACTGGCGACGCCGGAGAGCGCCGTGTTGTCGGCCGTGATTTTTAATGCCTTGATCATTGTCGCGTTGATCCCCCTCGCGCTTCGAGGGGTCAAGTTCCGGCCGATCGAAGCGTCCTTGCTCCTGCGCCACAATGTGCTGGTGTACGGACTGGGAGGGATCATTGTTCCGTTCATTGGAATTAAGCTGATAGACCTGGTCCTGGTCGCCCTGGGATTGGTCTGAGGAGATCACAATGGCCGCTCAGCTGCGATCCGCGCTGATGGTGTTTTTCATTCTGACGATCCTGACCGGCGTGGCCTATCCGCTGGCCGTGACGGGAATCGCTCAGCTGCTGTTCCCCCACCAGGCCAATGGGAGTCTGATCTATAAAGACGGTAAGCCGATCGGTTCCTCGCTGATCGGCCAACCTTTCGACGAGCCTAAGTATTTCTGGGGGCGCCCTTCCGCGACCGCCCCTTTTCCTTATAACGCCGCCGCCTCATCCGGGTCGAATCTGGGCCCCACGAACCCCGCGCTGCCGGAGGCCGTCAAAACGAGGGTGGCTGCGTTGAAAGCCGCGGATCCCGGCAATGACGCACCGGTTCCGGTCGATCTGGTGACCGCCTCAGGGAGCGGTCTCGATCCGCACATCAGCCCCGCTGCGGCCGAGTACCAAGTGCGTCGGGTCGCTCGCGCGAGAGGGAAGGAAGAAGCCTTCGTGCGGACACTAATCATCCAGCATACGGAAGAGCGCCAACTGGGAATGCTCGGTGAACCCAGGGTCAATGTGCTGGCGTTAAACCTCACATTGGATGCGTCCGACGAGCCTCGTTGACGCCCTCCTGTCTGTCTCTTAGAATCCACCCGGCTAATCTGGTGTCTTTTCTCGGGAGTGCCATGGAAACCCAACGCCCGGATCCCGATGCTCTGCTGAGGCGCGTGCAGGCTGAAGAAGCCGATCAGACTCGCGGCAAGCTGAAGATTTTTTTTGGTGCGACTGCAGGGGTTGGGAAGACCTATGCCATGTTGCAGGCGGCACATGAGCAGCAGCGCGACGGCATCGACGTGATGATCGGTTGGGTCGAGACTCACGGCAGGGCCGAAACCGAAGCGCTGGTCGAGGGGTTGCCGGTTCTTCCATCCCGGGAAGTGATATACGGAGGCTCCAGGCTCCGTGATTTCGATCTGGACGCAGCCCTGTCGCGCCGGCCGAAGCTCCTGTTAATGGATGAACTGGCGCATACGAATGCCCCGGGCTCCAGGCACCCCAAGCGGTGGCAGGATGTGAGGGAACTCCTGCAGGCCGGTATCCACGTCTATACCACCGTCAACGTGCAGCATATCGAAGGCCTCAATGACGCCGTGGCCCAAATCACCGGTATTCGCGTGAACGAAACCGTGCCGGATTCCATTCTCGAACAGGCTGACGACGTTGAATTGGTGGACCTCCCTCCGGACGATCTGCTGCAACGACTCAAAGACGGCAAGGTCTATCTGCCGGACCAGGCTCAGCATGCCATCAAACACTTCTTTCGGAAGGGCAACTTGATCGCGTTGCGCGAGATGGCTCTGCGCCGGACGGCTGAGCGGGTCGATCAACAAATGGAAGTGTATCGCCGGGACCATGCGGTCGTCGCCACCTGGCCGGCAGCGGAAACCATCCTGGTCTGCGTGAATCTGAAATCCCGCGGGCCGATGTTGGTTCGCGCGGCCAGGAAGATGGCCACGGGACTTCATGCCAGGTGGATCGCTGTCTATGTCCAAACCTCGAAGCATCTGCGGTTGACTGAGCAGGAGCGGAGTCAAGGTGTCGACACCCTGCGGTTGGCCGAGCGGATGGGCGCAGAAACGGTGACGTTGACGGGGGACGACGTGAGCGCGCAGCTGTTGGCGTATGCCAGGAGCCGCAATGTCACCAAGATCATCGTCGGAAAACCGTTGCGCTCGCGCTGGAAGGAATGGCTGTTCGGGTCGGTTGTGGATGATCTCGTGCGCGGCAGCGGCGACATCGACATCTATGTCATGACCGGTGAAGCCGGTGCCGGGAAGCCCCTTGTCGCGGGGCTGCTCCAACCGACCAGCGAGCGGCGGAACTATGGTTATGCGTCTGCAGTGGTGATGGCCTGCACGGCACTGAGTTGGGTGATGGCTCCGTACTTCGGCCAGGCCAATCTCATTATGGTCTATCTCTTCGGAGTGGTGGTCGTCGCCACCAGATGGGGGCGTGGCCCCTCGGCGCTGACCTCACTGATGAGCGTCGCGGCCTTCGATTTCTTTTTCATTCCTCCCTACTATTCATTCGCCGTGTCCGATGTGCAGTACCTGCTGACATTTACGGTCATGCTGGTGGTGGCGCTGCTGATCAGCCGACTGGCTGCACACACGAGCCGGCAGGCCGAGGCGGCCTTGATTCGTGAGCGACGAACCGCCGCCCTCTATGCCATGAGCCGGGAATTGATCACTCAACGTGGAGTGGAGAGACTGGCTTCTGTGGCGTCCCGCCATATTCATGACGTCTTCCATTGCCAGGTGGCGGTGTTTTTGCCCGATCAAGACGGGCGGGTGCATCTCCATCGAGGCGATGCGCTCCACTTTGACCTCGATCCGAAAGAAGCCGGCATCTCCCAATGGGTGTTTGACCATAAAGAATCCGCCGGTCACGGCACGAATACACTGTCCGGCTCGGATTCCCTGTATCTCCCGTTAATGGGGTCTCATGGTACGGTCGGTGTCCTGGCGGTGCGATCGTCCACCCCTGCCGAATTGCTCGCTCCGGAACAGTTGCATCTCCTGGAGACCTTCGCCAATCAGATGGCGCTGGCGTTGGAACGCGCGCGATTAGCCGAAGAAACTCAAGAAGCTCATGTGCAGACCGAAACGGAGCGCATGCGCAATGCCGTGCTGAGCTCAGTCTCTCATGATCTGCGGACGCCGCTGGCGACGATCGTGGGGGCGAGCAGCGCACTACTGGGCTCGACTCGGCCCTTATCGACCGAGAGTCAGCAGGAACTGATCAGGTCCATTAGCGATGAAGCCGGTCGACTCGATCGGTTGCTGAAGAATCTCCTCGATATGACCAGATTGGAAGCGGGAGCCATGCAACTACGCAAGGAATGGCACGCGCTGGAGGAGGTGGTCGGCACGGCGTTGGCGCGAGTGAAATCGCGCATCGCGATGCATCCGGTCTCGACCGCATTTCCGCACGATCTCCCCCTGGTGCTCATCGATGGCGTGTTGATCGAACAAGTGCTGATCAATCTACTGGAAAATGCCGCGAAATATTCTCCGCCAGCCTCGCCCATCGATGTGACGACGTCGGTGAAGGATGGGGTGATCGTCATAGAAGTGGCGGATCGAGGGCTCGGTATTCCCCAAGGAGAGGAGCAGCGGATCTTCGAGAAGTTTTATCAGCTCCATCCGGATCGGGAGGGTGGCGTTGGACTTGGATTGACGATCTGCCAGGGCATCATTGAATCCCACGGCGGGCGTATTTGGGTGGAATCTCGTTCCGGTAGTGGATCGATTTTCCGCTTCACACTTCCGATCGAGAAGAATCAACCGACGGTCGAACCGGAACAGAACGGGCGCGATCGCCCGGTGACCTAAGATTTCCTGCATATGTCATCCCAGACCACCCATGACGTGACGGTGCTGCTCATCGAGGATGAGGCGGAAATTCGACGATTTCTTCGCACCACACTCCCGCCTTACGGCTACCGATTGTACGAGGCGACTACCGGCTCGGATGGACTGGCACAAGCCTCCGCTCGCAATCCCGACATCATCCTGCTCGATCTCGGGCTTCCCGATATGAACGGAACTGCGGTGATTGAGAAAATTCGTGCCTGGTCGAATCTGCCGATCATCGTACTTTCCGCACGAGACCAGGAACAGGTCAAGGTGCAAGCCTTCGATATCGGCGCAGACGATTATGTCACGAAACCCTTCGGGGTCGAGGAATTGCTGGCCCGCATGCGCGCGGCATTGCGGCATGCCAATCGCCCGGTGGGCGACGCGGTCGAGCCGGTGTGTACGTTCGGCGACGTGACCGTCGATTTAGGGCGAAGGCAAGTGTGTGTCTCAGGGGCAGAGGTCCACCTCACGCCGATTGAGTACAAACTGCTGACGACGCTCGTGCGGTATGCCGGGAAGGTGGTGACGCACCGCCAGTTGCTCAAAGAAGTGTGGGGCCCCCTTCATATGGATGAGGGCCACTATGTGCGCGTGTATATGCGTCAGCTGAGAAATAAGATCGAAGCTGATCCCGCTCAGCCGCGCCATTTAGTGACGGAATTGGGTGTCGGATATCGTCTCCGAACAGAATGAGTGCTCCCCCTGACTTTTAGAAATTCTTTACAGCTCCATGTTCGATTTTAATCCTATTTTGATACGGCATGATCTAAAGTCCATGCCCTGAGAAGGTGGAGCGATGAGTGTCAGATGAAACCTGCCTTGCTTTTGCACAACGATGTCGGCTCAGCCATGGAGACTGATCCGTCCGGTCTGTTGCGCCGGCTCTCGTGGGTACTTCTCCTCTGTACGTTGGTCGTGCCGGCGCATGCCGGTGAAATCAGCATCGCACCCGATCCGATTCCGGCAACCGACACTGACCTCTGGCATTACGGAGCCTACCTGGATGTCGGCTACGTCGTGAATGCCAACTTTCCCGAGAATCACCTCTGGCGGAATCGCGCGACTGCGGCACGGCACAATGAGTTCGCGCCCAATATGGCCCTGGCCTATGTTCGGAAAGACACGACCGAATCATCGCGTTGGGGTATGGAGCTTGGCGTGCAAGGCGGCTACGACTCCGAACGCTTTGCGTTTTTGCAGGGTGAGCGTGAGGTCGGCGGGGCCGATACGCTTCGGCACATCCATCGCGCGAATGTGTCCTATCTGGCTCCGGTCGGGAAGGGGCTCACGATCACCGCCGGGCTGTTTAATAGCCTCATCGGCTACGAATCGCTCTATGCCAAGGACAATGTGAACTACACCCGGTCATGGATTGCCGACAACACGCCGTACATGATGTTCGGCGTCAATGCGAAATATCCGGTCACCGACAAGCTGACGGTCGCGGGGTTTATCGTGAACGGGTACTATCACCTGTCGCATCCGAACGACCAACCGAGTTATGGGGGGCAGTGGGCCTACAGGGCGACTCCGCAACTCACCCTGACACAGACGGTCTACGGAGGGCCGGATCAGACCAACACGGCCCTGCAATTCTGGCGCTTCTACGCGAATCATATCGTCGAATGGAAAGGGGACAACCTGACATTCGCGGCTTCCTATGATATCGGGACCGAAAACATCGCCGATCGTCCGGGACATCCCAGGGCGTTTGTAATGGGAGGCAATGTGGTCGCGCGATGGCATGTGACCGGACCTTGGGCTCTGGCGGTGAGACCGGAGTTCTATTGGGACCGGAACGGCCGTTGGACCGGTTCGGAGCAATTCGTCAAGGCCGTGACCTCAACGATTGAATATCGAATTCCCTACAAGTGGACGAACACGACGCTTCGGCTTGAACATCGATGGGACGAATCGACCGGGGCGGGCGGAGGATTTTTCAGGCGTGGGGAAGTCCAGCCTGGGGTGCTGAGCCTGACGCCGAATCAGCATCTGGTGTTGCTGGGCATTCTCTGGACCTTCGACAGTCCGTGAGCGGGCACTGAAAATGGCTTCGGGCTTCGTTCTCGCTTCGTTCAAGCCCTCGACGTACTGCCAGGAGTACGCCTCAGCCTCTCACTCGCTGCGGCCTCGCCCGACAGCCATGTTGAGCGCCCGCGCCGCTGCTCAGTTGGACAGGCGTTGCTTGTCTCTCAAGAGCCGCAGCATTTCGGCGAGTTCTTTGCCGAACCGTTCGAATGCCACGTCCTTGGCTTCGGCCACCGCGGTCTTGTCCTCAAGCGATGGCGCCGTGCCGATAAGGGTCGTTTCCCCCTCCGCTGTTTGCGTGCCGTACAGATAGCCGGTGCGGACATCCCACAAGGTCCCTTCCATCATGAACAATGCATGGCTTTCGGTGCCGTGGGCGAAGTAGGCGCCGATGCCGGTGGCGTACCAGGCGGCATGACCGTTGTTATAGCGCTCGACGGCAGAGGCTCCGTCGATGACGAGGATGGCATCGGCGTTGTAGCGGGCGGCGGCCAGGCGAATGTCGCGGAATGTGGTCCCTTGGACCGTGGAGTTCGCCAGCAGGAAATTGTGCTGAACAATGCCTTCCTCCTGCACCGGCGCGAGCGCCCGCTGCAGGCGGTCGGCGTCCGCACTGACCCAGTCCACCCGTTGCAGCGCCGGGCGGTTAGGAAAATCTTCGTGTTTGAAAAACACGGCCAGGCGATAGGGCGAAGGTAACTGCGCCTGCAAAGCCATGGTGGATGCGACATCGCGGTCCGTGACCACCTCGGGATGGTCGTGAAACGATTCCTGCAGAAGCTGACGGTTCAGGCCGCGGGCTCCGGTGCAGGCGGACAACGTGAATAGGACAATGAAGATTAGGAGCAGATTCATGGGGTATTTCCATTCAGCCGAGTTAAGCGAGCTGTTAGGGTATGGCTGAATTCTGTCAGCGCGACTTGTTTCGCCTGACGAATGACCTCGGCATCGTCCAAGATTAAGGCGGGACCTCTCTTTTGGGCTCCACCTTCGACCTCCTCAGTCGCGTACAGATATTCGTTTCGTACATCCCAGAGTACACCGGATATCATGACAAGTGCATCGCTGTGTGTCCCTGGCACGAAATAGGCCCCAACAATTGTCCAGTAAGACAGCGACCACACATTATTATATCGGTCGATGGAAGAGATCCCATTGACGGTTAACAGCGCATCTGCTCCATACCGTGCAGCAGCGAGACGCAATTCCTGCACGCGAGGCATCGGCGCGTGCAACCCAATACGAGGATTGAATTGAGGCTCACTGTTGTGTTGCACCACGCTATCGGCAATAAAGACAACGTCTGAAATCACTCCTGATTGTTTCAACGTGTCCGTAGCGTCCTGCAAACTATTCTTCTCAATCTCTGTCCAGAATGGTTTTCGCTGAAACACCTCGGGGTTGTGCACATAGATCGCCAGTTTAAATGGCTTGGGAAGTTGCGGCTTCAAATTCAGCACGGCCTGAATGTTTGTGTCGGTGACAGGTTGGCTGACACGTTCCCGAAGCACGTTTCGGTCGAATCCTTTGCTCATTGCGCATCCAGTCAGCGTCAGGAGCAGAATCGCCGCCAATAGGTGTTTCATGAGGGCTCCTTCAATTGAAAATCAGTCCCAGGATTTTCCGTTGGATGAGCGGTTGGCGGAGACGACAGCTCTTCCAGCGCCAGCATTAGCGCGTGGGTACCGGCGCGGCCATGGCCGAGCGCCTGCACCCGTTCATAGAGCTGATGCGCGAGTGTCAGTCCGGGCAGGGTGAGCTGTCGCCGTCGCGCCTCTTCCAACGCAATGCCCATGTCTTTGATGAAATGCTCGACGAAGAAGCCGGGTGCGAAGTTGTTGTCGATGATGCGCGGGCCGAGGTTCGACAGCGACCAGCTTCCGGCGGCGCCGGTCGAGACCTGTGGCAACTGCCACGGCGCGGGTCAGCCGGCGGACCTTGCCCGCCTTCGGGCCCGCCCGCTTCTTCCGGGCGGCGACGCCGGCGCTCACAGGCCCTCCGACAGCGGCGCGATGTCGATCGCGAGCGCG
>WBZV01000240.1_pt2 | contig 21389 bp, 20 predicted proteins | sample 5204221 | NCBI WGS metagenome assembly WBZV01 (sample SAMN12344360, study PRJNA552823) | activated sludge metagenome | biome: Activated sludge suspended growth; feature: Nitrification reactor; material: Wastewater; isolation source: activated sludge from nitrification reactor of wastewater...
CCGTGAAGGTCCGGCTCTCCTCCAGGGCCGCCACCAACTGGCTGAGCTGGTTGATCGTGGGCACCAGGGCGCCGAAGAAGGCCCCGTCCCCCATGGCCTGGGCCGCCTGGCGCAGGTAGCTCCAGGGCTCGCGGACGTCCAGGAAGAGGGCGTCCACCTCCTGCTCCAGGAAGCCCTCGCCGATGTCCCGCAGGTGGCGGGTGGCCCGTTCCAGGAGGCCCGCCGCCGCCAGGTTGCGGCCCGAGCGCTCGAACATGTCCTGGCGCTGCTCGTAGGTGTAGAGGCGGCCGCTGTCCGTGACGTAATGGGCCAGGGCCACCGACAGGGCGCCGCTGCCGCTCCCCGCCTCGATCACCCGCGTCCCCGGCCCGATGCTCAGCTTGAGCAGCACGTAGCCGATGTCCTTGGGGAAGAGGATCTGCCCTTCGCGCGGCAGGTTGGAGAGCAGCTCCTCCAGCGAAGGGCGGAGGACCACCAGGCGGCGCCCCGTGTGGGTCGTGAGCTCACGGCCCCAGGGCTTGCCGATGACCGCGTCATGCGCCAGGCTGCCCAGATGCGTGTGCAGGACCGCGCCCTCCACCAGGCGGAGGATGAGCCGCTTGTGGTCGGGCAGGACCAGGAGGGCCGTCTCCCCGGCGCGGGCCAGGCGGGGGTTCATCGCCCGCTGCCCGACTGATCGCCAGGGGCCGCAGGCTCCGCCGAACCCCAGCCGCCGCCTCCCGGCGTCTCCACCGTCAGGAGGTCGCCCGCCTCCACCCGCAGGGTCAGCTTGGCCGGCAGCTCGCGCTCCTCGCCCGCTGCGGTCCGCAGCAGGTGCCGGCCGGGGAGGCCCGGCGCGCCGCCCGCCAGGCCGGCCGGCGCCTGGCGCCGCCGCTCGGTCAGGAGGGTCACCGTGGCCGGGGCCAGGAAGCGCAAGCGCTTGACGATGCCACGGCCGCCCTGGTGGCGGCCCGCGCCGCCCGAGCCGCGGCGCAGGGCCAGGGACTCGACGCGCAGGGGGAGGTCCTGCTCCAGGAACTCGATCGGCGTGTTCAGGGTGTTGGTCATGTGGACCTGGATGGCGTCCGCCCCGGGGCGCAAGGGGCCGGCCCCCGCCCCGCCGGCCATCGTCTCGTAATGCGTTCGCCCCCGCCCCGCTCCCACCGCGTCCGCCGCGAAGCCCAGGAGCAGGTTGTTCATCGTCCCCTGCGAGGCCGCGGGGATGGCCCCGGGCAGGGCCGGCGCGAGGGCCAGGAGGAGCAGATCGACCACCCGCTGGCTGGTCTCCACGTTGCCCGCCGCCACCGCCGCGCCCCGGGGCGGGTTCAGCAGGCAGCCCGCGGGCACCGTCAGGGAGACCGGGCGGAAGCTGCCGGCGTTGACCAGGTCGGCGTCCGCCTCGGTCAGGGCGGCGATCAGGCAGGCCACCACGTAGCGGAGGGCCGACTCGGTGACCGCCAAGGGGGCGTTCAGACCGGTCGCGAGCGCAGGATCGGTGCCGCCGAAGTCTGCGTGCAGCCTGCCCCGGCCCAGGCGCAGGCGGCAGCGGAGCGTGAAGGGGCCAGCCCCCAGGCCGTCGTCCTCCAACAGGGCTTCCGCTTCGTAGCTGCCCGCTGTCATCCGTGCCAAGGCCTGCCGGGTGCGGGCCTCCGCCAGGTCCAGCAGGCCGTCGATGGTCCGTCCCATCGCCGCGGCTGCGGCGGCGTCGGGCAGCCAGGAGCGGAGCAGGTCCTGGCCGAAGGCGTGGGCGGCGAGCTGGGCCCTGAGGTCGCCGCGCCGCTCCTCCGGGCTGCGCGAGTTGGCGGCGATGAGGTCGATCAGCCCGTCCTGCGGCCGGCCGGCCAGGCAGAGGGGGAGCGGCGGCAGGACCAGGCCCTCGCCAAACAGGTCCGCTGCCAGCGGCAGGGAGCCGGGAGCCATGCCCCCCACGTCGGCGTGGTGGGCGCGGGTGGCCAGGAAGAGGGCCGGTCCACTGCCGTCGGCGGCGAAGACCGGGCTGAGGGTGGTCAGGTCCGGCAGGTGGCTGCCTCCGGCGGCCGGATCGTTGCTGATCCAGACGTCGCCCGGCTGCCAGCGGCCGGCCGCGGCCTCCAGGATGGCGGCGGCGGCCGCCGGCATGGCGCCCAGGTGGACGGGGATGTGGGCCGCCTGGCCGGCCAGGCGGCCCTGCCCGTCAAAGACGGCGCAGCTGAAGTCCAGGCGCTCGCGGATGTTGGCCGACAGGGCGGCGCGGCGCAGGGTGGCGCCCATCCCCTCGGCCACCGACATCAGCCGGTGCGCCAGGACCTGGGCATCGAGCAAGGCCGCGGCGCGGGGCCTCACGGGTAGGCGGTGGGGGCGGCGCTCGTGACCGTGGCCGTCGCCGTGCTCGCGCCTGCGTCCGTGCCCTCGGCGGCAGGCGTCGACGTCGCCTGGGCCGCCTGGGACGCCTGAGCCGTGCTGGTGGCGCCGTAGTCCGGCGTGGCCTGCTGGCGGCTCATGGCGGAGATGGTCGCCGCAGGATCGATGATGGGCTGCGGGTCGAAGGGCGATGTCGTGGGGGCCAGGCTGGCGCCGGACGTGCCGGCCTGGCTCGGGCCCGGGTAGGCCCCGCCCGGGCCGGTGAGATCGACCAGGGATCCCCCGTCCAGCGACGGCGTCGGAACTGTGCCGGCGGTCCAGGGGTCGATGGCCGCGGCCGTCGGGCTGGCCGGGTCGGGGGCGTCGGCCGAGGGGGGCTGGGCCAGGGGCCGGCCCTCCAGGGAACCGGGCCTGCTGAGGGTGCCGGCGCCCTCCGAGTCGCCCTCCAGCGCCGCCTCAGGCGCGAAGAGCGCCGGCAGGCAGAAGCGACCCAGGCCCGGCTGCTCGCACCAGGCGTCGCGGGTGTAGTGGATGAGGAAGGCCGAGATGCCGGCCATCGCCATCAGGACGGCCACGATCTCCCGGTTGACCCGGGGGGGCCTGGCCTGCGGCGTGGGGGCCTGCGAGGGGGGGTAGATCACGGCGCGGAAGCTCGGAGTCGCTGCCCCGTCAGGCCGGCTGGCCGACGATGTCGATGCGCTGGATCCGGTCGCCCTGGCGGATGCGGTCGACCACGTCCTGGCCCTCGATCACCCGGCCGAAGACCGAATGCTTGCGGTCCAGCCAGGGGGTGGCCACGTGGGTGATGAAGAACTGGCTGCCGTTGGTGCCCGGGCCGGCGTTGGCCATGCTCAGGACTCCCGGGCCGTCGTGCCTCAGGTCCGCGTGGAACTCGTCGATGAAGGTGTAGCCGGGGCCGCCGCGGCCGGTGCCGGTGGGGTCCCCGCCCTGGACCATGAAGTCCGGAATCACACGGTGGAAGCTGACGCCGTCGTAGTAGCCCTCGCGGGCCAGGAAGACGAAGTTGTTGACCGTCAGGGGTACCTGGGCGGCGTACAGGGCCACGCGGATGTCGCCCCGGTCGGTGTGCAGGATGGCTTCGTAGCGGTGGCCGGCTTCCAGTTGCATGGCCGGTGCGTCGGCGTACTGCTTGCTCATGGTCTGGGCTCCAAGGTCCAAGGGGGGCTGGCTTGCCAGGGGGGTGGAGGCGCGGCCCAAGTGTACATCAGGCGGCGGCATCAGGCGGCGCCACCGGGCAGCGGCGTCAGGCGGCGGTGCCCGGTGGGAGGTAGGGCCCGCCGACGGGGAGGTAGCCGAAGCCGGCCGCTGCCAGGGACTCGACGTCGGCCACCATCCGGCGCCCGTCGATGATCAGGCAAGGGGGCCTGGCATGGCTGAGGATCAGCGGCGTCAGGCCGCGGAACTCCTCCCAGTCGGTGGAGATGTAGATGGCATCGGCGCCGCGCATCGCCTCTTCGGCCGAGTCGTGGTAGCTGATGCGTTCGAAGAGGTGGTTCTGCTCAGGGTTGAACCAGCGGCTCCGGGCCTCGTCCATGGCCAAGGGGTCATAGGCACGGATGGCCTTCACGCCGCGGCCCAGGAGGTTCTCGACGGCCTTGAGGGCCGCAGAGTCCCGCATGTCGTTGGTGCGCTTCTTGAAGGCCAGCCCCAAGAGGGCCACGGTGGTCTGGTTGAAGCCGAAGCCCGCCTCGTGGACGGCGCGGTCGATGAGGTAGCTCTTCTGGTACTCGTTGATGTCGAAAACGGCCTGCAGCAGGTGGGTGGCCTGGCCGGCCTGGCCCAACTGGTAGATCAACGACTGGATGTCCTTGCCGAAGCAGCTCCCGCCGGCCCCGTTGGACACGTAGGATCCCCAGGTGCTGATGCGGCTGTCGGCGGTGACGCCCAGCTTGAGGTCCTCCATCCGCACCCCAGGCAGGGACTCGGCGATGCGGGCGCCCACCCCGTTCCAGAAGGAGATGTAGGTCAAGAGGAGGGTGTTGCCGACGTACTTGATGGCCTCGGCCGTCTCGGGCGTGGTTTCCAGGTAGCGGATGCGCACGTGGTTCTGGAACTGCGGGTAGACCCGGCGCAGCAGCTCGAAATCGGCCTCGCCGTCGGCGCCCACCACCACCCGGTCCGGGCGCCGCGAGCCGTCGATGGCATTGCCCTGGGCCAGGAACTCGGGGTTGGAGGCCACACCCACGTTCGGGGCTCCCGCCGCGCGCAGGATGCCCTCCAGCAGCCGGGCCGTGCCGATGGGCACCGTGCTCTTGTTCACCACCACCACCCGACGACCGTCCGTGCGGGCCGCCAGGATGCCGGCCAACTGCTCGGCCGCGGCGCGGTAGAAGCTGAGGTCGGTGCTGCCGTCCCGGTTGGGGGGCGTGTTGATGCACATGAAGCAGACCTCGGCGCCGGCGGCGGCCTCCTCCATGCGGCTGCTGAAGAAGAGGTGGCGCCCCAGGTTCTCGGCCACCGAGGCGGCCAGGCCGGGCTCGTTCACGTAGCGCTCGATCCGCGCGGCTTCGCCGCTCCGGTAGGCCTCGATGCGCGCTGGATCGATATCGCAGGCCCAGACCTCGTGGCCCTGCTCGGCCAGCACGGCGGCATGGGGCAGGCCCACGAAGCCGGTGCCGACGACGGCGATCTTCATGCCCTTCGTCCTTTCAAGCTAGCCGCGCATGTGCGGCACGCACACCCGCCAGCCCAGGATCGTGCGGCTGGAGCGCGGCGCATGTTCATAGCAGCCCGGTCCGGCTCAGCGGATCCGCCGCACCTTCATCCGCGCCCCGGGCGGCAGGTTGCGCATGGCGCCGGCGGCGGCCAACTGCGCCGGCGGGCGCTCCAGGTGCAGAATCCACCAGTCGGGGGTGTAGGGGGCCATGTTCAGGCGCTTCTTGCCCCTCAGGTCGTTCAGGCAGCGGCGCAGGCGCTCGGCCTCCTTCAGCTCCTTGCAGCCGCGCTCGAGCACGGCGATGGCCGCCTCGCGCTCGCCGCGCGCGGCCTGGCACCAGCCGTAGGCGGCCCAGAGCAGCTCGGCCTGCTTGTTGGCCTTGACCGTGGCCTCGAAGACCTTCTCCATCTCGGCGTACTGGCGGCGCTTGAAGTGGTAGGCGGCCAGCATGGCCTTGGCATGCCAGTTGTTGGCCAGGGCCGCCTCGAGGTAGGGCCTGGCCTCGTCGAGCTGCTGCTTGTGGGCATAGCGCAGGACGCCGATCTGCCCATCCACCAGGGTGGCGATCATGAACTGCCAGCGTCCGAGCGTCCGCTTGGTGTCCTCGAGGACGGCGATGGCCTCGTCGGCCCGCCCCTCCCCGAGGGCGCTCTCCACCTCCTTGATCCGCGCCTGCAGCTGCTGGTTGGTGCGGCGGGCGAGGAGGATGAAGCTGCCGGCAGCGGCCAGAAAGGCGCCGCCGACGGCCATCCACGGGCTGGGGACCACCTGCGCGAGGCCGAAGTAGACCAAGGCGGCCGCGGTCAGGCTGATGAGCAGGTTGTACATGGGCCTCCAGGCGGGCGACGGAGGGGTGGACCGAGGGAGGTTACGCGGCGCGCGGGGAGGCCCGGCGCGCGGCTGGACCGCGGATCATAGCACAGCGGGCGGGGCGCTCAGCCACCCTCGCCCGAGAGCTTGGCCTCCAAGAGATCCCTCGCCACGTCCATGAAGTCACGCTGGGTGACGATGCCCACGAGGGCCCCGTCCTTGACCACCGGCAGGCAGCCCACGCGGCGCTCCCGCATCAGGCGGATGGCGTCGATGGTGGTCGTCTCGGGGGGGATGGTGGCCAGGCTCTCCCCCTGGCGCATGATCTCGCGCACGGCCATGCGGCGCTGGCGTTCGGTGACGTGGCCCTCGGCCAGGAGGCGCAGCAGCATGCGGTAGGAGACCAGGCCCACCAGGCGGTGCTCGTTGTCCTCCACCGGCACGTGGCGGATGCGCTCCCAGTCCATGAGATTGGCCACCAGCTCCACCGGCTCGTCCTCGTGCACGGTGAAGAGGTCCGTGGTCATGTACTGCTCCACCGTGGCGAAGGTGTGCTTCCAGCCGCCGCCTTCCTCGATGCGCGCCAGGTCCCACTCGGCCACGGGGCGACCGGTCTTCTGCCGGGCCACCGTGGCGCCGGTGATCGCGTTCAGCTTCTCGGTCATCGTGCCCCGCGGCGGCAGGGCGGCGAAGGAGCGGAGCTGCCACTCGGCTCCGGTGATCCCCTGGCGCACCCGGCGGTCGACGATGCCCAGGAGGCGGTCGACGTCGGCGTGGTCCAGGCCCTGGGCCTTGAGCGCCTCTTCGGCCATGGGAACCAGGCGGTCGCAGATCAGGGTCTGGGCGGGCAGGGTCTCGCCTTCCAGCCAGACGAACTGGGCGCGCAGTCCCAGGGTGGCGGCGGTGTTGAAGTTGCTCTTGGCATCGGCGAACTCCATCACCTTGCGGATGTCCGGGTAGCGGCTGCAGAGGCCCTTCATGACCCCGAACCAGAGCGCGGCGTTGGCCATGGCGTCGGGGATGGACGGGCCGGAGGGCATCACCCGGTTCTCGATGCGCAGGTGCGGCTTGCCGTCGGTGATCCCGTAGCAGGCCCGGTTCCAGCGGTAGACCGTGCTGTTGTGCATCGTGAGCGCCTTGAGGCGCGGCACGCCGCCGGACTCGAGCACTTCGAAGGGGTCCTCGTCGAGGTTGGCGCCCAGCGGGGCCCGGAAGCGGCCCACGTCCTCGCGGTAGAGCTCGAGCACCGAGCGGTGCACCCAGTCGCGCCCGAAGGTGACCCGCGGGCTGCGCTCGCGCAGGTGGTCGATGGAGCTGCGGGTGTCGATGGACTGCTGGAAGAGGGCGATGCGCGTCTCGTGCCAGAGGCGGCGGCCAAAGAGGAGCGGGGAGTTGCAGGCGGCGGCCACCAAGGGGGCGGCCGCCGTCTGGGCGATGTTGTAGGCGTTGCAGAAGTCCTGCGGCCCCACCTGCAGGTGGGCCTGGAAGCTGGTGTTGCAGGCCTCCAGCATCACGGTGTGGTGGCGGACCATCAGCTCGTCGGTGCCCTTGATGTGGAACTCGTAGTCACCGCCGCGCAGGGCGTTGAGGGCATTGGAGAGGGCGTGGTAGCGCGGCTCGGGGGTCATGCTCTCCATGCCCAGGTCCGACTTGCGCAGGGTGGGCAGGATGCCGATCAGGGCCACGTCCAGGTCCAAGGACTCGGCGGCCCGGCGCGCCTTGTCCACCAGGCCGTTCAGCTCGGCTTCCATCTGGCCCAGGCAGTCGCCGCCGAAGCGGCGCGGCGATAGGTTGCACTCCAGGTTGAAGAGGCCCAGCTCGGTGGTGAACTGCGGGTCGGCCAGGACCTCGAGCATCTCGTAGGCCTTGAGGGCGGGGCGCCAGTTGCGGTGCACCAGGAAGAGTTCCTGCTCGGCGCCGATGCGCTGGACGTCGCTCTCGATCCGGCCTTCGGCGATGATCTGTTCCAGGGCTCTCAGATCCTGCAGCACGTGGCGGGTGAAGGCCTGCAGCCTGTCGCCCTCCGGCCCTTCCTTGACCTGCTTCTCGCCCATGCCGGCCTCCCAAGCTTCGAGGGTGGAATTGCGTTTGGATCGGGTGGGAGCGAGGATATCGCAGATGGGGCGGGTGCGCGAATCGCTCGCGGGCGACCGGGGCGATGCGCAACCACCGGGGCCGAGAGGGCGTAGAGCCCGGCCGTTCGCCGCCGCGCCAGCGGCTTCCGCTTCCCTGCCGAAGGAGCCTCCGACCATGGATGAGACCCAGCAACCCCCCATCCGTCGCCTCACCCGCAGCAGCGACGACCGCGTCATCGCCGGCGTCTGCGGCGGCCTGGCCCGGCACTTCGCCTGGGACCCCACGGTTCTCCGCGTGATCTTCGGCTTTCTGCTCCTCCCCGGCGGGGCGCCGGGCCTGGTGCCCTACCTCGTCCTCTGGGCGGTCACGCCGGACGACAACGGCGAGCGCGCCAGCCTGCCCCTCGTGGTCTTGCTGCTGATCGTCGGCTTTCCGGCGCTCTGTGTCTTCTGCTGGCTGAGCGCGATGGTGCTGGGCGTCGGCGGGGCGGCGTTGGGTGGCATGATGGGGGGCTGAGCGGCATGCTTCTGTATGACCGCCCCCGAATTCAGCGCAGACCCAGCGCCGCCTCGAGGAGCAGGATGAGCCCGGCCATCGCCATGCCCAGGATGACGCCGAAGGCCTGCAGCCAGGCCAGGTGGTGGCGGATGGAGCGCTCGACGATGGCCTTGATCTCCGCGCCGGAGTAGGTGCTCAGCTTGTCGATGACCAGGCGCCGGGCATCGAGCTGCTCGAAGAGGATCTGGGCCACGCTCTTCTCGGAACCGTAATGGCGCCGGATCAGGGGGTTGCCGGGCAGGAGGAGGAAGTCGTCGAGGGTGCCCACGTAGCGGCCGGCGGCCTGGAGGATGGCGGCGTCCACCCGGAAGCCCTGCACCTGCACGACGAGGCCGGACACGATGCGGTCGCCGATGTCCTGGTAGGTGACCACCCCCACGGCGTCGGCCATGTCGCCCCAGAATCCGCCCTCGCGCCGCACGGCCTGCGCGATGGCCTGCCGCTGCTCGGGGGCACCGAGGAAGCGGATGAGGTCCTGTCGGAAGGTGTCCACCACGGCGTTCAGGCCCCTGAGCAGGCGCTCCTGGTCCAGGCCGGCGGCCAGCTCCCGCACCCGGGCCTCGATCAGGCTGGGGTTGAGGATGTGCTCCTCCATGGTCTCGGCCAGGGAGGCGACGATGGCGTCCTTGCGCCGCTCCAGCACCCCGGAGCCGGGCAGGTAGCGGTGCCGGGTGAAGATCATGTGCAGGGCGATGGTGTCGGTGAAGCCGCCGATGAAGCCGGCCTGCAGCATGATCCTCAGCCAGTCGGGCGCGTCGAGGGCGATGGACAGGAGCAGGGCGACCAGGGACAGGGCGACGGCCCAGTTTCCCAGGTCGCGGCGCTGCTCCAGGTGGCGTGCGAGCTGCTTGAGCTCCTTGTATGCCTTGCGCATGGGTGAATTGTAGGGCAGGCTTCCGATTGTGGTGGCGACGTCACCCGCAATGTCCCAAGTCGGTCCCCCCAGCCACGATCGCGCCGTCGACGGCGCCACCGGGACCGCATCGCCGATCACCCGGAGCCCCGCCCATGCACCTGCGCGACTTCCAACAGCAGATCGAGCGCCTCTACGGCGAGCGCGACCAACCCCGCGGCCTGGACCGCAACTTCGTCTGGTTCACGGAGGAGGTGGGCGAGCTGGCCAAGGAGATCCGCCGCGAGCCGCGGCGGCAGGACCTCCTGCGCCTGGAGTTCAGCGACGTCCTGGCCTGGCTGGTGACCCTGGCCTCGCAGACGGGCATCGACATCGCGGAGGCGGCGGAGCGCTACGCGGCCAGCTGCCCGAAATGCGGGGCGACGCCCTGCGCCTGCCCGTGAGCCGGGTGGACCGCGAGCCCGCCGTGACCTTGGCCTTCGCCGACCGGCAGGAGCCGGCCTTCACCTCGCGCCGCTCGCCGGTCCTGAGCCGGCGGGGCATGGTGGCCACCAGCCAGCCCTTGGCGGTGGCCGCCGGGCTGGAGATCCTGGCGGCCGGCGGCCATGCCGCGGATGCCGCAGTGGCCACGGCGGCGGCCCTGGCGGTCACCGAACCCACGTCGACGGGCATCGGCGGCGATGCCTTCGCCCTCCACTACGCGGCCGACGGCGGCCGGGTGGAGGCGCTGAACGGCTCGGGGCGGGCGCCGGCAGCCCTGACCCTGGAGCGACTGGCCCGCGAGGGCTTCAAGGACGTCCTCCCTTCCTTCCACGCCCACACGGTGACGGTGCCGGGGGCCTGCGCGGCCTGGGCGGACCTGGCGGCCCGCCACGGGCGCCTGCCCCTGGCCCGCCTGCTGGCCCCGGCCATCCGCCTGGCGGAGGAGGGCTTCCCGGTGGCGCCCCTGACGGCCTTCCACTGGGTCCGCGGCGCGGCGCGCCAACTCGCGGCGGCGCCCAACGGGGCCGAGCTGCTGATCGACGGCCGGGCGCCGCGCCCTGGGGAGGTCTTCCGCAACCCGGGCCTGGCCCGCACGTTGAGGGCAGTGGCCGAGGGAGGCGCGGCCGCCTTCTACGAGGGCCCGATCGCCGCGGCCATCGCCAATGTGGTGCGCGGGGCGGGGGGCTGCCTAACGGAGGCGGATCTGGCGGCCCATCGCTCGGACTGGCCGCGGCCGATCACGGCCACCTACCGCGGCCACCGGATCTGGGAATGCCCGCCCAACGGCCAGGGGCTGGCGGCCCTGCTGGCCCTGAACATCCTCGAGGGCTTCGACCCGGCCGAGATGCCGGCGGGCTCGGAGCTGCGCCTGCACCGGCAGATCGAGGCCCTGCGCCTGGCCTTCGCGGACACGCGCTGGTTCGCCGCCGACCCGGCCACCGACCCGGCGCCGTTGGAGGCCCTGCTCTCCAAGGCCTACGCCGCGAGGCGGCGCGCATTGATCGACGACAGCAAAGCCCTGCCGGAGGCCCTCCGGGGCGCGCCGGTGGCCGGCTCAGGCACGGTCTACCTCGCGGTGGTGGACGGGGAGGGCAACGCCTGCTCCTTCATCAACAGCAACTACGTGGGCTTCGGAACGGGCATCGTCCCGGCGGGCTGGGGCTTCACGCTCCAGAACCGTGGCCTGGGATTCAGCCTGGATCCGGCGCATCCGAATCACCTGGCGCCCGGCAAGCGGCCCTACCACACGATCATCCCGGGCCTGATCACCCGTGCGGCCGCCACCGCCGCTCGCCCCGCCGCCTCCGCCGACGCCTATCCCCCTGGGTCGCTCGCCGAGACTGCCCCGATCGCTCCCCCGGACGACGCCACCCCTGCCGGCGAGGCGCTCTTCGCCAGCTTCGGCGTGATGGGCGGCTTCATGCAGCCCCAGGGCCATGTCCAGGTGGCCATGCACCTGATCGACGACGCCCTGGACCCACAGGCGGCGCTGGACGCCCCGCGCTTCTGCCTGCCGGCCGAGCAGCCGGAGGCGCCGGTGGCGGTGGAAGAAGGCTGGCCGCCGTCCGTCCTCGCCGCCCTGGAGGCCCGCGGCCACCTGCTCACGCCGACGACGGGCCATGGCCGGGCGCTCTTCGGCCGCGGCCAGGTGATCCTGCGCGACGCGGCCACCGGCGTGCTCTGGGGCGGGAGCGATCCGCGGGCAGACGGGTGCGCGATGGGGTGGTGAGGGGACGGAAATCGCCGCAAACTGGAGGGGCTACCTCGCGGCGATTGTATGCGCTAGCCTAGGTGGTGACCGATGGAGGAACAGCTCATGGAAGGCTCCCAACCCGGTGACCTCGAGTGCCGGTGGTGGCTTGGAGTCGCCCTCGCCGTGGCTCTGGCCGGCACTTGTTTGGGTCTGACCGGCGTCGGATCCGGTGCGGCAGGCTGGGCCGTGCTTGCGGATGGGACGAACCCGCGGCCAGGGCAGGAGCCTCGGCCAACGACGACCGCGGCGCCGAATCTGCCCGACCTTCAAGTCCATGTCAGCCGCTGGGGCTACCGATACCCCGACGACTGCGCGGACTTCGGTCCGGTAGTGGTCGACGTGGCCACCTGGAATGTGGGCGGCGCCGCCGCCGGTCCCTTCTGGTTGGAGCTGGCGGGGGAGCGCATCCGGGTGGGTGGGTTGGAGGCTCAGTCGACACACCTGACAACGATCAGCATGGACGACTTCGCCCCCTACCTGGCGGTCGATCCAGAGAACGAAGTCGTCGAAGTCCTCGAGTGGAACAACGTCGATCGCAATGACCTGGGGCCCTTCGCCGCTGGCGCTACGGTCCCGGGCGTGATGCCCCGACGGATCGCCGAGCCTCAGCGCACCGAGCCCATCCGTTGTACCCACACGCCCACCCCGCCCGCCGGACCGACCCAGACACCGAGGCCCAGCCCCACGCCGCCGCCCGCGAGTTGGGCGCTCACCGACCCGTACTTTGCCGATGTGCTCCTAAGCCGTGACTGCCCGACCGGTCAGCGACTGATCCAGCCCTGCTTGACCTGGCGAGGCCCCCGCCCCGGCGCAGCGGTGCGCGTGGTCTCCGAGCCGCGCGGGCTCAGTTGGGACATCGATCTGGCGGTGGCGGCCTGCGGGTGGCCGCAACCGGTTCCCGCTGGACTGCTCGCGCTGCGGATCGACCCGGACGACACCTTGCGGGAACGCGCCGAGGCCAACAACCGAAGGGCGGTCCCGCCTCCGGATGCAGATCCCCCATCGCTTTGCACCGCGACGCCATCGGCCACCTTCACGGTCAGCCCCACCCGTACCGCAAGCCCCACGCGCACGCCGACCCCTACCCGCACGCCCTGGCCCTCCCGCACCCACAGCCCCACCCCCACGGCGCCTCGGGTTTGGTTGCCGAGGTTGGAGGTGGTGCCTTGAAGCGGCGGCTGGCACGTTCCCTGGTCTTGCGCAGCGACGGGCGTGTTCTGGGGTGGGAGCGATCCGCGGGCGGACAGGTGCGCGATGGGGCGGTGAGGGGGGATCGTGCTGGGCAGCATGGTGGAACGAGGCGCGGGAACCTGGCAGGACCTTGAACCGCCTCCGCTTGATACTGTCCTGTGCCTCGTACGACAAGGCTGCTTAGGGTCGGCGACCCAGACAAGGCGTTGCAGCAGCCAGACAAGGGCTAGCGACTGGAGGACTTGGCATGCACACTGGCTTGCGCCTCACCCTTGGGACCGGTGGACGAATTGTGCTGCCGGCAGCAGTGCGACGCGAGATGCAGGTGATGGCCGGAGACACACTCGTGGCTTGGGTCGAGGAAGGTGTCCTGCACCTCACGACGGCGGACGCGGCTCTCCGGCAGGCTCAGCGGCTGGTACAGACCATCGTACCGCCCGGCACGCCCTTGGTCGAGGAACTGCTGGAGGACCGCAGGCGAGAGGCCGATGCTGAGTGAGCGCCCCTACCCGGACTCGTTCACCGCAGCGCCTGCTCCAGCGCCGCAACATCCAGCGCATCGTCGAACAGCTCCGACCGCGCCTGGTCCTGGTCGATCAGGTACCAGTTGGCCAGGAGCATGGGCTTGTAGGTGGACCCGTCCGTGCTGAGTTCGGCGGCCTTGGCCTGGACGTGGGTGAACCAGGTGGGCGGGTCCGTCTGCCAATCCGCGGGAGGCTCGTCCAGGAACGCCACGCCCCTGCTGCCGACGCCGCCGGTCATCGGCTCGTCTTGCGAGACGTAGCGGTAGCCGAGGCAGGACGGCACCGTCCCCCCGAAGCGGGCTACCACGTAGCCGCCGACCGGGGCGCCCTTGAACTGCTGTGAGGCTTGGAGAACGACGGGCGCGAGGATCGTTTCGCCATCTTCGTCATTGGGGCTGGCGGGGGGCGCGCCGTCCTCGGTCGCGAAGCGGCGAGAGCCGATGGCGGTAACGGAGGCCATGGCGACGTCCGAGGCATCGGCCTTCCAGTCCGCGATGGTCCAACGGAACTGGTCGAAGCTGTCAGCACCGACCGACGTCGTGCTGCCGGCCAGATGGCAGCCCTGGACTCGCCGCAGGACCGCGAGCCAGGTAGGTCGGCCTTCCGCGGTATCGGTCGTCAATGCCAGCAGGGCGATCCCGAAGAGGGCGGTCAGGGTGATCATCGTGGACTTCAACGAGGACATGGGCGGCCTCCTTGCCCACTGCGGGCATGGGTCAGTCGGCTCGCGATAGTCGAGCCAGGGCGGTGGCAGGGAGCAGTGTCCAGAACAGCGTCAGGCTGACTTGCAGAAGGGTGGAGGCGCTTTCGTCGCTTGGGAAGCCCCGGGCCATCACCAGGATCGTGAACCGCAACAAGCTGAATGCAGCACCTGCCAGCGTGGCGATGAGCGGAAGGCGCCAGGCCCTGCGAAGGGGGTAACGCATGAGGCCGTGAGAGAGGGCTGCGCCGGCGAGCGGAACGACTGGCAACTTGATGAAGTCAAGCTCGTAGAAGCGGAACTCAAGCCTGCTGAGGCTGATGAGCGCCAAGACCAGCAAGGCGAACGAAGCCAGCCTTGCCGCGGCAAGGCGCCTGCGCGTAGGATGCCGCTCGAGCAGAGTGTCCACCCTGTACAGCTTGCGAAGGAACCGATTCCATATGACCCATGCCGCAGTACCCACCACGATGAACCACAGCAGGCCAGGCGAGGTGTACGAATGCCTGAACGGGAACGCAAGCACCGGCCAGATCCCAAGCATCAGCGTGCTCACGAAGGCCACCTGAGCCAGTTCCACGAATCCGATCGGCAGATCGGAAACCTGAGTTCGCAGGCTCTGCCGGCCACGTCGTCCGTGGTCGAGGCCTACCACAACTGCCGCGATGCACAAGACCAGGTGGATCAACAAGGATGGAATCTGCGCCTTGTTGTAGCTTCCCACACGTCGAAAGTGAAACATGCTGTACGTGGTCCAGGCAACCTGAGCCAGGCAGAACACCGCAAAGGCCCTGACACCGACCGCGAGATCCGACCATCTCGACTCCGCAAAGGTCAGCAAGAAGAACAGCATGAGCGCGACGTAGATGCCAGCACCGCCGTGGGGCACGAAGGCTCCCAGCCAATAGTCGCCAAAGAGCACAATGGGCGGTCCGTTGGCAACCACCCACAACAGCGCGAAGCTCGCCGAGACCACCATCGCCACGCCGGCCAGCAGGCGCAGGGGTGGAAGGATGCGGTCTTCACCGGCCTGACGAGCGTCGGTCATGATCGTGCTCATGATAACAGCCCCGTGCGACCGTGCAAGGCCCGGATGCCCTGATGCGGCAAGGGGGCAACGGCTCCCCACGCCAAGCCCGGGCGCCTATAGTTTCCCCCGTCGCCAACGCCACCACCCGCGCCCCCTCGCCCCCCCGCCCGTGGAGCCCCAGCCATGAACGACATCACCCCCTACACCGACTTCGCCGAACTCGACGCCATCGCTTTTGCCGACAACCCCGAGCCGCGCTGCGCCGTCGTGCTCCTGCTCGACACCTCCGGGTCCATGCAGGGCCGGCGGATCGACGAGCTGAACGCCGGGCTCAGGACGCTCGACCAGGCCCTGAAGCAGGACCCGCTGGCCAGCCTCAGGGTGGAGCTGGCCGTGGTCGCCTTCGGTGGCGGGTCCGCGCGGGTGCTGGACGTGCGCCAGGGGCAGGGCGGGGCCATCGAGGCCGAGGCCGCGCAGGCCTTCGTGACCGTGGACGCCTTCCACCCGCCCCTGCTCGTCGCCGACGGGGCGACGCCCATGGGGCAGGCCGCGCGCATCGGGCTGCAGCTCGTGCGGGACCGCAAGGCCAGCTACAAGCAGAACGGCATCGACTACTTCCGGCCCTGGCTCTTCCTCATCACCGACGGCAAGCCCACCGACAGCGGCTGGGAGGCCGCCGCCGCCGAGCTGGCCCAGGAGGAGGCCGGGCGGGGCCTCTCCGTCTACGGCGTGGGCGTCGAGGGGGCGGACATGCGCTGCCTGGCCCGGTTCTCCACCCAGCGCCCGCCCCTGAAGCTCAAGGGCCTGGCCTTCGAGGAACTCTTCGTCTGGCTCTCCAAGAGCCTGTCCGCCGTCAGCCAGTCCCGGCCCGGCGACCAGGCGCCCCTGCCGCCCGTGGGCTGGGGCGCCGTGGACACCGCCCATGGCTGAGGACGGGCCGGGGGGCGGGGCGGCAGGCGCGGCGCCGGGACGGCCAGTGGTCGCATCGCCAACGGCCGCATCGCCGGCGCCCGGCTCAGCCTGGCGGATCCTGGGCGCCAGCCTCGCCGGCAGCAGCCACATCGCCGCCGGCCTGCCCTGCCAGGACGCCCACGGCTGGCGCGAGCTGCCCGGCGGCGTCTGGCTCGCCGCCGTCGCCGACGGCGCCGGCTCGGCCCCCCGCTCCGACGAGGGCGCCGCCCTCGCCGTCGACGCGGCCCTGGAGGCCCTGGCCGCCGCCGCCGATCGCGGCGCCCTGCCCGCCCGGATCGCCGAGCCCGAAGCGCCTCAGCGGCAGGCCGCCGTGCCCGCCGGCACCCCGGACGGCGTCCCGGACCGCATCCCCGAAAAGATCGCCGCACCCGAAGCCATCATTCCCGCCGCCGCCGACCCCGACCGCGGGGGCCTCCTGCCCGAGCAGCATCCCTGGGCCCAGGCCCTGCGCCTGGCCTTCGGCGCCGCGCGCGAAGCCCTCCTGGCCCACGCCGCCGCCGAGGGCATCCCGCTCCGGGACCTCGCCTGCACCCTGGCCATCGCCGCCGGCGACGGCGCCGCCGTGGTCGCCGCCCAGATTGGGGACGGCGCCGTGCTCGCCCAGGGCCCATGCGGCGCCTGGTTGAGCCTCCTGCCCGGCCAGAAGGGCGAGTACGCCAACGAGGTCCTCCTCCTCCATGCCCCGGACGCCCTGGACCACGTGGCGCCTTGCCGCTTCGCCCGGCCGCGGGCCGTCGTCCTCAGCACCGACGGCCTCCTGCGCCTGATGCTCCGCTATCCCGGCGGAGAGCCGCACGCCCCCTTCCTGGAACCCCTCGTGGCCTTCGCCGCCGGGGCCGCCGATGCCGCCGCCGCCCGCCGCCAGCTCCTCGGCTTCCTGGGCTCCGAGCGCGTCTGCGCCCGCACCGACGACGACAAGACCCTCGTGATCGTCCTGCCCGGCGGCGATGGCCCCGGGGACGAGCGCCAGGACCGCGCCGCGTGATCGTCCAGACCGGGTCAGGCGAGCGCCTGACCCTGGGCGATGCCATCGCCCGCGGCGGCGAGGCCAGCATCCATTCCGTCGTCGGCCGGCCGGGCCTGGTGGCCAAGCGCTACCTCCGTGCCCGCGAAGGCGCCCTGGACAAGCTGCGCCACATGCTCGTCAGCCCGCCCGCCGACCCCACGCGCGCCCTGGGCCACGCCTCCATCGCCTGGCCGCGGGACCTCTTGCTGGACAGCAGCGGCCGCCTGGTCGGCTTCACCATGCCCCTCATCACCGAAGCCGTCTCGCTGCTCACCGTCTTCAACCCGCGGCGCCGGGCCCAGGTGCTGCCCGCCTTCGACCGCCGCTACCTGCACCGCTCCGCCCGCAACCTGGCCTCCGCCCTCGGCGCCCTGCACAGCGCCGGCTACGTCGTCGGGGACCTCAACGAGGGCAACGTGCTGGTGACGCCGCGCACCCTGGTCACCCTGATCGACGTCGACTCCTTCCAGGTGGAGGAGCGCCGCGGCGGCAAGATCGTCATCCATCCCTGCCCCGTCGGCCGGGCCGAGTACACCGCCCCGGAGCTGCAGGGCCAGAGCTTCATCGGCACCTACCGCCGTCCCGAGCACGACGCCTTCGGCCTGGCCGTCCTGATCTTCCAGCTCCTGATGAACGGCAGCCACCCCTTCCGCGGCCAGTGGCTGGGCGCCGGCGAGCCGCCGCCCCTGGAGGAGAAGATCGCCCGCGGCCTCTTTCCCTGGGCCGGCCTGGCCCAGGTGGGGCCGCCGGCCGGCGCCTACCCCTGGGAGGGCCTGCACCCCGAGCTGGCCGCCGCCTTCCTGCGCTGCTTCGTCGAGGGCCAGGGCCAGCCCGCGCTCCGCCCCGGCGCCGAGGCCTGGGCCGAGGTCCTGGCCGTGGCCGAGGGGGACCTCCGCGCCTGCCCGGCCGGACACTGGTTCGGCGGCCGCCTGGGTCGCTGCCCCGACTGCGGGCTCAGGGCCAAGGGCGCCGGCCTCTGGGCCAGGCCCCAGGCGCGGGCCGCCGCCGCCCCGGCGCCGGCGCGGGCCGGTCAGGTGGGGACCGGGCTGCTGCGGGGACTGGCCGGCCTCGCCGCCCTGCCGGGGCGGGTGCTGGCCGCCGCCGCCGGGTCGGTGGCCGGGGCCCTGGGCATCGCCACGCAGGCGCCCCTCGCCTGGCTGCGCTCCCTGCGCTGGACGGCGGGCCTGGCCCTCCTCGCCCTCCTGGCCGCCTTCGGGCTCTCCACCGTGCTGGCCGCCTTGCACCAGGCCCTCCTGGGCTGGCTGGACCCGGCCGGCAGCGCCGGAGCGGGGGGGCCGGCCGCCCTCTGGGCCCTGAGCGCCGGCGGCCTGGGCGCCGGCCTGGGCGCCGGCCTGCGCCAGCTCGCCCGGCGGCCGGGCGAGGCCCTCGGGCGGGCGGAGCTGCAGGCCTTCCTGGAGGGATCCGTGCCGGCCCTGGGCGGCTGGCTGGGCGGCTGGCTGGCGGCCGCCCTGGGCTGGATGCTGCTGCGCGGCGCCGACTGGCCCTCCAGCCTTCTGGGCGCCGCCGCCGCCACCGGCCGGACCAGCAGCCCCGCCTGGATCCTGGCCTGGGCGCTCTACGGCGGGGCCATCGCCGCCCTGGGCCCTGGACAAGACGCCGCGCAGCCGGCCCGCGCGCCCATGGGCTGGGCGGCGGTGGCCGGCACCTTCGCCCTCCTGGGCTGGGCGGCGGCGCGGCTGGGCGGGGCCTGGTAGCAGGCGGCGGACGCCCGCGGCAAGCTCTCGTATAATCGCCCTGCGGTCGCCCGCGCCGCGAGCCAGAGCGGCGGGGCCGGGCCGAATCCAAGGGGGGAACGATGGGCAGCAGCAGGTTGGTTGGGGGCGGCGGTGACAGGGGCCGCGCGATCGCGGCAGGGGCTTCGGACGGTGTTGCCGCCGGGCGCCGCAACGTCGGCCTCTGGGTCCTATCGGTCGCCTTGGTCCTCGCGACTGGGTTCACCGCCAATCCCGCGCTCGGCCAGGGCAGGCCGCACCCCGCCCAGGACCCCCCGCCGACGGCCCAGCCCACGCCCCTCCCCTCGCCCACGCCGCCGCCCGCCCTGCCCGTTCGGCAGCAGCTCGGCGGCGACGTCACCGCCCTGGCGCTGGCCGGCGACCGCCTGCTCCTGGGCCACGGTCCGCGGGTGCTGCTGGTGGACCCGGCGGCGGACCCGCCCCGGGTCCTGGCGGAGAGCCCGCTCCTGGCCGGGCTGGTGACCGACCTGGCGGTGGACGGGGACAGGGTCTACGCCGTGACCGTGGGCTACGCCCCCGAGACGGACAACCGACTGACGGTGCTCAGACTGCGCGGCGACGGTTCCTTCGAGCTGCTCGGGGAGGTGCTGGAGCCCTGGTTGTCCGACGTCTTCGCCCTGGACCACAAGGTCTACGTCACGGCCGCCCGCAGCTTCATCATCTTCGACGCCGCGGACCCGAAGGCCCTGGTGAAGCAGGGCAACGCCTACCTCCTGCCGGCCGACATCCTGGTCCAGGGCACCTGGGCCTACCTGGCCGGCCCCGACGGCCTGCACATCCTGGACGTCTCGGATCCCCTGGCGCCGCGGCAGGTGGGGCATTGGGTGACCGAGGCCAACACCTACGACGTGGTGGTGGACCGCGGCCACGCCTACCTGACCGGTTCCGAACAGCTGCACGTGCTCGACGTGGCGGACCCCGCCCAGCCCAAGCTCCTGGCCCAACTGCCCACCCCCGGCGGCGCGGTGGACCTGGACCTGGATGCGGCCACGGGCACCCTGCTGGCGGCCTACGGCGCCGGCGAGGGCCTGCGCCGCTTCGACGTCTCTGACCCCGCGGCGCCCGTCGAGCAGTCCGCCCTGGTCCTGCCGGGCGAGCCGCAGAGCCTGCGCTTCCTGGCCGGCCGGCCCTTCCTGGCCTCGGCCGAGGCGGGGCTCTTCCGTCTCGGCCTGCCGGCGTCGGGGGGCCTGCAGCTCTCGGCCCGCCTGGAGCTGGCCCCGCCGCCGGTGGACCTGCGCTGGCTGGGGGACCGGGCGCTGCTCTGGAGCTTCGCCCAGCTCCGGCTGGTCCGCAGCCCGGCGGACGGGGCCGCCGGCCTGGGCGCGGGCTGGGCGCCGGAGGCCCAGCTCCTGCCGCAGATCACGGCGGCGGAGCTGGCCGGCGGGCGCGTGCTGGTGGCCCACGGCGAGCGCCTGAGCAGCTTCGACCTGCCTCCGGGCGAGGCCCCCCCCGAGCCGGCGCAGGCCCGCCTGGATGCCCCGGTCACGGCCCTGCTCTGGGCCGGCGGCCGGGCCTACCTGGCGGAGGAAGGCAGCCTGAGCATCGTGACCCTGGACAACCCGGCCCGGCCCAAGGTCCTGGGGGAACTCCGCGGCGACTGGTCGGCCCGAGACCTGGCCAAGGGCGGCAACCTGCTCTACATCGCCGGCGGCGAGCCCGGCCTAGCGGTGATCGACGTGACCGATCCGGCCCGCCCGCTGCAGGTCGGCTCGCTGACCGCCGACGGCGTCGCGCGGGTGGAGCTGGCCGGCCCGCGCATCTTCCTCGCCACGCAGGCCGGCCTGGAGATCTGGGAGCGCGCCCCGGGCGGCGACCTCCGCCTGCTCGCCCGCTACCCCACGGCGCGTCCCGTGGTGGACCTCGCGGTGGCGGGGCGCCTGATCTACCTGCTCACCGAGGATGCCCTGCTGCAGGTCTACGATCTGTCCGACCTGTCCGCCCCCCGCCTCCTGGCTGCCCAGGACCTGCCGGGCACCGGCTCGGCCCTCCGCGTGCTGGGCGACCAGGCGCTGGTGGCGGCGCGGGGAGGGGGCTTCTACCGGCTGACGGTGCCGCGGGGCCTGCCGGCGGCCTACCTGCCCAACCTGGCGCGCTGAGGGGGGGCCGCCGGCTGGCTAGAGCAGCCACCACGGAGAAGCAGCGCGTTCGGCAGTCCGCGCCAGTGGACGTGGCCTTGACTCGCCCGCGACCTCAGTCGCCGGGCGTTCGCAGGCCAGGCGCTACACCTGATTGAACCGCCCTCTAGCTGCCCGGCGCGGCGCGCAGGGCGTCGCCTTCCCCCGCCGCCCGCTCCAGCCGCCACCAGGTCCGCCACAGCCGGCCCCCCGTCGCCAGCTCGTGGGCCAGGAGGACCGCGCTCCAGCGGGCCTGGTTGCGGTAGCGGCCCGGGCGACGGGCGTCGACCAAGGGGCGGCCTAAGAAGGCCTCCACCCGGCCGAAGGCGGGGTCGGCGCTGTCCATCAGCCGAGCGTAACTGACGAGGAGGGCCGATCCGGCGGGCGCGCCGGCGACGATGTCCAGCAGGCGGCGGTTGTACGCCGACCAGGCCCCCAGGATGGCCAAGAGCCAGCGCAGGCGGCGCCAGGGGCGGCCCCGCGGTCCATGCTTGCGGTAGTGGCCCCAGACCTCGCCCGGATGGCGGTAGACGGCCAGGATCCGGTGCGGCGGGAGGACGTCCTGCCAGGCC
>WBZV01000557.1_pt1 | contig 21378 bp, 28 predicted proteins | sample 5204221 | NCBI WGS metagenome assembly WBZV01 (sample SAMN12344360, study PRJNA552823) | activated sludge metagenome | biome: Activated sludge suspended growth; feature: Nitrification reactor; material: Wastewater; isolation source: activated sludge from nitrification reactor of wastewater...
GCCGCTAACAACCCCACTGCCAACCTGGAAACATTTGAATTGATTTTCATGAAAACCCCCTGAGCAAGAAAGGACGAGTGGATTCGTAAGAATAGTGCCACTCCATGTTAACACCCCACAACACCTGCTAGCCGACTTGTACCCCCAATTGGCGATGAGGGCACCGTCTCACATCACGGGCGCAACGACGTTCAACACGCCCTTCTCCCCTCTGTGCGAAATCCGACAAAGCCGACAGCATCGCGCCCTTCCGTCGCCGACACGCTGATCGAAAAATCAAAAAAACTTGTAAATCAGTAACATAAGACACTGCTTCGGACATGGCACGGCCTTTGCTGATCTTTGGGCGAAAGGACACCACCGACCATGAACCCGCTGCCCACCATCAACGACACCACCCTGCGCGACGGCGAACAGACCGCTGGCGTGGCCTTCACCGTCGAGGAGAAGTGCGCGATTGCCCAGGCGCTCGCCGACGTGGGTGTGCAGGAGATGGAGATCGGCATTCCGGCCATGGGGGCGGTGGAGATCGAAGCCATCGGCGAGATCGCCCGCATGCACCTCCCGGCCAGTCTGATGGTGTGGTGTCGCATGACCGACACCGATCTGGCCGCCGCCCGCCAGTGCCCGGTGGACACCCTCAACCTGTCCATTCCGGTGTCCGACATCCATATCAACACCAAGCTCAAGCGCAGCCGCGAATGGGTGCTGGAGCGGGTGGGACGCTACGTGAGCCAGGCCCGCGACATGGGCTACGCCGTCTCCGTGGGCTGCGAGGACTCCTCCCGCGCCGATCCGTCCTTCCTCGCCCATGTTGCCGAAGCCGCCCAGCGGGCCGGCGCGGTGCGGGTACGTTATGCCGACACTCTCGGCATCCTCGACCCCTTCTCCACCCACGATGCCATCGCAACCCTGCGTCGGCGGGTGGACATCGACATCGAGATGCACGCCCACGACGACCTGGGCCTGGCCACGGCCAACACCCTGGCGGCCTTCCGGGCCGGCGCCACCCATGCCAACACCACCGTGAATGGCCTCGGCGAGCGTGCCGGCAACGCGCCGCTGGAAGAGATCGTGATGGGTCTGCGGCACTTGCACGGCATCGACTGCGGCATCGACACCCACACCCTGCCGGCCATCTCCGCCCTGGTTGCCGAAGCCTCCGGGCGGGCCGTGGCCGCCAACAAGAGCATCGTCGGCGAGGCCGTATTCACCCATGAGGCCGGCCTGCATGTGGATGGCCTGCTGAAGGATCCGCGTACCTACCAGGGCTTCGACCCGGCGGAACTGGGGCGCAGCCACCGCACCGTACTGGGCAAGCACTCCGGCTCCCGGGCGGTGATTGCCGCCTACGCCCAGCTCGGCATCCTGGTGGACGACCTCGAAGCCCACAGCCTGCTCGAACGCATCCGCGATCACGCCACCTGCACCAAGCGTTCGCCTTCCGCCGGAGAGCTGGCCCGCTTCCTTCTCGAAGTCAGCCGTTTTGCAGGGAGCGCGTCATGAGCCCCAGGGAACCCGACATGAAGATCCTTGCCGACAGCGTCGCCGCCCAGGGCTCCGCACCGGGCTTCTTCGCCACCCTGCGCGAGGACGTGGCCTGCGTCTTCGCCCGCGACCCGGCGGCACGCAACACCCTTGAATTGCTCACCATCTACCCCGGCGTGCAGGCCCTGATGCTGTACCGGGTAGCCCATCGCCTGTGGCGCGGCAACTGGCGCTATGCGGCCCGTGCCCTGTCCTTCCTGGCCCGCTTCCTGACCAATGTGGACATCCACCCGGGTGCGATCATCGGCCGGCGTTTCTTCATCGACCATGGCGCTTGCGTGGTGATCGGCGAGACCGCAGTGATCGGTGATGACGTCACCCTCTACCATGGGGTCACCCTGGGCGGCACCACCTGGAACCCGGGCAAGCGCCACCCGACCCTGGGCAACGGCGTCGTGGTCGGCGCCGGGGCCAAGATCCTCGGCCCCATCACCGTGGGCGACAACGCCCGGGTGGCGGCCAACTCCGTGGTCATCGACGCAGTGCGCCCCGGCATGACCGTGGTCGGCATCCCCGGCCGCATGGTGCTGCCCATGGAAGGCCGGCGCATCGCCCACGGCATTGATCTCGATCACCACCAGATCCCCGACCCGGTTGGCAAGGCGATTGGCTGCCTGCTCGACCGGATCGCACAGATGGAACGGGAAATCGCCAGCCTCAAGGGCGAACCCACCACAGCCGAAGGCGCCTGTCGCACCTGCGACGACACCTGCTCGCAACCCACCTTTGACGGTAGCTGGAAGGCCACCGCCCCCATCGCACCAGGAGCCTGACGCCATGAACGAACTGACCGGCGAACTCGCCAAGCTCTCCTCCGCCGAGGAATTCCTCCACTTCTTTGCCGTGCCTTTCGACCAGAAGGTGGTCAATGTGAGCCGGCTGCACATCCTCAAACGCTTCTATCAATACCTGCGCCGGGATGCCGACTTGAGCAGCCTGTCGGGCAGCGAGCTGTTCGGTCGTTACCGTAGCCACCTGATCGCCGCCTACGACGATTTCATTCGCTCCACGCCGGCCCAGGAAAAGGTCTTCAAGGTGTTCCAGGACACCGACGGCCGCCAGCAGGTCAGCCTCGACAGCCTGCGCGCGACCCTCCCCTCCGCCAGCTAAACCGACAGGACAGCCGCCATGCACATCGTCGTCTGTATCAAGCAGGTTCCGGATTCGGCGCAGATCCGCGTCCACCCGGTGACCAACACCATCATGCGCCAGGGTGTACCGGCCATCGTCAATCCCTATGACCTGTTCGCCCTGGAAGAAGCCCTGCGCCTCAAGGACAAATTCGGCGGCAAGGTGACCATGCTGTGCATGGGCCCACCCCAGGCCGAGGATGCCCTGAAGAAGTGCATCTCCTTTGGCGCAGACGACGCCGTGCTGGTCACCGACCGCTCCTTCGCCGGTGCCGACACCCTGGCCACCTCCTACGCCCTGGCCGCGGCAGTGCGCCAGATCGGCAAGGAACAGAAGGTGGACATCGTGTTCACCGGCAAACAGACCATCGACGGCGACACCGCCCAGGTGGGCCCCGGCATCGCCAAGCGCCTGGGCCTGCAGCTCCTCACCTATGTGTCGCGCATCGCCGACCTGGACCTGGAGAAAGACACCATCACCGTCGAGCGCCGTGCCGAAGGGGGTGTGCAGGTGCTCCAGACCGCCGTGCCCTGCCTGATCACCATGCTTGAAGGCACCAACGAGATGCGCTTCGCGCCGCTGGAGAACATGATCCACGCCGCCCGCTATCCGGTGCGCAAGTGGAACAAGGAAGCCGCTGGCATCGAGGACGTCACCAAGATCGGCCTCAAGGGCTCGCCCACCGTGGTGAGCAAGGTCTTCGGCCCCACCCCCCGCGCCGAGAAGGCCCTGATGCAGTCCGTCGAGGATGCCACCCCGCGGGATGTGTCCCTCAACGTGATCCAGAAGATCTTCACCCAGCACCCGACCCTTGAGCGCGACATCCTCGCCAAGGCCTCCGTGTGACCCCACGACAAGACGCGAAAGGAAACCTGCCATGAGCGACGCCGAAGTCAAGAAGCCCGCCGCCCGGGGCGGCCGCAACCTGGAACTGCCCGAACACCTGAAGGCCTACAAGGGCGTATGGGTGTTCATTGAACATGACCGGGGCGAGGCCCACTCGGTGTCCTGGGAACTCCTCGGCGAAGGCCGCAAACTGGCCGATACCCTCGGCGTGTCCCTGTCCGGCGTGATCATGGGCGGCCCCGACGAGCCCCTCGACGCCATCGCCAAGGAAGCCTACAGCTTTGGTGCCGAGGCCTGCTACATCGTCCGCGACCCGGTACTCAAAGGCTACCGCAACGAGCCCTTCACCAAGGGCATGACCGATCTGGTCAACAAGTACCAACCCGAAATCGTGCTGCTGGGCGCCACCACCATGGGCCGCGACCTGGCCGGCTCGGTGGCCACCACCCTGGCCACCGGCCTCACCGCCGACTGCACCGAACTGCGCATCGACCCCGCCACCCGGGCGCTGGCAGCCACCCGCCCGACCTTCGGCGGCTCCCTGCTGTGCACCATCATGACCCTGGCCTACCGGCCGCAGATGGCCACCGTGCGCCCCCGCGTGATGCGCATGCCCGATTCCGACACCAGCCGCAGCGGCACCGTCATCGAAGACAGCCTGGGCATGATCGAGACCGACATCGTCACCAAGCTCCTCGATTTCATCGCCGATGAGAACAGCAACAAGGTGAACCTGGCCTACGCCGACATCATCGTGTCGGGCGGCAAAGGCCTCAAGACGCCGGACAACTTCAAGCTGATCTGGGATCTCGCCAAGGTGCTCGGCGCCGAGGTGGGCGCCACCCGCCCGGTGGTCCAGTCCGGCTGGGTGGACGCGGAGCGCCAGGTGGGTCAGACCGGCAAGACCGTGCGTCCCAAGCTCTACATCGCCGCCGGCATCTCCGGCGCGATCCAGCACCGGGTAGGCATGGAAGGCGCCGACGTGATCGTCGCCATCAACACCGATGCCAACGCGCCGATCTTCGATTTTGCCCATCACGGCATCGTCGGCAACGCCATGCAGGTGCTGCCGGTGCTCACCGACACCTTCCGCGAACACATTGCCCTGCGCAGCCGCAAGGCCGCCTGAGCGCCCACCGGAGACCCACCATGAGCGAGAAATTCGACGTCATCGTTGTCGGCGCGGGCCCCTCGGGGAACGCCGCCGCCTACACCGCAGCCAAGGCCGGCCTGTCGGTGCTGCAGATCGAACGGGGTGAATACCCTGGCTCGAAGAACGTGCAGGGCGCCATCCTGTACGCCAACGCCCTCGAGCAGATCATCCCCGACTTCCGGGACGACGCCCCCCTGGAGCGCCACATCATCGAGCAGCGCATGTGGGTACTGGACGACGAATCCTTCGTCGGCACCCACTTCCGCTCCGACGACTACAACAAGCCCCCCTACAACCGCTACACCATCATCCGCGCCCAGTTCGACAAGTGGTTCTCGTCGAAGGTGAAGGAAGCCGGCGCGCTGGTGATCTGCGAAACCACCGTCGAATGCCTGCTGATGGATGGCGACCAGGTGGTGGGCGTGCGCTGCGACCGCCAGGGAGGAGAGGTGTTTGCCGATGTGGTCATCCTCGCCGACGGGGTCAATTCCACCCTGGCCCGCAAGGCCGGCTTCCATGGCGAGATCCAGGCCGGCAATGTGGCCCTGGCGGTGAAGGAAATCCTCTTCATGCCCCAGGAGACCATCGAGGCCCGCTTCAACGTCAAGGACGAAGAAGGCGTGGTCATCGAAATGTTCGGCAAGATCACCGACGGCCTGATGGGTACCGGCTTCCTCTACACCAACCGGGACTCCATCACCCTGGGTGTCGGCTGCATGCTCTCCGACTTCAAGCAGAACCCCAACCGCACCTCGCCCTACGCCATGCTGGAGAAAATGAAGGCTCACCCCTCCATCGCCCCCATGATCGCCGGCGGCGAGATGAAGGAATACTGCGCCCACCTGATCCCCGAAGGCGGCTTCCACGCCGTGCCCAAGGTGTTCGGCAACGGCTGGATGATCGTCGGCGACTCGGGTGGCTTCGTGAATGCCGTCCATCGGGAAGGCTCCAACCTGGCCATGACCACCGGCCGCCTGGCCGCCGAAACCGCCATCGCCGCGAAGGCCGCGGGCAAGGGCTTCGCCGCCAAGCAGCTGGCCGGCTACAAGTCGGCCCTGGACGAATCCTTCGTGATGAAGGATCTGCACAAGTACCGGGACATGCCCAGCGTGTTCCACGACAACAGCCAGTTTTTCACCACCTACCCGGAACTGGTCAATCGTGCCGCCCGCACCATGCTGACGGTGGACGGCATCGACAAGAAAACCAAGGAGAAGGAAATCTTCTCCAGCTTCCGTAAATCGCGCAGCCTGGCCGGCCTGGCGGGCGACGCATTCAAGCTGTGGAGGGCCTTCAGATGAGCACCGTCGTGAATGTGGAAGAAAAACTCTTCCAGAACCGCTACAAGGTCGACCATGGCCGGCCCCATATCAAGATCCGCCAGCCCGAGCTGTGCCGCAACGAGTGCAAGGTCCAGTCCTGCACCTATGTGTGCCCCGCCGCCTGCTACAAGGCGGAAGGCAATGGCGCCGTCACCCTGATCACCGACGGCTGCCTGGAGTGCGGTAGCTGCCGGATCATCTGTACCGAGCTGTCCAACGTGGAATGGGAATATCCCCGCGGCGGGCACGGCATCCTGTTCAAGTTCGGTTGAGAATCATCATGGACGATCTTCATCTCTTTCTCGCTCATGCAATCCAGCTCGAGCGGGAAGCGGCCCGGCACTACGAGGAACTGACGGAGCAGATGCAGACCGCCGGCAACTCGGAAGTTGCCGGCTTCTTCCGCCAGATGGCCGTCTTCTCGCGCAAGCACCTGGGCGAGGCCATGGAGCGGGGCGGCTTCCGTACCGTACCCCACCTGCGCCCCGACCAGCTCCGCTGGCCCGATGGAATCAGCCCCGAAAACGCCGGATGGGAAGGCGTGGACGGCTTTACGGATGTTCTTGGCGCCCTCGAACTGGCCCTCCAGGCCGAACGCCGTGGTCACGCCTTCTACGCCGGCATTGCCGCGACGACCCACAACGTACGCCTCAAGCGCATGGCGGACGAATTTGCTTCCGAAGAGGCCGAACACGTGGCCGAACTGGAAAAGTGGATCGACCGGGTCGCCGCAGCCGAATAAGGGCGGCAACGCACCGCCCCAGCCCGTATCACCCCAACCGGAGAACTCCCATGTCCCGACCCAAGAAACACGTCTTCGTGTGTGCCCAGCAGCGTCCCCCCGGCCATCCCCGCGGCTCCTGCGCCGCCAAGGGCTGCAACGAAATCCTTCAAACCTTCTGGGGCGAGCTGCAGAAGCGCAATGCCTATGATCGCATCGGCGTCACCTACTCGGGCTGCCTCGGCCCCTGCGACAGTGGCCCCAACGTGCTGGTCTACCCCGAAGGCGTGATGTATTCCGGCGTCACCAAGGACGACGTCCTGGAGATCTTTGACAAGCACCTGGAAGGCGACGAAGTGGTCACCCGCCTGCAGGCGCCGGCGGCCGTCTGGTGAACCTGTTCACCGGCGAAAGCTCGCGGTCGCTCTTCGGCGGTGAAGCGCCGGAGAGCGTCAATCGGCTGCTCCATGAAGCGGCAGCCGCCCACGCCGACCCCACCAAGGCCGAAGCGCTGCTGTGGAGCGCCCGCCTGTCGGCACCCGAATGCCTGCCCGTGTACTTTGCCCAGTACAAGTTCTACTTCTACCGCAAGCGCCTCGAAGACGCCGAACGCTGTGCCCGCGACGGCCTGCGCGTTGCCGCCGGTCTGGCCCGGCTGGGCCGCCACTGGCGCGAAGTGCAAGGCGGCGACGCCGACTTCAGCGCCATCGGCCCCGCACGATTCTGGCTATTCACCCTGAAGGCCCTGGCCTTCATCCGCCTGCGCCGCGGCGACCGGGCCGAAGCCCAGGCCCTGCTCGAGAAGGCAGCCCAACTCGACCCCGCCGACAACATGGGCGCCAGCGTCATCGCCAGCCTGAAGGACGCCTCCGCGCCCGACACCCCACCCGGCAAGCGCCCCGGCCCCGCCGGCGACAGCTACCTGGATCGCCTCAAGAAGGGCGGCACCCAATGATCATCCCCGCCGCCCTCCTGGCCAACATCATCAACGCCGGCACCGACATCCTGACCCTCGCCGAGGGCATGGACGAATCCGAGTTCCTGCGTTCGCGCCTCGCCCGCGTCGAAATCGGGCGCCTGGTGGGCGTCATGGCCATCAACCTGGCCGACCTCCCCGACGCCCAGCGCCAGCTCTTCGCCGAGCTGGACTGGACGACCTGGCGCGCCATCCCCGAACAACTCAACGCCGACCCCGCAACCCGCGACGAAGCCCTGTGGTTCGCCATCCGCGCCCTCGTCCCGGCCACGTTGATGTGGTTGCGGGTGTACAAGGAAAGTGCGCCACAGCTATTCGAGTTTCAGCAGGGGTGAGGCGTATCAAGGAAAACCGGCCTGACGGCCGGTGATTGGGAGAAGGGGATTGACGGAGACGTCATTGGAGAGAACTAGGCCGAAACCCTGCCATAGCGCTCTCGGTCACTGACACGGCTCCCGCGAAAGCGCCACGAAGCCACGGCATAGATTGCCAGCATGACGCCCAAGACCGGCTCTTCGTAACCCGACGGAACTGCCAGGTAGGCCACTACAGTGGCCCCTACCAACAGCCAGATGAGCTTCGCAGGAAGGGGAGGATTCTTCCGGTCCAGCAAGAACGCCTTACAGTGCGGACAGGTCGGTTTCATCTGCCTTGGCGTGTACCACTTTGCTCCGCGCGGCCAGAGTTCAAAGACGGGTCTGTCGAACCCCTGCGAACACACGGGGCACAGGTGTTTGCCACGCGTTGAAGTCTTCAAATCCCGCGCCAACTGCGCATTGCAAGCTGGACAAACCGCCTGAGGATTTGGAAGTATCTTCCCGCAACTATCGCAATGAATCCGGGCTTCTGACATTGTTGGCAATGCTGCGTGAGCTTGGGGTCTTGGCACCTGAGGTTGAAGCGCAAGCGCGAAAAAAGGGCGGTGGCCTATCGGACATCACCTGGAGCGCTCGGTTACTTTCGCCCATTCAGAAACGAACGTATCTCTTGACCCTGGCTTCGAGCAATTTCACCAGATCTGGGTCCATGCGCGCATAAATGTCCGGAATATCCAGGCATACCAGCCGCTTCCCCATTAGCTGCTCTTTGTACCTCTTTGAAATCTTGTTCCTGTGACTCTTTTCCATGACCAGGACCACATCAGCCCGCGACGAAGCCCTGTGGTTCGCCATCCGCGCCCTCGTCCCGGCTACGTTGATGTGGCTGCGGGTGTACTAGGAGAGTGCGCCGGCGTTGTTTGAGTTTCAGCAGGGATGAGGCGGAGGTGGTACAGATCTTTGATCTGGCACCAGCCTTTACCGATACCTCGCCACGCACGGCTGACGGGGGCACTCCCAGACGACTCGGATCGTGGCTCGCATTGCGATCACGATCCAGCCTTGATCATTCGGCGTCAGCCTGCGACGCGCTGCGCGAGTGCCTCCTGGGCCAGTGTATTGATGCTCTTGCCTTCTGCCTGAGCCGCTATCGCAAGCCGCTCGTGCAGCTCCGGAGAAATCCGGAGATTGAACTTGCCCGAATAGTTGCGCCGAGGCTCGATGCCTTTCTCCTTGCAAACTTCAAGGAAGACCGTCAGCGACTTCCTGAACTCAGCCTTTAGCTCATTTGGGGTTCTGCCATAAAAATCGGCGCCGCCGGTAAGACCAAGGATCTCACCCCGAAACATGTCAATGTCCGGGTCGTATTCAATCTTCGCGTTGTATCCGTCAACCGTCATGACGTTCATGGCTTCACTCCATGTTGCTCGAGCCACCTCTTCACCGACACCACAGCACCCTTGTCCGTCTTTGGCGATGGGTGCGGGCGGTGGAAGACGCGTACCTCGTTGAACAGAAAAACCGCTACTCGACTTCCTTCACGTTCGCTGACCTCTGCGCCGAGCCCTTGGAAGAGCGCTTCAATGTCCTTCCAGGCGATGTTTGCGCTGGTAGGGTGAGCGAAGACCGCTTCGAGAGTCCGTTGATAGGCACGCTTCATTCCCGAACGGTACCAAAGAACGGTACCGTTCGCAATATTAAGCCCGCCTTCCACCAGAGGATACAGGGGTCTGACCCCGGTTTCGCGCCGGTTTCGCTGACCCGGGGTCTGACCCCGGTTTCCTGACCCCGGTTTCCACACTTGTCCTTGAGCGCTCCCGCCATGTCCTTCGCCTCCGGTGTTGAACTGGGAGGCGAGTCTCTACGTCGGGCAGGGGGCGGGGAAGAGCGCTGGGGAGTTACCGCGTACGGAGGTTCGCTACCCTCCCCTGCTCCTCGCCCCATGATGTTGCTGGGGGAGTACAAGGTAGGCGCGCCATAGCTGATCGAGTTTCAGGGACATTGAGCCCACTGCTGGAGTGGGCACCCTTTGAGCCCGCCATTGAGCCCGCCATTGCGCCCGCCCTTGCGCCTGTCCATCCGTGGTCTATACCAAAGACATCACGTGACGCCATATGCCAGATAGAAAAATCTCGGCTACAACTGGGTACACGGCTCGTACAGGGAGACCGACTCGATGAACAACCGCCATGGCGCGCCATCTGCCTGCGCCCTCCAGCCTCTCCTGGCCCTGCTGCCCGGCCTGTTGCTACTGCCATCAGCCTGCGCCCACACCTATGTGGATACGGCCGGAGCCCGTCATGTGATCGGCCTCGTGCACCTGTCGATTCACCCCGCCTCGCCTCCCCTCTGGGGGGGTGAAGCCCTGCGGGTGCGCTCGGTGGGCGTCACCCTCAACCAGGGCGCGGAAAGCCACGCCCTGGTGATCGGCTACAGCGATGCGACCCACGCCTTGGTGCGCAACAACGCCCTGGTCGCAGCCGAGGCACTGCGGCCCGATGGCCCGGGCCCGGCCAAAGCCCCCCCCGACCAGGAGTGAAACCATGCCCCCTCGCTACGCCACCACCACCGTCGCTATCACCCTGGCCGTCCTGACCCTGGGCGGCTGCGCATCGCCCCGCGACAACGCCATCTTCGCCACCCGCACGTCGCTAAGTGTCATCGATACAGAGAGCACACCGGCCAGCGTCAGCATCGCCTATGACAGGGCGGAGGGCTACATGGGGCCACGCCTTCCCGATGGGAGCGTGTATCCGGTGTTCGGCCTCCTCGAAACCGACGGCGGCATCCTCTTCCGCGAAGTACGCCAGACCTACGCCGGCGGCTGCGCAGCGCAGCTAGTCACCTTACCGGCGGGCCGCCCGGTATTGAGCTGCCCACAGCCCCTCACCCCCACTCAAGGAGCAAGTGACGACAAACCGATACTATTCTTCGCCACCAGCACCACCCTCGGCGTTAAGTTGGCCTTCCAGACTGCCGCCAACGCTTCCGTGCCCATCCCCGAGTCCTTCACGCTCGGCTACAAGCGCAAGGAGGCATCCATCATCCCGGTCGACGCACAGCGCCAACCTTCCGTGCTGGCGAGCGTAGACACACGTAGCGGGGCTGCGGTCGACAGCGGCGGAACGGCCACCGTCTCCCCGACCGGCCCCGGCCCCCTGCAATTGACCCAGTTCTTCGCCACTGGGGTTGCCGCGGAGAATCTGGCACGGGACCCGGAGGTAGTCCGCATCCTTCGTGCAAGGGCCACCAGCGCGCTGACCGAGGTCCAGACCTATCGCCTCAACGAAGCCTCCCAAGGGCGCATCGCCCTCGACACAGTGGCCTGCCTTGCTAAGATCCCCGACCCTTCGCTCAGCCAGGTTTGGAACAACGCGGAGGCCCTGGGTATCTTCACTGACCGAGGGCCGGTGGTGTGGCCCCAGCTCCGCGCGGCCGGCACGTCCCCGGTGGCACAACGCAAGGTCTACACCGGCCACATGGCGGTTCTGATCGCCGATTCGAAGGAATACACCCAACTGCTCGACCTGCACCGCAAAGCCGTGTGTGGGCTGGCCAGCGCGGCCCAGGGCGGCTGAGCTCTAAAGCACTCAAGGAGGCACATCATGAAACTCATCATTCCCTGCGAGGAATGCGACCACGAAGGCACTCGCCTAATGGGGCTTGGCTTTCACATCAACGGCTGTTCTCCGCTCGCTGCTCGCCCCGGCATGTGCGAGTTGGTCTATGAATTCGCTCCGGCCGCTGCGACACCCGCGCACAGCCGGGCGCCGGCCCACGCTGCTGCCACTGAGGCCGCCGTCATGCCGGCCACCCAACCCTTCAGCGGGCGCGGCAACCCGCTCAGCCAGGAAGGCCTGGACCAGGCTGCCAGCGGCCTAGGGGTGGGGCTACCGGCCCTTTGGGCGGTGATGACAGTCGAGACAAGGGGCTGTGGCTTCCTGGCAGACCGGCGGCCGCTGATGCTGTTCGAGCGCCACATATTCCACCGCAAGACCGGCGGACGCTTCGACGCGAGTGCCTCAGACATCAGCAGCAGGACGCCCGGCGGCTACGGCAAGGGTGGGGCCAACCAGTACGACAGGCTGAACCGCGCCATCGCCCTAGACCGCACTGCCGCGCTCGAGAGCGCCTCATGGGGCCTCGGCCAAGTCATGGGTTTCAATGCGAAAGCAGCGGGCTACCCGGACGCCGAGTCCATGATCACTGCCATGTGCCAGTCGGAAGACGCCCAGTTACTCGGCATGGTCGGCTTCATCCGCGACGCAAGACTCGCCCGGCATCTGAAGAACGGGGATTGGGGGGCCTTCGCCCACGGCTACAATGGCCCGGAATTCCAGAAGAACAAGTACGACGAAAAGCTCCGGAACGCTGCGACCCGCTTCGGCATGGGCCCACTGCCCAGCCTGGAGGTACGCGCCGCGCAGCTCCTCCTGATGTACCGGGGCTACAACGCTGGCGGAGTGGACGGCTGGTTCGGCGAGAACACCCAGAAAGCACTAATGCGGTTCCAGAAGGATGAGGCCCTCGCGGTGACAGGGCAACTAGACAACGCCAGCCTGGTGGCCCTGACCCGTAGCGTCTGAGCCCTCAACCACCCGGGGAGCAATATGTCTACCGCTTCTGAAGGCAGCCGGTTCGAGAGAAGGGTAACCCTCCTGAAGGATCTCGTTTCTGCCCTGCGGGACGGAACCCTGTTCATCCTTTTCCTGCTTCTGTTGTTCACCCCCGCCACCATGAAAGAGAAACTGCTCGCCGCCGGCTTCACAAAGGGAAGCATCGCCGGCATGGAATGGGAGGGACAGATCAGACAGTCGGCCGAGCAGACGAAGGAGGTCGGCGAAGCCGTATCGAAGGCAGGCGACGATTACAAGCTGCTGATAGAACGCCTGACTGAACTGGAAAGCCGGGTACGAGAACCAGAGATCAAGGCATCTCTGGTCAGTCTCGGTAGCAATGCACGTTCATCTCAGAGCGAACTGGCTGTAGCCGACAAGGTTGTCAAGCGCAGCCTGCTAACCCAACAATCCATCGTGGAGGCTGTGGCCCCCTCCTCCGTGTCAAACCGGGGCTGGCTCTTTCTCGGCAAGGTCAATGAGCAGAAGGACCAGTGGGGACCGAGCTCACCCACCACTATCGCGCCTGTCGAGCCAACGCTAGGCAAGGGCACGACGCTGACCATTCGCGATGACACCTACTGGCGAGCTGACAGCCAGCCCGGCCAGCACGCCAACGCTCCCATCCTCTCGGTGGCCCGAGTGGGTACCCACATCATCGTTGAAGAGGTGGACTACTCCCATGCCAGGGGTGGTGGCTGGTATGTCTGGGTAAAGGCGCGGAGCAGCGGTTGAGCACTTTGGGGGCTCTCCCTCACGCACTCCCTTCAAAACACCCCGCATACTCCGAACACTCGGCACAGCTCGGTGCGCGGCAGGCTCTCACCTGGGCGCGGTCGCAGAGTTGCTTGTAGAAGAACTTCTTCCAGCGCAGGTTATGCACGTTGCGGGCGTGCAACGCCGGGAAGTGGCGGGCGATGAGGGCGCCGAGGGCCGGGCGTTCGGGCAAGCCGAGGTCTTCCCACAGGTGATCCTGGCCGAAGCACGACAGGGCGATCCAGCGGGCGATGGAGATGGTGTGGGTGCTGCCGGTGGCGGCATTCTCGAGCAGCAGCTCAAGCAGGTCGCCGTACTCTTCATGGCGATCATCGACGCCGGTGGAGCCATCCTCGCGGACCACCGCCGGATGGCGTGCAGACCACAAGGCAGCGATGGCGGCGGCCTGATCGCCAAACTCGGCCTCCAGGGCCAGGGCCAGCCAGGCCGGCACCAGCCGCGTCGGCGGCAGGGCGGCACGGGCGGCAAGGTAGCTGCGGGACAGGTCATTCATGACGCGCTCCTCGTCGGCGGAAGTCACCCATCAGGTTTCAGAATGCAGGAGTGAATCGGGCTGCGTCCCGGTTTGGCGCCGGAAAAGCGCCTGGGCGCTCGTCGGGCCGCACACGGGTTCGATCACGCACGCTCAGACCTGGGCTGCCTCATGGGTGTAGCACTTCTTGGGACAAACCTTGGAACAGGCTTCGCAACCCACGCAGTTTTCCTTGTGGGCAATGGTCATCACCTTCTTTTCGTACTCTTCGTCCTCGTCGCCGTCGGGGTCGATGGCGAGGAGTTCGCCGTCCTCGGTCAGGCCGACCAGGGCCAGCACGTCACGGGCGCACACCCGCACGCAGCGGGCGCAGCCGATGCACTTTTCCTGGTTCAGTTCGGCGACGAACTTGGGCGTCCAGAGCTCGCCACTCGGCAGGGTCACGGAAAAATCAGCCATTTCAACTCTCCAGAGGGGTTAGCGCGGCGCCGCTCAGGCAGCGCTCGCGGCGGCCAGTTCCTTGCGGGCGGCCATCAGGTTTTTGTGGGCATCGTAGGCACGCTGGGCGACTTCCAGGATCTGCTCCCAGTTGGTGGGCAGGTCTTCGGACAGGTCGTGCAGGTCCATCTTGGCCTGGGTGGCCTGGGCGTTGAGTTTCTTCGCGCGGGCCTTGAGGGTGTCGAGGTCTTCCATGCTGCGGCTCCGGTCAGGAATAGTTGGCCACTTCGGGGAACTTGCGGATCATCTCCACAGCTTCGGTGACGGCCTTGGTGCCGGCAGCCGAAAGCTTTTCGAGGCTGTTGAAGCCAAAACGGTGGGCATCGCGGATCTGCTTGTTGAAGACGATCAGGCGCCCGGCGATGAGCACCTGGCGGCCGAAGCCTTCGTGGTGCATCTTGAGCATGGGGCTGACCATCACCTTGGTCTCGCGCTCGATGGAGAGGGCGATGGCGTTGTAGTACAGCTCCATGCGCCACAGGGTTTCCGGGTCGGGATCGGCCATCATCGGCAGATCCTTGCGCTTCTCGGCGTCCAGCACGTAGGGGTCGAGGAGCATGGCGTCGGTCTTGCCTTCCCAGGCGCCGTGGGTGTCCTGGGCGCGCCATTGCTTGACCAGTTCGCGGATGAACGGGTCCTGCATCACGTCGGTGGGGGCTTCAGCTACGTCAGTCATTTTTCAGGCCTCTTCTTCAAAGTCATAAGTCCGTTCCTCGCCCTTGGCGAGGGCCTTGCGCAGCCACGGCGGCGGGGTGCCCTTGAGCACGTCCTGCAGCTTGTCGAGGATGTCGAGGATGGGTTCCGGCCCGGCCACCTTGACCGGGTGGATCTTGCAGGCGACCACGCGGGCGGCCGCGGAGCCGCCGATGGCAGCCACGTAAACGATGGCGCAGTCCTTGATGACGTCCAGCTTGGGCGCCAGCTTGTCCTCGTTGCCGTCTTCGGCCAGCTCGCCGCCGAAGTCGTGGGTTTCCAGGTAGCGGTAGCCCTCTGCGTTGATCTCGTAGATGGCGATGTACTTGGCCCAGCCGAAGTGCGCGTCAACGCGCTCCTTGTCCTGGGTGGCGAATGCGATTTTCATGACGGGCTCCTCAGGCGGGAATGATCGGGATGACGACTTCGTCGGAAACGCTGCAACTGCTGCTGGCACAACCGCAGCCCGCGGCGGGCTGGCCCTGGGCAGCAGCCACGGCCTCGGCGGGCAGGGGCCAGTCTTCGGGGCCATGGGCATGCATGTGGGCCATGAAGATGTTGGCAAGCTGGAAGATCAGGTCGCGGGTGCCCCGGTAGCCGACGCTCAGCTGGTGGGCGGTGCCGATGCGGTCGAACTGGGGGATGCCGGCACGGAACAGGGGGATGCCCAGACGCGTGGCGGCCTGGCGACCGTGGGCGTGGGTGATCAGCAGATCACAGCCCACCGCCCGCATTTCCAGGTCTTCCAGGTCACCCACCAGCACTTCGTCCGTGGGCACCCGGACCAGCAGCGGCGAGTGGGTGGTGGTGACGGCCGCGGCCACTTCACCGCCCATCTCGGCGATCAGCGACGACAGGGCAAACAGCAGATCGGGTTCGGCACCAATGGCGACGCGCTTGCCGCCCACGTGGAAGTGACCATCGAGCATGGCGTCCTGGAGCTGGCCGCGCTGACGCTTCAGGCGCGCTGGCGCCGGCTTGCCCGACAGACGCATGAGCAGGGCCACGAGGGCATCGGTAGCGGTGAGTCCGGTGAGCCGATCGAACAGGGTGCAAGGCACACCGACGGCCTCCAGGCGCTCGACAGCCCCGCGCATCTGCTCGCCGATGGCAATCACGTGCTCGCAGGCGCCCAGGCCGCGGATGTCGTCCAGGGTCGCGCCGCCCAGGGTGGTGGGCGTGAAATCTTCGGGAATGTGCCCGTCCAGGGAGCCGGACACGTCCGGCACCAGCACCGCATCCAGCCCGAAAGCTTCGATGAGTTCGCGCACTTCCTCCAGGTCTGCCGGGGTCAGGTGGGCGCCCGGAAGCACGCCGATGCGGCCGGCCACGCGGGTTTCGGCCGGCGTCACGAAGGCAGCAACGAGCGCCTTGATGGCCGCCGCCCAACCGTCCTGGAAAGCCCCCACGTAGTCCGGCGTGGAGACATAGACGATCTCGGTGCCGTCCAGGGTCTCGGCATGCTTGGCGCGGATCAGGCGCAGGTAGCCATCCACGTCATCGCCCTTGGTCTCGGTGAGGCCAGTGGAGGCGATGGCGATGAGGGCCGGGTTGGCGCGCTTCTTGATGTTGAGCACGGCCTGCTCGATGTTGTCCATGCCGCCGAGGATGGTGCTGACCTCGTTCATGGCGGTGGTCTGCATCGGGATGGCTTCCTTGAAGTGGCGCACCAGCAGCACCAGGCCGAAGGATGTGCAGCCCTGGGAGCCATGCATCATCGGCATGGTGCTGGCGAGGCCCAGGAAGGCGTAGCAGGCCCCCAGGGGCTGGCTCATCTTCAGCGGATTGACCGCGCAGGCCTTCTTGCTGTCATGGACGATGGCCATCTCAGCACGCCTCCTCAAGGGCCGGCGTCTCCCACGGGGCCGGCGCCCGCACCTGCTCCCACACGGGGTTGAACAGGGTCTTGGAGATCTCCCGCACCAGGTCGACCATGCCTTCGTAGCCGGCGTAGGCGTAGTGGCGCTCCTGGTTGATGTCGAGCCACGGCATCTTGGCCTTGAGGGCCACAAACTGGCTGCGCCCGCCGGAGAGCATGATGTCGGCGCGGGCGTCGCGCAGCATCTTGAACATCTCCCGGGGGGTCATGTCGTCGATCATGTGGGCGTCCTCGCCCATGATCTCCTTGATCTTTTCCTTGTCTTCCTTGGTGGACTTCTTGACGCTGGTACCCACCACTTCGAGGCCGGCCTCCTGCAGGGCCGCCACCACCGACCAGCTCTTCACGCCGCCGGTGATCAGGAGCACCTTCTTGCCTTCCAGGCGCGGACGGTAGGCCGCGATGCGGTCCCAGGCGCGCTTCTCTTCGACGGCGATCAGGGCCTCGGTGCGATCCAGCAGATCAGCCGGAGCGCCCTGCTGCACCAGCAGCCGGGCCAGCTGGCGCAGGGTGTCGCTCATGTCCTCGATGCCGTAGAAGGAGCCTTCGAAGAAGGGGATGCCGTAGCGGTCCTCCATCTTGCGGGCCACGTTGATCATGGACTTGGAGCACACCATCATCGCCGCCTTGGCCCGGTGGCTCTGGGCCACCTCGTGGTAGCGGCCGTCACCGGAGATGCACGACAGGATGCGGATGCCCAGGGCGTCGAGAAGCGGGCGGATCTGCCACAGCTCGCCGGCCAGGTTCTACTCGCCGATGATGTTGATGTCGTAGGGCGTCGTCACCTCGGGCTCTTCGGTGCCGATCACGTAGTCGAGCAGGGCCTCGGCGCCGAGCTTGTTGCCCAGGTTCTTGGGCCCGACGAAACCCGGGGCATTGACCGGCACCACCGGCTTGCCGAACTTCTCGGCGGCGCGCTTGCAGACGGCCTCGATGTCATCGCCGATCAGGGCGGTGACGCAGGTCTGATAGACGAAGACCGCTGGCGGATCGTACTTCTCGATGATTTCGCGGATCGACTTGAAGAGGCGCTTCTCGCCCCCGTAGATCACGTCCAGCTCGCCGATGTCGGTGGTGAAACCGGTACGGTAGAGCTGCGGGCCGCTGGTGGAGGAATTGCGGTTGTCCCAGGAGTTGCCCTCACAGGCGATGGGGCCATGAACCAGATGGGCCACATCGGCAATCGGCTGCAGGGCGATCTTCGCCCCGTCGAAGGCGCATCCGCCTGCCGCCGCACCGGGCGAGAGCTGCTTGGTACAGCCCTTCTTGCGGGCCTTCTCGTCCTTGTTCTGGTTGTGCTCGCAGGCCGGTTCCTCGAACACGGACTGGATCTTCGCCGACACTCGGGCATCCATCGGAATCTCCAGAAAAGGGTGGGGATGCCCTTCCCATGCAGGTTCCGCGCCAGCAGCCCCAAAACGCCAAAAACCTCCTTTCCCGACAGTCACTTGCAATCGTCGCCCGACAAGCCCGGGGGCACCTCTGGCGGCTTTCCTACAGCGCCATTGTCGGCTTTGTCGGAAGCTGCCACACGGTTCGTCGATCACCGTCCACGCCCTGACAGCACCTGCACGTGGCACACGTCACACCCGGGAATTCACACTGGTTCACATTTCCGACCCGGGTGCTAGCCTGTACACATCAAAGGCAAACTGCAGGCAACTGCAGGACGCAAAGCCACGGGTCCCGCACGAACGGGATAGCCGGGTTGCCCGCATGCTGGATCTCCAGCCCGGTCAGCGCCTGCGCATCTCTGCGTCTGCCTTTGCAATTGGTTGCTCACTGATTACAAAGGATTTCATCGTGAAACCTCTCTTCCAGCGCCTTGCCCGGCCGACTGCAGGGTCGCGTGCTCTCCGGGGCATGGGGCTGGTCCTCGGCCTCATGGCCTTGTCACCGATCCCCGAAAGCCAGGCAGCCAGTGCCATCGTGGCCATCCGGAGCGATGGCGGGCGGATGAACCTGGCCTGGTCCTACGGGGCCAGCAAGGCCGGTGATGCCGTGGCAACGGCCATGAGCACCTGCCGCAGCACCCTGCGCTACAACAAGGCCAAGGGCAGTTGCGAGATGGTGGCCCACTACGACGGGCCCGGCTTCATCGCCATTGTGCTGGCCCGAGCCGAGGACGATCAGCGGTTTGGCTACGCCTTCGCTGACGACCGCCAGGAAGCCATCAGGCAGGCCCACAGCCGCTGTGTTGAGCTTGGCGGACTGGACTGCCAGGAAGATGCCGGGCACGTGTTCTGGGATGGCGGCTCGGCCGGGCTGGCCGAACCCGGGGCCGCGGGCCGGGCTGTACACGCGGGCCCTGCCCCGCTGGCCGATCGCGACCACACCTACCGCCCCACCGGCCACAAGGCCGCCCAGGAAGTACGCCCCCGGACATCGACCCGGCTGTAAGCCCTAGCGCCACACCCCCGCCCTGGGCGTGAAGCTGTCCAGGACGCGGATGTAGGACTGACGCACCAGGGCACTCGGGTCGCGCAGACGGCCCAGGCTCATGCTGGCCTTGAGCTGGGCCACGGAGGCGTACTCGCCCTCCGTCATCCAGTCCTCCATGCCCCGCAGGATATGTCCGAGATGGGCGGGGCCATGGGCGAGCAGGCAGGAGGCCAGATGCACCACGTCGGCCCCGGCAAGGAGCAGCTTCATGGCCTCCTCGTGTCCATACACGCCACCGGTGGCCGCCAGGGTGATGGACGTGTGGCTGCGCAGGATGGCGATCCAGCGGATGCGCAGAAGCGCCTCCTCCGGGCTGGAGAGCTGCAACTGCTCGACCATCTCGCGGGTCTGCAGGTCGATATCCGGTTGGAAGAAGCGGTTGAACAGTGCGACGCCGGCCGCCCCTGCCGCCTCCAGACGCCTGACGAAATGGGGAAGCGAGGAGAAGAAGGGGGACAGCTTCATCACCACCGGAATATCCACCACCCGGCGCAACTCGGTCAGCAGGGCCACGTAGCGGGCCTCCACCGCGTCACCGCTTTCCAGCGGATCGGCGGCCACGTGGTAGACGTTGAGTTCGAGGGCATCGGCGCCGACGCTCTGCAGCTCCTTGCCCAGGTCGATCCAGCCGGAGGGCGTCACCCCGTTGAAGCTGGCGATCACCGGGATATCCAGCCGCGCCTTGGCCAGGCGCAGGTGTTCCAGATAGCGCTCCAGCGCGCCCTGGAAATTGCCGTGGTCGGGCAGGAATCCGGTGGCCTCGGCGTCGTGGAGCTCGCCGTTCAGGAGGAAGCGCTCCGTCATGGCGTCCTCGGCGATGAGTTCCTCTTCGTAGAGGGAATGCAGCACCACCGCAGCGGCGCCGGCGTCCTCCAGCAACAGCAGGGAATCAAGGGACTTGGAGAGGGGCGAGGCCGAGGGCACCAAGGGATTCTTGAGCCGAAGGCCGAGGTAATCGGTGCTCAGGTCGATCATGGCGGGCTCCTATTCCGGTTTCGGGGCGGCAGGCCGGGCAGCCAGCTCGGCGTAGGCACGATAACGTTGGTCGGCTTCCCGTTGGGCCTCGGCGGCAAGCTGGCGGGCGACGTCCGGGTGGCTGCGCGCCAGCATGGCGAAGCGGGTTTCGCTGTCCATGAAGGTCTGCATGGACTGGCTGGGGGCGGCCGAGTCGAGCTTGAAGGGGTTGGCCCCGGCAGCTTCGAGCCGCGGGTCGTGGCGGAACAGGGGCCAGTGCCCGGATTTGACCGCCATGTCCTGCTGGCGCTGGTTGTAGAGCATGTCCACTCCGTGGGCGATGCAGGGGCTGTAGGCCACGATCAGGGACGGGCCGCCGTAGGCCTCGGCCTCGTGGAAGACCTTGAGGGTATGCACGTCCTTGGCACCGTAGGCCACGGTGGCCACATACACGTGGCCGTAATCCGAGGCGATGCGGGCCAGATCCTTCTTGGCCGTGGCCTTGCCGCCGGCCGAGAAGCGCGCCACCGCCCCCACGGGGGTGGCCTTGGAGGTCTGGCCGCCGGTGTTGGAATACACCTCGGTGTCGAGCACCAGGATGTTCACGTCGTGGCTGAGGGCCAGCACGTGGTCGAGCCCGCCATAGCCGATGTCGTAGGCCCAGCCGTCGCCGCCGATGATCCACACGGAACGGCGGATCAGCCATTCGGCCACGCTCTCCAGCTCGGCCGCCCGGGGATGGTCGCAGCGGGCCAGACGGTCGTGCAGCTCGACCACCCGCTCGCGCTGGGCGCGGATGCCGGCTTCGGGACGCTGGTCGGCGGTGATCAAGGCTTCCGCCAGGTCACCGCCGATGCCGGACGCCATCTCCTTCACCAACATCTTCGCGTAGAGCATGAGTTGATCGGCCGCCAGGCGCATGCCCAGGCCAAATTCGGCGTTGTCTTCAAAGAGCGAGTTGGACCAGGCCGGCCCGCGCCCGGCAGCATTCACCGTGTAAGGGGTGCTGGGCAGGTTGGCACCATAGATGGAT
>WBZV01000563.1_pt1 | contig 21118 bp, 12 predicted proteins | sample 5204221 | NCBI WGS metagenome assembly WBZV01 (sample SAMN12344360, study PRJNA552823) | activated sludge metagenome | biome: Activated sludge suspended growth; feature: Nitrification reactor; material: Wastewater; isolation source: activated sludge from nitrification reactor of wastewater...
CGCCGGGAACCCGGGTGTATACCGATGAATACGACATTTACCGCCGCTTGCCAGAGTGGGGTTTCGACCATCGGACGGTGTGCCACAGCCGGGGCGAATACGCCCGCGATGACGACGGCGACGGCTTTTACGAGGTCCATGTCAACACCGCCGAGGGGGTCTGGTCGTTGTTGCGCTCGTGGTTGCGACCCCATCGGGGAATTTCACAAGAAAAACTGCCGCTCTACCTGGGCTTCTTTCAGTTCGTGCACAACGTCCGGATCCGGGGTAAAGGCTTGCTCAAACCCCTTCTGCAACTGTTGGTGGCGTAACCATGCGAACTGTCCGGAATCCAGATTGAGCCAAAGTTTAATGGACAACCGCCTAACGCCCAAGGCAAGCGGCACCGGCGCCCGTCAGGGCGGAGGGCATCGACAAGGGCCAGGAAAATGGCGAAGCCATGGCCTTTGTTGGCGTCCGCTTGACCGACCAGTTAGGTGCTTACTTGTCGCGTATACCTACTTGTCGCGTATACCTACCCAGCTTTCATCTGACCAGTGATGATAAGATTTTCGATATGCAATCGCGTTTAGTTCCTCAATGAGGGACAGGGCTTGCAAAGTAAAGTTATGTGCGACAACTATTACGTTCTGTGTTCCCTTGACTTTCTTTAATGCCCTTTCCAATGTTTTTGAATCAACTATAGATGTAGAGTTGTTCCTCATCCCCGGAAAGCAAACCAATGTATAGTCATCTTTAACCAAGCGTTTAAGATCAATCGTATCTAAATATTCTTGCGGTACTCGCTTAACAATATTGTCAGCTCTAACATGTTTGCTTATCGACGCTTTTAGAGACATGCGTTCTTTTCCATGCACCTAACGAGGCGGCGGATAAGCCGCGAGGTCGGAAAAGCCGAAGGCTTTGACGGCCGATGTCGGCTTGGTCCGCGTGGTTGTGCGGCGCGAAGTGCCAAGCAGCCATGCGGATAGCCATCCGCCGCCCCGTAGTGCGGGCGCGAAGCGTCTGCACTACGCGAAGTTCACGGAGCGTAAGCGATCAGGTGGAACGTCTGGTTGGGCGATGCTTTTCATTCTTCTCCTTGTCCACCGTCAATACGCCGTTGCCCTAGCTGCTCTTTCGTGACAGTCAGCGGCCACTTACTTTGGTTTGCCTTGTGTATGACCAAGCTCAATCTCAGACCCTTCTGCCGCCGTCGCCCATCTATTCTTTCCGAAGGGGTAAAATACCAGTGACTGATTGCTGTGCCACTTGACTTCGTCGCTTACCGGCTCCCAGGTTTTACGCTCCCCCCGTCCACGCGCACCTTCAATCCACGCGATGAAGTTCTGTCGGAGGAAGACCACGACCGCAGTCTTCGACGTGAGCTTGCCTCCAGGCCCCTTCAGTTGAGCATCTTTGACTGTCGCCATAAAGCCAGGGGCATCATGGAAGGCCAAGATTGGCGGTGAGGTTTTCTGAAGGCCTTCATCTGGATCGTCAGGCTCGCCACCGCCCGACATCGTCTTAATCCAGCCCCCGTCCTTTCCGTCATTGTTGAAACTTCCTTCCCAAAGCTCCTGTGTGTAAACGCGTTGCCGGCAGCGATATTGCCTGATCCCCATCTTCGTCGCGACCTTCTCATCAACCGTGAAGATGAGTTCGACGGCGTTCACGAACGGGAAATTGCCAGGAGGATGCACCCCCATTGGGTTTCCTTTGATCGCATCCACATACTTGACCTGGCCATTATTATTGAACTCCTTAAGAACCACAGGGCGACGAGCCTTTGCGGCGATTTCATAGCTGTGCGTTCGAGTGTTAGTGATGGTATTGTCTGCCAAGTCGATCTTCTTGATATCGCTCGTGACCACCATACGCCCAGATGGCGACTGCGGATGAGGAACAACATCGGATCGGTTGCCTTCGGCTCCAAGGGGCTTACAATTCGCGAAACGGCCAGAACCACCGCCTCCACGAGGGGAATCGGGGTGAGCGATCTCCCCGGAAGAGTTGATCCAGCAGCTTAAGGCGCTACGGCCGGAATTCTCTCTGTTACTCATACTGACTATCCCTCAACGGCCCCGTCTTACATGACGTCGGAACCCAACGAAAAGCTCACCTGAGAGCAAGCGCGCAGCGGTTGCGAATCGGGTGGAGTGAATTATATGTCCACAAAAATTTCCTGATATTAACCAATCTAATTAACATTTCATTTTCAATCTCGTACTCCTTAGAATCTCCCCGCCATGCTGACCGTGAATATGAAATCCACCATTTATAAAGGTAATCAATTTCGACCTTTACCGCCGCTTGATCTTCGTTGAAACTCCAATCATTTTGTCTATGATCAACATCTTCCTTTTCAACAAAATCTTTCAAAAGTTGAAAGCACGCATGGAGTAAGATGAAATCTTTGTCCACCCATTCTTCTGTTAAAGAATCTATCTTCAGTTGATTTGATGGTTCCATGAATATCTCTAGCTAACGGGGCGGCGGATAAGCCGCGAGGACGGGAAAGCCAAAGGTTTTGACGGCTGATGTCGGCTTGATCCGCGTGGTTGTGCGGCGCGAAGCGCCAAGCAACCATGCGGATGGGTATCCGCCGCCTCGTAGTGCGGGCGCGAAGCTTCCGTGACAATAGGGCAACCCTGGGAATCCCGACATGCCCGCTGTTCCCCCGGAACTCACCCGGCGCTGTGCGGCACGAAGCGCTTGGACTTTTGTCACAAGTATAGCTTCGTGGTGACAAACAAGCAGATCTCGCTCGCTTTTCAGAGAAATTATGGGCCAACACCAGTCGAAACCCCTGTGCTAACCGGCCATGAGTATCCGAAAATCCGGCGGAGCACACCCTCTCAATCACGTCCCCGCGAACGCTCCGCCTCGTTCCAATACACCGCCATTTCCTCGCGGACTTTCTCGAAAGTAGCAATGGTATCCAGGGTTTCCTGCCCGCCCTGGGCCACCACGAACGCCAGGAGCGTTTCCAACAGCGCCATGATGGCCACCGCCGACGCGAAATACTGCGGGCTTTGGGTCGGCACGACGAACACATGGTCAGCGAGATACACCAAGGGAGCCGCCACGCTGTCGGTGATCGCGATCAACCTAGCGCCACGCGCTTTGGCATATTCGCAAGCTTGTAGCGTGTCCTTGGCATAGGGCGAATAGCTCAACGCCAGCACGACATCCCGATCACCCACCAGCGTCAGGTCATCGAACGGCGCGCTGACATGCCGGGGCACCAGGTTCAGGTTCGGCATCGCCATCCGCCCCACGTAGAAAAAGTAATGGGCCAGAGAGTACGAACTGCGCGAGCCCAACACATAGGCTTGCCGGGCTTGCGCGAGTTCAAGAGCCGCCTGCTCCAGTTTGCGCGGATCGTTCTCCGAAAACGTCCGTTGCAGGTTGGACACGCTGGCGGCGGCCATCTGTGCGTACAGCGGCGCGAATCCTTCACCCTGCCCCAATTGTTGCAGCCAGCGCGCCTGACTACTGATGGCATGCGGACCCTGCTTCAGCGCTTCCCGAAACGGCTGGCGCAGGTGATCGTAGGTTGGGTAGCCGAGCCATTGCCCAAGGCGTACCAGGGTATTGGGGCTGACCCGCGCTTGCGCCGCCGCGTCGCGGATCGGCAGCAATCCAATCTCGTTCGGATGATCCAGGATGAACTTCGCCGCCCGCCGCAACGCCGGTCGCAGTTCTGGCAGTTCCCGTTGCAACCGGGCGATAATGTCCCGGCGCTCGGCATCGGTCATGATGACTTCCCGCTACTGTGCTGGCGCTCCAGAAAAGCGTTGACCGCGACCAGGTGCTCCTCGCTGTTGTGGCACATCCCCTGGAAACAGGCGCAACGGTCGAGAAAGTCCGGCAGATTCTCGCGCTGGGCGATTTTCAGCAAGCGCTTGGTCAAGCGCAGCGCTTTCGGCGGCTGCCCGGCGATGCGCCGCGCCAGGGCATGGGTCCGTTCCAGCAACTCCGCCTCGGGCGCCACCTCCAGCAACAGCCCCAGCGCCAGCGCCTCCTCGGCCTTTACCAAGCGCCCGGTCAAGGTCAGTTCGGCGGCGCGTTGATAACCCACCAACCGTTGCAGGAACCAGGCCCCGCCGTCACCGGGAATGATCCCCAGATTCAGGAAAGTCTCGCCGAACACGGTACGCGGCGAACCGATGCGCAGATCGCACATGCAGGCCAGATCGAAGCCGGCGCCGATGGCCGGACCGTTGACTGCGGCGATGAGAGGAATCTCGGCCTTGTGCAGCGCCAGCGGAATACGCTGAATCCCGCGCCGGTAGCGCTCCTCGACCTCGGCCACGTCACCGGCGAAATCGCCGCCGCGATTGGCCATGTCCTTGACGTTGCCGCCCGCCGAAAAGGCCGATCCGGCCCCGGTCAGCACCAGCACCGAAACCGCCGGGTCGGCACTGGCCCATTCCACCGCGCGCACGATGTCGTCGATCAAATGGGTTCCGGTCAGGGCGTTACGCACATCGTCACGCCGCATCGTCAAGGTGGCAACTCGGTTGTCGAGAGCCAGATCCGCATCTTGCAGGGTAGGCAGAGTAGTCATGCTCGTTGTCTCCTTCAGCCGATCCGATCGAGAATCATACGAGCATCGACCACGGCGTAACCATCGGGATAGGCCATCAGCGGATTGAGATCGATCTCCGCGATTTCGGGATGCGCCTCGACGATGCTTGCCACCTTGAGGATCAATGCCACCAGCGCTGCCTTGTCAACACCCGCCGCGCCGCGCGCGCCTTCCAGAATCTTGCGGGCCTTGATCTGATTCACCATGGATTCCGCGTCCTGGCGGCTCAGCGGGATCGAACGGAAGGCGATATCCTCCAGGATTTCCACGAAGATCCCGCCCAGACCGAACATCATGACCGGGCCGAAGATCGGATCGCGGCTAACGCCAATGATGACCTCCACGCCTTTGTGAACCATCGGCGTGAGCAGAACACCGGCGATGTCCGCATCGGCCTGGTAGGCGCGGCACGAAGCCATGATGTCCGCGTAAGCGGCGCGCAGCGCGTCGCGTCCTTGTAGGTTCAGCTTGACGCCGCCCGCATCCGATTTGTGCAGGATATCCTTGGACACCACCTTCATGGCCACTGGCCGGTCGAGCCACGAGGCGTCCAGCGTGTCCAGATCGGCGGCACTGGCAATCCAGCATTGCGCAGGTACGTCGATGCCATAAGCAGCCAACAGGTTCTTGGCTTCGGGTTCGAGCAGGTCGCGACCTGCTTGTCGCGCGGCCGCGATCATCCGTTGCATCTCCGCGTTCGGCGGCACGGGTTCCACGTGAACGGCGCTGGCGTCACGCTGGGCAAACTCGCCGCGCTCGCTCAAGGCGGCCAACACTTCCACCGCATGCTCGATGGAGTCGTACACCGGTACACCGGACCCGCGCAACACTTCCAGTGGTTCGGGTTTCAGCGGCGCGTACAAGCTGTAAACGACCAGCGGCTTGTCGCTCTGCTGCTTGATCGCAGCGATTTCTTGGGCCGCGATCCGTTCATCGCCAGCCAATTCCTGGGCGAAACGAATGCCATAGCCGCCGAACATGCCGACCAGAAAAACCTGATCGACGTTGCGGTCCTGACAGAGTATTTCGGCGCAAGTCGCCAGCAGCCGAGGATTGGCATCGGTGCTGCCGGCGACATCGATCGGATTGGCCAGGGACGCTTGGGGAAACAGCACGGCGCGCAATCGCTCCCGAGTGACGTCTTCCAATTCGGCCAACCGCAAACCCGCTTCCGAAAGCCGATCAGAGGCAATGGTGGCCTGTCCGCCGCCGTCGGCCAAGACCGCCACGCGCCGACCAGCGGCCTGTTGCAACAGCCCCAATCCCTCGGCGACCGGCAAGATCTCGTCGGACTTGCCGACCACGTTGACGCCGGCTTGCCGCAGCACATCGACGGTCATGGCGTAGCTACCCGCCAGCGCCCCGGTGTGCGAACTGGCCGCTTTTTGGCCAGCGGCGGTACTGCCCGACTTGTAGACCACGACGGGTTTTTTCCGGGCGGTTTCCCGGGCGACCCGTAGAAACTCGCGGCCATTCTTGAAACCCTCGACATACAAAGTCGCGACTTGGGTGTTCGCCTCTTCGCCCAGATAGCGCAGGTAGTCAGCGAAGCCGATGTCGGTCTGGTTGCCCGGTCCGACATAGGTGCTGAAACCGATGTGGCCGTTGTGCTGGGCCTCCAACGCCAAGGCCAGCAACATGTTGCCCGATTGCGAAACGATGCCCACGTTGCCGGGCTTGACCGCGTCCAGCGCCAGCAGATTGACCTTCTTATGCAGATTGAACAGACCGGAGGTATTGGGGCCGATGATGCGCACCCCGCCACGCCGCCCCGCCTGCAGGGTTTCCCGTTCCAGCCGGATGCCGGCCTCGCCGGCTTCGCCGAAACCGCTGGCCAGGATCACCGCGCCCTTGACGCCATTTCGGCCACTCAATTCCAGAATGCCGGGTAGCGTCTTGGCGGGTGTGCAGATCAGTGCCAGGTCCACCGGTTCCGGCACCTGTTCGATGGAGGGATAGGCTTTAAGACCCATGATCTCCTCCAGCTTGGGATGGATCGGATAGATCTTGCCGGCATAACCGTCACTGAGAAGACCGACCAGCGCCTTGTAGCCACGTTTGGTCGGATCGAGGGAAGCGCCGATGATGGCGATCGAGTCGGGTGCCAGGAATTGATGCAGCGGGCTGTTCATGCTCAATACCCCTTGAACTGTGGCGCGCGTTTTTCGGCGAAGGCATTCACCCCTTCTTGCCAGTCTTCGGTCACCGTGCAACTGAACACGTCATCGAGTTCCAATTGCAGTTGGGTAGCGAAATCATGACCGGTGGCTTGATTGAGCAGATTTTTTGCCACGGCCATCGACACGGGCGCCTTGCCCGCAAGTTCCAGGGCGAATTGCCGGGCGCGCTCCAGCAGTTCCACATCGGGATGAACCTGAGTGGCTAGACCGATGCGCCGCGCTTCGGGTCCATCGATGCGGGTACCCAGAAAGAGCAACTCGCGTGCCTTGTTGAGACCGACTAGGCGCGGCAGGATCTGGGTGACGCCCCCACCCACGCTGGTACCGATGCTAACTTCGGGAAAACCGATTTGCGCGCTCTCGGCCATCAGCACGAAATCGCAAGATACAGCCATTTCCGCCCCCGCGCCCAGCGCATAGCCGTTGACGGCCGCCACCACCGGCTTGCTTAGCCGGAAGATCTTCTCGCATACGTCGTTGCCGAGTTGTAGATACTGACGCCGCTGATGGGCGGTGCGTTGCCCTGCCCCGTGCTCCTTCAAATCGGCGCCGACGCAGAACGCCCGACCCGCGCCGGTGAGAATGACGGCCCGGATCGCCGGGTCGCGTTCGGCCAGCGATAGTGCCATCAGCAACTCGGTGTAGAACTGCTCGACGACTGCGTTGAGGCGGTGCGGGCGATTGAAGTGAATTTCGGCAACTTGCTGTTCTACAGCATAAATTAGGGTTTCGAAGTTTGGCGTATTCATCGCGGGAACCATGTAAAATTACTTATGCGCCATAAAAAAATAAATAAAATACATTTGTACTTTACAAAGCATATACCAATGAGCTTTTTTGTAAATATTTTTGTTCTTAATTTTTTAATATATTACAAATGTTTTTTATCGAGGGCCATGCTGCCCTAACCCGCCCTACGCACTTGCTGAGTATGTCCGTCCGGTGCCCGACCTACCCGGCTGACAAGTCGGCCAACGCTTTGGTGAGCGTTTCTTCGGACACGCCTTGCGCCTTCAAGTTTTCCAATAGGCGGGCGATGGGAGCGTCCTCCAGGCGAGCAAGATCGGCGCGCAGCCCCTGGCCGATATAGGCGCGCATCAGGGGTTGATAGCCCGAATAGCCCAGCAGGGGCGCAACGCGCTTGAGGTCGTCGATCACGTCTTCTGGCATGCGCAGGGTAACGGTCGTCATCGGACGATCTTGGCGCAGCCTTTGTTTGAGATCAGTCATCTTCATAGAGCCGACGCTGATAACCCGCCGTACCGCGCTATGCCGGTTCCACCTCCGGCTTGGCGGGTGGTGATGCGGGCTCAAAGTGCAAAACCATCAATTGATCGGGGTGCAAGCCAACGGATTCGTAGGTATGTCCCTGGCGGTCGGAGAATTCGACCTCGAAGGCTTGCCCGTCGGCCAAGATGTCCACCACGGTGCCTACTTGGCCGCGATGCAGGTCGTATTCCGAGATGTCGGCGGTCAGCGCGACCACGTCCAGCAGGTGAATGGCGTCGTTCATCGTCGTTCCTCTCTCAGCGCGGATAACAGGTAGTGAGGCGGGGAACATCCGATCCATGTTCGATGATCCATCCGCTACGCAAGATAGTCTGCCGACCACGCCAGTCGAATGCAAAATCGATTTGATAACGTTGCCCGTAGGCATCGCGCCGTCCGAGTGTGGCATTGTGAGATTTGACCACTTGTAACAGAGCATCGCAGAGAGATTCAGCATCGGCTTCGGTCATGCCCAGCGCGGCCACAAATAACCGCGCCTTGTGCTTGCCTTCGGGATGCTCTGGATTCAGGCAGTAGTCGCGCAGCTTGCGAATATCAACCGTTACGTTTTCCGCATGGGGAATGCGCATGAAAACTGCTCATTGTAGGGTAGGTTAGGGCGCCAGCCCGTAACTCGCTTTGGGGGGAAGTCCCTCCGAATCGGCGGGTTACGTTTCGCTAACCCGCCGTACCGAGGTACGCGAAAGTCTCAACCATCGGCCAAATTCAAACGACGCTCGATTCGCTCCACGCGTTCCACAAGACGGTCGTATCGCGCGTGTTGGTCGATCACGTCGCCATACAGGTTGGAGTTATCGCGCCGAAGACCCGCAACAGCCACTTCCAAGCTGGTGAGCCGCTGTTTGATCTCGCGCACATCATCCTTGATACCGCCGATATCACTACGGATCGCCCGCAGGTGTTCGAGAATCAGATTTTCAACATTGTCGGTCATGGCGGTTCCCTCATCGGGTATGATCCAAAAGTGTACCACGAGGTGGTAGGCGGTAGGATGGGCCATTACCACGGTGAAAAAGAACGATCCACCGGGCACGTAGCACCGCCGGTAATCCGCCATGTTCCCCCGTAGTAGGATACGCGCCGCATACCGGCCCGTGTCCGCGCCCCGGAAAAGGTACGCGATGCGTACCCTACCTGGCTTCAACCGCCATGTCGATGACATCCATGGGAATCCAGTGAAGCACGGTCACGTCACGCGAGTTGGCGATTGGCCGTATTCCACGTTCCACCGGCAGATGGCGGCGGGGATGTACCCGGCGGATTGGGGCGGTGGAAACGTCGCGACCGCCCCGGAAACCGATTTCGGTGAATCAGGGCATGGCTCGCCATGTCGGGGGCGTCGGATGATGGATAAAGGTGGGCGGTGCCCACCCTACCCGGCTACGTGCTACGCTCGCTCGCTTTCACCAGAACCATGGATAGGCCACCCTGAATCGCGGTAAAAAATCCCACTCCGCTACTTCTTCAGGCGTTGGTGCTCTGAGTACTACCTCAGGATTTGCTGATTTCAAAACCGCAGGAATTTTGTTTAACCCTTCAGCTTTTTTCTTAAGTGCTTTTTTATCAAAAAGATATTGACTTTCGTTAAAGTCAATCCATCTCTTCGCGTTCATTTCCGCCTTTTTCTGTTCATCAAGGCCATGCGAAAATTCATAGAGCGCCCGGACGTCTCGACTTAAACCGACTCCTAACCCAGCGAAAGCAGCTATAGTTGCTCCTGGAATACCTCCCGTTTCCGCTCCAACCGCTACGCCGCCGATAAAACTACCAACGACGCCAGCTACAAAATCAATAGCGTCAGAAAAGCAATTCTCTTCAAGCCCACGTTGATCCATTAGATTTATAGGATCATTCCCTACATACCCATACAAATTAGCATCCCCGCCTTTAAACAAAATCGGATCTTTCGCCGTCCACCGCCCTATCTCCGCATCGTAATCCCTCGCCCCAAACCCCACCAGCTTAGTATCCCAGTCATACAACCCGCCCGCAAATCCGAACGGCTGGAAGCCCGGATGGGTGTCGTTGGTGACGTTGCCGAACTCGTCGTAATCCATCCGCTGAACCACGCTGCCGTCGCTGGTATTCAGCACCAGCCTCGGGCTGCCGAGATGATCGGTCAGGATGCGATACGTCACGCCTTCCCTCACCATGTAATCGGGCACGTTGACGCCGGTGGCGTAGACGAAGCGGCTGACCACCTGGTTGTTGCCGTCCAGTTCGGCGATGGGCTTGAGGCTGTCCTGATACAGGAAGCCCTGCACCAGCGCGTTATTGACCCGCTTGCCGACGTGGCGATTACTGCCGTCGATCACGTAATCGAGCGTCCGGCCGTCGGGCAGAACGACATGGTGCAAATTGCCCAACACGTCGTACTGATAGGTGGTGGTCTGGCCGCCGGCGGTCTTGCTCTGCAACTCACCGTTGGCGGTGTAGGCGTAGGTGGTCACTCCGTACTGGGTCAACCGGTCCTGATCGTCGTAGGTGCCGTTGACGGTGACGCCGCCCACGGTCTCGCTCAGGCGGTTGCCGTTGGCGTCATAGCTGTAGCTGACCGGGCTCTCGCCGTTTTGGGTGACGCCGACCAGCCGGCCTACTAGGTCGTAGCTGTAGCCGTAGGTGGTCGCGACGCCCGCGATGGTCTCTACCTTTTGGGTGATGCGGCCCAGCTTGTCGTAGCTGTATTGCACCGCCAGGCGCGCGGCGCCGCCGACGGTGGCGCTGTAATCGGTGACTTCACCAAAGCCGTTGTAGCTCAGCGTGTCGCTGACGTTGCCCAGCGTCGTGCCGGCGATCAGGCCGTTATCCGTTCTGCGATTGAGGGTCAAGCTGCCGGCCTGGGTCAGCAGACTGTCGTTGTCGTAGCCGTAGCCGACGGGATCGGCGCCGTTGACACTGATCGAGGCGAGCCGGAAGTCGTTGTCGTAGGTCCGGTTGACGCTGCCGGCGACGGCCCCGCTCCACGCAGTTTCGGTCAGCAGGCTGCCGCTGTAGCTGTAGGCCAGCGCGCCGCCGTCGGGCGCGGTGACGCCGCTCAACTTGCCGACGCCGTTGTAGGCGTAGCTGTAGGTGCCGTCGGGCGTGGTCTGCGCGCTCAAGCGCCCGGCGCTGTCGTAAGCCAGGCCGACGGTCAGGCCGTCGGGCCGGTTGACCTGGGTCAATTGCTTGTCGGCATTATAGCTGTACGTGGTGCTGGGATCGCCCACGCCGGCCACGGTGGGCGGCGTGTACCGCTCGGTCAAATCCACCGCCGTGTAGCTGAAAGCGTGCGCCGGACGACCGGGCGGGGTCAGACTGGTCAGATTGCCCTTGGCGTCGTAGCCGTAATGAATCTGCCGGCCGTCGGGCAAGGTTTGGGTGGTGACCCGGCCCGCCGCGTCGTAGACGTAACTCACGGTGCGGCCCAGCGGATCGGTCACGGTGTCCAGATAGCCATCGCCGTTGTAGCTGAAGCTGACGGTGCGGGCGTCCGCGCCGCTGCCCTGAGTGGTGCTGCTCGGGCGGCCGTGGCTATCATAGCTGGTCGCGACCGGCAGCAGGTTGCCGACCTGCGCTTGCGTCGGTCGGCCCAACAGGTCGGTGACGACGCTGCTTTGCCGGTTCATCGGGCTGGTGGCGGTGTTGGTGCGGCTGGCGGCGGTGTAGACGCTGGTCGCCGTGCGGCCGTTGAGCGTGACCATATCCGTCTGGCTGGTTAGGCTGAGCGGATTGTTGGGGTCGCTCAAGCTAACCGTGCGCTGCGCGGTCAGCGTGGCGGTCAACCCGCCGGTGGTCGTGGTCGCGCTCTGGGTGAATGGCGCCTGCATTCCGAAGCGCGGATCGCCGGTTTCCACCGTATTGGTGAGCGTGCCGTCGGGCAGGGTCGTCTTGAAGCTGCCGTCGGCGCTGATCACGGTCTCGGCCTGGGTGCCGTCCGGGAAGCGGTTGAGGCGGTTCTGGCCGCCACCCGCCAGATAGCCCACTTGATAGTTGCTCTGCCGCCCTTCGGCTGTGGTCGTGCCGACCGCGTAGCGATCCGAATTCTCGGTACGCGCCAAGGCGGTGAAACCGCCCGCCGCGTTTTCATCCTTGAGCAAGCGCCCCAACGCATCGTAGATCATGGTCGAGGTGTGGTTGAGGGGATCGCTGAACTGGGTCAGCAAACCGCCGGCGGTATAGGTCATCCGGTAGCTTTCGCCGGCCGGATTGGTGACGCTGGCGAGATAGCCGTTGGCATCCAGGCTCAGCGTGGTGCGCTGGCCGAATGGGGCGACGATGGCGGTCGGATTGCCGCTGCCGTCGCGCTCGATGCGGGTAACGTCACCGTCGCCGTCGGTGACGGTGATCAGCCGGCCGTCGCCGTCGTAAGCGAACTGGTACAGCGTCGCGCCAGTGAGGGCGTTGAGGGTGCGCAAATGCCGGCCGGTGGCGTCGAACTGGTAGAGTACGCCGCCGTCTTCGGAGGGAATCACGATGTCGTCGGCGTTGAAGTGGGGGAATGCCGGCGAGATCTCGCGGATGCGGCTGTCGGTCCCCGCATAATCGGTCCGATCTGCTACGTAAAGGTGGCCTAAGGGACCCACGGCAATGCCATAAGGCCAAATCAAGTCGGCCGCCGCGGCCGGCCCGCCGTCGCCACCGAAGCCGTAAGTTCCGGCTCTTCCCGCGACGATCCGAACGGTGCCATCCACGTTGATTTTCACCACTTGCCCGCCGCTTTGGTTAATCACGGGCGAGGTACTACCGGCATACAAACTCCCATCCGATCCGACGGCTACATGGCGGGGAGTAATGCTCCTCGTTCGATCCAAATTTACTGCGGTGGCGCTGGTGCCGTTGGCCGGAGCCAGGGAGCCGCCACCGGCGACTGTCGTAATGACGCCATCCACTCCTATCCGCCGGATGCGGCCGTTACCGCCGTCGGCGATATAAAGCTCACCGCTAGGACCCAAGGTCACCCCGTACGGCAGGTTGAGCATCGCTTCCAGAGCCGGGCCGCCATCGCCGCCAAAGCCGGCCGTGCCATTACCGGCAATCGTGTTAATGATCCCATCTGGATCGATTTTGCGGATGCGGTGATTGTTGGTATCGGCAATGTACATGCTGCCATCTGGCCCCACGGCGATTTCGTTGGGAGAATTCAACTGCGCGGCCGTGGCGGGTCCGCCATCGCCGAAACCTGGAATACAATCCCCGAAGTGATCGATATCGCCCGCCAACAAGGTTTCGGTCCCATCGGGCTCGTCCCGGTACACGCTACCCGTACAGGGGAAGCTGCCACCCAACACCACGTATCGACGTCCATCTGGGCCGAATGCCGCTCCTCCCCCCCCCCATATGCCCGGGAACACTTCGGTCAGCACGCCGTCGGGAGTAATGCGCCACGATCCAGAAAAACCCCCGAGATAAAGCGAACCGTCCGGCCCTAAAGTGATATGTTGGATCCGGTCGAAGGACACTTCCGTGGCCTTGCACCCCTCACAGGGACCCGTGCTCCCGCCGCCCGCCACCGTGCGGATCGCTTCGTTGACCAAATTAGCGCTGCGCCTTTCACCATTACCCAAGTAGAGGATGCGGCCGACCGGATCGTAAGCATGTTGCACGCTTAGCGTCCAAGCGCCGACAACGGCGTTTTCAGGGCGGTAAGTGCCCAAAGACAAGTCCAGATCCCGCCACATGACGAATTCCCGCCGACTTGGGTTGAAAACGAGGAGGCCATTGCCGTTGTAGCCGAAAACTCGGTTGAGTTGCTGCGGATTCTGATAAAAACCGTCGTACACATAACCGATCCGAACCTTGACCGGCTGCGTGCCCTGCACGATTCGTCCGTAGGCATCCAGACCGTCCCAGTCGAAGGGGAAGGTCTGGTTGGCTTGGGCCGGCAGCGACTGCGCGAACTGCCGTCCCGCCACGTTGATTTCCAGGTCGATGCGCTTGAGCTCGGCGGGGAGCGCGTCGTTGCTGACCGGGATATCCAAGTGATAAGCCGCCTTGCGACCCTCCACCCGATCGCTGCGGTAGTGTAGCGTGAACGGCGCGCCGGTGACGTCCACCGCTTCGCCGAGGGTTTGGTTCTGGCTTTCGATCACGGAGTGTCCAAAAAGATCGCACTTGCCGATCAAACACCCGACGTTATTTTCCCGGAGAAAATCCAGGACTTGTTCGGCAAGCGGCAGGGCAATGGCTGTCAGTGGCGGACCCCAGCTCCAGTTAGCGTCCCACCAGGACAGGTGAGTCAATTGCATGCGCCACAGACTCTTGCCGGCGTCATATAGGGTCGCTAGTTGCGCCCGCTCCGCGTCGGTGATGCCGAGTTCGGCCAAGGCCGCCGCATCGGCCGGCGTGCCGCCGCCGGTCACATCGATCTGCGCCAACCCACCGCTGACACCGAGAATCTGGATCACCCGGCCGTTGTCGTAGGGTATCCACGCCCCCTTGGCGTTGTTGTAATAGCCGACCGGTACCGCGCCACCGACCGGGAAATTGAGAAAGTTATCGACATAGAAGGGCACCGGCCGGTCGAACAGCACGTCCTTGCCGTCTTTCTTGACGGTCGCCTCGTCGGCGCTCAGCTCCACGGCGTAGGTGTAACCCACGTTGGGGGGCAAGGGGCCGGGCATGGCCTTGGGACCGTTGGCGCCGACGGTAAACTCGCTGGCCCGGAGCGTGAGGGTCGTCACCGAGCGAGTGGTGCCGTCGAGGTTGTAGACCTGGGCTTGCGTGCCGGGCGGAATCAACAAGGTAGCCTGGCGTGTGCCGTCCTGGTCGGTCACCACGCTGCCCCGCGCCACCTGAATTTCGGTGGCATTGGCCAGGTCTACCACGGTCGCTTGCGCATCGCGGGCGATCAGCACCACATCCTCCACCGTCACGTAATCCTGCCACGGCACGTTGAGCTGGCGCTGGGCCGGCACGTAGCCGTCGCGCTGATAAGTGACCGTCAGATAGCTATCGCCATTGACCGCCAAATCAAACATGCCATCCGACCGACTCAAGGTCTGGCCGTATTCGGGATGGTTCAGGACGGTGATGACCACCGCCGGCAGCGGGTTGTTCTGCTTGTCCAGCACACGCCCGCGCAGCACGGCCGCCCGCTTGGCCTCGATAGTGCCGGCGGCGACGCCGGTTTGAATGGGGTTGCTGCCGGTGTAGAGGAACTGGGTCGCGGCGTAGGTGGTGGTCGCCACCGTGGCATCGATCTTGGGCGCCACCGTGCTCGGATCAGGCGGCAGCGGCGGCAGCGACGTCTCGGGATTGACGGTGACGGTCACCGTGTCCGAGACGCTCTGGTCGCCGTCGCTGGCGGTCAGCTTCAGCACGTAGGTGCCCGCCGCCGAGAAGGTGGCGGTGGTTTGCGGGGCGTCAGGCGGGTCGAACGTAACCGTACCGGCGCCGGTGCTGCTGTCGTCTTTGCTCCAGCTCACGGTGACCTGGGCGGGCGGATCGGGCAAACCATCGTCCGTGACCGTGCCGCTCAGATTGGCGCTGGCCGGCAGGGTAATGGTTCGATCGGCGCCAGCGTCGATCTGAGGTGCTTGATTAGCGGTCGTTGCCGCGACGGTGATCTTGAACGCCTGCGCGGCGGACAGCCCACCTTGATCGCTGACCTCGACCCGGACGTCGTGTTCACCGACTTGAGCGGGGGTGGGCGTCCACCCGATCAAACCGGTGGTGGGGTCGATGGTCATCCCCTCGGGTTTGACCGGGAGCGCATAGCGCAGCACGTCGCCTACATCCGGGTCGGTGGCGACGACTTGATACTGATAAAGCTGGCCGACGCTGGCCTGTTCGATTGCCGTGGAGGTGATCGTGGGCGGATTGTTAGACGGGGTAAGGTCGGTCACCGTCACCAGCGCGGTATCCGGCGCGCTGTCCACCGTGCCGTCGTTGACGATCAGTTGGGCCACGTAGTCGCCTGCCAGATCGGGGACAAAGCGGGCTTGCGCCGGGGTTGGATCACTCAGGGTAACGGTGCTGTTCAGCGGCCGGTCGATGAGCGACCACCGGTAGCTCAGCGGGTCGCCGTCGGCATCGCGCGACGCCGTGCCGTCCACCGTGACGGTGTCGCCCACCTGCTTCTGCTGATCGGGACCGGCGTCGGCCACCGGCCGGGAATTCTCGGTGGTGACGACCACCGAATCCGGCGCGCTTGCTTCGGTGCCGTCGTGGACGATCAGTTGCAGCAGAAAGGTGCCGGGCAGGTCGGCCACGAAACTCGGACGGACCGCCGTGGGATCGGACAAGGTGGCGGTACTGTCGGTGGGAGCGTTCAGCAATGCCCATTCATAAGTCAGCGCATCACCGTCCACGTCGTGCGAGCCATCGCCGTCCAGGGTGACGGTCGCGCCGACCGCCACCGTTTGATCCGGGCCGGCATCGGCCACCGGCGGTGAATTCACGGTGGCGACTTCCACGGTATCGCTGCTCTCGGCTGTACCGTCGCTGACCCGCAACTGGGCGACGTAGTGGCCCGGGCGATCCAGCTCGAAATGGGGCTGGACCGCGTGGGGGTCGGACAGCGCCGCGCCACTGCCGGCCGGTCGGTCGGTCAAGGACCAGGTATACGTCAATGCATCACCGTCCACATCGCTGGAGCCGCTGCCGTCCAGGGTGATGGTCGTGCCCACCCGACCGCTCTGGTCGGGACCGGCGTCGGCCACCGGCGGCGAGTTTTCGGTGGTGAGGGTGACGGTGTCGCTGTGCTCGGCCACGCCGTCGCTGACCAGCAACTGGGCGACGTAGACACCTGGGCGATCCAGCACCAGGGTCGGATGAACCGCGCTCGGATCGGACAGTGTCGCCGCGCTGCCGGGCGGCACCTCCAGCAGCGACCATTCGAAGGTCAGCGGATCGCCGTCCGCGTCGCTGGATGCGCTGCCGTCGAGGGTGACGGTCGTGCCCACCCGCGCGGTTTGATCGGGACCGGCGTCGGCCACCGGTGGACTGTTCTCGGTGGACACCACGACGTCGTCAGGCTCGCTGTCGGCCCGGCCGTCGTTGACCACCAATCGGGCGGTGTAGGCGCCGAGTTGATCGACGGTGAAGATCGGCTTGACCACGCTGGGGTCGGAGAGCGCGGCCCGGCTGCCGGCCGGCGCCGTCAACGACCAGTGGTAGGTCAAGGCATCGCCGTCCACGTCGTGCGAGCCACCGCCGTCGAGAGTGACGAGGTCGCCGATCCGCGCGGTTTGATCGGGACCGGCGTCGGCCACTGGCGGGGCGTTTTCCGTGGTGATCACCACCGCGTCGGGTCTACTGTTGAGCTGACCGTCATTCACCACCAGCCGCGCGGTGTAGGCACCAGGGTGGTCGACGGTGAAGGTCGGTTGGACCGCGTGGGAGTCGGACAGCACGGCGGCGCTGCCGCTGGGTCCCCGCAGGGTCCAGGTATAGCTCAGGGCATCGCCGTCGGCATCGGTGGAGCCGGTGCCGTCGAGGGTGACGAGGTCGCCGATCCACGTGGTTTGATCGGGACCGGCGTCGGCCACCGGGCGCGTGTTGCTCGGCGTGCAGCGCAGCGTCGTGACGAGAAAGACACCGGGTTGGCCGGCCACTGACACGGTCAAGCGGTTGTGCTTCCACAGCCGGACCGATTTGCGGATTTGGGGGATGGTTTTCTTGAATTCGGCCGGCCCAACCACCAGTCGGCCGTTGAGCAGGATCGTGCCGCTGGTGACCCGAGTGGCTGGCTTGTCGCCGTTGTCAACGATCAGCGTGCAATCCGGTGCCCGGCGCGGCAGTTCGAATGGGCGGACCCAGTGTTGTGGGGCGCCGGTGTCCCGGACGAAACGTTCCGGGCCGAACACCGTTACCGGTTCGGCGGTGAACGAAACCGGGCTGACCAACAGAAAACCACCCACGATTAGGGCAGCCAAAATCCCCAACAGCACGGAGCCACGGCTTCGCATCTCGTCTCCCCTTATCCGCCAAAATAATAGTCGCCAACCTTTTCCAAAGGCCGGTGCCTTTCCACCCTTCTCGCAAGGGGTTTGGTTTTGGTGTTTCATATTAAAGGCAATTATTTGACGATAGTTTATAGCAATACTTTTTTAATCTTTCAACACAGTACCTTAATTAGCAACGCTCTTAGACATGATATGCCACATTTTTAAACTATAGAGTTACACTACTAGCGGTCAATTTCCTCGATCACGCTATCCATGAGGACATGATGGAAGTCGCCCAAGGTGAACAGTTCTTCTCGTGGTTCCGGGCGACTTGCCGAGCCAGCATCTCGTGCTCCGGCGGCTTGTGCCCTTAGGATTCTGGCCATTCTCCCGGCGGTGGCGACAAAACTGGATGAGGCCGAAGATCAGGCGCACCGTTACGGCACGGCTCTGCGGGAGCGCTACGGTTTGACCGATCTACGTTGTTTTGCCGTGGTCGCGCTGGGCCTGGAACGGGTGGTGTGGCGCGCGGTGGGATAAGCGCTTTCCAGCCGGCGACCGCTTGAGACCGAAATCGGCACGGCGCGCACCTCCTTGCCGGTTTCCGCGCTGACCGTAATCAGAGACCATGGCCATTGCCGACCACCAACAAGGAACCCGCCATGAACGACGACATCTCTCCCCGCAAGGAAACCGTGATGCAGGCGGCCGTCGCACGCGGGCTACTCGGTGAAAAACACCTGCTAGCGGCCTTCATCGACATAGACGGTATCGAAAAGACCGTGGCGAACCTGCGGGCGGCATTTGACGATCATTTCACCCACGCCTTCGCCGCCAAGGCCAATTGTCTGCACCGGGTACTCGCGCTGCTACGCCAATGCGGAATGGGATGCGAGGTCGCCAGCCCCGGCGAGTTCGCCCAAGCCCGCCGCGCCGGTTTCTTGCCTCACGAGATCGTGCTCGACTCCCCCGCCAAGACGCTGGGGGAAATCGAACAGGCGCTGCGGCTGGGCATCGCGCTGAATATCGACAACTTCCAGGAACTGGAGCGGGTGACGGCGTTGATGGCCACCTTGTCGTCTAATTCCGAGATCGGCATTCGCATCAACCCACAGGTCGGGGTCGGCACTATCGCCGCCACCAGTACCGCCACCCGAACCTCGAAATTCGGCATCCCGCTGGAGGACGCGGGCCAGCGAGCCCGGCTGATTCAAGCCTATATCGAACGGCCGTGGTTGACCGGCGTGCATACCCACGTCGGCTCGCAAGGCTGCTCGCTCGAACTGATCGCCAGTGGGGTCGCCAAGGTGGTGGCCTTCGCGGAGGAGATCAACGCCGCCGTGGGACGCCAACAGGTGCAAGTTCTCGATATCGGTGGAGGTTTACCGGTCAACTTTGCCAGTGACGAATTCACGCCGGGCTATGACGAATACGCCGCGCTGCTGCGTGCCCACGCGCCGGCGTTGTTTTCGGGTGCCTATCGGGTAATTACCGAGTTCGGGCGGTCGGTCGTGGCCAAAAATGGCTTCATCGCCGCCCGCGTGGAATACACCAAAACCAGCGGCGATCGGCATATCGCCATCACCCATGCCGGGGCGCAAGTCGCGGCGCGCACGGTGTTCCTACCGGAAATGTGGGCCATCCGCCTGAGCGCCTTCGACGCGCAAGGCCGGTTCAAGCGGGGCGAAAAAATCCCTCAGGACGTGGCGGGTCCGTGCTGCTTTGCCGGCGACATCCTTGCCCACGAACGCCCGCTACCGCTGCTCGAACCGGGGGATTTCATCCTGGCCCACGACACCGGGGCCTATTATTTTTCCACGCCCTTCCAGTACAACAGCCTCCCCGATGCCGCCGCCTACGGCTTTCACATCGGAGACGACCACGAAGTACGTTTCGAACTGCTCAGGGCGGAACAATCCATCGAGCACATCGTGGAAGCATCGGGGTTATTCAAATAGAGCCGTACGCTCTTTCTGGACTTGCTCTCTGCTTCAATTTCTGACCACCAATACGGATCGATTGAAATGCCGGACTACCCGCTCCGCATTCGGGCCGACTAAAAAATCCCCTAATTCCGGACGATGCGAGGCCATGATGATGAGATCGGCACCGATTTCATTGGCCATCCGAATAATTTCCTTATACACGACACCCTCGGCGACAATATGCTGTACATGCACCTCGGAAGGCACATGCTCCTTGATAAACGCGTGCAAACGCTTGTTGGTGTCCTCCACCATCTTGTTGCCGAAATTCTCGGGAAAATAGCTACCAACCAGTGGCATGCTGAAATCAGGCACCACGGTAACGACATGCAGGCGCGAATTGAATGCCTTGCAATACTCAATAACGGATGGCAATACATTGATCCAAGAACTGTCTTGATTCAGATCGATGGGAAACAGGATGTCTTTATACATGGCGTTCTCCTTCAAGCGGTGACCGGCGCCGTTTCGCGACCAAGGCGTGCCCGTTGTAGTTTGACGATCAGCGCCAGCACCAGGAACGCGGGAATCCACAACCATTCCTTCCGAGGCTGATCCAGGGGCAATAACACCCCGTGGATGCTTTGATCGAAAGCCAAACCCGCTTTCTGGGCGGCGCTGCCGAAAGCGACGTTATCGACCAGCAGCTTGCCATCCTCCTCCAGCACTTCAAGACCGGTGTTCGTCAAGCGCTCCTCGCCCGTGGCACCATCACCCATCGGCAACACGGCCACAAAGCTACGCGGTTTGCCAACTTCATCGGTGCCATCGATATGCAAACGAATCTCCGTGCCCGGCGCCAGCTTATCAGCTTCCGCCATCAACTCCGTGGGTGCCAATTCCTGGTAAGGCGGAGAGATTATGTCCATCCAGAAACCGGGACGGAACAGCGTGAAGGCGATCAGCATCAGCAAAATGGATTCATAGAGCCGGCTTCGGGCAAAGAAATAGCCCTGCATGGCGGCGGCGAACAACAGCATGGCAATGGTGGCCACGACAAAAATAACGATGCCGTGCACCCAATCCACGTTGATCAGCAACAAGTCGGTGTTGTAGATGAACAGAAACGGCAGGATCGCGGTGCGCAGGCTGTAGACGAAAGCCACAACGCCGGTTCTGATCGGATCGCCACCGGAAATTGCGGCGGCGGCAAAGGATGCCAAGCCCACTGGCGGCGTCACATCGGCCATGATGCCGAAGAAAAAGACGAATAAATGGACGGCG
>WBZV01000564.1_pt1 | contig 21116 bp, 15 predicted proteins | sample 5204221 | NCBI WGS metagenome assembly WBZV01 (sample SAMN12344360, study PRJNA552823) | activated sludge metagenome | biome: Activated sludge suspended growth; feature: Nitrification reactor; material: Wastewater; isolation source: activated sludge from nitrification reactor of wastewater...
CGGCAAGCGCAAGATGCAGAGCCGCGCCTACGTCGCCCAGTTCAACTTCCGCGGCGCCGACCAGCAGAAGCGGGTCGGCGACCTCTCCGGCGGCGAGCGCAACCGCGTGCACCTGGCGGTGATGCTCAAATCCGGCGCCAACGTGCTGCTGCTGGACGAGCCCACCAACGATCTCGACGTTGACACGCTGCGGGCGCTGGAGGACGCGCTGGTCGAGTTCGCCGGCTGCGCCGTGATCATCAGCCACGACCGCTGGTTCCTCGACCGCATCGCCACCCACATCCTCGCCTTCGAGGGCGACAGCCGCGTCGTCTGGTTCGAAGGCAACTACCAGGACTACGAGGTCGACCGCCACCGCCGCCTCGGCACCGACGCCGACCAGCCGCACCGCATCAAGTACAAGCCGCTCGTACGGGGGTAGTCGATAGAACGGAGGGCAATCCTGGGCGGCTGCCTTGTCGCTATGCTTTTTGTCCGCAAATGAACGTGCGTGAGTTGCTCCGGCTTCTGGCCGATGACGGATGGGTGCTTGTTGCAACCCGCGGCAGCCATCGCCAGGACAAGCATCCTTCAAAGCCCGGCCGGGTTACCGTGCCAGGCAAACCGCGCGACGATCTTGCTCCCGGCACGCTGAACAGCATATTGAAGCAGGCAGGGTTGAAGACGTGAGGCTTTGATGCGATTCGCCATCGTGATCGAGCAGGCTGAGAATAATTTTTCGGCCTACGCGCCGGACTTGCCGGGTTGCGTCGCCACGGGATCGACCGTGGAAGAAGTCGAAGCCCGGATGCGTGAGGCTATCGAGTTCCACCTCGATGGCCTGCGCGAAGACGGCTTCCCGGTTCCTCGGCCGTCAAGCCGTGTCGAGTACATTGAGGTGGCCGCGTAGCCGGCTGAGCCGACCGGCTCAGAGCGACAGCCGCGTCGTCTGGTTCGAAGGCAACGACCAGGACTACGAGGCCGACCGCCACCGGCGCCTCGGCACCGACGCCGACCAGCCGCACCGCATCAAGTACAAGCCGCTGGTGCGCGGCTGACGCGGGAACGGCGGGTCGGCAAACAGGCGCACCCGCGTCAGACGGCTTGCGGGTTGCGCAGCAGCGTTTCCTCGCCGGCGATCCAGCGCTCGAGGATCTCCACGTGCTCGCTCTCCTCGTCCGCGAACTCCTTGGCCAGCGCCCGGATTTCGGGATCACGCGCGGTCTGGGCGACGTGGTGATAGAAGTCGAAGCCGTTCTTCTCGCCGACCAACGCCGCCCTCAGCGCGTCGCGCTTGGACATATCCGCGTCGCCCGCCCAGAGATCGGTCTGCTCCGGCGTTTCCAGGCGCGGCCACATGTGCTCCGCCGGGATGTGGGCAGAGATATCGTGGGATCCGGCCTTGTTCTTGGCTTCCTGCCAGTGGAGGCGGGAGTAGCCGGCGAGCTGGCGGAACAGCTTGGCCACCTCGGTATTGCCGCAGGCCTCCATCGCCTCGCCCAGCTCGTCGAAATGGATCGCCGCCTCTTCCTCGACCTTGACCGAATAGCCGAGGAACATCTCGACGCTGGTGATCTCGAGGCCGCCCTTGAAGTTGCCGGCCGCGATCGACATGGCCGGCCGCTTCTTCGGCAGCACTTCGTCGCCGTCGAACTCGATCAGCACGTCTTCGTTGCGGACGATGTACTGGCAGGCGAGCCGATAGCGCGACGGGATGTCGTTCACCTCGGCGTTCTCGATCTCCTCGGCCGAGATCTTGCCGAGCTGGCGCAGCATCTCCTTTTCTTTTTCCTGCATGCTGATGCCCATCGGGTTGCCCTCGTTGATGCGCGTCACCTGGATCAGGCACGATCCGCACTCACCGTCGCCGCAATCGAAGGGAATGGGAATCTTGTGCGCCTTGGCCAGCGCCAGCATGCTGCCGCGCTCGCCCGCGACCGCGTAAATGGTGACGTCCTTCGCCATGACCGGCGAGCGGAAGGTGATGTTTCCCATGATCGGATGGTTCCTTTGTCCTCGTTACCGCCGACACGCGGGCGGGTCCCGGCGCGCCTGAAAAGGCCCGGGAGGCAAAACAACCGCATCGCAATCCCGAGCCAGAGATAACGCCCGGCCTTGCAAGCAAGGGCCATGCCACCGGCGCGGCCGGAAAGAACCCATAAAAGTCAAGTGGTTATAGACACCGCCCCGCGGCCGTGTCCGGAATCCGACAGTCCGCGGCATATCCATGGCCGGAACGGGACAGACTCCGCGCGGGGAGAGCGCGATTCGCGAGGAGCGGACTCAGGCGGGCGGTCTCAGTGTGGCCGCTCCATACCCAAGAACGTCCCTTACACCAACTGTGATTGGCGCGAACATCCGCTTGCGCTTATTCCGCCGCTACCCGTTAGCCTTGACATAGGCGATATACAACAATAATGTTGTAAACATGATTCCCGGCCTTATCCTCGTGAGCGGTTCTCCATGGGCCGTTCTACCACCTGGTATTCACCAGGCGAGCCTTGATGAGGTTGCGGCGACATTTGGTACGAACGCTTGGCGGCGTGAATTGTTCAGCGGGTTTGTAGAGGCCTGTAGGCGCTTGCGTCGTGCTGGGTGCTCCATTGTCTACCTCGACGGGAGTTACGTGACGGGAAAGCCTCGGCCAGCGGACTTCGATGCGTGCTGGGATCCGTCCGGCGTTGACGGAGGCAGGCTGGATCCCGTGTTTCTGCAGTTTGCGGACGGGCGAAAGGCTCAGAAGGCGGCTTTTAAAGGAGAGTTTTTCCCGTCGGCGGCGATGTGCGCGGATGTCGGGCAGGCGTTTATCGATTTCTTTCAACGGGATCGTTTCACAGGAAAACAGAAAGGGATTCTTTATATTTCGATTTCGGCCGATCCGCTTCTTTCGAGAAAGGTGCAGCCATGATCTACAGCGACAAACAATATGGCGTGTCGAGCGCGCAACTTGCGAAGTTGCAGGAAGCGCTTGCCGCCGCGAAGGACCGCGCTTCGGATCAGCCTTGGCTTAAGGAAGCGGAAATCGATGCGCTCAAGAGCCAGATCGCCGATATTGAGGCTGAGCTTGCCGAATACGACTTGCTGAAATCCAGGCAGGTTTCGTTCTCGAAAACCTACGCGCTTGAAGATTTGCCGCGCGTGCTGGTGCAGGCGCGTATCGGGTCCGGCATGAGTCAGACGGACCTCGCCGAGAAACTCCGCATGAAGCCGCAGCAGGTGCAGCGTTACGAGGCGACCGACTACATGGGCGCAAGCCTCGGGCGGTTGATCGAGGTGTCGCGCGCTCTAGGCGTGAAGGCGTCAGAAACTTTTGAGGGGCCGACTCAGGCTGGCGGAGCCGTTTTCGTATGGCGAGATGCCGAAGATATCGTCTGGGGCCAGCTTCCCTGCAAGGAGATGATCAAGCGCAGGTGGTTTGACGTACCACGCGACAGGGATCTGATCGAGAAGGTCAAAGAGTACTTCCTGCGCGCGGCGGGACCGCAATTTGCAACCGCGCTTCATCGTAAGAAGATGCGTAGCGGAAACGTGCCGAACGAATACGCCCTATTGGCTTGGCAGGCGCGCATTCTGGAGCGGGCGCGTAGCAAGATCGAAGCAGAAGAGATCGGAGCCTTCGAACTCAATGACAGTTGGCTGCCGGATCTTGTGCGGCTGACGAAAGTAAAGGACGGGCCGAAGCGTGCCCGCGATTTGTTGGCCGAGAAAGGGATCGTGCTGGTTGTCGAACCGCACCTGCCGGGATCGTATCTCGACGGTGCAGCCATGCTCGCCGACGGTGAGACACCGGTCGTGGGGCTTACGCTGCGCTATGACCGGTTGGATAACTTCTGGTTCGTGCTGATGCACGAGCTCGGACATGTCTTTCTGCATCTCTTCGACGGTTTGCGCTTCGACTTTTTCGATGAGGAAGGTGGGAATAACAGCGATGCAATCGAGGCGGAGGCAGACAAGTTCGCGCTCGACGCGCTGATACCAGAAGCGCTGTGGGATCAGTGCCTCTCCCGTTTCGCTCTGTCGGAAGAGGCAGTGAGGCTTGATGCCGAGGCGATCGGTATTGACCCAAGCATAATTGCGGGTCGCATCCGCAAGGAGCGCGGAAACTACACCATCCTGAACGATCTGGTCGGTCGGGATCAGCTGCGCTCGCAACTTGAGGAGGCGGGCGATGATCTTGACTAAGGATATGTATGTCCCGGCGCTGCGGTGGCGACAGGGAGAGTATCAGGCGCTCGCTCGTCTGACTGTGGCGTCCAAGGATCGCATCTTGCCATACGTCACCATTCCGGAAGTCGAGTTTGATTTCGAGTTGTGGCAACCCAAGAAGACAGTTCAGGAACACGTCGACCCCTTTGCCGCCCGCTTCAATGCCAAGTGGGGGCAGCGGCCGGCCTGGGTCGGCGTGCACCCCAGTATTTCTGACAAGGCAATGGGAAACGGCCGCGATATTTTCACTTACGTGTTTGAAGCTCTGCGCGCATTCCAAGCGAATGCGATGCCGGCCGTTCCTCTCGACGCCTCTCCACCGATGGTAGCAGCCGTAGCGGCAATCGTTGCGACCGATAGCCTTGGATTGGCGATCTCTGTCCGGTTGGAGGACCTCATGAAGCCGGATGCGCGTACGCGCATCGAGGCTTTGGCCGCGTCGCTCGGTTTATCGCTTGACGAAACCGATCTCCTCATCGATCTAGGTGCGCCGAATTTCGAGCCCTATAATGCTTTCTCAGGGGCGCTGATTGCGGCCATGCAAAAGCTTGGCGACCTACAGGCCTTCCGCAATTTTGTGGTCATAGGCACTGCGATTCCGGAGACGTTCAAGGACGTTGCAAAGGGCGCCGACCATCTCCCGCGCCATGACTGGCTGTTCTATCAGACACTGCTCGGAAAGATGCCTGCGGGCATGCGGCAACCCAATTACGGAGACTACACGATCGTACATCCGGAATTCGCACCGGTGGACATGCGTAAGATCAAGTCGGCCGGAAAACTCGTCTACACGACATCGACCGCATGGGAAGTACGTAAAGGCGGGGCGTTCCGCGACAATCCGGGGCAGATGCACGATCACTGCGCATCGATTGTGGCATCAGGCAAGTTCAGTGGGGAGGGATTTTCAAGCGGAGATGATTACATCGCCAAATGCGCGGCGGGGACACGGGGCCCCAGTAATCAGCCCTGGTGGAAGTTCGTTACGATCAACCACCACATCACGCATGTGCTGGGCGATCTCTCCATGCTTGGCGCTGCACCATGAAGGCACGGATCGAAACCGTGATCTCCCTGAGTGTCATTGCTTCACACAACATCTCGTAAAGCTGTCTTCTCGGCCGGCGAAGGTCCTTCGGCGCGTATCCGGCTTGGCTCAACAGGTCGATGACTTCATCGCGCCAGAGGAGGTGCGCCATCATGACAGGATCAATGTCGGGATTGGCGTACGCGTTCCGCACAACATCGAAACCGATCCCTCCCCTTTGCCCCTGCATGGCTTCTATGATGCCGCACCATTCGGGTGCGCGGATCAGGACCCCGGTGACATGTTTTGATGCTGCGACGATCGTCAATTTCTGGAGCGTCTGGCGATAGATGTCGATCTGTTTGCCGAATCGTTCAAGGCTGTCCTTCGCGCTCTTGATCTCATAGCCGTGGATACAGCCGTTAATGACAGCTACGTCGATGCGGCATCTCGCGTGGGCAAGACCTAGCTCATCGATGACCAGAGTGTCCGGACGACTCTTCACTCGCCGCAGGCGCTTCGCATGCAGTGCGGCACGGATATCTGAATCTGTTGTCGCGGTTTGGCTAACCATGACCCGTATTGGAATGTCCTGCCTCTGGTAGGTCATCTTGGGCTAGTTCGCGACCACAGCCCAGCGCTCGATTCAACGCTTCAAACACACGCACTCTATACCCGAGGCAGCCGATGGCCGCGTCCGGACTGCTTCCGACAGTGGCCAGTGTCGCCCGGTACCCAAAAGTGACACAAGTGGGATTCAGCGTCGTCTCCCCTGAGTTGGTGGGTTGTTGGACGGTGTTGTCCCGTGGCAAGATTTGGGTCTTATGCCGGTGCCGTGCGGAGGGTGGCGGCGGTTGTGACGACCAACGACGACATTTGCTGACAGATGCCGTTGCCTTTGCCGGCGGAACAGAACAATATCAACCAGTTAGGCGGTTTGTCCGGCTCATATCGGCTCCCAGCCGGCAGTCCCCCGCGCGCATCCCGGCGAACGGTGTCGTCATTCGTCGTCGAGTAGCAAGCGGAAGGCGCCGGCGGGGGTTTCGTCCTGCCTCCGGCCTTCGCGCCGGCTTGATCAATCGCCCTCGGCCGGCAGCCACGTCTTGTCCGGGTTGAAGGCGGTGATCGCGGCGGCGCGCTTGCTCGTCTCCGGCCCCAGGTCCTTTTCCAGCACCTGTCCGTTGTGGCCGCACTGGAAGGTCATGATGCCGGAGCGGCGGTAGTCGGCCGGCCAGGCGATCATCGCGAAGCCGGCGATCATGTTGCCGTTGATGACATAGGTGTACTTGCCGCCGGGGGCCTCGCCGCCCTGATCCTTCAAGATGCGGAAATAATAGCCGTGGAACGGCTCGCCGGCCTTGCGGACCTTCAGGTACTGCTCGGCGGCGGCGACGAACGGGCCGAGCGGGCTCGCGACGCCGTCCGTCCCGGTGGTCCAGTAGAGCCCGTCCTGCTTGCCGTCCGAGCTGCGCAGGCGCTGGGCGAATTCGAGGACGCTGTCATCGTCGTGATCGACGCTGGCATACTGCCGTTGGGCGTCGATAAACGCATTGCAGAAGCCGATCGCCGAAAGCTCGTTGCGTCCGACCCGCCGGTCGGTGATCTCCTGCAGCCCCTCCTTGATGTCGAAGGTCCAGCCGGCCGGGCGCTTCACCACGGGAACCGGCATCGGCCAGTCGCGCCGCCCCATGACGATGGTCGCCCGGTCCGGGCCGTCCGGCGCCAGCGTCATGCCCTGCGCCGCCAACCGGCGCAGCGTCGCGAGCGTTTGCCGCGCCTCCGCCGGGTCACCGCCGATCAGATCGGCCTCATGCTCCTTGCCGAACAGATCGATCAAGCCCTTGCCGCCCTCGCCGTCGATGGCGCTCCGGAAGGCCTGCATCGCCTCTTCGGGCGTCGCGAAGGCGGTCGCCGCCGACGCGGCCGATCCCGCCAGAGCCAGCATCCAGCCGGCGAAGACGGCGGCGAGGGCGACGCGGCGTGCGTCGCCGGTCGGGGACTTGCGCAAAGTCATCGGCTTTCTCCCGGGCGATACTTGGGCGGGTGGCACATCGGCGTGGTTCATCGATGTCGTCCTCCCTTGCCGCCACCGCGACCGCCACCACGACCGCCACCGTCACCGCCACGGCTGGCTCGCCCGCGCGCGCCGTCCTGCTTGGCACGGCTGCCGCGCGCCTGGCTGGCGGCAATCCCTCCGCCGCCTCCGCCACCGCGGCTGACGGAAGCCGGCGTCGTCCGCCGTTGGCCGCCGCCCTTGGCAACCCCCCGGCTGCGTGCGCCGCGATTGGCTTCCTTTTTCACCTGCCGGGGATTGCCGGTGCTCGCGGCAATGCCCTTGCCGTCGCGTTTGGGCGCACGCCCGGCCTGGGTCTGCGCCCGCTTCTGTTTCGCCGACGCGAGCTTCGCCGGTGCCGGTTTGCCCGTTGCCGGTTTGCCCGTTGCCTTCGCCGGCCGGGCTGCGGCGTCGCGTTTCCGCACCTTGTCGGCAACCCCCGCCTGCTTGCCCCCGCCGGGCAGTTTGACGTCGCGCTTGGCCCGCTCGCGCTTGACTTGCGCCTTTTTCACAGGCTTGCCTGCCGACGGTCCCGCCTTGCCGCCGCGTGCAGCCGGTCGCTCGTTCAATTGTTCTCTTGCGCGTGCCGCGCGGTCCTGGCGGGTCTCCTTTACGTCCTCCCGGCGATCCGCACGCGCCTGAACCACATCTTCGCGGGTCGCCTGGCGGTCCCCACGCCGATCTTCGCGGGCTTGCAAAACATCTTCGCGCCGGTCCTCGCGGGCCTGCAGAACATCCTCGCGCCGGTCCTCGCGAAAGTCGCGGCGATCGCGCAACTCGTCCTGAATGCGATCGTTGTCCCAGTCGATATCGATGTCATCGTCATCATCATCGAAGGCTTCCGTCAGTCCCCAGCCGAGCAGACCGCCGACGACAGCCCCGCCGCCGAAGGTCGCCGCCGATTGCCAGAAGCTGTCTTCCGGTTCGCTATAAGCGATGACCGGGGGTGTCACCGGCTCGGCGACGGAGGCAACGACAGCCGTCTCGGCGGGAGCCGCGGTCGTCGCGGTCGCGGGTGCTGACGTCTGCGCCGGAGTTGACGGCGCGGCGGCAGTCTTCTGCGCCGGAGCGGGAGCAGCCGCCTCGTCGGCAGCCGCCTCGACCTCCTCGGCCTCCTCGATCTCCTCGACTTCGTCGAGTGCCGTCAGCAAGGCGGCAGGATCATATTGCGGGATCGAGACTTTGTCGGGGTCGGTGGAGGTGATCCGGATGACATCGCGATCCACCGTGACCTTCTGGCGCTCGTTCGACTCGAGGAAACCCGCATAGTACGCCGCCAGCCGGATATCCTGGATCGACGACTGGACCTCGTCGAGATCGTCGATCACCGTGTTGCCAAGCTCCTCGGTCCAGTCGATGTACTCGGACATCAACTGCACCTGACGCGGATAGTTCAGCAGGCCGATGATGCTCTTGTCCCAGTCCGGATCCGGTTGGAGGCTTGCGTCCTTGGCGCGCTTGCCGAGGAACCGATCGGCCTGAACCACTTCCAGCGGCAGGGTCGACGATTGCAGAATGAGTGCCAGGATCGGATCGGGATAAAGAGCGATCGGCGCGACCAGCGCCCGCGTGTCGTCTGACTCGACGACGACCTCGGTGACGGTCTCGGATGATCCTGCCGACTGCGCGCTGGGACGCTCTGTCGGAAGCAGGACACCGATCAGCGCCAGAAAGACGACAGCCGCCTGGCTTCGCATCGATTTCATGCGCCGGCCCCTCCCCGTCGCTCCTGACCCGCCTTGCGCCAAATCACACGCGCTGGGGGTTCGCTTCGTTCACGCGACGATTTTGACCCAGCTTAATTTAAGCCTGTCTTTTTTATTTGCGCTACCCCTTAATTCGTCGCTGGTGAGTTGAGCAGCGTGGGCGTGGCTGCAAGGGAGCCGGCCGGCTCACGCCACCCGGTAGGGGATCTGCGAGATCTCGATGTTGCAGACCGAGATGCCCTTCTTGCCCAGCAGCATGTCCAGCGCGATCTTGTTGAGATCCTTGGACGGACCGGGGCCGACCAGCACCTCCTTGATCAGCGTACCCGGATCGATCTCGACTTCGACGAAAGGCCGGATCGAGGTAAAGCTGTCCTGGAAATGAAACTCGCTGGGCGTCGCCGGGATATAGACGATGCGCCACTCGTCCTCGCCGAGAAAGGCCGGATACTTCACCAGCGGCGCCAGGCAGGAGGCGACGGCGCGCCAGGCTTCGTACCATCGCTCGCTGTAGCCGTCGTCACCGTGATGCACCGCCAGGTGTCTGTTGTAGAGATCCATCGTTTTGTTGATGAGAACCTCGGCGTATTCGTGCTGCTTGCGGGGGTCATAAAGAACGTAGGACGCATAACAGAGCTTTCCCTTGAAGACCTTGAGGAGGTTGGCGGTATCGAAGCCGATGGCGAAGCCCCCTTCGCCGCCGCCATAGGCCCGCCACTGGCTCAGGTCGTCCCGCTTGCTGGTGAAGCAGGCGACGAAACAGGGCATGTAGTGCGCGAGGCTGAATTTCTCGGGCCGGATGAACTGATAAATGACTTCGATGATGCCCTCGTGAGTGGTTTCCGGCGTCATCTTTTCGGTGATGATCTTGTTCAGCAGCTCCGCGCCGTAGGCATATTCCTTGGCGTCGTTCATGAAAGCGATGTGCGAGGCCCGCAACTTGGCCTGATCGATGATGCCCATCAGGCCGGTGCTGGTGGTGTAGTGATAGACGGTCTCCGGTGTCCCGCGCTCGTTGTGGATGGCGTGTATGGTGGTGGCGATGTCGGAAATCTGGTCAAGCTCCTCCTGTGGAATGGAGAAGTGCGTCTCCAGTAGCTGGAACATCTATGCTCCCCCTGCGCGACTTCTGGTGCTTCGCGGATTTCGTGGCTTGCTGCTTTTCTGCTTGGACGGCTTGGCCGCAGTCTCCCGCCGGACGCCGATCGCCGTCGCCCCCGCCGCCATGCCCGGCCGGTCGAGACCCAGCTCGTGCACCTCCAGCCTGCGGATCTCGTCGCGGAAGCGTGCTGCGTCCTCGAATTCCAGGTTGGATGCCGCCTCGCGCATCTTCTTTTCCAGCTCGGCGATCACCGTCTTCAGATCCTTCCCCACCACCTCCTGCTTGCCGGCGGCGCCGAGATCGACGGTGACGTAGTCGGCTTCGTAGACGCTCTGCAGCACGTCGGAGATGCCCTTCTTGACGCTCTCGGGCGTGATGCCGTTGGCCTCGTTGTAGGCTTGCTGCTTTTCGCGGCGGCGCTCGGTCTCGGCCAGAGCATAGCGCAGGCTCTCGGTCTCGTGGTCGGCGTAGAGGATCACCCGGCCGTCGATGTTGCGCGCCGCCCGGCCGATGGTCTGCACCAGCGACGTCTTCGAGCGCAGATAGCCTTCCTTGTCGGCGTCGAGGATGGCCACCATCCGGCACTCCGGAATGTCCAGCCCCTCGCGCAGCAGGTTGATGCCGACCAGCACATCGAAGGCGCCGAGCCTTAAGTCGCGGATGATCTCGATGCGCTCCAGCGTGTCGATGTCGGAATGCATGTAGCGGACGCGCAGCCCCTGCTCGTGCAGATACTCGGTCAGGTCTTCGGCCATCCGCTTGGTCAGGGTGGTCACCAGAACCCGCCCGCCGTCCGCCGCGACCGCCCGGCATTCGGCCATCAGGTCGTCCACCTGCTTCTCCACCGGGCGGACGATGCACAGGGGATCGATCAGGCCGGTCGGGCGGACCACCTGCTCGACGATCACGCCGCCCGTCTGTTCCAGTTCCCACGGTCCGGGGGTAGCCGAGACGAAGACCGTCTGGGGGCGCATCTGTTCCCATTCCTCGAACTTGAGCGGCCGGTTGTCGACGCACGACGGCAGCCGGAAGCCGTATTCGGAGAGGGTCGACTTGCGCTGGAAGTCGCCGCGGAACATCCCGCCCAGTTGCGGCACGGTGACGTGGCTCTCGTCCACGACGAGCAGCGCATTCTCCGGGATGTATTCGAACAGCGTCGGCGGCGGCTCGCCCGGATTGCGGCCGGTGAGGTAGCGGGAATAGTTCTCGATGCCGTTGCAGACGCCGACGGTTTCCAGCATCTCCAGATCGTAGGTGGTGCGCTCCTGCAACCGCTGCGCTTCCAGCAGGCGGCCGCTGGCAACGAAGGTGTCAACCTGGGCCTTGAGCTCCTGCTTGATGCGCGGGATGGCCTGCTGCAGCGTCGGGCGCGGCGTGACGTAGTGGCTGTTCGGGTAGATGGTGATCTCGTCCAGCGTGGCCAGCTTTTCCCCGGTCAGCGGATCGACCTCCCAGATCGCCTCGATGTCGTCGCCGAACATCGACAGCTTCCAGGCCCGGTCTTCCAGATGCGAGGGGAAGATCTCGACCACGTCACCCGGCGCGCGGAAGAAGCCGCGGGCGAATCCCAGGTCGTTGCGCTTATATTGCAGCTCGACCAGCCGCTGCAGCAGCGTCTTGCGCTCGATCCGGTCGCCGGCGCCGAGCCGCATCACCATCTCGGCGTAGGTCTCGACCGCGCCGATACCGTAGATGCAGGAGACCGAGGCGACGATGATCACATCGTTGCGCTCGAGCAGCGCGCGCGTCGCCGAATGCCGCATCCGGTCGATCTGCTCGTTGATCGAGGAATCCTTGGCGATGTAGGTGTCGGTGCGCGGAACGTAGGCCTCCGGCTGGTAGTAGTCGTAATAGCTGACGAAGTATTCGACGGCGTTCTCGGGAAAGAACCCCTTCATCTCGGCATAGAGCTGCGCCGCCAGGATCTTGTTGGGCGCCAGCACCAGGGTCGGCCGCTGCAGCGCCTCGATGACGTTGGCCATGGTGAAGGTCTTGCCGGAGCCGGTGACCCCCAGCAGCACCTGGTCGCGCTCGCCGCGCAGCAGGCCTTGGGTCAGCTCGCCGATGGCGCGCGGCTGATCCCCCGCCGGCTGATACTGCGAGACCAGCTCGAACCGCTTGCCGGCAGGCACCGGCGGCCGCTTCGCCGGCATGAAGATGGCGGGGTTGAGAAAGGCAACCATGGGGGAAGAATAGGCGCGCCGGAGCTATCACGCCACCTCGGGCAAAGTGAGCGACGACCTGAGCGACGCTCTTTCTTAAGGAGCAAGAGTTGCGGAAGCGGGCCTGTCCCGGCGCGAATGGTGCGCCGCCACTCTTGCGGGCCTGCTTCGACCGCTGAAGCCAGGGCGCCGTTTCCGATGGCGTCGAAGCGAGCTTCGGATGGCACGCCGCCTATGACGAGGCCAGTGTCATCGTGCCGTGCGCCAAGCTGCTCGACGACGTCGCCAGCTCCGCTCAATGTGCGGAATTGCGCCGCGTGAAACCGGCGGAACTCGCCAAATGCGGACGTTGGTGGCGGCATGGGGCAGACGCTCTTGGCGTCAGCTATCGGGGACAAGCGGAACCGGGCGACACACGCTGTTGTGGGTGCAATCCGAACTGCTTGCTAACGCACGCCATAGCCGGCGGCAAAATGCGGGGCGACAAAGGCACACCGCGTTTTGTTGTCCGCCTTCTTGGCCTTATCGCGGGGCATTCAGTCAACCGCACGGGCTCGCTCAATCGCTATCAGTTGTTCCAGGTGCTTGACGAAGCCGTCCAGTCCTGGGAATAGGCTCGCCCGATTCACGTTCATTCTATGAAGGTTCTCCGTCGCCTCTTGCAGTAGCTTGCAACTGCACTTGATCTCTATCTTTATCAGATGATCAGGTTCTGAGGAGACCGCGATTTCACCAAGGTTACCCATGAATGGCACCGTAATGTCGCCGGGGACTAGAAAGGCTCCCTGTTGGTATACATGTCGCTCGCTCAGGCGGAGCGGATTAAGCGGATGAATGGTTTTCAGAGGAGGGGAATGATCAAGAATAGCGAGTACCGTTTCTTCGCTCTTCGCGTTCTTGTCTCTCTCTATGACCTTTTTGACTTCGTCTGGAAGCAAATGACGAGCTCTCGCACGCCACCAATCTCGGTCCAGGGCCCAAACAGCGCAACTAGCACCTGGTGCAGCGGCTTCCAAGGCGAAGTAGACGCCAACGAAAAAGGAGTACGACCAGTCCAACAGACGTGTTGGGCCACCGTGGTGTTGAATGAGAGCGAGCGTCTCCATGAAGTTCGGGCAACTAATCGGCATCTCATTTGGATAAAGATGTATTTGTCGTCTAAACCTCCGAACAAGGCCTTTTTCAATTTTTGGGGCCTTTGAAAGCGAAACTTGGCGCCGGGCGATCGCTCTTTCTAAGGTCGTTTCCAGTGGCCAACCTGCATTCTGTTGGCCCCGGTAGATCCAGCCGTCTTGTTCCGCGCGCCTCTCGGAAAAGAAGTTTTCCACCGAGTCCCAGGAGTCTAGGAATTCAGTTTTGTATGGCGGGTCGTAAACGGGCATATTATTCGAACCTGCTACTTAAGAACTAAGCTCAGGAGCCCCTTGGAGACGCGAAGCAGCGGCAGCAACTTCGGCTAGCGCTCTTTGTTGGGTACCACATCTCAACTAGGCGTAACCATAGTCCCGAATGTCGTATCGTCGAGTGATCTTGTCGAAGGGAACAACCTCTGCTTTGTCGCTCGGCGTAAGAAAGGCCCCCTTAACGTCTATAGCAGAAACCCGCGGTGCGCGCAGGCCCCATATCGCTTTTTCCTTCTTCTCTGGCTCGGGCCGCTTACGCCGGCCGAACGCCTCAAGTGCGCTGAGCGCGTTCCGACGCCAAAGAGGAACTGGAATATCTTCGATCAAGTCATGGTTGAAGCAAAAGGAAGCCTCGGGCAGCCACGCCTTCGCTGAGCATGCTAGAAGAGAAAACTCAATATCCTTTGCGTTCATCGGGTGTTTCGGCTGCACCGTTGAGGCGAAAGCAAGGAGTTTGTCGCGAAGCGCGCGGAGAAGGCGGCCGTTGTGTCTTTGACCCTCATCGGCGTCCATGAGATATTGCGCGCGGTATCCAACTGGGCTGTTGAAGAACAAATCTGCCGTGTCTGCTGAGACTGCCAGCTCAAACTGCGGACGCAAGCAGCTTTTCAAACTCCCTTCCTTGCCGCGACAGACCTCGAACTTCGACAGTCTGGCTTCGGAAACGATGCGGTCAATAATCACGTTGAAGTCAGAAACCGCTTCCAGTTTGGCTTTGCGCTGCGCATCAAAGTGTGACGAGAACATCCACGTGAAATCGGGAGTGTGCATATTCAGACCATGCGCAACACTGATTAGAGGAATCCGCATAAGATGCGGAAAACGGGTTCTGGCGTCGCAACCGCAAGGCGACCGAGTAGTTACCCCATCTACGGCGTTTCGATCTCTTCCACACAATAGCGGACGCAAGGACGCGTCCGGCTGAAAAAGTCGCTTCTGGGATTGCGCGTTGCCTGGGTCAGGCTTCCCGAATGACGATTTCCTCGGGCACGCAGCCCGCGTAGGTCGGAATAGCCGTCAGGCGTATTCCGACGAATGGTTGCATCGGCTTCGCCTGCCAGGACATCCTCCATGCCGATGCCGATCTAACCAAGCGGATAGAGGCCTTTCGGGACTCGAAAGAGATGCCTCCCAGCATGCGTCGGAATACGCCTCCGGCTATTCCGACCTACATCGTCGAGTCGCGCACGATAGCAGACACACTCAGAGAAAAACTTGAACCGACGCACATCGGATTGGGCGTCGCCTGGGGCAGTCTTCCCGCATGGCGATTGTCCTCGGGCACGCAGACACCGAACAAAGTAACCGCGCCCTCCGCCAAGTGCCGGTTCCCTTGGCCCCTGGGCGCGTGGCTGAGCGCATGCCACCGCTGGGGCAACGCTCCTGCGTGAATTCGCTTTCATGATGCGACGCATTCTCTATGCTCGGTGTTCAACGAGCAGGGCTCGATAAAAAGAGAGAGGCTTCACTTGGCGGGCGGCCGGCGCGTCGCGTTGGATCCGCGTCTCCGCCGCCACCGGTCGGATGCGTCACGGCCTCGACGCCGATAGGAGAGCATCAGGAATGCGGACGCGACGGATCTACCTCGTCAATCCCCGTGCGGACTCTGCCATTACCCGGCCGATGTATCTCGGCAGGTCGCTGTATTCGCCGCTGGCCGGCCTGCTGGCGGTCGCGGCCCTGATTCCGCAGGACCAGTACGAGGTCATCCTCACCGACGAGAACATCGAGCCGGTGGATTTCGATCTGAACGCCGACCTGGTCGGCATCTCGGCGATGACGTCGTACGTCAAGCGCGGCTACCAGATCGCCGACCGCTTCCGCGCCCGCGGCATTCCGGTGATCATGGGCGGCGTCCACCCCAGCTTCATGCCGGACGAGGCACTGCAGCACGCCGATGCGGTCGTCATCGGCGAGGTGGAGTTCCTGATGGAGCGGATCCTCGATGATCTCGAGGACGGCACCTTAAAGGGAACTTACAAGGCGGACCGGCTGCACTCCATGGCCGACATGGCGATCCCGCGCTACGACCTGATCAAGCCGAAGCGCTACATCAACCGGACGTTCATCCAGACGTCGCGCGGCTGCCACCATGCCTGCACCTTCTGCGCCGAGCAGCTTATGTATGGCCTGCGCTTCCGCTACCGCCCGGTGGATGAGGTGGTCCGCGAGATCGAGATCGCCGGCCAGAAGAACATCGCTCTCAACGATGCCGACTTCTTCGGCACCAAGGAGCGGGCGCTGGAGATCATGCGGGCGCTGAAGGGCCGCGGCCTGAGTTGGCAGGCGGGCGTCAACAGCGGCGGCGCCTTCGATGACGAGTTGCTGGAGGCGGCGACCGAGAGCGGCTGCAACATGCTGGCGATCGGTTTCGAATCGCTGTCGCGCGAGACGCTGCGCCGGGCGCACAAGTACCAGAACTCGCCCGAACGCTACCGCGCCCTGGTGGACAAGCTGCACAGCCACGGCATCCTGGTGTTCGGCCTGTTCATGTTCGGCTTCGACCAGGACGAGCCCTCGGTGTTCGAGGAGACGGCGCGCTTCACCGTCGAGGCCGGCTACGACGCCTGCGGCTTTTCGATCATGACGCCCTATCCGGGGACCTTGAACTGGTTCGAGATGCTGAAGAACGACCGCATTGCGTCGTTCGACTGGGATGCCTACGACCAGCATCACGTCGTCTACAAGCCGGTCGGGCTCGCCCCGGAGGCGCTGCGCGACGGCCAGTGGCTCGCCTACGACCGCTTCTATTCCCCCACTTCAATGGCCCGGCGCTTTCCCTGGAAGGGCGGCCGCAGCCGGACGCTCTGGTCGATCTACAACCTCTTCTATCGGCGCATGGAAATTTCCGAGCGTGACGCCGCCGGCGCCATCCCTGCCATGGGCGAAGCGCCGGAGCACAGGGCCAAGCCGCCGCTGATGCCGCAGCGGGCCGACTGGCGGGCGTTGATCGTCGGCGGAGACGACGACTGCGTTCCCGCGCCGATGACGAGCCCGGGGGAAGCTGAGGCCGCACTGCGGGTGTCCTAGCCCCTCTCGATCGTGACCTGGACGTCGGCCGGGCGCGCCCAGTAAGGCGCGGACGTGACCAGCGCGTGGCAGCCGGTCGCCGCGTAGCGGGCGGCATTATCCTCGTTGATGCCGCCGGCGGCGGCGATGGCGGGAGGCGAAGCGAGATGCCGGGTCTGCTGGACCAGCGTCGCCACGGTCTCCGGCGACAGTTTGTCCACTTGCACCACATCGACACCGGCCTGCGCCAGCGCCAGCGCATCGGCCAGGGATTTCGCTTCCGCCATGATCTTGTGGCCCGGCTGCGCCCGTTTCAGCGCCGGCAGGCGCTCCATGATCCGGGACCAGCCCCCTTGCAGAAGGGCGTATTCCGGAAAGATCAGGATGCTTTCGGACAGCCCGAGCCGGTGCATGCCCGCACCGCCGGCGAGCACCGCCCGCACCGAAAGGGCGCGTCCGCCCGGCATCGTCTTGCGCGTGCACTCGACCGCGATGTCCGGAGCGACGGCGCGCGCCGCATCAACGATCCGCCGGGCGGCGGCGGCGATGCCCGACGCCTCCTCGACCAGCGTCTGCGCGGTCTTCCAGGCACGGAGCAACCCGTCTGCCGGCCCTTCGGCGAGCAGCAGCGGATCACCGACGCTCACCGTCTCGCCGCTGGATCGTTGCCGCCGCACAGACGCGCCGCAGCGCAGCAGCAGCCGCTCCGCTTCTTCAACGCAACACACGACCCCCACCGCACGCGCTGCGAACTGCATCCGCACCGGTTCAGTGCCGATGCCCAGCGCGCGCGACGTCAGGTCGCCGAAGGGAGCGTCCTCCGCAAGCCAGCCGTCAACCAGCGAATCCGCCAGGATCAACGAGAATGCCTCCGCCCGATAAGCCTGGGACCCGCTGAAGGGTGAACCCCGCCGCGTCAGACTAACGCGTGGCGAGGACCATCACCATTTGCCGGCCTTCGATGCGGGGCATCTGCTCGACCTTGCCCAGTTCCTCCAGTTCGCCGCGCACCCGGTCGAGCACCCGCAGCCCGAGGTCCTGGTGGACCAGTTCGCGCCCCCGGAAGCGGATGGTGACCTTCACCTTGTCCCCTTCCTCCAGGAAGCGCCGCATGCTGCGGATCTTGACCTGATAGTCGTGCTCATCGATGCCCGGCCGCATCTTGATTTCTTTGACTTCGATGATTCTCTGCTTCTTACGAGCCTCGTTCTTCTTCTTTTGAATCTCGTATTTATACTTGCCGACGTCGAGGATTTTGCAGACGGGAGGATCGGCCGCAGCGGCGATCTCGACAAGGTCGAGACCCGCGTCAAAGGCCATCTCGATGGCTTCTTCGATCGGCAGGATGCCGATCATCTCTCCTTCCGCCCCAACCACGCGCACCTGCGGCGCTGTAATCTCGTCGTTGACGCGCGGCCCCTCCCGAGCCGGCGCCTGGGCTACCGGTGATTTGGCGATGACATGCCTCCATTCTCAGGGTTAAGTCCGCCCGGGCTCCCGACTAGGCAGACCGACGTGCCCGTCGCGGCAGCACGAGGCCGCGACGGAAAAAATGACCAGCTTTGTGGTGCGCAGAACCGGCGCCGCGCTGCGCGCCGGTCAAGCCGCATGGCAGGCGGCTTCAATGTTGGGGTTGTCGGGATCAAAGGCAAAGGCGCCATAGCGGTATGACGCACAAACGCCGCGAGGCCCGTTGTCGCGGCCGCCGCATCGCACCCCGTCCGTTGCCGTTACGAGCTGGATCTCAAGCGGTGCCAATGTCGCTACGTGGAATGCCCGGCTTGGCGTGACGTTTCCGACTCTTAAGCCGATGCGGTCAAACAACGCTGTCAACTCTTGGAACCACTATGCCGCACCACCCATTGCCACAACGGAAAAACAGCAGCTTCAGCCCACCTTCGCCTGATCTTGCTCCGCAGCCAGCGGTTGCGGCGAAGAGACTTCAGTTTTCAGTGTAACGACGGCATCTTGCAAGGCAACGGTTTCTTGCGCCTGGCTGCCGAGCCGCCGGATTGCAACGGTCTCGTCCCGGCTTTCCCGCGCACCGACCACCAGCATCACCGGCACCTTGGCCAGGGAATGCTCGCGCACCTTGTAGCCGATTTTCTCGTTGCGCAGATCCGCCTCCGCCCGGAAGCCGAGGGCCCGCAGCTTTGCCAGGACCTGACCTGCGTAAGCATCGGCTTCGTTGGTGATGGTGGCGACCACGATCTGCACCGGCGCCAGCCACAGCGGCAGCCGGCCGGCCCAATGCTCGATGAGGATGCCGATGAACCGCTCGAACGATCCCAGGATCGCCCGGTGCAGCATTACGGGACGGTGTTTCTCACCGTCCTCACCGACGTAGGACGCCTCAAGCCGCTCCGGCAGCACAAAATCGACCTGTAACGTGCCGAGCTGCCAGTCCCGGCCGATCGCGTCGCGCAGGACGAACTCCAGCTTCGGCCCGTAGAAGGCGCCCTCGCCGGGGTTGAGGATGGTGGTGATCCCCGCCTCCGCGGTGGCATCGCGCAGCGCCGCCTCCGCTTTGTCCCAGATATCGTCGCTGCCGGCCCGCTTTGCCGGCCGGTCGGAGAACTTGACGACGATGTCGGTGAAGCCGAAGTCGGCATAGATTTTCCGCAGAAGGTCGCAAAAGGCGAGCGTCTCCGCGGTGATCTGTGCATCGGTGCAGAAGATGTGGGCATCGTCCTGTGTAAAGGCACGCACCCGCATCAATCCGTGCAGGGCCCCGGAGGGCTCGTTGCGGTGACAGGAGCCGAACTCCGCCATGCGCAGCGGCAGGTCGCGGTAACTCTTGATGCCTTGCCGGAAGATCTGGACATGGCCGGGGCAGTTCATCGGCTTCAGCCCGAGCATCTTGTCCTCGGACTCCATGACGAACATGTGCTCCCGGAACTTCTCCCAGTGTCCCGATTTTTCCCAGAGGACGCGCTCGTAGAGCTGGGGCGTGTGGACCTCGACATAGCCGGCCGCCTCCAGTTTCGCCCGCATGTAGTCCTGCAGCACGCGGTAAAGCGTCCAGCCGTGCGGATGCCAAAAAACCGAGCCCGCTGCCTCTTCCTGGAAGTGAAATAGATGCATCTCGCGGCCCAGCCTGCGATGGTCGCGCTTCTCGGCCTCTTCCAGCATCGTCAGATAGGCATCGAGCTGCTTGGGATGCGCCCAGGCGGTCCCGTAGATGCGTTGCAGCTGGGGGTTGCGGGCATCACCGCGCCAGTAGGCACCGGCCAGCTTGGTCAGCTTGAAGGCCTTCGGCAGCTTCCCGGTGGACGGAAGGTGCGGCCCGCGGCAGAGGTCGAGCCAGTCGCCTTGCCGGTAGATGCTGACCGGTTCGCCTTCCGGGATGGCGGCGATCAGCTCGGCCTTGAAATGCTCGCCGATGCTTTCGAAATAGGCGATCGCCCGGTCGCGATCCCAGACCTCGCGCACGATCGGCAGATTGCGGTCGACGATCTCCCGCATCCGCTCCTCGATGGCCGGCAGGTCGTCGGGCTTGAACGGTTCGGCACGGGCAAAATCGTAGTAAAAGCCGTTCTCGATCGCGGGTCCGATGGTCACCTGGGTACCGGGAAACAACTCCTGCACTGCCTGCGCCATGACGTGGGCGGCATCGTGGCGGATAAGTTCGAGCGCGTCGGGATCCTTTGATGTGACGATCGCGACGCGAGCATCCCGGTCGATCGCGCTCGCCAGATCGACCAGCACGCCGTCCAGGCGTAGCGCAAGTGCCGATTTCGCCAGCGAGAGGCTGATGTCGTGGGCAAGCTCGGCACCGGAAATCGAGCCCGCGACAGAGCGCACGGCACCGTCGGGAAAGGTGAGCTCGATTCGGTCGCGCTCCGCTTGCTGGTGGGAATGCTGATCCAAAGGTACGGTCACTTCATTCATGCAGTTGCGCCAAGACCGGGTATATACGCGCGCGCATCCGCCCCGCCAAGCCGCATCGGCCTTTTTGTCTCGCCGCAGCCGCCATACCGCTTGCGCTCCAGGAGGCCGGTTGCTGTCCATCAAGCCGGGTGAAGGGACATCGCCAGCGCTGCGGGCTGAACCGAGGGCGCGCTGCAAGCGGCTTGGCAAGGCGCCTGCGATGTGTATGATGCCGTGCCATCCCATTGCGGAGCTGGCATGAACATCCCCGAAGCGCTGGCCTTCGACGACGTGCTGCTAGTACCGGCGTCGTCAGCCGTGCTGCCTGCAGAGACCGATATCCGGACGCGGCTGACCCGCCGCGTGCACCTCGGCATTCCGTTGATCTCGGCGGCCATGGATACGGTCACCGAGAGTGCGCTGGCGATCGCCATGGCAGAGGGCGGCGGCCTGGGCGTTATCCACAAGAACATGTCCGTGGACGCGCAGGCCCGCGAGGTCCGCAAGGTCAAGAAATACGAATCCGGCATGGTCGTCGACCCGATGACGATCGGACCGAACGCGAGCCTGGCCGACGCGCTTGGCCTGATGAAGTCCCA
>WBZV01000565.1_pt1 | contig 21106 bp, 19 predicted proteins | sample 5204221 | NCBI WGS metagenome assembly WBZV01 (sample SAMN12344360, study PRJNA552823) | activated sludge metagenome | biome: Activated sludge suspended growth; feature: Nitrification reactor; material: Wastewater; isolation source: activated sludge from nitrification reactor of wastewater...
GGCATGTACACGGCGCGCACCGTGCCCGGCGGCGCGAGCAAGACGCCGGCCTTCGTGCCGGTCGAGCCGGCCAAGCAGCGTGCGGCGCTGCAGTTCCTCGCCAGCGGCCTGTTCTCGGCCGACAGCTTCCGCTTCAAGCCCGAGTTCCTCGCCAGCCTGACGCCCGACTACCGCGAGTGGGAGCGCGCCGGCCTGGTGAGCATCCCGGCCGCGGTGCTGCAGCTGCAGGGCGCGGCGCTCGACCGGCTGATGAGCCCCGGCACCGCCTCGCGGCTGCTCGACCTGCCGCTGTACGTGAGCGAGAAGGAGCGCCGTGGCCTGATCTCGCTGAACGAGGTCTACGCCACGCTGCAGGGCGCGGTGTGGAGCGAGCTCAAGCGCGGCGGCGAGATCGATCGCATGCGCCGCAACCTGCAGCGCGAGCACGTGCGGCGCATGCAGGGCCTGCTGGTGCGCGTGAGCACGCCGCTGCCGGCCGACGCGCAGAGCCTCTTGCGCGCCAACGCCACGGCGCTGCGCGACGAGCTGCGCCAGGCGCTGGCGCGCCAGCGCTGGGATGCCGATGCGCGCGCGCACCTGCAGGAGAGCCTGGCGCTGCTCGAGCAGGCGCTGACGGCAGCCATGGTGCGCAGCTGAGGCGCAAGCCGTTCACTGCACCTGGTGCGCGCCGGGTTCGGCGCACGCCACGTTCTGGGCGGCCGCCGCCGGCGCGGCGGGCTTGTGCTCGAACAGCGCGCTGCCGATTGCGGCGGTGCCGCCGGCGAGCAGGCAGAAGGTCAGCAAGGCGGAGAAGATGCGGTCGATCATGTTCGGCTCCTGAGAGTCGCGACGACGGTGTCGCGTTGGAATGAACTCTAGGAGCCGCGCCCGGGCGGCGACAGCGCTTTGCGACGGACTGCGCGAAAGCCGGGACGAACTGCAGCCGCGTCAGATCGGCGCCGTGCGTTCCAGCAGCCAGTCGCGCGCGGCGCCCGCCAGCAGCGGCTCGAGGCGCTCGCGCACCAGGGCGTGGTAGCCGTTCAGCCAGTCGATCTCGTCGGCGCGCAGCAGCGAGCGCTCGATGCAGCGCGTGTCGATCGGGCACAGCGTGAGCGTCTCGAAGGCGAGGAACTCGCCGAATTCATTGCTGCCGGCCGGCACGTTCAGCACCAGGTTCTCGATGCGGATGCCCCACTGGCCCGGCCGGTACAGGCCCGGCTCGATGCTGGTGATCATGCCGGGCTCCATCGCCATGGTGGCGTCGGGCACCAGCTTGGAGATGCTCTGCGGGCCCTCGTGCACGTTGAGGAAGTAGCCCACGCCGTGGCCGGTGCCGTGGCCGTAGTCGAGGTTCTGCTCCCACAGCGGCGCGCGCGCGAGTGTGTCCAGCATGGGCGAGAGCGTGCCGCGCGGGAACCGGGCGCGCGACAGCGCCATCGTGCCCTTGAGCACCAGGGTGTAGTCGCGCTTGTGCGCCTCGCTGAGCGTGCCGATCGGCCAGACGCGCGTGATGTCGGTGGTGCCGCCGAGGTACTGGCCGCCCGAGTCGATCAGCAGCAGGCCATCGCCTTCGATCACGGCGTGCGATTCCGGCGTGGCGCGGTAATGCGGCATCGCGCCGTTGGCGTTGAAGCCGGCGATGGTTGAGAAGCTCAGGCCCACGAAGCCGGGCCGCTTCGCGCGTGCGGCGGAGAGCTGCTCGTCGATCGTCAGCTCGGTGATGCGCTCGCGGCCGAGCGCGGCCTCGAACCAGGCGTAGAACTCGCACATCGCCGCACCGTCCTGGCGCATCGCCTCGCGGACATGTGCCGCCTCGGCCTCGCTCTTGCGGCTCTTCAGCAGCGTGCTCGGGTTGATGGCTTCGACGACCACCGCCCTGGCGCGCTCGCGCAGGCCCAGCGTCACGCGCTTGGGGTCGAGCAGCAGCCGCGCGTCGGCCGGCAGCGCGGCCAGTGCCACGCCGGCCTCCGCGTAGGGCAGCAGCGTCACGCCGTCGCGGGCGAGCGTGTCCTGCAGCGCCGCGTCGATCTTGCCGCCGCCGACGAACAGCGTCGCGCCGCCCGGCGCGATCAGCAGGTGCGCGAGGAAGACCGGGTTGTAGCTGACGTCGGAGCCGCGCAGGTTGAGCGCCCAGGCGACGTCGTCCACCGTGCTGATGAGGTGGTGCGTGGCGCCGTGGCGCGCCATCGCCTCGCGCAGCTGCGCGAGCTTGGCGGCGCGCGCGAGCGGCGCCATCGGCGCGCGGTGCTCGTAGACCGGTGCGGCGGGCAGGGCGGGGCGATCGGGCCAGACCTCGGCGAGCACGTCGAGATCGGTGCGCAGCGTCGCGCCCACCTTCGCGAGCGCGGCGCGCAGCTGCTGTGCCGCGGCCAGGCCGAGCACGTCGCCGTCCACCGCCACCGTGTCGCCGGCCCTGGCCTCGCGCGCCAGCCAGTCGACATGGTGGGTGGCCGTGCCGGTGGGGATCTTCACCAGCGCGATGCCGCTGCCCGCCAGCTCGGCCTCGGCCTGCACCCAGTAGCGGCTGTCGGCGAACAGCGCCGCCTTGTCGCGCGCCACGACCAGCGTGCCCATCGAGCCGCTGAAGCCCGACAGCCACTGCCGGCCCTGCCAGCGCTCGGGCAGGTATTCCGACAGGTGCGGATCCGAGGAGGGGACGAGCAGCGCCACCAGCCCGAGTCGGGCCAGCGCCTCCTGCGTCTTCGCGATGCGGGCCCGGTGGGGCGAGGTGCGGGTGTCCATGCGGCGATTCTAGGTTTGCGGCCCGTGTCCTTGCAGGCGCCGGCGCACCATGTGGATGTTGCTGCGCAGGGCATAGAGCTCGTCGGCGTAGGACAGCGGCACGTGGATGCGCCCGGCGCGGTCTTCCAGGCCGTCGAGCTCGGTCAGCAGCTCGGGCAGGGGGCGCTCCGCCACCGAATCCTCCAGCCGGCGCAGCTGGCCGTACCAGCGGAAGATGCGCGAACGCACGCGGAACTGGTAGAGCGGCGGCACCACGCGCGAGAGCGGAATGAGGATGGCGATGATGGACACCATCACCACCCACATGCGGTCGATCAGGTTGGCCAGCCAGAACGGCAGGTAGCGCTGCAGCAGCGGCGCTCCGTTGCGGTAGAAGCGCTCGGCCTCGGGCGCCAGCGTGCGCTCGGTATTCTCGATCGACGGGAAGGTGCCCTTGCGCTGGAACCAGCCCGGCCCGCCGTGGATCTGCCTGGCCGCCTGCACGAACAACTGCACCAGCGCCGGGTGCAGCGTCTCCTTGGCCACCAGCGTGGCGGTCGGCGCGATCATGCGGATGTTGGCGCTCGGCATGTCGCGCGCCAGGTCGACCACGCCGCGCGGCAGCGTCACCGCGCTGAGGAAGGTGAAGCGGCGCGAGTAGGCCTCGGCCTGCGGGAAGTCGAACAGCTTCACGCCCGGCGTCTGCAGCAGCATCTGCACCAGCGGCGATTCGGGCGCGGAGGCGAATACCAGCGCGTCGATCTCGCCTTCCAGCAGCGCCACCACCGCCGGCGTCGAAGGCTTCTGCACCAGCGTCAGCGCGCCGGCGTCGACGCGGTTGGCTTCGAGCAGGCGCTTCACCAGGTTGGGCACGCCGCTGCCCGGCGCGCCGATGTTGAGCTTCCAGTCACCGGGCCTCGCCATGTCGGCGAAGGATTCGAGCACGGGTTTGCCACTGGCGCGCTGCGCCGAGGCCTCGCGGTAGAACAGCCACACCGGCTCGTAGAACAGGCTGCCGAGCGACATCAGATCCGCGTTGGCGGCCTCGTAGTCGGCTTGGCTGGCGTACTCCATGTCGGCGCCGCCCTGCACGAAGGCAAGGTCCACGCCCGACTCCGGATCGCGCAGCAGCTGCAGGTTCTCGGCCGCGCCGGCGGTGCCGCGCAGCTCCACCTGGATGCCGTGCTGGGCCAGCGCCTTGGCGTAGCGCTTGCCGAATTCGGCGTAGGCGCCCTGGTCGGCGCCGGTGGCCAGCACCACCTTCTTGGGCGGGTTCGGGTCCAGCACCTTGTAGGCGATGGCCAGCAGCACCAGGGCCAGCAGGATGAAGGGGCCGGCGGTGGCGAGCAGGTCGCGCATCGACAGCAGGGTGTGGCGCAGGGCTTGGGGCATGGCAGGTCTCGTGTCGGCAGCGACGAGGCCGCACGATAGCGCGCTGCACCGCGGGGCGTTCACCAACGGTAACCGCGCTGCGTGGTCAAATGCGGCCCGCCCGACGCCACGACCGCCATGACCCGCACGCTGGACACCACCGAACTCTCCGACCTGTTCGCGCACCTCACCAAGCCCGCCGCGCTGACCGAACTGGCCGTGCTCGCGGGCTGCCTGCTCGCTTCCTGGGTGATCGTGCGGCTGCTGCGCGGGCGCGTGGCCGCGGCGGGCTCGATCTGGTTCGGCGACCGCATCGTCGACGGCGTGCTGTTCCCGGTGCTGGCGCTGGCGCTGGCCTTCGGCGCGCGGCTGCTGGTGTCGGCCACGCTGCCGATCGCGGTATTCAAGCTCGCCATTCCCATCCTGCTGTCGCTGGTGGTGATCCGGCTCTCGGTGCGCGTGCTGCGCGTGACCTTCCCGCACGCCCACGCCGTGCGCGTGATCGAGCGCACCGTGTCGTGGATCGCCTGGCTGGCGGTGGTGCTGTGGATCACCGGCGTGCTGCCGCTCTTGCTCGAGGCGATGGAGGAGGTGAGCTGGAAGGTCGGCAACACGCATCTCACGCTGCGCAACGCGGTGGAGGGCACGCTCACCGCCGGCCTGGTGCTGGTGGTGGCCTTGTGGATTTCCGCGGCGATCGAGCGCCAGTTGCTCAAGGGCTCGGGCGACGATCTCTCCATCCGCAAGATCGCTGCCAACCTGGTGCGCGCGCTGCTGCTGTTCATCGGCCTGCTGCTGGCGATGTCGGCGATGGGCATCGACCTCACCGCGCTGTCGGTGCTCGGCGGCGCGCTCGGCGTGGGCCTGGGCTTCGGCCTGCAGAAGATCGCCGCCAATTACGTCAGCGGCTTCGTCATCCTGGCCGAGCGCTCGCTGCGCATCGGTGACATGGTGCGCGTCGACAACTTCGACGGCCGCGTCAGCGACATCCGCACCCGCTACACCGTGATCCGCGCGCTCTCGGGCCGCGAGGCCATCGTGCCCAACGAGATGCTGATCACGCAGCGGGTCGAGAACCTCTCGCTGGCCGACATGAAGGTGCTGCTCAGCACCGGCGTGCAGGTGGCCTACGGCACCGACGTGCGCGCGCTGCAGCCCAAGGTGGTCGAGGCGGTGGCCGCGGTGCCGCGCGTGCTGGCCGACCCCGCGCCCTCCTGCCAGCTCGCCGAGTTCGCCGCCGACGGCATGAACCTGACCATCAACTTCTGGATCGCCGACCCGGAGAACGGCCAGGGCAACGTGCGCTCCGACGTCAACCTCGCCGTGCTCGACGTCTTCGAGCGCGAGGGCATCGAGATTCCGTTCCCGCAGCGCGTGATGCATCACATCGGCGCCGACCCCTCGGCGGGCAAGGCCGGCGAGTGAGGTTCGTTCGCGCGCTCGCCGCCGCGCTGGCGCTTGCGCTGGCGGGCTGCGCGAGCGCGCCGAGCCACGAGGCGCCGGCCGCACCGGAAGCTGCCGGCGCCTGGGCCGACAAGCCGGGCTGGCGCGCCGAGCGGCACATGGTCGCGGCGGCGCATCCGCTCGCGGTGCAGGCCGGGCTGCAGATGCTGCGCGAGGGTGGCAGCGCCGTCGATGCGGCGATCGCCGTGCAGATGATGCTCACGCTGGTCGAGCCGCAGAGCTCGGGCATCGGCGGCGGGCTCTTCCTCATGCACTTCGACGGACAGCGCGTGCAGGCCTTCGACGGCCGCGAGACCGCGCCGGCCGAGGCCGGGCCGGATCTCTTCCTGCGCGGCGGGCGGGCCATGGCCTTCCGCGATGCGCTGGTCGGCGGCCGTTCGGTCGGCACGCCGGGCGTGCTGCGCGCGCTCGAGGCGGCGCACCGCCAGCATGGCCGCCTGCCCTGGGCGCGCCTGTTCGAGCCGGCCATCGCAGCGGCCGAGCGCGGCGTGCCGGTGGGCGCGCGGCTCGCGCTGCTGCTGCGCGACGCGAGCGCGTCTCGGCTCGGCGAAGACGATGAAGCGCGGCGGATCTTCTTCGACGCTGCCGGCGAGCCGCTGCGCGAGCGCGCCACGCTGCGCAACCCGGCGCTGGCCGATACGCTGCGCCGCATCGCGCAGGGCGGCGCCGACGTCTTCTACCGCGGCGAGATCGCGCGAGACATCGTCGCCAAGGTGCGCGGCCACGCGCGCAACCCCGGCCTGCTCGCCGAGCAAGACCTGATGGCCTACCGCGCCCGCGAGCGCACGCCGCTGTGCTTCGAGCACCGCGCACGGCGCATCTGCGGCATGCCACCGCCTTCCTCCGGCACGCTGGCGATCGCGCAGGTGCTGGGCCTGCTGGCCGAGCGCGACCTGGCCGCCTCGCCGCCCGTGCCGGCACCCTGGGGGCTGGAGCCTTCGCCCGAGGCCGTGCACCTGATCAGCGAGGCCGAGCGGCTCGCCTTCGCCGACCGCAACCGCTACGTGGCCGACCCCGACTTCGTCACGGCCGACAGCGCGGCGCTGCTCGACCCCGACTACCTGCGCCGCCGCGCCGCGCTGATCGGCACGAAGAGCATGGGCCGTGCCGAAGCCGGGCGGCCGCGCGGCGCGACCATGACGCTGGCCGACGACCGCAGCCCCGAGCTGCCCTCGACCACGCAGATCGCGGTGGTCGATGGTTTCGGCCATGCGCTCGCTATGACCAGCACGATAGAGAACGGCTTCGGCGCGCAGATCATGGTGCGCGGCTTTCTGCTCAACAACCAACTCACCGACTTCTCCTTCGTGCCCGAGGAGAACGGCGTGCCGGTGGCCAACCGCGTGCAGGCCGGCAAGCGACCGCGCTCCTCGATGGCGCCGCTGCTGGTGTTCGAGCGCGACAGCGGCGCCTTCGAGATGGCGCTCGGTTCGCCGGGCGGCGCGGCCATCATTGCCTACGTGGCCAAGTCGCTCATCGGCGTGCTCGACTGGCAGCTCGATCTGCAGCGCTCGATCGCGCTGCCCAACTTCGGCTCGCGCAACGGGCCGACCGAACTGGAGCAGGGGCGAGCCAGCGAAGCGCTGCAGCGTGCGCTGCACGAGCGTGGCCACGAGATCCGCATCCAGCCGCTGACCAGCGGTGCGCAGGGCATCCAGCGCGCGGGCCGCGGCTGGTTCGGTGCGGCGGATCCACGCCGCGAGGGCGTGGCGGCGGGCGACTGACACAATCCCGCCCCCATGGACCACAGCTTTCTCTCCGCCCTGATCCTGCTGCTGCTCGTGCTCGACCCGCTGGGCGGCCTGCCGATCTACATCCCGATCATGAACAGCGTGCCCAAGGAGCGGCGGCGGCGCGTGGCGCTGCGCGAGGTGACGATCGCCTTCGCCGTGCTGCTCGGCTTCATGTTCGCCGGCGAGGCCTTCCTGCGCGTGATGCACCTCTCCGAGCGCTCGCTCGAGGTGGCCGGCGGCGTGATCCTGCTGATGGTGGCGATCCGCATGATCTTCGGCCACGAGGGCGGCGTGTATGGCATGCCCGAAGGCAAGGAGCCGCTGATCTTCCCGCTCGCCGTGCCGCTGCTGGCCGGCCCCTCGGCGATGGCCACCGTGCTGCTGCTGGCCTCGCGCCAGCCCGAGCGCGTGATGACCTGGGTGCTGGCGCTGACCGTCGCGATGGCGATCTCCGGCCTGGTGCTGCTCGCCTGCGAGCGCATCCGGCGCCTGCTGGGCGACTCGGTGGTCGCGGCGCTCGAGAAGCTGATGGGCCTGGTGCTCACCGCGATCGCGGTGGAGATGATCCTCGCCGGATTGAAGCGCTACTTCCTCGGCAAAGACCAAAGAAAAAGGGCCGGTCTTGCGACCGGCCCTTCGAGGCGCTGTGAACTTCCGGGATCAGAAGTTGTGGCGCACGCCGACGGCGAACGAAGAGAACTTCGTGCCGGGGGTGGACACGTAGTAGTCGCCACCGGTCACGGCATCACCCTTGTTGTTCACCTGGGTGTAGAAGCCGTACACCTTGGTGCGCTTGCTCAGGTTGTAGTTGTAGCCCAGCGTGAACTGGTTGGCCTTGTCGACCACCGTCGCGCCGTTGCCCTTCATCGCGCCGGCGGCGCCGAAGTTCACGTGGAACTCGCTGGCGCCCATCGTGTACATGCCGGACAGGCGGTACGCGTTGCGCTTCAGGTTGTTGCCCAGGCCGTCTTCGAACTTGTTGTTGACGTAGTAGGCACCGACCGTGAACGGGCCCATTTCGTACAGGGCGCGCAGGCCGAACTCGGTGGCCTTGTCGTTGGCCGGGGGAGCGAACGCGCCCGTCGGGGCCGCCACGTAGGTGGCGCCGAGGTGCAGCGGGCCGCCGACGTAGTTGGCCGCCAGCACGTAGGTCTTGCGCGTCTGGGTGTTCTCGGCCAGGCCGAGTTGGGCATCGATCGTCACACCGCCGAAGTTCGGCGAGTTGTAAGCGATCATGTTCTTGGTGTTGCCCGGGTACAGGTAGAACGCATCCGACGATGTGCCCGTGTCGTGGTTGTGCATGCTGATGTAGTCGGCCGTGGCGAAGTAGGCCGCCGTCGGGCCCATGTTGCCCAGGCGCACGCGACCGAAATTGCCACTCAGGGCAACCCAGCTCTCACGACCCCAGAAGCCGGCAGCGCCGCCGGAGGCAGCACCGGTGTCGGCGTTGAAGCCGTGCTCGATCAGGAACGAAGCCTTCAGGCCGCCGCCGAGGTCTTCGGTGCCCTTGAAGCCGATACGCGAGGCGTTGTTCTGCAGCGCGGTGATGGAGGTGTCGCCATCCTTCTGACGCTCGACCGACTCGTTCAGGCGGCCATAGACCGTCACGCTGCTTTGGGCCAGGGCGGCGCCGCTGGTCAGGGTGGCCAGAGCGGCCAGGAAGAGAGAGCGCTTCATGTAAATCCTTTTGCTCTTGAAACACACTTCCGGCCGCCGGAGGCCGCCGGTACGAGAAACGCGATGTTAGATGAGAGCTTGAGGAAAACCCGCGGATTCGTTGTGCCGCAGCCACAACGGCGCGATAAACGGTCAACGGCCGCGCAGGTGGGAAGGCGCTTCGAGCCGCTTGGCGAGCATCGACAGGGCGAGCGTCAGCACGAGGTAGACGGCCGATATCGCCAGATAAGGTTCCCAGTAGCGCGAATATGCGCCGGCCACGGTGCGTGCGGCCAGCGCCAGCTCGGCCAGGCCGATGGCCGAGACCAGCGACGAATCCTTGATCAGCGTGACGCCCTCGTTGACCAGCGCCGGAATCATGCGCCGGAAGGCCTGCGGCAGCACCACGAAGCGCATCGCCTGCACGTGGGTGAGGCCCAGGCTGTAGGCGGCCTGGGTCTGGCCGAGGTGGATGCTGAGGATGCCGGCGCGGAAGATCTCGGAGATGTAGGCGCCGGCATTGAGCGTCATCGCCAGCGCGCCGGAGAAAAAGGCGCCGTGCGTCTGGCGGAACTCGCGCGCGGCGTCGCCGGAGAGCAGCAGGCCGCCGTCCGGGTGCACCAGCATCGGCATCAGCGCGAAGTGCACCAGCAGGATCTGCACGAACAGCGGCGTGCCGCGGAAGAAGGTGACGTAGGCGAGCGTGATGCCGCGCGCCGCCTTGAGCGCCCAGGCGAGCAGCGTGGACTTCGGCTGCGGCGCGTCGCGCGAGCTGCTGACCAGCCCGAGCAGCACGCCCAGCAGCAGGCCGGCGCCGATGGCGACGATGGTCAGCTGCACGGTGGTCCACAGGCCGCTGACGAACAGCGGCCCGTAGCCGGCCAGGATCTCCCAGCGAAGGTCCACGCTCGCGCCGTGCCGCTTACTTCGAAGCGGCCGGTGCCGCGGCGGCCGGAGCGGCGCCGAAGTACTTGGCGTAGATCTTGTCGTAGCTGCCGTCGGCCTTGATGTCGGCCAGGCCCTTGTTCAGCTTCTCGAGCAGTTCGGCGTTGCCCTTCTTGACCGCGAAGCCGTACTGCTCGGGCGCGAAGGCCTTGTCGCTGACGGTCTTGAACTTGGCACCCGGGTTGTTGGTCACGTAGTTGATGACCACGCCGTTGTCGGCCACCACGGCGTCCACGCCGCCGGCTTCCAGCTCCTTCAGCGCCAGCGGGGTCGACTCGAAGCGCTTGATGTTGGTGCTGTTCTTGCCCTGCTGCTTGGTGACGACCTCGTCACCCGTGGTGCCGGTCTGCACGCCGACCTTGAGCTTCTTCAGGTCGTCGAACTTGGCCACCTTCGAGTTCGCCTTCACCGCGATCAGCTGGTAGGCGTCGAAGTAGGGGTTGGTGAAGTCCATGGTCTGCTTGCGCTCGTCGGTGATCGTGATCGACGAGGCGAGGATGTCGCGGTCACCCTGCTGCAGCGAGTTGAAGATGCCTTCCCAGGGGGTGTTGACGAACTTGATCTCGACGCCGGCCTTGCTCGCCACGGCGCTGAGCATGTCGATCGTCATGCCGACGATCTCGCCCTTCTCGTTCTGCGACTCGAACGGCGCGTAGGCGGCGTCGGTGCCCACCACGAAGACCTTGGCCGGCGGCGGCGCGGCAGCCACCGAGGCGGCGGGCGCGGGCGCGGAGGCGGCCGGGGCAGGAGCTTCCTTCTTGCCGCAGGCGGCAAGCAGAACGCCGGCACACAGCAGGCCGGCGGTTTGCAGGAATCGACGGGTGGTGATCTGGGTCATGAGAGTCCTCGATGAAGGATTGTCGTGGGCCCGGCCGGATCGGCTCGCGGGCGTGGCGCGAAGTGTAAGCGCGGCCAAGACCGGCTCAGACGGCGCGCGTCAGGTAGGCGATCTCTTCCTCGCTGAAGCCGGCGGCGCGGCGCGCGGCGTCGTTGAAGGGCGGGCGCAGCTTCGGTGCGGCATAGCGCTCGACCAGGCCGGGGTAGATCGCCAGCGCGTCCAGCCCGGCGCGCTCGCAGACGAAGCGGTACCAGCGGTTGCCGATCGCCACGTGGCCGATCTCGTCGCGCAGGATCACGTCGAGGATGGCCACCGCGCGTGCGTCGCCCGCCTTCGCCAGCTTGGCCTGCAGCGGCGGCGTCGCGTCCAGCCCGCGCGCTTCCAGCGTGCGCGGCACCAGCGCCATGCGCGCGACGATGTCGTGCGCGGTGCGCGCGGTCATGATCCACAGGCCGTCGTGGGCGTCGAAGTCGCCGTAGTCGTGGGCCAGCGTGGCGAGGTGCTCGCGCAGCAGCGTGAAGTGCAGCGACTCCTCGGCGGCGACGCGGAACCAGTCGCGGTAGAAGTCTTCCGGCAGGCCGGCGAAGCGCCACACCGCATCGAGCGCCAGGTTGATGGCGTTGAACTCGATGTGCGCGATGGCGTGCAGCAGCGCGGCGCGGCCTTCGGTGGTGAAGGGCGAACGCGTCGGCACATCCTTGGGCGGCACGAGGCGCGGGCGTTCGGGGCGGCCGGGCAGGCCCGGCGGTTCGGCCAGCGTGGCCTCGCAGTCGATCGCCCAGCCGCCGGCGTCGAAGGCGGCGCGCACTGCGGCGGCCTTGGTGACGGGGTCGCTCATCTGCAGCAGCACGAGCGCATGACGGCGCAGTTCCATGCACGAATTATGGGCGGGCGCTTGATAAGCTCGCGCCCATGCCACGTCCGCAAAGCCACGTCCTGCTCGTCGTCGCCGACGCCACCTTGCGTCGCAACCTGCTCAAGGGGCTGAACGCCGCCGCCAAGAGCCTGCCCAACCCCTGCGGGCTGAGCTTCTCGGGCGTGGAGAGCGCCGACGAGGCCTTGCAGATCGCGCGCGACGATGGCGATCTGCAGAGCGTGCTGGTCGACGGCCTGCTCGATGCCGAGAGCCTCGTGCAGTCGCTCTACGCGCTGCGCCCCGAACTCGACCTCTACGTGCTGGTCGACAGCGCGCGCGACGAGGAGACCGTCGGCGCGCTGACGCGCGAGGCCATCGACGGCTTCTTCATCCGCGACGAGGCCGACCCGCGCGGCTGGTTCCGCATCCTGCAGGCGGAGATCCAGGAGAAGTCGCGCACGCCCTTCTTCGACGCGCTGCGCGAATATGTGCTGATGGCCAAGGACGCCTGGCACACGCCCGGCCACTCCTCGGGCGACAGCCTGCGCGGCAGCCCCTGGGCCTCGGCCTTCCACGAATTCGTCGGCGAGAACCTGCTGCGCGCCGACCTCTCGGTGTCGGTGGACATGCTCGATTCGCTGCTCGACCCCAAGGGCGTGATCGCGCAGGCGCAGGACATGGCGGCGCGCGCTTTCGGCGCGCAGCGCACCTTCTTCGCCACCAACGGCACCTCGACCGCCAACAAGGTGATCTTCCAGACCCTGCTCGCGCCGGGTGACAAGCTGCTGCTGGACCGCAACTGCCACAAGTCGGTGCACCACGGCGTGGTGCTGTCGGGCGCGCGGCCGGTCTACTTGGACAGCTCGGTGAACACCACCTACGGCCTGTTCGGCCCGGTGCCGAAGAAGACGCTGTTCGCCGCCATCGAAGCGCATCCCGACGCCAAGGCGCTGATCCTCACCTCCTGCACCTACGACGGCCTGCGCTACGACCTGCCGCCCATCATCGCGGCGGCGCACGCCAGGGGCATCAAGGTGATCATCGACGAGGCCTGGTATGCGCATGCGCGCTTCCACCCGGCCTTCCGCCCGACCGCGCTGGAGGCCGGCGCCGACTACGCCACGCAGTCGACCCACAAGGTGCTCTCGGCGCTCAGCCAGGCGAGCATGATCCACGTGAACGACCCGGATTTCGACGCGCACCTGTTCCGCGAGAACTTCAACATGCACGCGTCGACCAGCCCGCAGTACGGCATCATCGCCAGCCTCGACGTCGGCCGCCAGCAGGCGGTGATGGAGGGCTACAAGCTGCTCGCGCGCACGCTCGAACTCGCCGCCGAGCTGCGCGAGGCCATCGCCGCCACCGGCGTGTTCCGTGCGCTCACGCTCGCCGAGCTGCTGCCCGCCGAGGTGCAGGGCGACGGCATCGCGCTCGACCCGACCAAGATCACCGTGGACATCTCGCGCTCGGGCTTCACCGTCGACGAGTTCCAGCAGGTGCTGTTCGAGCGCTTCAACATCCAGGTGGAGAAGTCGACCTTCAACACCGTGACGCTGCTGCTGACCATCGGCACCACGCGCAGCAAGCTCTCGCGCCTGCACGACGCGTTGCTGCGGCTGGCGCGCGAGGCGCGGGCGCCGCGGCGGCTGGTGAAGGCGCCGGAAATCGCGCGCTTCACGGCGCTGAAATTCCTGCCGCGCGACGCCTTCTACTGCGAGGGCGAGCTGATCCCGCTGATCGATGACGACGAGCACGCCAACGCCGCGCTCGAAGGGCGCGTCTGCGCCGACCAGATCGTGCCCTATCCGCCCGGCATTCCGGCGCTGGTGCCGGGGCAGGTGATCACGCGCGAGACCGTGCAGTTCCTGCTGTCGCTGATGCGCTCGCACAAGCGCACCGACCTGCACGGCGTGGTGCACGACGGCTATACCCCGTGCATCCGCGTGATGACGCTGGCCGAGGAGGGCGCGAACCGCGCGCTGTGACTACACTGCGCGGCTTTCCCGCACGCAACCTGCCATGGCGATCTACCAGCTCGACGACGACATTCCCCGCATCGCGGACACGGCCTGGGTGGCCGACAGCGCCCAGGTGATCGGCCGCGTCGAACTGCAGGAAGGCGCGAGCGTCTGGTTCGGCGCCGTGCTGCGCGGCGACAACGAGTGGATCACCATCGGCCGCGGCTCCAACGTGCAGGACGGCACGGTGATGCACACCGACATGGGCTACCCGCTGACGATCGGCGCGCACGTGACCATCGGCCACCAGGCGATGCTGCACGGCTGCACGATCGGCGACGGCTCGCTGATCGGCATCCAGGCGGTGGTGCTGAACAACGCGAAGATCGGCAGGAACTGCCTGGTCGGCGCCGGCGCGCTGGTCACCGAAGGCAAGGAGTTCCCCGACGGCTCGCTGATCATGGGCGCGCCGGCCAAGGTGGTGGGGCAGCTCACGCCCGAGCGCTTCGAGCGCCTCCGCCAGGGCGCGCTGAGCTATGCGCAGAAGGCGGATCGCTTTCGCCGCGGCCTGAAGAAGATCGGCTGAGCGCGATGTCGGAACTGCACAAGTTTCTCTTCGAAGGCCTGCCGGTGCGCGGCATGCTGGTGCGCCTGACCGACTCGTGGCAGGAACTGCTGGCGCGCCGCGAGAAGGCGAACGACGCCTTCCCGGCGCCGGTGCGCACCCTGCTCGGCGAGATGGCCGCGGCGGGCGTGCTGATGCAGTCCAACATCAAGTTCAACGGCGCGCTGGTGCTGCAGGTATTCGGCGACGGGCCGGTGCGGCTCGCGGTGGTCGAGGTGCAGCCCGATCTGGCCTACCGCGCCACCGCCAAGGTGGTCGGCGCGGTCGATGCGTCGGCGCAGCTCGAGGCCATGGTCAACCTGCACGGCAAGGGCCGCTGCGCGATCACGCTCGACCCGAAAGACAAGCGACCCGGCCAGCAGCCCTACCAGGGCGTGGTGCCGCTGCATGGCGACAAGCGCGAGCCGCTGCAGCAGCTCTCGCAGGTGCTTGAGCACTACATGCTGCAGAGCGAGCAGCTCGACACGCGCCTCGTGCTCGCGGCCGACGACCGCATTGCCGCCGGGCTGCTGATCCAGCGCCTGCCGGTCGAAGGTGCGGGCAACCTCGGCGGTGCGCGCAACGAAGACCGCATCGGCCTCGACGAAGCCTTCAACCGCATCGCCCACCTCGCCGCGACGCTCACGCGCGAGGAACTGCTGACGCTGGATGCCGACACCATCCTGCGCCGCCTGTTCTGGGAAGAAGATCTGCGCCGCTTCGAGCCGCTCGCCGGCGCGAGCGGGCCGCGCTTTCATTGCTCCTGCTCGCGCGAGCGCGTGGCCGGCATGCTGCGCGGCCTGGGCCGCGAGGAGATCGAGAGCATCCTCGCCGAGCAGGGTCGGGTCGAGATCGGCTGCGACTTCTGCGGCATCAAATACCACTTCGACCCGGTCGACTCCGCCGGCCTGTTCCTGCCGGCCGGCAGCCAGCCGCCGGGCAGCAGCACGCTCAACTGAGCATCACTGCCGCTACTGCCGGAAGCGGCGCGCTTCCTCGGCTTCCTTGAGGCGCGTGCACACCGCGTCGCCGGCGTGCTCGGCCTTGGCGCATTCGCGGTGCTCGCAGAAGCCGCGCGTGATCAGGCCGCCGGCACCACACAGCTCGGTGACCGACTTCAGCTTGACGGGCTCGGGTGCCGATGCGGGTGCGGGCGGCGGCGGCGCCACCACGACCTCCGGCGCGGCCGGCGGGCTCGCCGCGGGCGCGGCCTCCATCGCCTGCTTGCGACCCACCGGCTCGGGAATGCGCTTGCGGCGATCGGGGGCGCTGGCGGCTTGCGAGGCGGCTGCGGGTGCAGCCGCAACGACGCTGGCCGCGGGGGCCGGCAGTGGAGGCGTGACCACCGGCTCCGCAGCCGGCGTTGCCACCGGCTGCGACGCCATCGGCATCGGCGCAGGCGCGGGTGCCGCCGTCTCGCCGGCGGGACGCAGCAACCACGCGCCGAGGCCGATCAGCGCGACGACGGCGGCCAGACCAAGCAGCTTGCGCGAGCCGGCGCGGCGCGGCGTCGGTTCGGGCGCGATGAGGATGCTGTCCAGCGGCGGCAACTCGGAGGGCACCGTGTGGCGCATCACCAGCGTCGGCGCCGAGAGCGGATCGAAGTTGTCGTCGTCGGGAAGCAGCGAACGGCCCCAGCCGGCCTGCCGCGCCAGCGCCGCGCCGCACTGGCGGCAGACCAGCGCGCCGTCGGCGTTGTCGGTACTGCACTTGGAGCAGACGTTGGCCATGGGCAGGGTGTTCGAGGACGCGGCGAACGATATCAGAGCGAAGGCAGGCGATGACGCTCGCAGTCGGCGTCGCCGCAACGCTCGCACACCCAGTGCCAGCGGCCCGTGCGCCCGGCCAGCAGATCGTCCGGAACGCGGGCGCGCGCTATGGCGGCCAGCGCGTTGGCCAGGCGCGTTTCGCCCTCGCCGAAGACCACGGCGCAGCCCAGCGCGGCACGCGCCAGCGCCGCGCGCACCTTGGCGTCGACCGGCTCGCGCACGTGCGGCCCGTCGCGCTGCAGGCCGTCGGCGCGCCAGGGCAGGTCGAGCGCGGTCAGCAGCGTGAGGTCGGCGCGCGCATGGGCGGCGAGCGCTTCGTCGTAGAGGGCCAGGTCGTCGAAGACGTGGTCGCTGTAGACCGCGATCATCAGCGCGGTGGTATCGGCGATCACCACGTCGTGCTGCGCGGCAGCCTGCGCGATGCGGCGAGTCTGCTCGGCGGCGATGGCGCGTTGTTCGGCCATGAGCGGCGTGCGGCCTTCGCGGTCGCAGAACTCGCGCAGGTATTCGCCCACCACCGCGACGCGCTCGCCGCGCGCCGCCAGCGCCGCGCCGAGCTCGTTCGCGAGCGTGGTCTTGCCGGTGCTCTCCGCTCCCAGCAGGGCGACCACGAAGGCGCTCATGACGGCTGCACGGCCAGGCGCCGCCAGGCGCGCCAGCCGATCACCGAGAGCAGCACGAACAGCGCGTAGAGCAGCACCGTCAGCCACAGGCCCTTGAACGCGAACAGGCCGACGCTGACCAGGTTGACCCCCAGCCAGGCCGCCCAGTTCTCGATGTACTTGCGGCCCAGCAGCCACTGGCCGACCAGGCTGCCGGCGGTGGGGAAGGCGTCGAACCAGGGCACGTCGGAATCGGTGTAGCGGCGCAGGAACAGCGCCAGCGCCGGCCAGGCCAGCGCCAGCGCGGCGAGGCAGGCGAACGCGGCGTGGCGCGGCAGGCTGCGCACGCGCAGGCGTCCGCCGTCGTCCATGGTGCCGCGCAGCCATTGCCACCAGCCCCACAGCGCGACGATGGCGAAGAAGATCTGCAGCGAGGCTTCGCCGTAGAGCCGGCTGTCCCAGAACACCAGGAAATAGAGCAGCGAGGAGACGATCGCCAGCGGCCAGCCGAGCGGGTTGACGCGCATGTTCAGCGCCACCATCGCCAGCGACAGCACGAGCGCGATCAGCTCCAACCAGCTGGCCGGCGAACCCCACAGCGTGAAGGCGGGCGCGAACAGCGGCCGCAGCAACTGCAGCAGCGACTCCATCGCGAGCGGCGCGGCGCGCTCAGCGCTTGGCCGGCGAGATCTGCACGAAGATCTCGTCGGGCTTGACCATGCCGAGGTCGAAGCGGGCCTTCTCCTCGACCATCTCCAGGCCTTCCTTCAGGTCGCTCACTTCGGCGAGCAGCTGCGCATTGCGCTGCCTGCCCGCCTCGTTGAGCTTCTTCTGCTCGGCGAGCTTGCCCGAGAGCTCCATCACGCGCGGCACGCCGCCCTTGCCGAACCACAGTTCGGCATGCACCAGCGCGAGCAGCGCCAGCAGGGCGATCGTGACCAGGCGCATGGAGCGTGGGCCTCAGCGCAGGTTGTAGAAGGCCGCGCGGCCGGGGTAGCTGGCGACGTCGCCGAGGTCTTCCTCGATGCGCAGCAGCTGGTTGTACTTGGCGATGCGGTCGGAGCGGCTCATCGAGCCGGTCTTGATCTGGCCGGCGTTGGTGCCCACCGCGATGTCGGCGATGGTGCTGTCTTCCGTCTCGCCGGAGCGGTGGCTGATGACGGCGGTGTAGCCGGCGCGCTTGGCCATCTCGATGGCGGCGAAGGTTTCCGAGAGCGTGCCGATCTGGTTGATCTTGATGAGGATCGAGTTGGCGATGCGCTTGTCGATGCCTTCCTTCAGGATCCTGGTGTTGGTGACGAACAGGTCGTCGCCGACCAGTTGCACCTTTTGCCCCAAGCGCTCGGTGAGGTGCTTCCAGCCGTCCCAGTCGCCCTCGTGCATGCCGTCCTCGATCGAGACGATGGGGTACTTGTCGACCCAGGTGGCGAGGATGTCGGTCCACTCCGGCGCCGAGAGCGTCAGGCCCTCGCCCTCGAGGTGGTACTTGCCGTCCTTGTAGAACTCGCTGGCGGCGCAATCGAGGCCGATGGCGACCTGCGAGCCGGCTTCGTAGCCGGCCTTGTCGATGGCTTCGAGGATGAGCTGGATCGCGGCCTCGTGGCTGGCCACGTTCGGCGCGAAGCCGCCTTCGTCGCCGACGGCGGTGGTCATGCCCTTGCCGTCGATGATCTTCTTCAGCGCGTGGAACACCTCGGCGCCGTAGCGAACGGCTTCCCGGAACGACGGCGCGCCCACGGGGATGATCATCAGCTCCTGCAGGTCGAGGTTGTTGTTGGCGTGCGCGCCGCCGTTGATGACGTTCATCATCGGTACCGGCATCTGCATGCCGCCCGAGCCGCCGAAGTAGCGGTAGAGCGGTAGGCCCGATTCTTCAGCCGCCGCGCGCGCCACCGCCATCGAGACGGCCAGCGTCGCGTTGGCGCCCAGGCGGCTCTTGTTGTCGCTGCCGTCGAGATCGATCAGGGTCTTGTCGAGGAAGGCCTGCTCGGAGGCGTCGAGGCCCAGCACGGCCTCGCTGATCTCGGTGTTGATGTGCTCGACCGCCTTCAGCACGCCCTTGCCGAGGTAGCGCTTCTTGTCGCCGTCGCGCAGCTCGATGGCCTCGCGCGAGCCGGTCGAGGCGCCCGAGGGCACGGCCGCGCGGCCCATGGTGCCCGACTCCAGCAGCACGTCGCACTCGACGGTCGGGTTGCCGCGGCTGTCGAGGATTTCTCTACCGACGATGTCGACGATGGCACTCATGGTCTGGTTCCCTGGAAGGTTCGTTGTCGTGGATTCTGGGGCTCAGCAGCTGAAGTCGTTCTCGAGCAGCGGCTGCTGCTTGACCACGCGGTCGAGCGCGAGCAACTGCTCCAGCAGTGCCTTCATGTGCTTCAGCGGCACCGCGTTCGGGCCGTCGGACATCGCCTTGGCCGGATCGGGGTGCGTCTCCATGAAGAGGCCGGCCACGCCCACCGCCACCGCCGCGCGCGACAGCACCGGCACGAACTCGCGCTGGCCGCCGCTGGAGGTGCCTTGCCCACCGGGCAGCTGCACCGAGTGCGTGGCGTCGAACACCACCGGCGCGCCGGTCTCGCGCATGATCGCCAGGCTGCGCATGTCGGAGACGAGGTTGTTGTAGCCGAAGCTCGCGCCGCGCTCGCAGGCGAGGAAGCTGTCTTCGCTCAGGCCCTTCTCCCTGGCCGCCGCGCGCGCCTTGTCGATCACGTTCTTCATGTCGTGCGGCGCGAGGAACTGGCCCTTCTTGATGTTGACGGGCTTGCCGCTCTGCGCCACGGCGCGGATGAAATCGGTCTGGCGGCACAGGAAGGCCGGCGTCTGCAGCACGTCGACCACCTTGGCCACGGCCGGAATCTCGGCTTCGCTGTGCACGTCGGTCAGGATGGGCAGCTGCAGCTCGCGCTTCACCTTGGCGAGGATCTCCAGGCCACGGTCCATGCCCGGGCCGCGGAACGAGGTGCCGCTGGAGCGGTTCGCCTTGTCGTAGCTCGACTTGAAGATGAACGGAATGCCCAGGGCGGAGGTGATCTCCTTCAGGTGCCCGGCCACGTCCATCTGCAGCTGCTCGCTCTCGACCACACAGGGGCCGGAGATGAGGAAGAAGGGCTTGTCGAGGCCGACCTCGAAACCGCACAGCTTCATGCCACTGCCTTCACGTTGCCGACGGCGCGTTCGCTCTGGTGCTGCAGCGCGGCCTTGATGTAGGACGTGAACAGCGGGTGCCCGCCCCAGGGCGTCGACTTGAACTCGGGGTGGAACTGCACGCCCATGAACCAGGGGTGCACGGCCCGGGGCAGCTCGACGATCTCGGTCAGCTTCTCGCGCTGCGTGATCGCCGAGATCACCAGGCCGGCCTGCTGCAGCTGATCGAGGTAGTTGACGTTGGCCTCGTAGCGGTGGCGGTGCCGCTCGGTGACGACGCTGCCGTAGATCTCGTGCGCCAGCGTGCCGCTCTTGACGTCGGAGCTCTGCGCGCCCAGGCGCATCGTGCCGCCAAGGTCGGAGTTGGCGCTGCGCTTCTGGATCGAGCCGTCGCGGTCTTGCCATTCGTCGATGAGCGCGATCACGGGGTGCGGCGTCGCCGGGTCGAACTCGGTGCTGTTGGCGTTGGCGAGGTTCGCCTTGTGGCGTGCGTACTCGATGGTCGCCACCTGCATGCCCAGGCAGATGCCGAGGTAGGGGATCTTCTTCTCGCGCGCCAGGCGCGCCGCGCAGATCTTGCCCTCGATGCCGCGCTTGCCGAAGCCGCCGGGCACCAGGATGGCGTCGAACTCGGCGAGCCGGGCCACGTTCTCGGGCGTGATCGTTTCCGAATCGACGTACTCGATCACCACCTTGGCGTGGTTGTGGATGCCGGCGTGGCGCAGCGCCTCGTTGAGCGACTTGTAGGAGTCCGACAGGTCGGTGTACTTGCCGACCATCGCGATCTTCACCGAACCCTTGGGGTGCTCGACCTCGGCGACGAGGTCGTCCCAGCGCTTCAGGTTGGCCGGCGGCGTGGACAGGCGCAGCTTGTCGCAGATGAGGCCGTCCAGGCCCTGCTCGTGCAGCATGCGCGGCACCTTGTAGATGGTGTCCACGTCCCACATCGAGATCACGCCCCAGCGCGCCACGTTGGTGAACAGCGAGATCTTGTCGCGCTCCTCCTCGGGCACCGGGCGGTCGGCGCGGCACAGCAGCGCATCGGGCTGCACGCCGATCTCGCGCAGCTTCTGCACGGTGTGCTGGGTCGGCTTGGTCTTGAGCTCGCCGGCCGCGGCGATCCAGGGCACGTAGGTCAGGTGCACGAACGCGCTCTGGTTCGGGCCCATCTTCAGGCTCAGCTGGCGCACCGCCTCGACGAAGGGCAGCGATTCGATGTCGCCCACCGTGCCGCCGATCTCGACGATCGCGACGTCGACCTCGTGGTCGGTGCCGATGCCGGCGCCGCGCTGGATGAACTCCTGGATCTCGTTGGTGACGTGCGGGATCACCTGCACCGTCTTGCCGAGATAGTCGCCGCGGCGCTCCTTCTCGAGCACGCTCTTGTAGATCTGGCCGGTGGTGAAGTTGTTGGCCTTGCGCATCTTCGTGGTGATGAAGCGCTCGTAGTGGCCAAGGTCGAGATC
>WBZV01000572.1_pt1 | contig 20908 bp, 17 predicted proteins | sample 5204221 | NCBI WGS metagenome assembly WBZV01 (sample SAMN12344360, study PRJNA552823) | activated sludge metagenome | biome: Activated sludge suspended growth; feature: Nitrification reactor; material: Wastewater; isolation source: activated sludge from nitrification reactor of wastewater...
GCGCTCCGTCCTCAACGATTCCAACCGCCCGGTGCGGACCCGCATGCCGGGTGGTGTGGGAGGGGTCGGTCAGGTAACCTGACCGCCCCTATCCCGATTGGCAGCCTGCCCAGCTTCAGCGTCTCCGCTCGTAGGTGACGAAAGCGAAGGGGAGTCCGGTGGCGGACACTTGAGGCTGGCGACTTGTCTCGGTCCATTCATCCATGGAGAAGGCCGGGAAGAAGGCGTCCCCCGGATAGTCCTGATCGATCTCGGTGAGAATCAGGCGATCAGCCAGGGGCAGGGATTGGCGGTAGAGCTCGGCACCGCCGATGACAAAGGCGATATTGGCGTCGCGGGCAGCGCTCAGCGCCTCCGGCAGGCTGCCCACGACGGTTCCGCCCGCGGCCTGAAAACCGGCGTTGCGGCTCACCACGATGTTGAGCCGGCCAGGCAGTGGCCGGAAGGCGTCCGGCAGGGATTCCCAGGTTTTGCGCCCCATGATCACCGGCTTGCCGCGCGTGGTCTCACGAAAGAACTTCATGTCCTCCGGCAGATGCCAGGGAAGCCGGTTGTCGATGCCGATCACACGGCCTCGACCGCAGGCCGCTATCAGGGCCAGCATGGGCGTGCTCATACGGCCACCGGTGCGGCGATGTGGGGGTGCGGGTCGTAGCCTTCGAGGGTGAAGTCGTCGATGGTGAAGGCGAAGATGTCCTTCACTTCGGGGTTGATGCGCATTGTCGGCAGGGCGCGGGGCTCGCGGGACAACTGTAGCTGCGTCTGCTCCAGGTGGTTCATGTAGAGATGGCAATCCCCGCCGGTCCATACGAAATCGCCCGCCTCATAGCCGCACACCTGGGCCACCATCATGGTGAACAGTGCGTAGGACGCGATGTTGAACGGCACCCCCAGGAAGATGTCGGCACTACGCTGGTAAAGCTGGCACGACAGCTTGCCCCCGGCCACGTAGAACTGGAACAGGGCGTGGCAGGGCGGCAGGGCCATGCCCTCGATTTCACCCGGGTTCCAGGCCGAGACGATGTGGCGGCGGGAGTCCGGGTTCTTCTTGAGGGCCTCGATGAGCTGGGCGATCTGGTCGATGCTGCGACCGTCCGCGGTTTCCCAGCGGCGCCACTGCTTGCCGTAAACCGGGCCGAGCTCGCCGTTCTCATCGGCCCACTCGTCCCAGATCGACACCTTGTTGTCCTTGAGGTACTTGATGTTGGTCTCTCCACGCAGAAACCACAGCAGTTCGTGAATGATCGAGCGGGTGTGGAGTTTCTTGGTGGTGAGCAGCGGAAAGCCCTCGGCGAGATCGAAGCGCATCTGCCAGCCGAAGACCGAGAGCGTGCCGGTGCCGGTGCGATCATCCTTGCGGTGGCCGCGTTCCGCCACGTGGCGCATGAGTTCGAGGTACTGTCGCATGGGGCTTGTCGGCAAAAGCCGTCAGTTTACCCGATTGGCTGCCGGGAAGCGTCCGGCGGCACGTGGTGCAGTTTGTGTCCGACGTGTGTCGCCGCTCGGTTGCCCGAAGTGGCCGATGATCCTTTGTGCTACCATCGGCCCGCGTAAAAATACGTTTCAGTCACGCTGTCGTGGAGGCGCAGGGTTCGATATGGGGGGTGGCTCGGTGGTTCAGAATGCGCATCCGCTCCTGCATCCCGACGCGCTCGCGCAAACCCTCACTGACATTGCCACCAACGCGGCGCCCACGGCCATTGTTGAGCTCATCCGGTGGCTGGACTCCTTCCACTACGAAGCCGAGTTGCCCGTTTCCGAGCTTGCCCGGCTGGTGGTCACCCTGGATGAAGCTGCCCAGCCCCAGTTGCGTCAGGCGGCCGGTCTATATCTTTCAAACGCCTTCGGGTCCCGGAGTGTGCGTTATAAGGCGCTGGGCCGGGATTTCCACGCCAGCCTCGGGCGCGCATATGATCTCGTGCTCGCGAGCTTGCATGGTGATGCGGCCCTTGCCCCGGGGGGGGCGCTGCGAACGGAGATCCTGCTGCGTTCGGTGCGTAGTGCCGCCGGGGAAATGAAATGGGCGGCCTTCGACTATCAGGGCTTGGCGCCGGACGTATGGCTGCGTGCAGGCGGTGCCTTTCGTTCGGCCAGTGCCACTGGAGAGCTCAATACGCCCGTCGCCATCCGTGAGGGCAGGGAGACGCGTTCGACCATCGGCCGCGAATTCGTCCGTCTTGTGGCCTTGCAGTGCGCCAGCCTCGATCAATTGTCTCCGGAGCGTATCGAGGCCACCGACAAGCTTGTTCGGTACCTGCAGCACTCGCTCGAGCTGAGCAGCGTACCGGTCCAGGGCGGCTTGTTCGCCATTGATCTGGACACCCTTGGGCCTCCCCGGCGTTGCCTGAGTGTGCCCGAAGCCCCGTCGGCGGCCTTGCGTTTCTTCCGTCCAGCCGATGCGGTATCGATGCTCGACGAGCTGCAACAAACCCTCGTGGAGGCCGCCAGTGCGCCTGCATTTGCGGGGTTGAGCCTGCCCTCCGTGACGGCCACCATCCGCCACCTGTCACGGCAATGGGGGCCCCAGCCGCCGATGCGCCAATACCGGCGGCATCCCGTACAAGGGCAACTGGCGCTCGCAACGGGGCTGGGTTTCATTCGGTCATTGCTCTCGGGAGAGGCGCAGCTTCGGCCGGCCGCGGCGTGGTCGCTGATGGATGCGAGTCGAAACGGTTTTGGTGTCGCGTCTTCAATGATGGACCCGGAAGTATGCCGGGTGGGGGCGCTGGTGGGCGCCCACGTCGGTGAGACCGGGCGCTGGATTCTTGCGCTGGTGCGCCGGGTTCGTTTCAGCGACCACACCGGTGCGGCCGTGGGCTTGCAGACCCTTTCCAGTGATCCGCAGCAGGTTGTTCTTGATGATGGTAGCCGCAGCTGGAGCGGCATCCTGTGCGATCCGGTGGTGCGCGGACGTGGCGTCAGGGTCGTCTGCGAGCCGGGTTTCATGCGTTCCGAAGGGCAGGTCTTCGCCAGGCTTGGCCCGCGCATGGTCAAGTTGGAGCCCGGGCGGGTGCTGGCGGGGGGGCCGGGCTACCAGATCATCGGCTGCAACGTTGCATAGCCGATGAGTATCGCGTCAATTGTTTGACGCGGTGTCGCCAAGCTGCTAATTTCCGTCCATGACCTCCAAGCAACAGACCACGCTTCTCTCCCTACTGGCCCTCTCCGGGCTGGGTCTGCTGCTGCCCTGACGGGCACACATCTACTCCCCTTCCTGTTGTCGTAAACGTCGCCCTTGTCGGCGAAATGCGTCATTGCACGCGTCCTCCACGGAGCCTCACCATGTTCACGCTGAACCCTGTCCTGCTGTCCCTACGACTGCGCCCCGGTTGCCAGGCCATGAGCCCGCGGCAGTCTGGCAGCCCTGCGTCCGCATCCGAACACCCGAACCGTTTCCGACGAAAGCAAAGGACAAGATCATCATGTTGAAGAATCCGAACACCAAGTATTCCGCCTTCCCTTCGGTCGCCCTCGCCGACCGCCAGTGGCCCGGCCGCACGATCACCCATCCGCCGATCTGGATGAGTACCGATCTTCGCGACGGCAATCAGGCCCTCTTCGAGCCCATGAACCCCGCTCGCAAGTTGCAGATGTTCCGCAAGCTCGTGGCCATCGGTTTCAAGGAAATCGAAGTCGCCTTCCCCTCAGCCTCCCAGACCGATTTCGACTTTGTGCGCAAGCTCATCGAGGAGAACGAGGTTCCCGATGATGTGACCATTGAGGTCCTCAGCCAGGCCCGCGAGCACCTCATCCGTCGCACCATGGAGTCCCTCAAGGGGGCCCGTCGCGCCATCGTCCATATCTACAACGCCACCTCGCCGGTGTTCCGCGAGACGGTGTTCGGCATGAGCAAGGACGAGGTCAAGGCGCTTGCCGTGGACAGCGTGACCCTCGTCAAGCAGCTCGCTGCCGAGCAGCCGGAGACCGAATTCATCCTCGAGTACAGCCCGGAAACCTTTACCGCCACCGAGCTCGCCTTCGCCAAGGAGGTGTGTGATGCGGTGGTGGCAGCCTGGGATCCGCAGCCGGGCGAGAAGGTCATCATCAACCTCCCGTCCACCGTGGAGGTTGCCGGACCCAACGTTTACGCAGACCAGATCGAGTGGATGAACCGCAACCTTGCCCGGCGCGAGCAGATCGTCCTCAGCCTTCACCCCCACAATGACCGGGGCACGGCCGTGGCTGCGGCAGAGCTTGGCATGCTTGCGGGCGCCGACCGGGTCGAGGGCTGTCTCTTCGGTAACGGTGAGCGAACCGGCAATGTGGACATCGTGACCCTTGCCTTGAACATCTACACCCAGGGCATTCATCCGGGCCTTGATTTCTCCGACATCAACGACGTGGCGCGGGTGGCGGAGGAGTGCACCCAGTTGCCCATCCACCCGCGTCACCCGTATGTGGGCGATCTCGTGTTCACGGCCTTCTCGGGCTCTCACCAGGATGCCATCAAAAAGGGCTTCGAGGTGCAGCGTTCCGACGCCCCGTGGGCGGTGCCCTACATGCCCATCGATCCCCTCGACGTGGGGCGTACCTACGACTCGGTGATCCGCGTGAACAGCCAGTCGGGCAAGGGGGGCGTGGCCCATTTGCTTCAGGCCCACTACGGCCTCGTGATGCCACGGAGGATGCAGGTGGAGTTCAGCGCCGCGGTGCAGCGACTCACCGACGAGACTGGCCAGGAAGTGGATGCCCACCAGTTGTGGACCCTTTTCGGTCGTGAGTACCTTGAGGCCGATGCACCGATCCGGTACGTCACCCATCACCTCTTCGAGGCCGGCACCCGCCAGGGCATCCGCATCGAGGCCGAGGTGAAGGGACGCATCGTGGAGTTCGTCGGCGAAGGAAACGGCCCGGTGGAGGCGGCGGTGGCTGCCATCGGCGTGCCGATCCGTGTGCAGAGCTTCGAGGAGCGCTCGATGGGCGAGGGCGCGGATGCGGCGGCCATGTGCATCGTTGAAGTGGCCATGGATGGCATGGCGGGCAGCCGCTTCGGCGCGGGCATGCACCGCAACACCGTCACGGCGTCGGTGCGGGCGATCATCTGCGCGGCCAATCGCGCTGGCGTCCATGTCGTGCCCGTTGCCGCGGAAGATGCGGTGGGCTGCACGGCCTGATTTCTGACGGTGGTCTGAAATGAAAAACGCCGGATCTGAGATCCGGCGTTTTTCTTAACTGGTGCAGGGGCGATCAGACGGCTGCCAGGGCCTGGTCCAGGTCGGCCAGGATGTCGTCAATGTGCTCGATGCCGATGGACAGGCGCACCATGTCTTCCGACACACCGGCCTTCTTCATCTCTTCCGGCGAGAGCTGGCGGTGGGTGGTGGACGCCGGATGGCAGGCCAGGCTCTTGCTGTCACCGATGTTGACCAGGCGGGTTACCAGCTTGAGTGCGTCCTGGAAGCGGCCGCCTGCTGCCTGGCCGTTGCCATCGGCGCTCTTCACGCCGAAGTTGAGGATGCCGGAGGCGCGGCCGCCCATGTACTTCTGCACCAGCGCGTGGTCGGGATGGTCGGGCAGGCCGGCGTAGTTGACCCACGCGACCTTGGCATGACCCTTCAGGAACTCTGCCACCTTCAGGGTGCTTTCGCAGATCCGGTCCATGCGCAGGGCCAGGGTCTCGACGCCCTGCAGGATCAGGAAGGCGTTGAAGGGGCTGATGGCGGCGCCCATGTTACGCAGGGGGACGACACGGGCACGGGCGATGTAGGCCGCCGGGCCCAGGGCTTCGGTGTAGACCACGCCGTGGTAGGACACGTCCGGCTCATTCAGGCGGCGGAAGCGCTCCTTGTGCTCGGCCCAGGGGAACTTGCCGCTGTCGACGATGATGCCGCCGATGGACGTACCGTGGCCGCCGATGTACTTGGTCAGCGAATGCACCACGATGTCGGCGCCGTGCTCAATGGGGCGGCACAGGTAGGGCGAGGGCACCGTGTTGTCCACAATCAGCGGAATGCCGTGGGCGTGGGCGATGGCCGCCAGGGCTTCGAAATCGGTGATGTTGCCCAGCGGGTTGCCGACCGACTCACAGAAGATGGCCTTGGTGCGCGCGTCGATCAGCGGTGCGAAGGATGCCGGGTCGCGGTGGTCGGCAAAGCGCACATTGATGCCGATCTGCGGCAGGGTGTGGGCAAACAGGTTGTAGGTGCCGCCGTACAGGGTGGAGGCCGAAACGATGTTGTCACCGGCTTCGGCGATGGTCTGGATCGAGTAGGTGATGGCGGCCATGCCGGAGGCCAGGGCCAGGCCGGCAATACCGCCCTCCATGGCCGCCACCCGGGCTTCGAGCACGGCCTGGGTGGGGTTCATGATGCGGGTGTAGATGTTGCCGGCCACCTTCAGGTCGAACAGGTCGGCCCCGTGCTGGGTGTCGTCGAAGGCATAGGACGTGGTCTGGTAGATGGGTACGGCCACGGCCTTGGTGGTCGGGTCCGGGCTGTAGCCGCCGTGTACTGCCAGTGTCTCGATTTTCATTGGTGTTTTTCTCCGGTTGAAATCCGTTCGGGCCGACGGGAAGGTGCTTTACGTCCGGGTTTTCCCTGATCTGCTTCCGGGAATCGCCCTCTCCCAATCGTGGGTTTATTGGTCGATAATACTCAAAGTGTCGCGGAAAATGCCCGGATTATGCTGTTTCCTGCAGACACGTCAAAAAAATAATGGAGGGGACAAATGGAACTCAAGGGACGCAATGCGACCTGGCTTGAACTCGCTGTTGCACCGCTCTGGCGCCTGGGGCAAACCCAGGTGCGTCTGCATGCACTGAACGGCGGGCGGGAATGCTGTGTGGGTATCACCGTGGATGACCGATGGCTTTGCGCCAATGATGGCAGGCTCACTGTTTTTGGTTGTCGGGACTCGGCCGTTCGCTTTCTCGAACTGCTGCGGATAGATCACATGGAAGAGGGTGAGCCGGCAGATATGTCGGCAGATTGCGGTTGTGAAAAAGTCCAATGCCTCCGTCTTGGAAATCGCGGCCTCAGGGAGTGCGACGGCAGCAATCTACGTCCTGCTCCCTCAGGACCAAGGCGAATCGTCATTCAGTCGCGTCCCCGGCGAGCCACCTTCGGTAGCGATTTCATGCGTTGAGCTCGCTTCACTGGCTTTGGTTCTTCCTTGCGCCTCGGCCTCTCGCCGGGGCGTTTTGCTATGTGGGTGGCAGGGTCAGGCTCTCCATCCCATGTCTTGTGTTTCACCTGTATTTTCGTCTCCGTGCTGTCCGCTATCCGTCCAGCCCCTTGCGATAGCTTGTGTTGCGCTCTGGTTTTAGTAAAATAATACGGTATTACCTATTGGGGGCGTTGTGGGAAGAGCCAAGGTTGTGACTGTGCTGTCCCAGAAGGGCGGTGCCGGGAAGTCCACACTGACCATGCAACTGGCTGGCGGCCTGGTCCGCAAGGGGCTGAGGGTGGTTGTGATCGATCTCGATCCGCAGGAGACAGCCTTGCGGTGGTCCCATGCGGCGCCAGAGGGCACGCCCTTCCCGGCAACGGTGATCCAGCTCGGTACGGCCGTCGATGGGCTCGGCGCATGCTTGCGGAAGATCGTCCGGGAAGGTGGCATTGTGCTGCTCGACTGCCCGCCTTCCATCGAGCACCCGGCTACCGTTGCCGCCTTGCAGGAGGCCGACGTGGCTTTGGTGCCCGTGGTGCCCAGCCCGGCGGACCTGTGGTCGACGAAAGGCGTTGAGCGCCTGATCCTTCAGGTTCAGGCCAGCCGCAAGGGGCTGCGCGCCGCGCTGGTGCCGAACCGTGTGGTACGGACGAATCTGGCCTGGGATGTTCTCGAGGTGATGCGAGATTTTTCCTTGCCCGTCCTGGGGGCTGCCCTGTCCCAACGAAATGCCTTCGCCCAGAGTGCCGTCATCGGTGGGACCGTTTACCAACTGGGCCGCGGAGGGGCGGATGCCGCCCGTGAAGTGGACAAACTGGTTGTTGAAGTACTGAAACTGACAGGAGAGAAATGATGAACACCAAGACCAAGTCTGCCCTGCGTTCCACGCTGCAGAAAGAAAACGAAGCCCTTGAGGCTCGTTTGCCCGATCCGGTTCAGGACGCCGCGGGCGCCCCGACCCCGGCACCCGCTGACCCGGTGGCGGTTGAGGCGATTGCGCCGTCCATCACTGCCGAGCCTGCTGCTGTCGCCGCGCAGACGCCTGCGAAGCCGGCTGCGAAGCCGGCTGCTGCGCCGAAGCCTGCGAAGCCCGCCGCGTCGCCGAAGCCTGCCGCGTCACCGAAGCCTGCGAAGCCGGCTGCCGAGTCCAAGCCTGCCGGGGGCGCTGAGAAAGTGACTGCCCCGGCCGTCAAGAAGGCCGCCGCCACGCCTCCTGCGCGCAGCAAGGCGGTTGCGCCCAAGCCTGCGTCGGCGGTCAAGGTCGAGAAGTCGCCGAAGAGCGTCAAGCTCGAGAAAGCGGATAAACCCGTCAAGGCAGAGAAGGCCGTGAAGGCTGACAAGCCGGTGAAGGCCAGCCGTGAGAAGGTGGTGAGGGATTCCTTTTCGATGCCGAAAAGCGAGCATGCCCAACTCAAGCAGCTACGTGAGACCTTGGCCAAGGCCGGACGGATCTGCACCAAGTCTGAGCTGTTGCGAGCCGGCGTCCAGCTCCTGCTGAAAGAGGACGTGACCGGTATCAGGACGCTCGTCGAGCGTCTGGTCGTGGTGCCCAAGGGCAAAGGCGCCAAGTAAGGCCGGATCGTTCAGGTCGGCGGGGTGGCCTGTTCCGCGGTCTCAAACCGTACGCGGATCAGGCCCCTCAGGCCGTTGCCCATGAACAGGGCGTCAGCCTGCAGGAGGTCTTCCATGCTCAGGCGGGCCTCCATCGCTTTGCCTTCCTTGAGCAGACGCTGGCGCAGCACGCCGTTGAGCAGACCCGCCTCAAGCGGGGGCGTCAGCAATACACCCTCCTTTTCCACGAAGAGATTGCTTCGTGCGCCTTCCGTGAGTTCGCCATTTTCATTCATGAACAGGGCGTCGAAGTGCCCCAGTGCGGTGACGCGCGCAAGTTCGGCATCGTAGAGTGCGCGGGCGGTGGTCTTGTGCCGAAAGAGAGACTCACCGCTGTGGGTGAGCAGGGGGGACAGCACGATGCTCGGATCGGAGCCCGGTGCGCCATGCTCCAGGGGGGCGGTCTCCAGTGTGAAGTCACCCGCCTGCCCCAGGGTGACACGAACGCGCGAAGCTTTGTCGGCGACGACGCCGCCGAGCAGCTCGAGAAATCGGGGTTCATCAAAGGGGAATCCGAAAGTCCGTGCAGACGCCGTGATTCGCGCCAGGTGTTCGGGCAGGAAGGGGAAGGGCGCTTCTCCAGGTGTGTAGCGAAGGGTTTCGATGAGGCGAAGCCCTTTCGGCAGTTCGGTCAGAAAACGCGACTTCAGATGGCATTCGGTCCACTCCGCGGCGGGGAGGGAGTCATGGACCACGCCACTGCCGACGTTCAGACGGGCCTGACCGGACGGGTCCACCAGCAGGGTGCGAATCGGCACGCTGAAGCGGAAATCACCCCCCGGGCGTATCCACCCGAGGGCGCCGCAGTACAGGCCGCGGGGCTCCGGTTCCAGTTCTCGGATGATCTCCATGGCACGGATCTTCGGTGCGCCGGTGATCGAACCACACGGGAAAAGGGCGGCGAAGATCTTGTCGAGGCTCGCCGTGACCGGTTCCGCAATGACCCGCGATGTCATCTGCCAGACGGTCGGGTAGGGATCGACGCGGAAGAGATCCTCGACGCGAACGCCACCCGGCGGTGCCAGGCGCCCCATGTCATTGCGAATCAGGTCCACGATCATGACGTTTTCGGCCCGGTCCTTCGCCGAATCCGCGAGGACGTCAGGCGTGACGTGACGCGGTGCTGTGCCCTTCATGGGCTGGCTGCTCAGGGTGTTTCCTCGGCGCTCCAGGAAGAGTTCGGGCGATCGCGACAGGATGACGCCGCCGGGATGGCTGATGAACGCACCGTAGCGTACCGGTTGGGCTCGGCGGAGCGCCCGGTAAAGACTGGCGGGATCGCCAAACGTGCGACCCGACAAGGGAAAGGTGAAGTTGACCTGGTAGCAGTCACCCTCTTCGATGTATTTGCGAACCCGCGAAATGCAGGCCAGATACTCGTTCTCAAGGATGCGTGTTTCCAGTTGGCTGGTGCCGCCAGCTGCCGTTGTCGCGCGGGCGGTAAGCCAGGCATCGCAGGCATCGTCGCTGAGCCACTCGCCTCGCTCGAAGATCCAGCCCGTGAGTAGGGGTGAACCGTTGGTGGGGGGGAGCAGGGGCTGCAGGCGGGGTTCGATCAGGTAACCGAGTTCGTAGGTGGCCGCAAGGGCTACCCAGGCGCCGTTGCGGGCGGCCTCTTCGAGGCGTAGCAGGGTGGCCTGCCAGTCATCGGTGTGTCGGCAGACGACGCTCTCCCTCAGTTCGGTGAGGAGCCAGGTTCCGCGTGTATCGGGGGCGTCGAGATTGTTGTCGAAAAGGGCGAAGGTGGAGGGCTGGGCGTTCACGCGCCGCAGTTTAACTGTTCGCTACGGATTGGCGTAGTGGCGGAGCCGGAAAGGGGACGTGTGAGCGAGAACCGCATCCGGAACCGGGAGTCCCTGCGCCGCCCGGAGGATCCGTGGCGGCGCCAGTGCCCCCCGGGCCGTGGGCGGCACGCCGGAGGGACTTGAAAAGTTACAAGAGGGGGCTGCCGGCGTGCTCCCCACGTTCGTACACCACGTGGGCGCGACCGACCAGCAAGGGGTCCAGGGGGCCGATGTGCTCAATCTCCTTGTTCGTGTAGGGGAGCTTGTGGAGGATGTAGCGGAGGGCGTTCAGGCGTGCCCGCTTCTTGCAGTCCGACTTGATCACCGTCCATGGGGCGTCGGCCGTGTCGGTGTGAAAGAACATTGCCTCCTTGGCCTTGGTGTAGTCATCCCACTTGTCGAGGGAGGCAAGGTCAATGGGGCTGAGTTTCCATTGCTTGAGCGGATGGGCCTCGCGTTCCTTGAAGCGACGGCGCTGCTCTTCCCGGCTGACGGAGAACCAGAACTTGATGATGTGCACACCGCTGCGGACGAGGTGACGTTCAAACTCGGGGGTCTGGCGCATGAACTCAAGGTATTCGTCCGGCGAGCAGAAGCCCATCACCCGCTCCACGCCCGCCCGGTTGTACCAGGAGCGGTCAAACAGGGCGATCTCGCCAGCAGTGGGCAGATGCTGCACGTAGCGCTGGAAGTACCACTGGCCGCGTTCAGTTTCGGTGGGTTTTTCGAGGGCCACCACCTTGGCACCCCGGGGGTTGAGGTGTTCCATGAAGCGCTTGATCGTACCGCCTTTGCCGGCAGCATCCCGACCTTCGAACAGGATGACCACCCGTTGCCCGGTTTCCTTGACCCATGCCTGGAGCTTCAGCAGTTCAACCTGAAGTCGGTACTTCTGCTTCTCATAGGCCTTGCGGGACATCAGGTTTCGGTAAGGATAGGCGCCTTCCCGCCAGCCTTCGGCGAGTTCATCATCGGGATGGGAGGGCAGCTTTTTGTAGACGGCTTCGTCTTCGGCGAGCAGGGCCTTGCGCAGAATGTTGGCGTCGTCGGGTGAGGCGCCGGCCATGATGGCCTGCAGGGTTTCGGCAATGCTGTGGGTGTCGTGACGGGCCAGGGTGGCGACGATGTCGCTGACCGCGGAGAGCTTGGCATCCCGGGCCGCATCAACGGCCTCGTTGACCTCGAAGTTCTCAATGGCGTCCGGCGAGTCCTTCGGTGCGGTGTCGCCCGAACTGGTGCGCCGGGCAGCCGGCTTGCGCGGCGCCTTGACTGGGGGTTGAGGGGCGGCATCCGGTTTAGCGCTCATGGCTTTTCTTCCTTTTTCTTGGTGATTGCGGTCGGCGGGGGCTCGTCACCGCAAATCGAAGAGCGGCTTTGGCGAGCATGAGGTGTTCATCCGTCATTCTCTGGGAAGCGGCAATTCCCTGCAACGGTTATCGTTTTTCAGAGGGCTGAACGGGCTGCCCGTCGGGCGCAGCGTTCGGCGTAGGCCCGGCAGCGTGCGATGTACTCGGTTGCACTCTTTGGCATGGGGGTGCGTGCCCGGGTGATGTAGCTCACCAGGTCGCGTCCCTGCTCGATGAGCAGGCGGCCGTCGGCAACGAGGTGTTGCTCCTCAAGATTGACCGGCATTGCGTCGGTGTTGAAGTGGCCGCACATGCGCTCGGCAGCGGTGACGAAACTGGTCCAGATGTCGAAGATGTCCGGATCGGTGCGCAGGGTTTCGGTCTTGATCTTGGCCGCGTTGGCGAACTCATGGACGTGGGGCTCAACACCCTTGAAACAGGGCAGGGGCTCGAAGGTCTCGACCATCGCCTCCGCCAGCAGATCAATGTCGCGTAGTGTCATGGCGATCTTGACGTAGCGACTCTCGTAGAAATCCTCGAGGGGGATTGAGAAAGCCTTGAAGGGTTCGCCCCACAGTTCGTCGATGCCTTCTTCACCCGAACGGTGCAGCACCAAGCGGCCCAGGCCCAGGGCTTCTTGCAGACAACGCCCGCATTCGCGCATCAGGGCATTGTCGGACTGGATCTCGATGCCCACGCTCTGCAACTCCACGAGCTTGGTGAAGATGTCTGCGGCCCGGTTGAACAGGGCTCCTGCCAGCATGGCACCCTTGACACGGCGACGATCGGAATCGGCTTCTTCCTCGTAGCTTTTTCGTGCCTCATTGAGCCGGCTGCCGGGAATGTTGAGGCCGTGTTCTACATGATTGAAGAGCCGGCGGGTCAGGGCGCCGATCAATTTGCGCTTGGCCTGAAGGGTGTCTTCGGGAACCTTGTAGGTCTTGACCCAGTATCCTGAGTAAAAAACCCGTTCCCGCCCGTCGATGATCTGCTTGGTGCCTTCCGGAACGTCGTTGTCCATGGTCCGCTCTTGGCTAAGGTTGGGGGGCGGCTTGGCCAGTTAATGGCTTTGTATAATTCGCTGCAACACGAAATTTTGCACCATATCCGACCTGCTGACGCGGTCGACCAACAAATTCACCCTCGAAATGGGTAGCGTGTCACAGGTTGGCGGGCACTCCGCGCCTAGGAGGGGGCCGAGTTCAGCCGCCGATATAGGACATTTCGATCTTGCGCAGGGCGGCTGTCTCCGCTGTGCGGATTTCGGAATAGCGGTCGATGCGCTGGCGCCAGATGAGCCCGATGGCGGCCGAGATCTCGGCATCGCTGCGGCCCTCACGCATCAGGCTGCGAAGGTCGTGGCCACTTTGGGCGAAAAGGCAGGTGTACAGGCTTCCCTCCGTCGAAAGACGGGCCCTCGTGCACGTGGAACAGAAGGCCTGGGTGACCGACGAGATGACGCCTATCTCGCCGCTGCCGTCAGCGAAGCGCCACCGCTCAGCCACTTCTCCGCTGTAGTTGGGATCAATCGGCTCAAGGGCGTGTCTTTCGTGGATGCGTCGCACCACTTCGGCGGAGGGCACGACATCGTCCATTCGCCAGCCGTTGGAGCTCCCCACGTCCATGAATTCGATGAAGCGCAGGATATGGCCGGTGCCCCGGAAGCGCTCGACCATGGGCAGGATTTCCTGATCGTTGAGGCCCCGCTTGACCACCATGTTGATCTTGATTGGTCCGAGCCCCGCCGCCTCGGCGGCCGCAATGCCTTTGAGAACATCCGCGACGGGCACATCCATGTCGTTCATGGCACGGAAGATCGTGTCGTTCAGGGAATCCAGGCTGACGGTGACGCGTCGTAATCCGGCTGCTTTCAGCATGCCTGCCTTTTTGGGTAGCAGGACGCCGTTTGTCGTGAGCGTCACCTCCATCTGCGGGATGGTGCCCAATTGGCTGATCAGCTGCTCCAGATTGCGCCGCAGCAGGGGCTCGCCACCCGTCAGGCGTATCTTGGTGACCCCGTGGGCGGCGAACAGCCTCGCCAAACGGGTGATTTCCTCGAAGGACAATAGCGACTGGCGGGGCAGGAAGGCATAGTCCTTGTCGAATACCGACTTGGGCATGCAGTACACGCAACGGAAGTTGCAGCGATCGGTCACCGAGATCCGCAGATCCCGCACGGGGCGTCCCCGGCTGTCCAGAAGCGTGCCGGTGGCCGCGCTGAGTTCGGCCGGGATCGCCGGCTGTTGCCGGAGTTGGCGCTCGTCGGCCAGGGGAATCACGCGCTGGGTCATCGTGGTGTCGGGTGGGGCTGCACAGCGGATCTTATAGGCCGGTACGCCGAGGGGGCACCTTGTTCCGTGCTAAAAAATGCCCGCCTTTGTCGAAAATTATGGGGGCTGCCGCGGCTAAGGGCAAGGCGGGCGGGGTGAGGGTGACAGAGCGGCATTCTGCGGCCGTGTTCTTGCGAGGGGCCTGAAAAACAAAAATGCCCACCGAAGTGGGCATTCATCGGGGCTTTAGTGTGGATCAGCCCTGCTTGCGCCGCATCATGACCAGGGTGCTGGCAACCATCAGGCCGGACAGCAGGATCATGCCCCATTCGTTGAGGGTGGGGACGGATGTGGTGGTGGCAGTGGTGGTGCCAGGCGCCCACGTGAGGGTGCTTGCGCCGTAGCTCGCGGTGTAGGGCATGAAGCCTGAAAATGAAGTTGTCCCGTTGTTGCACGAGAAGTTTAGATCCGCTGCAAAGGTCGGTGTGGAATTGGCGGCCAAAAACGTACATTGAGCCTTGGTAAAGCTTTGACCGGCACCGGCTACACCGCCGGTGATGGTGATGGCGATGGATGTGGCATTGGCCAGCGAGAGGGGACTGCCCGAAGCGGTGACCGTGTCGTCCCAGACCAGGGTGCCGCCGCCGGTTTCACCGCCGGTGCCGGTGACAGTGAAGCTATGGGTCTGGATGGCGGCAAGGGCCGGCATGGAAATTGCGGCGACGGCGGCAACGATCGCCGATTTGAGCATTTTTTTCATTTGTGATTTTGCGCAAGTGATGACTGCATATTTATAGCCGAGTTTACATTTTGTATCAAATATTCTTTGGGTAGATGTTGATGCGGGTTTCAGTGTTTGCCCGACAGGCTGCCCTCGAGCAGCACCGTTGCCATCAATCTCCGGTCGAGGGCCAGCCAGACCAGCACCGGGGCCAGGGCGGGAAAGATCAAGTAGCCGAACTGGTATCCCGCCGCCACGAGGTTCATGCCCATGGCCGAGAAGCCCGCCTCACTGGCAACCTGGGGGCCGGCCTGGACCGCGACTTGCAGCAGCCACGCAAAGGCGATGCTCCAGGCCTGGAACGGAATCAGAAGGGCCAGGCCCGCGGGCAGTTTCCACCACAGCTTGCGGGCTTGGCCGCCCAGTAGCAAGGCGGGCAGGAGCGCCGACCCATAGCAATAGCTCAGTGCACGTATCTCGGGCGTCAGTTCGCCGACCTGACGGTTTGGGGTGACGACCTTAAGGTTTGTGAGCAGGACATGGTGAAGGCCTTCTCTTTCGATACCCAGCACCCAGGATGGAAACTGAAACTGCAAAGCCTTTCCGGCAAGCCAGGCAGGAGGCGCAACGACCCATTCGCGCGCCCAGTACCACAGGGCCAGCATGGGAATTAGCAGAAGCACGGTGCGCAGGAAGAAGCCGCCGATGATGCTGAAGTGCTTCTCCATGGTCTCAGGCTCCGGCAACCAAGGGTGTGGAAGGGGGGGGTGGAAGCGTCCGCTGCGCCACGATACGGATCCAGACCAACCATACGATCAGCACGTCCAGCATGATCAGGGCCTGCCACAAATACAGGTGGGCAAACTCAAAGAAATCCTTGTCCCATCTTGCGAGATAAAACAGGGAGATGACTCGCAGGACATTCACGGCCTGCACGGCCACACTGCCACCGAGTATGCCCAGCAGTTTGAGCTTCCACGGTGCCGGATAGGCAAGCATGGCGGCAAGCAGGATGAGGCAGGCTTCGACGCCGTTGCAGCCTGCCTCCACAGAGACGCCTATACCGCTCCGTGTGTCCAACAGGATCTTGCCGTAAGACATGGCATTGGCGTCGAAGGCGCTCAGGAGAAAGGCGGTGATCCTGGTGAGTAGCGATGTCCAAGGGAGGACAAACCACTGCTGGGCCGGTGCGGTGAGCTCCAGCACCATCAGGACGGGCAGCAGAAGCATGAAGACGAGAAGGAAGCGGATCATTGCAAGCGCGGGTCCTGAGGGAAGGGCACGGAGAGTCTTCGCTCCTTGGTGCGGGAATCCGGAGAAGGATGCCCCAGCCTAGCCGCCCGCGCAAGGCAGGCCGCGTGCCGCTGGGAGGCGCAAAACAAAAGGGCCAGCCCTTTACGGGTTGGCCCTTTGCTTGTCTTGGCTCCTCGACCTGGGCTCGAACCAGGGACCTACGGATTAACAGTCCGGCGCTCTACCGACTGAGCTATCGAGGAATTGAGTCGAGAATTATAGACATGGAGCTCCTTTCAGTCAACATGGTTGGGGCGCCGTGTCGCTTCTCAAGCTTGCGGGCCCGGGTCAGTTGATCGTCCTGTGTCTGTCGTAAAGATGGCGGGCGGCGGGTGCGCAGGTCTTGCCATTGTTTTCCCTGCGGCTTGAAGCCGCCAAAGTGCGTTCTGCCCCTCGTCTGTGGGCTCTTGTCTTGGAGGGGGTGGAATCCGCGGCTTCGGGTGCGGTCGTCGTTTCGTGAGCGGCCATGGCGGACGGGGCGATCTTGCGGACGAGCAGGAAAAAGCAAGAGGCCAACCCTGAAAGGGTTGGCCTCTTGCTTGGATCTTTGGCTCCTCGACCTGGGCTCGAACCAGGGACCTACGGATTAACAGTCCGGCGCTCTACCGACTGAGCTATCGAGGAACAGAGGCGCGCATTCTAGTTTCGAAGGTCGATGGCGTCAAGGCTGGAAGCGTGATTTTTTACACCATCGACCGAGATCGGCGCAGCGACGGTCAGGCTTTGATCACGGCTGCAATGGCGTCAGCCACGTAGTCGAGGTTCTTGGTGTTCAGCGCAGCCAGGCAGATGCGGCCGGTGCCGACGGCGTAGATGCCGAACTCGTCCTTCATGCGCTCCACTTGGGCGGTGGTGAGGCCGGTGTAGGAGAACATGCCCCGCTGCTTGATCACGAAGGAGAAGTCCTGATCCACCTTGCGGGCTGCTAGCTGTTCGACCAGGCCGGTGCGCATGGCGCGGATGCGGTCACGCATGCCGGCCAGCTCGGTTTCCCACTCCTGGCGCAGGGCCGGGGTGGACAGGACGGCAGCCACAATCGCGCCACCGTGGATCGGCGGGTTGGAATAGTTGGTGCGGATCACGCGCTTGAGCTGGGACAGTACGCGGGCGGACTCGTCCTTGCTTTGGGTGACGATGGACAGGGCGCCGACGCGCTCGCCATACAGCGAGAAGCTCTTGGAGAAGGAGCTGGACACGAAGAAGGACAGACCGGAGGCCGAGAACAGGTTCACCGCCACGGCGTCGGGTTCGATGCCGTCAGCGAAGCCCTGGTAGGCCATGTCGAGGAAGGGGATCAGGCCACGGTTGGCACAGGCCTTGACCACGTCGGCCCACTGGGCTTCGGTGAGGTCGGCGCCGGTGGGGTTGTGGCAACAGGCGTGCAGCACGATCACCGAACCGGCGGGCAGGGTGTTGAGCTTGGCGATCATCGCCTCGGCGTTGGCGCCGCGGGTTTCCGGGTTGTAATAGGGGTAGGTGTCCACCGGGAAGCCGGCAGCCTCGAACAGGGCGCGGTGGTTTTCCCAGGACGGGTCGGAGATGTAAACAGTGGCGTTCGGAACCACGCGCTTGATCAGGTCGCCGCCGATGCGCAGCGCCCCTGTGCCGCCGAGGGCCTGGGCGGTGACGACGCGGCCGTCACGGATGATGGCGCTGTCGGCGCCGAACAGCAGGTTCTGCACTGCGTTGGCGTAGGCGACGGGGCCTTCGATGGGTTGGTAGCCACGGGGAGGGGCCGCTTCGAGGCGGGCCTTCTCGGCGGTCTTGACGGCGCCGAGCAGGGGGATCTTGCCGTTGTCGTCGAAGTAAACGCCAACGCCGAGGTTGACCTTGGTGCTGCGGGTATCCGCGTTGAAGGCTTCATTCAGGCCGAGAATCGGATCGCGGGGGGCCATTTCCACCGCAGCAAAGATCGAAGAGCTCATGGGGTCTCCAAAAGGGGCGAAGGGTGCGGGGCGCTTTGTGCTTGCCGCTGGGCGATAATGCGGGGTTGCCCGAAACTGGGTCCGGACTTCACCGACTGACTGGAATTCGAAATTTTATCATGGCCGATCAATCCGACAGCGGGCGCGTAGTGCTTTTCGACGGGAGCCCGTTCCGGCTCCATCAGCCGTTCCAGCCTGGCGGCGACCAGCCGGAGGCGATCCGCAAGCTGGTGGAGGGCATCGACGACGGTCTGATGTTCCAGACCCTGCTGGGCGTGACCGGCTCCGGCAAGACCTACACCATGGCCAACGTGATTGCCCGCTGCGGGCGTCCGGCTCTGGTGCTGGCCCATAACAAGACCCTGGCCGCGCAGCTCTATTCCGAGTTCCGGGAGTTCTTTCCGGAGAACGCGGTGGAGTACTTCGTCAGCTACTACGATTACTACCAGCCGGAGGCCTACGTGCCCTCCCGCGATCTGTTCATCGAGAAGGATTCGGCGATCAACGAGCACATCGAGCAGATGCGCCTGTCGGCCACCAAGAGCCTGATGGAGCGACGCGACGTGGTGATCGTGGCCTCGGTATCGTGCATCTACGGTATCGGTGATCCGGGCGACTATCACAGCATGGTCCTGCATCTGCGGGAGGGCGAGAAGGTGGTCCATCGGGAGCTGGTGCAGCGTCTGGTGGCGATGCAGTACACCCGCGCCGATGTGGATTTCAAGCGCGGCACTTTTCGCGTGCGGGGTGACGTGATTGACATCTTTCCTGCCGAAAGTGCGGAGCACGCCCTGCGGGTGGAGATGTTCGACGACGAGATCGAGCACCTGACCCTGTTCGACCCCCTTACCGGTCATCTCAAGCAGAAGCTCGCCCGCTTCACCGTCTATCCGTCCAGCCATTACGTCACACCCCGGGCGACGGTGTTGCGTGCCGTCGAGGCCATCAAGGATGAGTTGCGCCTGCGTATCGAGACCTTCCAGAAGGCCGGCAAGCTGGTGGAGGCCCAGCGCATCGAACAGCGCACCCGCTTCGACCTGGAGATGCTCAACGAGCTGGGCTTCTGCAAGGGTATCGAAAACTATTCCCGCCACATGTCAGGGCGGAATGCCGGCGATGCGCCGCCGACCCTGATCGACTACCTGCCCAAGGACGGGCTGATGTTCATCGACGAGTCCCATGTGTCCATCGGGCAGGTGGGGGCGATGTACAAAGGTGACCGCTCGCGCAAGGAGAATCTGGTGGAGTATGGCTTCCGGTTGCCGTCCGCACTGGATAACCGGCCGCTCAAGTTCGAGGAGTTCGAGCGCTTGCTGCCCCAGACCGTGTTTGTTTCCGCGACACCGGCCGCCTACGAGAAGGCGCACCAGGGGCAGGTGGTGGAACAGGTGGTACGCCCTACCGGTCTGGTGGATCCGATCATCGTCGTGAAGCCCGCCACTACCCAGGTCGACGATCTGCTGGGCGAGATCAAGCTGCGTCTGGCGGTCCAGGAACGGATCCTGGTGACGGTGCTGACCAAGCGCCTGGCCGAGGATTTGACCGAGTACCTGGCGGAGAACGGAATCCGGGTGCGCTACCTGCATTCGGATATCGACACGGTCGAGCGGGTGGAAATCATCCGGGACCTGCGTTTGGGTGAGTTTGATGTGCTGGTGGGTATCAACCTCTTGCGGGAGGGGCTGGATATTCCGGAGGTGTCCCTGGTGGCCATCCTGGATGCGGACAAGGAGGGCTTCCTGCGCTCGGAGCGCTCCCTGATTCAGACCATCGGCCGTGCGGCGCGACATCTGCATGGCACGGCGATTCTTTATGCCGACCGTATCACCGATTCGATGAAGGCGGCCATGGGCGAAACGGAGCGCCGTCGCGAAAAGCAGCTGGCCTTCAATGCTGCTAACGGAATTACACCCAAGTCCGTGACAAAACGCATAAAGGACATCATCGATGGTGTCTATGATGCAAATTCAGGGGATGCTGTCGTCAAGGCCGACGAGGCCCGTGCCCAGTACGCGGTGCTGGACGAGAAGGCGCTGGCCAAGACCATCCGTCAGCTCGAGAAGGAAATGCAGGAGCACGCTCGCAACCTGGAGTTTGAAAAGGCCGCCTCCGCGCGCGACAGGCTTTTCCGCCTGCGTCAGCAGGCGTTTGGAGCAGATGGGCATGATGCATCCGCGTCACCCGATGTCACTGACTGAAAGAATCTGAAGAAATTGGTCCTTGAGCTTGTACGTTCCGCCCGCCGGCTGCTTAAATTACCGGTAGGAGGGACACCCATAATGAAAATACTGTTCGTGTGCACCGGCAATATCTGCCGGTCACCCACGGCTGAGGGCGTGGCGCGCCGTTGGCTGGCCATGTCGGGCCTGGAGGAGGTGGTTGGTGTTGATTCAGCCGGCACCCAGGGCTACCACACTGGGGAGGCACCGGATCCCCGGGCGCAGACGGCTGCGCTCAGGCGGGGCTATGACCTGTCGCGGCTGCGGGCGCGCAAGGTTCAGCCCAAGGATTACGCCGATTTTGACCTGCTATTGGCCATGGACCGGGACCATTTCAACTATCTGCGGGACCGGGCTCCCGATGGCTGCAAGCACAAGGTGCGGATGTTCATGAGTTTTGCCCGCCGGTTTCGCCGCGATGATGTGCCCGATCCCTACTATGGTGGGGCCACGGGTTTCGATGCAGTCCTCGACCTGTGTGAGGATGCGGTGCAGGGGCTGATCGAGGACATCCTTCCGGAGGTGAATCGGAGGCGCCAGTCGGTGAGCTGATGGATCGGGCCTGCCCTCGTGGGGCAGAATCAATGCAAAAGGCCAGTCCCACGGGACTGGCCTTTTGCTTGTCGTGCTGT
>WBZV01000573.1_pt1 | contig 20905 bp, 25 predicted proteins | sample 5204221 | NCBI WGS metagenome assembly WBZV01 (sample SAMN12344360, study PRJNA552823) | activated sludge metagenome | biome: Activated sludge suspended growth; feature: Nitrification reactor; material: Wastewater; isolation source: activated sludge from nitrification reactor of wastewater...
CTGCGTGGCCGGGCCCGGCGACACCGGCGGCTCAGCGAAAAGGCCAAGGCGGTCGTCGAGGAACGCGGCGCCTGGTTCCTCTTCCTGCCGCCCTACAGCCCGGACTTAAACCCGATCGAAATGGCCTTCGCCAAGCTTAAAGCTCATCTCCGCCGGATCGGCGCCAGAACCATCGACGCCCTCTGGCGCGCCGTCGGCGACATCTGCGCCCTCTACACCCCCGACAAATGCCGAAACGACCTCATCGCCGCAGGCTATGCGTCCGATTAAAAGCTCGATGCTCTAGACGTTGGAATTGTCGGTCTCGAATGTAAAGCGGTCGCCCTTCTTCAAAGGCCAGCCACGCACCATGAAAGATGCGGACATTGCGGGCGGCATGAACCTGACATTCAGGTCAGTAAAAATATCCGCCGTCCGATGGTCGCTTTTGGCAGTTGCGTTGCACAAGCATTGCCAGGAAGCGAGACCTGTCCACCAACGCTGAGGGCTGCCGCCTCGTCGGGTCGGGTCACCAGAAAGGAGACCGACGCAACATGTCTGGTCGGAATTCGATAACCCACGACTGCAGCCACTCGACCAACCGAGATATCGCCTCCGCGCTGCGAGCCACGAAGTTGATAATGCCGATGGGGCGGGCTCTCAGGCGCGTCGGTCTTGGCCGTCCAGAGAGGCGGAAAGCGCAGCGACGAAGTCGTTGAATCCATCGCCCTGCACCAGAATATGCGCCCGGGCGAGCTGATCGGCGCGCTCCTCATCGCCTGAAAGAATCGCAGTCACGATCCCGTCGTGTTCGATGTTGGACTTAGTCAGGCGACCGCTCAGGCGCAGCTGCAGCCGGCGATAGGGGGCGCATCGGTTTCTGATCCTCTGCACCGTACCCTCCAGGAAAGGATTATGGGAGGCGGCGTAAATTCGTTCATGCAAGCGCATGTTGGCGGCGTAATACGCATCCGCGTCACCGGCTTCGACGAGCGCCGCAGCCAACTGATACGCCGCGACGATCTCGTCCCGCTCCGCTTGCGTCAACCGACGGGCGGCCAGACGGGCGCACATACCTTCGAGTTCGGCCATTACGTCGAACATGTCAATCAGGTCCTTCAAGGAAAGGACGGCCACGGTCGCACCCTGGCGAGGCCTGGTTTTCACCAAGCCGATCGAAGCCAGCTGATTGAGGGCCTCGCGTACGGGGGTGCGCGAAACCTGGAACTCGTCGGCAAGCTGTTGCTCATCGATCTTGGTGCCGGGCGTGAGCTCCCCGGTGATGATCCGCTGCTCAAGCCTTGAGCGCACGCTGTCGGCGAGGCGCTTGCTGGCTGCATTCATCGCATTCATGTCACCTCATACACCCATCTCGCCCCCCAGAGTGTCGACCGGGTGTTCATTCGACAATCCCAATATAGCAGGTTCGGTGCCGATAGGGAATCCCTGGCGCACCGTCTTGCATGCCAACCAATGTGAAAAAAATTTTTATAAACAATTTTTGTATACAAAATTATTTACTGCGTATACGACTTAGGATATCACGTATGCGTAGGGAGTGAGTGTCGCTAGCAACCGTTAACCCAACGGCAAGAAAAAAAGCATCGTCGCGGCGCCGCCATCACGTTCGAGGAGAAGTCGAGATGATTATCGCGGGCGTTCGCCCACCCGACCGGGCCGCACAACAGTTCTCCCCTTCGTCCCATGGTCGCACTGGTGATTCCGGACATTCGTCCGCGTCCGGTCTGCACTTGGCGATTTCTGTTGGAAGGAGGGTGTAATGATTATTTACGGTGTTGCCGTATTGGCAGGCTGCTTCATCGCCGGCTTGATCACCGGTGATGTTCTGGGCCTCCTGCTTGGCATCAAGGCGAACGTCGGCGGCGTCGGCTTCGCCATGCTGCTGCTGATCCTGATCACCGACCGGCTGAAGAAGGATCTGAAATTTAACCCCTTGTCCCAGCAGGGCGTCGCCTTCTGGAGCGCCATGTACATCCCGATCGTGGTCGCGATGGCCGCTCAGCAGAACGTCCTCGCCGCGATAGGCGCGGGCCCGATGGCCCTTATGGCCGGTGTGCTTGCCGTCGTTGCCAGCTTCGCGCTGGTCCCCGTGCTGAGCCGCATCGGAACCAAGGACATCGAGATCCACGCCATCGAGGAGGCGAAGTAACCACCATGGTCGACGCAATCGTCAGCATCCTGACCAAGAACGGTCTTGTCGCAGCATTCGCCGTCGTCGGCGCAACCGTTTGGTTTTCCTACTTTCTCTCCGCCAAGCTGAGCAAAGGCCGCATTCACGGTTCTGCCATCGCCATCCTTCTTGGGCTGGTACTGGCCTACATCGGCGGCCGGGTGGCGGGCGGCACGAAGGGCTTGGCCGATGTCCCGCTTTTCGCCGGGATCGGACTCATGGGCGGGGCGATGTTTCGTGATTTCGCCATCGTCTCTACCGCCTTCGGCGTGAGTTTTTCCGAAATCAAGAAGGCAGGCCTGAGCGGTGTCATCTCGCTGTTCGCCGGCGTCATCGTGTCGTTCGTCGTCGGCGCCCTGGTTGCCGTCGCGTTCGGCTACACCGATCCCATCAGTCTCACCACCATCGGCGCGGGTGCTGCCACCTATATTGTCGGTCCGGTGACCGGTGCCGCGATTGGCGCCAGTTCCGAACTGATCGCGCTCAGCGTCGCGGCCGGGCTGGTCAAGTCCGTCCTGGTGATGACCGGCACGCCCCTCGTCGCCAAGCTCATCGGTCTCGATAACCCCCGTTCAGCCATGGTTTACGGTGGCCTGATGGGTACGACGAGCGGTGTGGCCGGTGGCCTGGCGGCGACCGACCCAAAGCTCGTGCCGTACGGCGCGATGACCGCGACCTTCTACACCGGTCTCGGCTGCCTCATGGGACCTTCGATCATCTTCCTCATCATCAATGCCCTGGTGGGGGGATAGGGCGGAGCATCCATGTCGGGCCACGGCAGACGTCGTGGCCCCCGGAGGCCGGCTTATCCACCCGACCCCACAAGAGAACCATCCCGCGAGCCGCGTCATGACAGTGCGCAACCCGACAGGCGATCGCACGTCACGTCCTCGCCTTCACTTCGGCAGACAGGGAACACGTCGATGCTGATCACGTCTTGGAATTCGAATACCGCCGACAAAGCGGGCCGCCTGGCGCAGGTAAATGCTTTTGGTCACGGCAAAGTCGTCGACAACACCGAGATCACGGCGTTTCTGGAGCGGGTGATCCGCCCCGGGGACCGGGTTTGTCTCGAGGGCAACAACCAGAAACAGGCCGACTTTCTGGCCGAGTCTCTGGCGAAGCTCAATCCGGAGATCGTTCACGACCTGCACATGCTGCAGTCCTCGGTTTCCTTGCCGGCGCATGTCGAGCTGTTCACCAAAGGGATCGCCAAGGAGATCGACTTCTCGTTCTCAGGCCCGCAAAGCGTACAGCTCGCCAGTCTGGTGGCGCAGCGCAGGATCCGCATCAACGCGATCCATACCTATCTGGAACTCTACGCCCGCTATTTTCTCGACCTGACCCCGAATGTCGCCCTGGTGGCGGCAGAAGCGGCCGACGCGTCGGGAAATCTCTACACGGGCCCAAACACCGAGGAAACGCCCGTCATCGTTGAGGCAACGGCCTTCAAGGGCGGTATCGTCATCGCCCAGGTGAATGAACTTCGCGAGTCGTTGCCGCGTGTCGATATTCCCGGCGACTGGGTCGATTTCGTCGTCGTCGCACCCAAGCCCAACTATATAGAACCTCTCTTCACGCGCGACCCTGCGAGGATCACCGACACGCAGGTGCTGATGGCGATGATGGTGATCAAGGGCATCTATGCGCCTTATGGCATCCAGTGCCTCAATCACGGCATCGGCTTCGACACGGCGGCGATCGAGCTGCTGCTGCCGACGTACGCCGCCAGCCTCGGCTTAAAGGGCAAGATCTGCACCCATTGGGCGCTCAATCCACACCCGACGCTGATACCGGCGATCGAGGCCGGCTTCGTTCAGACGGTCCACTGCTTCGGCTCGGAAGTCGGCATGGAAAACTACGTCAAGGCAAGGCGGGACATCTTCTTCGCTGGTCCGGACGGCTCCCTACGCTCCAATCGCGCCTTTTCGCAGGCCGCGGGCCTCTATGCGTGCGATCTGTTCATCGGCGCGACCCTACAGATGGACTTGCAGGGCAACAGCTCGACCGCGACCAAAGGGCGCATTGCCGGCTTCGGCGGTGCCCCCAACATGGGCTCGGACGCTCGCGGTCGTCGCCATGAAAGCCCCGCTTGGCTCAAGGCCGGCGATCAGATGCGCTCGAACGGTTCGACCATGCCGCGGGGCCGCAAGCTCGTCGTCCAACTGGTGCGGACGTTCAACAACAAGGGCGACTCAGCCTTCGTCGAACGCCTCGATGCCTGGGACGTCGCGGAGACGATGGGTGTGCACAATCCACCGATCATGATCTACGGCGACGACGTGAGCCACGTCGTCACCGAGGAAGGGATCGCCAATCTCCTGCTCTGTCACGACAGCGTCGAGCGGGAGCAGGCCATTCGCGGCGTCGCCGGCACGTCTGCCGTCGGGCGGGCGCGTGACGAAACGATGGTGGCACGTTTGCGCGAACGGGGCGCGATCCTCCACGTCGAGGATCTCGGCATCGATCCGACCACGGCAACCCGAGCGATGCTCGCCGCTCATTCGATCGGCGATCTCGTCACCGCATCAAATGGCCTCTACTCCCCGCCGAGCCGCTTTCTGAGCTAATTCCGCACAAGGATTGACGTCATGCAGAGAAGCACCTCCTTGAACCTGCCTTTTCTCGACAGAATTCTCTCAACCGTTTTGAAACGGGAGCGGGCACGGTCGGCACAACTCCCCGAGGCGACCACGGCGGCGAAGCAGGATCTGGTCACGCTCGCCGAAGCGCTTCTGTCGGATCGGGGAGAGGCTTCGGGCGTCGCACTGGCGCGCGAATTCCTGGCCGCCTACCGCGGCCTCAATGATGCGTCGAAGACGACGTTTTTTTCCGATCTGCTGACGCGGTTCGGACCCGTGCGCGAAGAGCTCGATCAGGCGATCCGACGGTTTCAGAAGGATCCGACGGAAAAAGCCGCCGCCGCCTTGCATGAGGCCGCCGAGCCTCGCCGCCAGGAACTCATCCGCCGTCTGAACCTTGCAGGTGGCGGCACCGCGATATTGGTCGATATGCGCAAAGACCTTCTGGCGCGTCTCAAGACCGATCCGAACCTTATGGTGGTCGACGACGATTTTGCTCACCTGTTTTCGTCCTGGTTCAACCGCGGTTTTCTCGTGGTCAAGCGCATCGACTGGACGATGCCGGCGGTCGTGCTCGAAAAGATCATCAAGTACGAGGCCGTGCACGAGATCAAAGGATGGAACGACCTGCGCAGCCGGGTCGAACCAGAGGATCGGCGGTGCTACGCGTTCTTTCATCCGGCGCTGGTGGACGAGCCGCTGATCTTCGTCCAGGTCGCCCTCACTGAAGGCATCCCCAACGCCATCGGTCCCGTTCTTGACCCGGCCCGAGGGGACGTCCCGCTCGATCGTGCCAATACCGCCGTCTTCTACTCGATTTCGAATTGCCAGGCAGGATTGCAGGGTATCTCGTTCGGCCACTTTCTGATCAAGCAGGTCGCCGAAGAACTCACGCGCGACCTGCCGCAAATCCGAACGTTCGTAACACTTTCGCCTGTCCCGGCGTTCACGTCGTGGCTCAAGACATCCGATCAGGACGAAACGGCGCCCACGCTGAGCCCTGCAGACCGGGCCAAGCTCGAAACACCCGATTGGTTCAACGACGACGAAGCGGTCGCCACGATGAAGAACCGTCTCCTGCCGCTGGCGGCCCACTATTTCCTTAGAGCCAAGACGGCGCGCGGCGAGCCTGTCGATCCGGTCGCGCGCTTTCACCTGCGCAACGGCGCCCGGCTCGAGCGGATCAACTGGCTGGGGGATGTGTCACCCAAGGGTATGAAGCAGGCGGCCGGATTCATGGTCAACTACCTCTACGACCTCAAGGACATCGAGCGGAACCACGAAGCCTTCGCCGAAGCCGGGACGATCGCCGCCTCGTCGTCCGTCAGGCAGCTCCTCGAGTCCTCAACGGCGCCAGGTCGGCAAAGAGCGGAAGTGAAGAGCCACTCCTGACCGGCAACCAACAACGCTACGGCCGGGTAAGCCGTGGCTCTCGGTTTGAGACGCGGCGTTAACAGGCGATGCGACTTGGCTCCGTTGGCATTCTTGATAAGTCTGTACGAAATCGACGTATCGTGGAGAGAACATCGCGTCGGTCGTAGGATGCTTTCCTCCTCGACGCTTTCGGAGTGCGCTTTCGAGCAGCCTGTCACTCGCCAGCGGTGTCTACGACGCAGAAAATTGAAAGGCACCGCAGAAGTTTCGGTCATTCCCCAGAACGTCCATGTTGGTCCTTCCAAGCGTCGCGAAGGAGCCATGGTCGACGAAAACCCGATGCAGCCCGAAATCGACGATCCTGGGATGCTGCTCCCGATGACCGGTCCAACGGTCGGGGTCATCAACGTCGATCGGCGCCTGCTTTCCGGTTTCCCGCATTCCGGACGCCGCCGGCGTCCATCAGCCTACTCCAAAGCGGACCCTGATCGCGTCGAACCTACCTGCCGGAGCGCACGGTTTCGGAACGATGAAACGCGGAGGCTTCGAGGCGGAGTGCTTATAAGGGGCTCTGCGCAGCGAACCATCGGCGACAGGCACGCCACATCCGTGATGGCGGGCCCCCACGGGCTTGTCGTCCCCGCACAACCAATGGTTTATGGGAATCGCGCGCCCGACCGGCAAGTCCATTGTCCGCCGTCGGTTGCATTCGTGCCCTGGGACGGGGCACGATCGGGCGGCGGCAGGCCCGCGGGGGCGTACTCCCTGCCGGGCGGCTGCCAACGAACTTGGGACCTGTGGTTTATGTGAGACTTGCGCATCTGCTTTGTTGGAGACAGCTTCGTCAATGGCACGGGCGACGACGAATGTCTCGGCTGGACAGATAGAGTGTGCCGGACCGCTAACCGGTGGGGCGTCGCCCTCACGCGCTACGACCTCGGGGTGCGCCGGGACACAAGCGAGCTGATCCTGCGCCGAGCCGAGCGCGAGGTGTCCGCACGCCTCGACCGGGTACCGTGTGACGGCCGCGTCGTGTTCTCCTTCGGCACCAACGACGTGGCAGTTGTAAATGGCGAGCTGCGCATCGAGCCGTTCGAAACCCTCGCCAACTCTAAACGGCTGCTTCGCTGGTCCGCCGCACGTTATCCGACGCTGATGATCGGCCCTCCACCGATCGCCTGCGACCCGGAGCATGATTCTCGGGTGGCGACGCTGTCGGTCGCGCTGCGCGCGCTCTGCGGCGAACTCGGCGTGGCGTTCCTCGACGTGCATGGCCCGCTCTCGATCGACGCTATCTGGACGGCGGCAGCACGCGCCGGCGACGGTGTCCATCCCAAGGCTGGTGGGTACAAGCGCCTCGCGCGCATCGTCAAAGCCTGGGAGCCGTGGCGTGCGTGGTTCGCCTGAGCGACCGGCCATTGCCCGGCGGTTCGGCTGGTGCTGCCGTGCGAAATTCAGCCTCTGGTCGACGACCCGAACGTGCTGCTTGGCCACGCCGTCGCAGTGGGCGAACGAGCGCGGCTGGGACCAACCGCAGGATCGGAGCCTCGACAGGACGGGTCAGGAGCGTCGAGCGCCGGTCGCCACCCAATTTCCCGCATTCCGGACGCCACCGGAGCCCGACAGCCTGCTCCGAAGCGGACCCCGACAGCGACGATTGCTCGAACGACAGAAAAGCGTCGTTCGCTATCCGTTCTATGTCGCCATTCGCGACCGTTTCGGCGTTCGGGGAGCTAACTACGCGATTGTCGGTGTCGCGAGGTTTGCGGACTTCCGCTTTGAGAGCTGTCTTGAGAGACATCACGGTTGCTGATGTCGCCGGGAAGACCGGGAAGAGAATGCAATGGTTGTCGCCGGCGACTTTGACGACCCGTCGATGTCTGCTTTCGGGCGATCGGATATCGACGTGTGGACACAGCGATCCGCCCCCTGGCACACGCTGTTGAAAGTGCCGCTTTACCTACGGCGCGCTGCGGGGCGATTGAGATTTCCGGCGCGTCGACATTGTTGCCGGCAATCGCCGTGGGACTCTCGCTTGATCGGGTGGGCCCGACAGGCGATGGCCGGGGCTGGAAAGAGAGGCGCCCCGGGAGGAAAGGAGCGCCTCGCTGGCTGACGCGACCTGTTACACGATGAAGTCGGCGGCCTGCCAGGTGTTGGCCTGGATGTCGCCGTCGTGGACGATGATCTGCAGGTCGGCGCCGCCGCCGTCGATGTCGGCGAGGATCAGGGTGTCGGTGCCGGAGTTGACCAGCGACAGATGCCCGGCGCCGGTGCCACCGAAGACGAACGCTTGGTTGCCCGCCACGGTCGTGTTGGCGTCGATGCCGCTGAGATCGATGCGGTCACCACCGACGATCCCGATGCCCTCCATGTCGAAGATTTGATCGGACAGGCTTACCGTCGACTGGGAGACCGCGGTGTAGCGGAATACATCGTCGTAGCCATCCGCGTCGCCCCATAGGGTGTCGGCACCGGCTCCGCCCAGCAACGTGTCGTGCCCATAGCCGCCGTAGAGGAGGTCGCCGTCGGCGCTCGCCGTTGAGATAGTCGTCGCCGGCATGGCCGAACAGCGTATCATTGCCGGCCCCGCCACCGATGCTGTCGGCGCCGATGTAGGTGTAGATGGAGTCGTTGCCGTCGCCACCGTTGATCGAGTCGCTGCCGGCGCCACCACTGATCGTGTCGGCACCTTAGTTGCCGAGGAGGGTATCGGCGCCGTTGCCGCCGTCGAAGTATTCGCTGCTCGTGTAACCGTAAACATAGTCGTTGCCATCTTCGCCGTAAAACGTGTCGTTGCCACCGGAGAAGATATCCACATAGTCGTTGCCGTCGCCGAGATAAATCAGATCGCTGCCGTCGCCGCCATCGACGGTATCGTTGCCAACGCTGCCATAAATCGTGTCGCTGCCGTCACCGCCATTTATAGAATCATTGTCGTTGGCGCCGTCGATATAGTCGTTGCCCGCACCGCCAGCGGTTTTTCGAGGCGTCCAGCCGTCTTTCCCCCCTTTCCCCGTGACCGGCCTCGCATGCCAGCCATGCCGATGGTCGTGCACGCGTGCGGTCCTTTGCGGGTCAATGGCCGGCCCGCGCCAGGAACCGTGTTGGCCATGACCCGCAGGTCCGCCGCGTGTGATCCCGACCGCATCGGCTGGCATGGGGCCAGCCCTCAACGGAAAGGAAAAGACCATGACTGCAACGACCAAGGAAACCACCCGCCAGACGAAGGCTCCCTCGCACATCATCTGGTTCGCGTCCGATCGCGAAAACGCCCCCTGGACCCGGATCGGCGCGCAGTGGCCGGTAAAGGACGGCACCGGGTTCAAGCTCGCCCTCGACATGGTGCCCATCGGCAAGAGCTCGATCGTGGCCCTGCCGTTCGAGCCGAAGACCGAAACTCCGGGCAGCGACAGAGAAGCGTAATCGCCGCTCTGCTACCGCACCGCACAAGCTCCCGAACGCCCGGGGGCTTGTGTCTTGCTAATTCCCGCGCCGATCCTCTTTTGAGGCGAGAGCGTTTCGCAGGGCGTCGAAAGCCGCGTCGCCGTCCACGGTCCGACCGGCTTCGATATCGTCGAGCCCCTTTTGAATTTCAGCACGCAAGCGATCCTGCTTTTGCCGGGGCGTCTGGCGGCTATTCGTGTATTCCGTCATGCGGACCATATCGCCCGCTTTCGTTGCTGGCGTCAAATCGCCCGGCTTGCCTGACGGCAACCGGCCCGCCTTGTGTTGACCATCGGCGCGGTGATACCTGGCCAGCGCGGGCCGGGGGTGCTGACGGCACGGCCCGCGGTCATCGTCACGCGCCGGTGTTTGTGGTAAGCATCGGGCAGGGCGGAGAGGCCGGTGCTTCCTGTCCGGGCATCGGAGCCGCCCGTCATTCAGCGCCCTCCAGTGCCTTTTAGGGTGCTTCGCCCTTCATCATAAGGCGCACTGCAAGATGTGTGTTGTACTACAACACCATCTTGCCAAGGGGTCCCGCTGCGCGCCCCCGTTGGATCCCCCCGGCCTGTGGCGCTTCTCCGGCATCGAACCGGTTTCAGCGCCAGCGCAACGTCTGGCCGTTGCATCGCCATTCAAGGGAGCGTTCCTGCTCCCCTGAAACCCCATGACAATTTCATTGAGACCAGTGGAGATTTCGCTCTCCCCTGGACCCCATCGACCAGGGGGCGTTCCTGCCCCACTGGACCCCTGACCATGTCATGGAGACCAACCCTCCGCGGATTGGATGCGCGCCAGCGTTTCCCCGCTGGACCGAGGGCCGGTGTTTCGGCGCCGGCTTCGAGCAAGGGAGATGTCGATTCTCCCTTTGCAATCCCATCGACCAGGGACCGTCCCTGGAGGCGGCTGATTGCTATGAACCGTTTTCGGTGACGAGGATCTGGTGGGCGTCGCGCAGCGTGATCATCAGCGTCATCGGATCGACCGGCGAAGGCTGGAAGCCACACCGCTCGTAGAAGCGCTTTGCGTCATCGGAGATCGCGTGGACCAGCATCGCTCTGATCCCGGCGATGTCCGCTGCCTGCAACGTGCGCAGGATTGCATCGCGCAGCAGCGCGCGTCCGAGGCCGCGACCGTGATAGTCCGCGTCGATCGCCAGGCGGCCGAGCACCATCACGGGCACCGGGTCCGGCATGTTTCGCCGCGTCCGCCCGGTCGCCTCCGCTTGTGCTACCGCTCCGGCCGCGAGGGCGTAATAGCCGATCACGCGCGTTCCGCAACGGATCACATATGTGCGGGAGGCTCCGCGATCCTGATTGAGGAGGGCACGCCGTCGCAGCCAGCCGTCGAGAACCGACGATCCTGAATTGAAGGGGGCAAGGTCATGAACTGGCCGCAGCGGTTCCGGGGCGCTTATTTCATCGCCGCCGCTCATCGATCCCAAGGCGCTTTTTCGGTGAGAAGACGGCGAAGCCTGGGGTTGGCCGCGGGCGGCTGATCCAGCACTGCGGTGAACGCCGCGAAGTCCTCTGCGTCCAGTGCAAAATACCGCCGGTCAAGCAGAACCGTTTCCGCCTCCCGGCAGGACGCTTCCAGCATGAAATCGGAACGGTTCTTGCCAAGCGCTTCGGCCGCCTGGTCAATCAGCGATCGCTGTTTGCGGGTCGCGCGCAGATTGATGCTGACGTCACGTCCCGCACTGCTTTCCGGACGGGTGCCTGCCATGAATACCTCCTGTGTCTACACATTCAATATACAATAGTGTGCGCACAATGTCAACACACGAGGAGCCGTGCATGGAGTCACTGTGATGCGCCCGGCAGCCTACATCCCGAAATCCATTCCGTCGTCGCGGTCCAGGCCCGGGCGATTCCGGTCTTGCTGCGGTTGCGCGGCTTCGTGGAACTCCTCGCGCAGCTCCGGCGCTTCAGGTTCGGTTAGCTTGAGGAAATGCGCGACGTCCTCGTTGAGGCGGGCCATCTCTTCCGCGTGCATCTCGCGGACTCGGCTTATGTCCTGCTGCAACGCCTGGCGTTCCTGCAACTGCCGCTCGATCATCGCCTGTTCCTGGGCCTGATCGCGCCGCTGGACCTCGCGGGCCTGCGCCTCGTTCTGCTGGCGGATCCTGGCATGCTTGCCGGTCAGCCGGTCCCAGATTCCCCGCACGCCCTTCGAGAGCCGCGCCGCGCGTTCGTTGTTCTCGGCGATGCGCCTTGCGTCCTGCGCCGCCGCGAGCCGTTGACGTTCGTCCCGGTGGCGCTGCGTCAGGTCTGCGCGCTGGAACGCCAGCCGCGCATATTCCCGCTTGCGGGCGGTCTCCGCTTCCTGGACGTAGCGCTGGATCTGCGCGGTCATCCGGCTGGCGATCGCGGCCTTTGTCCGTTCGACGGAGGGGAGCGTTTTCGGATCGCCGAGCTTTGCCGCGACCTCTTTCGTGCGCACGCCGGCCCATTTCGAGACGGCGTAGACCTCGCCTCGGAAATCCAGCGCGACGAAGCCGCGCCGGTCGCCGCGGCAAAGATAATAGCCGCGCTCCTCCAGCGCCTTGGCCAAGGCCTGGCGCGAGTCCGAGACCGTCCAGCATTCCTGGAACAGCGCCTTGATCGCCTTCGGGTCCTGGCTCGCCCGCATCGCCTGCTGCCACTGCGCGCGGGTGAAGTTGCGCGGGTCGTGTTCCTGGCTGTCCACCAGCCCGCGCGGCATCCGCCAGCCATGCTCCAGATAGAGCTGCTTCGACACATCCCGAAGCTTCAGCTTGTAGTGGGGCAGGTTGATCGCCGTCATTGTTTCCGCGTCGATCCGCGACCAGACGCAGTGCGCATGGCGGCGGCCTTCCTTTTCATGAAAGACGATGGCGCGGGGCTGGTTTTCAAGGCCGAGCTTGCGCTCGATGGCCTCGATCGCCTTCTCGAAATCCTTCGCCGGGACCGTCTCGTTCGGCGGCGGATTGAGGCTCAGCGAAAACAGGAACTGCTTGCAGCGCGTTCCCTGCGCGACCGCATAGGCCTCGTGCGGCGCCCCGTGCAGGTCGTCGGCGACGAAGCCCCGGATGTCGTAAACCTCGACATGTTCGTTCTCGGTCTTGAGCAGGTGGCTTGCGAGCTGTTTCGCGCCGCCGCGCTGGCTGCCCTTGAGGATCATCGGATCACTCCCCGGGCAGCCCGAGGGCCGCGAGCAGGTCGCGCCGGATCTGCGCGATCTCCCGGCAGGCCTGCTTGATCGCGTCTTCGGTTTCCGGCTTGACGGGCAGGGAGCCGGTGTTCACCGCCCGGGCGAGTTGGTTCACGTTGCTCGACAGGCGCGAGGCCCCGAGCGCGCCCAGCACCCGCCCGAGCGCCTCGTGATCCTTCACCGGGAATTTGCCGCGCGTGCGCCGCGGCTTCGCCTTGCCATCCAGGACCTTGTCGCGGATGTAGCGGCCCAGCGGCATGCCGGTCGCTTCCTGTTCAAGCTGCGCCCGTTCCTCGAAGCTTAGGCGCAACGAGAACGGCACCGCAAAGATTTTTTCGTCGTCTGCCATCTCAAACTTTCTGACAGACGACGCAACCATTGGACGCTGATTTACAAACGAAATCAGCGTCTTAGGTACGCGGTTATGTCATGCGATTGAAATAGCAGGACAAGCAGGTTGCGAGCCCCCGCAACCACCGAGACTATACCTTCAGACCCGCCCGGTTCCCGCTTCGCGCCCTCGCAGAAGGCGAGAATGCCGGCGAGGTCGCCGTACAGCTCCGCCCGTAGATGTTCGCCGTCCGGCGTCAGCACGATCCGCTCGATCAGCGAGCGGATGATCTCCTGCGCCTCCGCCTGCACGTCGGGCGCGTTCAGCACCTCCGCCAGCCTCGCCACCTTGGTCTGGTAAATGGCGGGCAGGTTCGGGTGCACGCGGATGGTCGGCGCAATGCCAACCTGCTCGAGGCGGGTTTGGAGGAGGGCCTTTCCGGCTTCGAGCGCCGCCATGCGCTCCTTCATGCTCGGGTTATACAAACCGTCCTCGATCCCCTTCAGCATCGCTTCGATTTGCGCTTGGTCGCCGCCAGCTCACGCTCCGCCTGCCGCCGTTCGCACTCGGTGTCGCGGCTGCGCTCGGCGATCCGGCGGTAGAACTCATCGGCGAACTCGCGGAACAACTCCGGCGCCAGCAGCCGCTCCTTGAGGCCGGCGAGCACCCGGTTCTCAATCTCCGCGCGCAGGATCGTCCGGGCATTGCCACAGGTGCCCTGGTTCTTTTGCGCAGCACAGCCGTAACGGTCCTTGCCGACGATCGTGTAGCCGGCGCCGCACAACCCGCCCTCGAGCAGGCCGGAGAACAGGAAGCGGCGGCGGTGCGCCCGGTTCAGGGCGTTGCCGGCCTGGTCGCGGCCGATCTCGATGCGGACCATCTGCTGGCGCTGCTTGACCCGCTGCCACAGCGCATCATCGACGATGCGCAGCTCCGGCACCTCGACGATCTCCCACTGCTGCCGGGCGTTCACCCGGGCCACCCGCTTGCCGGTGCGCGGGTCCTTGACGTAGGAGCAGCGGTTCCACTCCAGGCGGCCGATGTAGATGGCGTTGTTGAGCAGGCCGGTGCCGCGATCGACCTGGCCACGGATGGTGGTGTCCCGCCAGGCGCGGCCGCCAGGGCCGGCGATGCCCGCCGCATTGAGGCACTTGGCGATGGCGCGCGGGCTGGCGCCGTTGGCGAAGGCGGTGAAGATGTCTACCACCACTGCCGCTTCGGGCGGATTGATCGTCCGCTCTCCGCCCGCGCCCTTGCCGCAGTGCGCGACGACATCGTAGCCGAAGGCGTGGCCGCCGGGGATCTTGCCCTGCAGGGCACGCCCCAGCTGACCGCGCCGGGTCTTCTCGCGCAGATCCGACAAGGTGAGCTGGGCCAAGGTGCCGAGCATGCCGATGTGCAGGGGGGTGACCTCGCCGGTTGACAAGGTCACCAGCTTGATGCCGAGGTAGGACAACAGATCGTGCAGTTCGGCGACATCGGCCAGCTTACGGCCGATCCGATCCAGCGCCTCGCAGACGATGACGTCGAAGGCGCCGCGCTCGGCGTCGAGCCGCAGCTGCTGGAAGGCTGGGCGGAAGCGGCTGGCGCCGCTGATGGCGGCATCCGTGTACGTCCGCAGCAGCGTCCAGCCCTCGCGGGCAATCCGCCTGCGGCAGACCTCCAGCTGATCCTCGATGGAGGCTTCGCGCTGGTTCTCGCTGGAGTAGCGGGCGTAGATGACGGCGCGCATCAGCTCTCCGTAAGATCCAGCTCGTCGGTCATCTTGCCTTCGCGCAGCCCGACGAGAAAGTCCTGATAATGTCGGGCCGCCTCGATCGCCTGCGCCTGATTGTAGTGGCGCTCGGTGGTCGCCAGCGAGCGATGCCCCAGCACCCGTGCCGCGACGCGTACATGCTTGGGATCCTCGATGGCGATGGTCGTCGCCGCGCAATCGCGGAACAGGTGCGGGTTGATCGGCCGGCCGAAGGCAGCGCGGGTGCGCCCGACAATGGCTTGGTAGACGGCCGTCTGGCCCATCGGCGAGCCGTGGGTGGAAACCCACAGGGCATTGCCGACATCTCGCGTCCACCGGTTGCGCAGTTGACACAAGATGGGGCGGTAGACGTCGAGATACGTTGCCAGCCCGGCGTTCAGGGGTTCCGGCCACGGCACTTCGATCGGTTCGCGCGTTTTCGTCTCCGCCGCTGGGATATCAAGCCACCAAACCTCGCCTCGTCGGACGAGCGAGTGCTCAAGGCAGAGGCTGGTCAGGTTCTTCAGGCGCAGTGGGCGTGCCGCCAGCAGGCCAATGATCAAGCCGTCGCGGAAGGACATCGCCCCCAGCCGGTCGGTGGACCGTGCCGGCGCCTCCGCCATCAGCGCGCATCCCAGCCCCAGCAGATCGGCGGCGCCGACCAGCCGCTCGCGCTTGCTGCGCGCCGGCAGGTGTCGGGACCGCACGCTTGCCTCGATGCGGCGAATCCATTGCCAGTCCCGTCCGCCGTCAAGCACCTTCGCCATCTCATAGAGCGCCTGCAGGCGGGCGAGAAGGGTGCCGGTCGCATTGACCCTCGCCATGTCGGCGACGAACGCCTTTACCCGCTCCGGGGTGATGCGCTCCGCGGGCGAGGCCGGTCCGTCGAGCAGCCCCTGCCGCGACAGCCAGGTCAGCCAGCGGCCATAGTTCTTGGCGAGCTTGGTGTTGGTATCGGGGGCGTAGCGTGCGCGGATGCCGCCCTCGTCGAGAAGATCGCCCGGCATCAGCGCCGCCTGCCACACCGCGCGGTCGGCGAGCGGCCATTCGGCGATCGGCATGCCGCGGCGGTCCGGATCGAGGTGCAGCGGGTTCATGGACGCTCCTCGCGCAGTTTGAGAATGGTCGCATCGAAGTGGCGGACGGCGGCGGCCGTCTCCAGTCCGGTATAGAACGCCGTCGTCGTCTCGATCGAGCGGTGCCCCAGCACCCGGCGCATCACCTCGTAAGAGCCAGGGTTGGCATCGAGGTACAGCTTGGCGGCGATGTGCCGGAACAGGTGTGGGTGCACGCGCAGACCGGTGTAGGTGAACACCGCGTCGGCGATCTGCTGGCGGACGCTGCCGGTGCTCTTGCTGCCGTTCCGCCCGGGAAACAGGGTGGTGTTGCCCACCCTGCAGACGGTCGGGCGAAACCGCGTGAGATAGCGCTCGATCAGGACGACGCTGCCGGCGGGCAGGGGGTATTCAAGCGGCTCGCGGTTCTTTACCTCCCCTTCGTCGATGACGATGTGCAGCAACCCGCTGTCGCGAGCTGGCCGGATCAGATGGCGTTCGACATCGAGCGTCGCGAGATTGCCGAGGCGAACCGGTGCCATGAGGAGGACCTCGATCATCACCGCCGTTTCCGCCAGCCGGGCCGCGCGCCGGCCGTGCCGCTCGCGCTCAGCCAGCGCCATCAGCCTTGCTGGCAGTTGAACCATGGCGTAGGCAACTTTTGGATCATCGAGCGGCCGCAGGCGGGCGCGGTTCTTGGCGCTTAGGCCGCGGGTCGCTGGCTGGAGCTTGCGGATGATCGCCGCCAGGCGTTCCAGGTGAGTCTTATCTGCGCCCACGTAATGCCGGGCGATCGCCTTCAGCGAGGTTGCCAGGTGCACCAGCGTCGCCGTAGGCCGGTTGTCGCGGCGCTGCAGGAGGTGGCGCAGCCCGTCCTTGAAAGCGTCGATGGCAACCAGATCGGCGAGGCTGGTCAGCGTCGAAGCATCCCGGCCGCGCAGCAACAGGGCCGAGGCGAATTGGCGGATCTGATACTCCCGGTGCTGCAGGGTCAGCGGCCGCACCGGCCGGAACGGCAGCTCTTCCAGCGGGTCTCCGCCACCGAGACGGCCGAGGTAGCGCATCACGTCCGCCTTCAAGCTCTCCGGAAACACCGACCACGGCAGGGTCCAGTTGCTTCGCCTCGTTGACGCTTGAACGACGATGTTCGGCCAGCCCGCCACGATCGTCCGCACATGGTTCCAGGCGGAGACTGTATTGCGAAAGACGACCGAAGGCTCCTTCAGCAAGGTCAGGTCAAGATGACCGCGAAAGGTCTCAAACGTGATGGCGCTGACAGCCCCCGGTGCGACGCCCTCGGCACTGCAATAGTGCAGCAGGCGCGACAGCTGTGTCTTCAGGGTTCGTGTCGGCAACTGATCCCACAGCGCCTGCCAGGCCGGCGTCAGCGGTGTCAGATGCCGGCCCGGCGCCATCTCCGTAACCAGCTCGAGCGCTGCCCGCAGCAGTGACCGAATGTTGTTCCACCGCGGCTTCGAGAACCCCAGCGAGGCGGGCGCGATCTCGCCGAGCCGGCTGGCGAGCAGCCGCGGATCAGCGGGAACCTGCTCCGGTGGCCGTCCGAGGGCACGCGCCGCCACGCGCACGGCCGACGCAAGATCCTGCCGGCGGCGCACCGGCAGGTCCGCCGCGGCCACTGTCGCGACGACGTCGGCGAGGGTGAGAGGCGGCTTCCGCGCGCTTCGTGAGGGGCTGGAAGTGGACATCAGTGGCCTCGTGATGACAGTAGCGGAACCTAGTACAAATTCGTTATTACATCAATAAGTAAAGCAACGTCATCTAATGCGACGTGTAATAACGAAGACAAAGCGGGAGTAAGACTTCAGCGGACATTGGTGGACATGACAGGTCACCTGGTCCTGGTCTGCTTGAGGAAGTCGAGAAGGTCGTCTTCGGCGATCCGGAGCTGCCGGCCGGGGCGATGGAACGGGATGCGGCCGTCATCGAGCCATCGCCGGACGGTCTTGGTCGAGGTTTGCGCGTACGCGGCGGTCGCCGCGACCGTGTAGAGACGCGGCAAAGCGTCGCTGTCCGCTGCGGCGCGGCGCGGCATGTCGTTGTCGACTACGATGCGGGATTTGCTGGACATCACAGGTCTCCAGGATCATTCGGGCTCGCGCCACGCGGATGCGCGTGCTCCCCGTCCTTCAGCCACTCGCGCGCCGCTTGCTCGGCGAGAATGCGGACAAGCGCTTCCAGCGCACGATGGAACTCGGCAGTGCGATCCGACGGCGCCGTCGGCCGAGAATGACGCGAAGATAATTCTTTACCTCTAAATGGCAATGATTCGGTATCGTTCAGACACGGCTATCCGCGGCCGCGCCGCGCCGCCGGCGCGTGCGGAGCAAGTTCCGCGATGCGGCGGGCCAGATCGGACAGCGGAACCGGCGAGCGCTGGCGGAGCTGGGAACGGCCTTGCGTGGCGAACCAAGTGATCAATTCCCTGGGGCCGAGGGCACAGGGGTGGCCGCCCGTCACGAAGGTGCCGAAGCCGAATTCGCTCAGCCCGAGATCGAGGCTGATCCCGCTCATGGTGACCAGTTTGACATCGTCCACCTGGACATGGACCGCCTGCCCCAGGCCGCTCTCCGCCTCTCGATAGGCGCGATCGTAGATCGGGCGGAGCTCGTCGCGGAGGTCGGCCAGCAAATGCACCACCTGCTTCGGCAGCAGTGCCTGCGACTTGAGATAAAACGCCACCGCCAGCTCCATCAGGTGACGGTAGTGGTAGAGAATGCGGTTGCCGCGACCGACGCCGAGTTCGTCGGTGGAGAACGGCAGCCCTTCTCGACGGAGATACTTAAGATAGGGGTCGAGCTCCAGGTCCATATCGGGCCGCCCGGTGCCGCCATAAAGCACCGCCAGAAGCCATCGCGCCTGACCATGGGTCAGGGCGAACTCGGGAAGGCCGTGCTGTGGACTGTCCACCATGCATTAAAGATAGCACAGAACCTTTATATGTCAAGCCCGCGGCGTCAGCTTCGGGCGAATTCGGCGTTCGCGCGGCCACATCTAGGCCATTATGTCCGTGAGGCGGCAATCAGTTGTGGTGGCCCGCCTGGAAGTGCCGATGAAGGCGTGCTGCGATCGCCGACGGGGGTTGCTCCGATGGTTGGGCCGATCCCCGGGCACTGAACGAGGCGGACCATGACGGATCTTACGCTTTCCGTCGACTTGGACAAGCTGCGCCGGAATGCGGACCAAAGCTCGGGGTCAACAGCGTCGGTTCGGGTGCGCCCCTCGATTTTCCACATTGCAGGCGCCGTCTCTGCTCGCGGGGCCTCTACGATCCAGACCCTGACAGCGGACTTCGGCTCGCTTTCGTTCTCCCCCGACGGGGCGCACGATTCTGCACTGCTGGCCCGAATTCCTGGGCCGGATCACACAGTGGAGGAACGTGTCGGATGTCTACGATCGATGTTGGAACCAAGCGACCGGACAATCGCGGTCGAGTGCCCTGGAACAAGGGCAAGCTCGTCGGCCAGAAGCCGCCATTAAAGATGAAAGAAGTCTGGTGAGTTCGCTTCTGGCTGCAGCAGACGGGAGAGACACGCGGTCTAGCGTTGTTCGATCTCGCCATCGACAGCAAGCTGCGCCGCTGTGACCTCGTCCATCTGAAGGTCGACGACGTCGCCGTCGGCGGACGGGTGAAGCCGCGAGCGGTCGTCCGGCAGCGGAAGACTGGCCATCCGGTCCAGTTCGAGTTGACCGAGCAAACGCCGCACCGGCAACCTCCGGGCGGTTCAGCTCCTGCTCGGCCACACCAAGCTCGAGAGCACCGTCCGCTACCTCGGCGTCGAGGTCGACGACGCGCTCGCGATCTCGGAGCAGACGGATCTGTGAGGCGGCGTGTATGCAGGGACGCCTCTGGACAAAAAGGCCAACCGATGGCCATAATTGACGCATGAGTACCTACAGCGTCGCCAACGCCAAGAACCAGTTGTCGGAGTTGATCGATCGTGCCCGCAGGGGTGAGGGCGTCGTGATCACCCGACACGGGCGGCCCATGGTGGAACTGAAGCCAGTAGACGAGCCGGCACGGGGGCTGTCCGTAGCCGATCTCGACTGGCTCGCGGCGCACCGGGTCGGTCCGGCACCGGCGAGTGAGGATGCCGGCCGCCTCGTCGAGCGGATGCGCGACGAGAGCGAACGGTGAAGGTGTACCTCGACGCCAGCGTTCTCGTCGCCCTTTTTACCAACGATGCCTTCACCCATAGGGCGGACGACTTTCTCCGCCGCGAGCGGCCGGTGTCGACGGTGAGCGACTTCGCCAAGGCGGAGTTCGCATCGGCGATCGCGCGGCGCGTCCGAACGGGCGAACTGAACGCGGAAGACGCTCGAAACGCATTCGGGATGCTCGACGTGTGGACCGCGCGGGCAGTCCAATCGATAGCGACGTCTTCGCCCGACATCGCAGCGGCGAGTGCCTACCTGCGCCGCCTCGACCTGTCGCTGCGAACGCCGGATGCGATCAACATCGCAATCGCCGAGCGCACCCGATGCGCGCTGCTCACGTTCGACCGCAAAATGGCCGAAGCTGCGACGACGCTGGGCGTTTCTGTCGCCGCGGCGTGAGCGCTGGGTCAACGCCGTCGGTCGGGGCGTGGCCTCCAGCTTTCTACGAACCCAACATCCGCGGCGACCAACCGGCGCCTCCAAGCGGACCCCAACAGCGACGATCGCGCGGCCAGCAGGAAAGCGTCGTCGCTCCTCTGTTCTTGATCGCCAGAAGCGTCGGTTATGACTTGCCGACACTAGAGCATCGAGCCTGAAGGCGGAATCGGGATTCCCAGGCGCGTCGTTTTCTGATTCACCGCACTTGGAGGTGGATCATGGGACGACCTTACTCGACGGATCTCCGGGATCGCGTTCAAGGCTACATCGATGCCGGCCATTCGCGGCGCGAGGCGTCGCGTCTGTGAATCGGCGTGGAATAAGGACCCCGTATTCGGGGTGATCGGCGTCCAATCGGGACCCCCGGGTCGGAGGGTTCACATTGGCTTCCATGAGGGACATGGGAGCCGGGATTGGGATGCTGGTTGT
>WBZV01000574.1_pt1 | contig 20843 bp, 18 predicted proteins | sample 5204221 | NCBI WGS metagenome assembly WBZV01 (sample SAMN12344360, study PRJNA552823) | activated sludge metagenome | biome: Activated sludge suspended growth; feature: Nitrification reactor; material: Wastewater; isolation source: activated sludge from nitrification reactor of wastewater...
GAGGTACCAGTCGCCGAACCAGGGCGCCAGCACGAAGGCCAGGTAGGCGCCGATCATGTAAAAGCTGCCGTGGGCGAGATTGATCACGCCCATGATCCCGAAGATCAGCGTCAGGCCACTGGCGACCAGGAACAGCAGCAGGCCGTACTGGACGGCGTTGAGGCACTGGACGAGGAAGGTGGCGAGATCCACGCCGAGGCGATCAGAGTTTGCAACCTCGCGCGGGATCCGCCAGCGCCTTCACCGCCACCGCGCGGTACTCGTTGTTCTCGCCCTTGGCCTCGCGCAGGTACATGTCCTGCACCGGGTTGCCGGCCGCCGAGAGCGTGAACTTGCCGCGCGGGCTGTCCACCGTCGCCTTGCGCATCGCCGCCAGCATCGCGTCGCGCTTGGCGAAGTCGCCCTTCACCGCGGCCAGCCCGGCGCCGAGGATCTGCGCCGCGTCGTAGCCCTGCACCGCGTAGACGTCGGCGTTCTGCTTGTAGGCCAGCGCGAAGCTCTTGCGGAAGGCATTGTTCTTCGGGATGTCCAGGCTGTCGGCGTAGTGCAGCGTGGTGAAGAGGCCCTGCGCCGAAGGCCCTTGAGCCTGCAGCGTGCCGTCGGTGAGGAAGCCCGAGCCGAAGAGCGGGATGCTCTTCTTCAGCCCGGCCGCGTCGTAGTCCTTGACGAATTTCACCGCGCCGCCGCCGGCGAAGAAGGCGAATACCACGTCGGGCTTCTGCGCCGCGATCTCGGTCAGCAGCGCCTGGAACTCGACGTTGGGGAAGGGCAGCGTGAGATCCTTGATGACCTTGCCGCCGCCCTTCTCGAAGGCCTCGGCGAAGCCCTTCACCGTCTCCTGGCCGGCAGCGTAGTTCCAGGTGATGGTCATCGCGCGCTTGTAGCCCTTGCTCGCCGCCACCACGCCGGTGGAGTAACCCGGCTGCCAGTTGCTGAAGCTCGAGCGCAGGATGTTCGCGCCGCACATCGGCCCGGTGATCGCGTCGGCGCCGGCGTTGGGCACGATCAGCAGCGTGTTGCTCTCCTTGGCCGCCTTGGCCATGGCCAGCGCCACGCCCGAGTGCACCGTGCCGACCAGCACGTCGACGTTGTCGCGCTTGATCAGCTTGTTGACGTTGTCGGTGGCCTTCGACGGGTCGCTCTCGTCGTCGACCTTGAAATACTGGATCTCGCGGCCGGCCAGCTTGCCGCCCTGCTCCTGCACGTGCAGCTTGAAGCCCTTCTCGATCATGTCGCCCAGCGCCGCATAGGTGCCGGTGGCCGGCAGCATCAGGCCGACCTTGAGCGGCGCCTGGCCCTGCGCCTGCGCGCCGGTGGCGAAGGCGGCCACGCAGGCGGCGGCAAACACGGGGGCGAGGGCGAGGCGGGGAAGGTTCTTCATCGCAGGCTCCGGGGGTCGACAGCGTGCGGCGATGCTATCGGCGCGACGCCCCCGGGCCATCGGGGTTTGACAGAAGTCAGATTGGCGTGAGGCCTTGGCGTTCTCCCGCATCGGCGTGGGGGATACTGGCCCGCAACGAACGCTGCCGGAGAGTCACGCCATGAAGATCCTCGTTCCCGTCGACGGCTCGGCCGAATCGCTGGCCGCCGTGCGCCATGCGCTCGCGCTGGTGCGCGAGGGCCTGCGCGCCAGCCTGCTGCTGGTCAACGTGCAGGAGCCGGCCGGGCTCTACGAGCTGCTGCGCGTGCACGATGCCGATGCCATCGAGACCATCGCGCGCGAGGCCGGCGAGCACCTGCTCGCCGAAGGCGTGGCGCTGTGCCAGGCGGCCGGCGTGGACCACGAGATCGAGGTCGCGCGCGGCGAGCCGACGCATGCGCTGCTGGACATCGCCGAGGACGAAGGCTGCGCGCTGATCGTCGCCGGCGCGCACGGCAAGGGCGAGAGCGAAGGGCGCCGGCTCGGCTCGGTGGCGCACGCGCTGCTGCACGACGCCAGCCTGCCGGTGACGGTGGTGCGCAGCGCCCTTTGAAGCGTCAGTGACTCATCAGCACCGGGATCGTCATCGAGGCGATCACGGTGCGCGAGGCGCCGCCCAGCACCCACTCGCGCGCGCGGCCGTGGCCGTAGCAGCCCATCACCAGCAGGTCGGCCTGCTCGTCGGCGGCGAGCGAGAGCAGCTGCTCGCCGACCTCGGCCTTGGACGCCACCGCGCGCTTGAAGCTGGCCTGCACGCCATGCTGGCGCAGGTAGCCGAGGATGCCGGCCTCGGCGGCCGCTTCCTCGCCCTCGTCGAAGCTCGCCACCGTCACCTTGCGGGCCTGCTGCAGGATCGGCAGCGCCGCCGTCACGGCGCGTGCCGATTCGCGCGTCGGCTTCCAGGCGATCAGCACACGCTCCAGCTTCGCGGGCGCCGTCGCGATGTGCGGCAGCACGATGGCCGGCCGGCCGCTGGCGATCAGCACCGAGGAGACGAAGTCGGCCGGCACGTCGACGTCGCGGTTCTCGTCGACGCCGCGCTGGCCCAGCACCAGCAGGTCGGCATAGAAGGCCTGCTGCGCCACGTCGGCGATCGGCTGGCCGCTGCATTCCAGCCAGGCGACGTGCGCGGGCTTCACCGTGGCGGCGTAGCGCTTGCGCGCCGCTTCGACGCGCTGCTGGTCGACCTCGGCCAGCATCGGCGCCATGTCGCCGCCGGCGGCCATGGCCATGGGGTAGCGCAGCAGCGCCGAGACGACGGCGTAGATCGCCGTGGCCTGCGCGCCGTGGGCGAGCGCGAGCTGCTCGGCAAGCTGCAGGCGCACCGCAGCCTGCGGCGAGGCGTCGACATGGACGAGGAGGGACTTCAGCGTGCTCATCGGCGCTCTCCGGACGGGGAAAGCTCCACGCTACGGCGCGCCGCGCCGCGCGCCGTTGACGGCTGTCAAGCCAAGGGCGTGGTCACGAGGCGCTGCAGCAAGGCGGCGCGCTCCTTCTTCTGCGCCGCCGTGCCCTGCTGCGAGAGGATGGATTCGGCCACCTCGTAGGCATAGAGGATGAAGGCGCGCGCACGCGCCTCGGCGATGGGAAAGCCCAGCGCCGAGAAGCACTGCGCGATGTAGGACAGGCGCCGCGCATCGACCTCGTCGACCGCCTGGCGCGCCAGCGCGTCGCGCCGCGCCCAGGCGCGGATCGCCAGCTCCACGCGTGCGGCACGCTGCGCGGCACGGCCGCGGAAGGGCAGCGAGATCAGCTCGCCGATCAAGGCCTGCGGGTCGGCCTGCTGGCCCTCGAAGCGCTCGATCACCTGTTCGGTGGCGGCGTCGCGCCAGGCATTGAGCACCGCCACCAGCAACGCCTCGCGGTCCTTGAAGTGCCAGTAGAAGCTGCCGCGCGTCACGTCCAGCGCCTTGGCCAGCACGTCGACGCGCAGCGCGTCGATGCCGCGGTCGATCAGCACCTCGGTGGCGGCGGCGATCCAGCCCTCGGGGGTCAGCGTGCTGCGCGCGGCCTTGGTGCTCATGGTGCGATGATGCCATGCAGTGCTGTATGGTTATTGCCTGCAATATAGGGCATTCCCCATCAGTAGTATCGTGCAAGCTGCCTAACATCGCTCCATACAGAAGTGTATGGAGACGGGCATGGCGCTGAGCTTCTTCGACGATCCGGCGATGCTGGCGCCGCCGCGCGCGGTGCGTCTGCACTTCGACGACGGTGCCTACGTGCTGCGCTCGCCCGAGCCGCTCAAGCCCTATGCGCGCTGCATCGGCGAGTGGCTGGAGCAGTGGGCAAAGCAGACGCCGGATGCGCTCTTCCTTGCCGAGCGTGAGGCCGCGGGCGAGTGGCGCCAGCTCAGCTACGCGCAGGTGCGCACGAAGGTCGGCGCTATCGCGCAGAGCCTGCTCGGCCTGCACCTGCCGCCGGGGCGGCCGGTGGTGGTGCTGTCGGACAACGGCATCGACCATGCGCTGCTGATGCTCGCGGCCATGCACGTGGGCCGGCCGGTGTGCACGGTGTCGAGTGCCTACTGCCGGCTCACCAAGGACTACACCAAGATCCAGGGCATCCTCAACACGCTGGGGCCGGCGCTGGTCTATGCGTCCGACCAGAGCGTCTACGGCGCGGCCATCGCCAGCGCGGCGCTGGGCGTGGTCACCGTATTCAGCCGCGGCGCCGACGACCACCCCGGCGCGCTCAGCTTCGAGAGCCTGACGCGCACGGCCGAGAGCCCGGCGGTGATGGCCGCCTTCGAGGCCATCCAGCCCGACGACCACGCGAAATACCTGTTGACCTCGGGCTCGACCGGACACCCCAAGGTGGTCATCAACACGCACCGCATGCTGTGCGCCAACCAGCAGATGATGCGCCAGGTGTGGCGCTTCCTCGAGCATGAGAAGCCGGTGGTGCTCGACTGGCTGCCCTGGAGCCACACCTTCGGCGGCAACCACAACTTCAACCTGGTGCTGCGCAACGGCGGCGCGCTGTGGATCGACGAGGGCCGGCCGGCGCCGGGGCTGGTGGAGAAGTCGGTGAAGAACCTGCTCGAGGTGAAGCCGACGCTGTACTTCAACGTGCCGCGCGGCTTCGACATGCTGCTGCCCTTCCTCGAGAAGGACGACGCCCTGGCGCGCGAATTCTTCGCCCGCCTGCGCATGGTGTTCTATGCCGGCGCGGCGCTGGCGCAATCGAGCTGGGAGCGGCTGGAGGCGGTGGCGCGCAAGGTGCGCGAGGAGCCGGTGTGGTTCACCACCTCCTGGGGCTCGACCGAAACCTCGCCGGCCATCACCAGCGCGCACTGGAAGCTCTCGCGCGCCGGCTGCATCGGCGCGCCGCTGCCGGGCATGGAGCTCAAGTTCATCCCCAACGGCGAGAAGCTGGAGATGCGCGTGCGCGGCGTCTCGATCTTCCCCGGCTACCGCAACGCGCCGGCGCTCACCACGCAGGCCTTCGACGAGGAGGGCTACTACCGCATCGGCGACGCCGGCTTCCTGGTCGACGAAGACCGGCCCGAGCGCGGCGTCGTCTTCAACGGCCGCGTGGCGGAAGACTTCAAGCTCTCGTCGGGCACCTGGGTGTCGGTGGGCACGTTGCGCCTCAAGGTGGTGTCGGCGCTCGCGCCGCTGGCGCAGGACGCGGTGGTCACCGGCCACGACCGCGGCGAGGTCGGCGTGCTGCTCTTTCCGAGTCCCGCGGCGGCCAGCCTGCCCGCGGCCGAACTCGCCGAGCGCACGCGCGCGGCGCTGCTGGCGCTGCGCAGCGAAGGCGGCGGCTCCTCGCAGACCCCGGCGCGTGCGCTGTGGCTGGCCGAAGCGCCGAATGCCGACGCCGGCGAGATCACCGACAAGGGCTACATCAACCAGGGCGCGGTGCTGCGCCGGCGCGCGGCCGAGGTCGACGCGCTCTATGCCGCCACGCCCGAGGCGCGCGTCATTCGCGCCTGAACCGGAGTCTCCACACCATGTCCCGCGGTCTCTTCCAATCCTTCTCCGACACCTGGATCCTCGCCGGCGTGCGCACGCCCATGGTCGACTACTGCGGCGCCTTCGCCGACGCCAACCCGATCGACCTGGGCATCAAGGTCGCGCGCGAGGTGTGCAAGCGCAGCGGCATCGCCGCCAGCGCGATCGACACGGTGCTCGCCGGCAACATGGCGCCCGGCGGCTTCGACCAGTTCTACCTGCCGCGCCACATCGGCCTCTATGCCGGCGTGCCCTGCGCGGTCGGCGCGATCATGGTGCAGCGCATCTGCGGCACCGGCTTCGAGCTGTTCCGCCAGGCCGGCGAGCAGATCGCCGGCGGCGCGGCCAGCCTCGCGCTGGTGGTCGGCACCGAGTCGATGACGCGCAACCCCATCGCCGCCTTCGAGCACCGCCAGGGCTTCAAGCTGGGCATGGCGCCGCAATTCAAGGACTACATGTGGGAGGCGCTCACCGACCCCGCGCCGGCGCTCTCGATGATCCACACCGCCGAGAACCTGGCGAAGAAATACGGCATCACGCGCGAGGCGGTGGATGCCTTCGCCTCGCAGTCCTTCGCGCGCGCGGTGGCGGCGCAGGAGGCGGGCTTCTTCGCCGGCGAGATCGTGCCGGTGGGCAATGAAGTCTTCGAGCTGGAAGGCTACCAGCCGCGCGGCATCCGCCTCGCCGGCAAGGCGCCGCTGGCCGAGCGCGACACGCACCCGCGCCTCTCGCCGCCCGAGGTGCTGGCCAAGCTGCGCCCGGTGTTCAAGGACGGCGTGCAGACCGGCGGCAACAGCTCGGCGCTGACCGATGCGGCGGTGGCGGCGCTGGTGGCCTCGGGGCCGGCCACGCGCGAGTGGGGCGCGCAAACCGGTGGCAAGCCGCTGGCGCGTCTCGCAGCGGCGGCGGCCGTGGGCGTGCCGCCCGAGATCATGGGCATCGGCCCCGCGCCGGCGATCCGCCTGCTGCTCGAACGTGCGGGCTTGACGCTGGCCGACATCGCGCGCTTCGAGGTCAACGAGGCGCAGGGCGCGCAGACGCTGGCCGTGCAGCGCGAGCTGGGGCTGGATGTGGCCAAGCTCAACGTGAAGGGCGGCGCCATCGCGCTCGGCCACCCGCTCGCCGCCACCGGCGTGCGCCTGACGATCACCGTGGCGCGCCAGTTGAAGGAAATCGGCGCGCGCTGGGGTGTGGCCTCGGCCTGCGTCGGCGGCGGCCAAGGCATCGCGCTGCTGGTCGAGAACCCCGAGTTCAGCTGAACCCGAGCAACCGCATCGCGTTCGTCTTCAGGATCTTCTCGTGCACCGCCGGCTTGAACCCCGCCTCGCCGAAGTCCTTCATCCAGCGCTCGGGCGTGATGAGCGGGTAGTCGCTGCCGAACAGCATGCGGTCTTTCAAGAGCGTATTGGCGTACTGCACCAGCTGGGGCGGAAAGTATTTCGGGCTCCAGCCCGAGAGGTCGATCCACACGTTCGGCTTGTGCAGCGCCAGCGAGAGCGCCTCGTCCTGCCACGGCCAGCTCGGGTGCGCCACGACGATCTGGATGTCGGGGAAGTCGATCGCCACGTCTTCCAGCAGCATGGGGTTGCTGTTCTGCAGCCGCAATCCGCCGCCGCAGCGCATGCCCGAGCCGATGCCCGAGTGCCCGCTGTGAAAGATTGCTGGCAGCTTGTGCTCGGCGATCACCTCGTAGATCGGCCAGGCCATCTTGTCGTAGGGAAGAAAGCCCTGCACCGTCGGGTGGAACTTGAAGCCCTTGACGCCGTGCTCCTCGACGAGGCGGCGCGCCTCGCGCGCACCCATCTTGCCCTTGTGCGGATCGATCGAGGCGAAGGCGACCATCATGTCGCTGTTCTTCTTCGCCGCCTCGCAGATCTCCTCGTTGGGGATGCGGCGCCGGCCCAGCTGCGCCTCGCTGTCGACCGTGAACATCACCAGGCCGATCTTCTTCTCGCGGTAGTAGGCGACGGTCTCGTCGATCGTCGGCCGGCGGTCGCTGCCGAAATACTTGTCGGCGGCGCGGTCGTACTCCTCGCCGTAGTTGTCGAAGGGGTTCCAGCACGACACCTCGGCGTGCGTGTGCACGTCGATGGCGATCAGCTCGGCGGTATTCATGGCGTCTCCGGACGGTCGCGAGATTGCTTCCGAAAGATAACTAAAAGCGCGCGCCGGCACAAGATGCGCGCAGGGTTTACCCCATGGGCAGGCGTTGCGAACTAGTTAAGACTGCAAACTAAATTCGCGAGACCCACCATGAGCCTGAACTTCGCCCCCGCCACCGGCGCGCTCGCCGCGCTCGACCTGCTGCACATCGAGACCGCCGGCGCCGTCGCGCACATCCGCTTGAACCGGCCGGCCAAGCGCAACGCCATCAACGACACGCTGATCGCGCAGCTGCACAGCGCATTCATCTCGCTGCCGGCGGAGGTCAAGGCGGTGGTGCTGAGCGGCGCCGGCGAGCACTTCTGCGCCGGGCTCGATCTCTCCGAGCTCACCGAGCGCAGCGTGGCCGAGGGCATCGTGCACTCGCGCAGCTGGCACGCGGCGATGGACGCCATCCAGTTCGGCCGCGTGCCGGTGGTGGCGGTGCTGCACGGCGCGGTGGTGGGCGGCGGGCTGGAACTGGCCAGCAGCTGCCACATCCGCGTCGCCGAAGAGAGCACCTACTACGGCCTGCCGGAAGGGCAGCGCGGCATCTTCGTCGGCGGCGGTGGTTCGGCGCGCGTGCCGCGCCTGGCCGGCGTGGCCACCATGACCGACATGATGCTCACCGGCCGCGTGCTCGATGCGCAGGAGGGCGAGCGCCGCGGCCTGTCGCAGTACGTGGTGGCCGACGGCACGGGCTTCGCCAAGGGCTGCGAGCTGGCCGCCAGGATCGCCGGCAACGCGCCGCTGTCGAACTTCTCGGTGGTGCAGGCGCTGCCGCGCATCGCCGACCTGTCGCAGAGCGACGGCCTGTTCGTCGAGTCGCTGATGTCCTCGATCGCGCAGGGCGACGAGGCGGCCAAGGAGCGTGTGCGCGCCTTCCTCGAGAAGCGCGCCGGCAAGGTGGAGAAGAAGGCGTGAGTGCCACCGCCGCGCCGAAGTACCGGGCGCTGCCGCTGGGCGGCTCCCTGGCCGCGAACTTCGACAAGCGCCCCGACGGCACCACCCTCGTCACCTCGACCGAGCCGCTCGGCGCCTATCCCGCACGCCTCACCGACCGCCTGCTGCACTGGGCGCAGGTCTCGCCCGAGCACACCCTGGCCGCCAAGCGCGTGCACGGCGGCGACTGGCGCCGCATCAGTTACGCCGAGGCGGTGGAGAGCGCGAAACGCATCGCGCAGTGGCTGCTCGACCTCGGCCTGTCGGCCCAGCATCCGCTGGCGATCCTGTCCGACAACGACCTCGAGCACCTGCTGCTGGGCCTGGGCGCGATGTTCGCGGGCGTGCCCTTCGCGCCGATCTCGCCGGCCTATTCCACCGTCTCGCAGGACTACGGCAAGCTGCGTCACATCCTCGGCGTGCTGACGCCGGGCCTGGTATTCGCCTCCTCGGCGAGCGGCTACGGCCGCGCCATCCAGGCGGTGGTGCCGGCCAGCACGCCGGTGGTGCTGGCGCACGGCGAGATCGAGGGCCGCCACACGCTCGCCTTCGACGAGCTGCTGGCCCGCCCGGCCACCGCCGCGGTGGACGCGGCGCACGCCAGGGTCGGCCCCGACAGCATCGCCAAGTTCCTCTTCACCTCGGGCTCGACCAAGCTGCCCAAGGGCGTGATCAACACGCAGCGCATGCTGTGCGCCAACCAGCAGCAGATCCTGCAGTGCTTCCCCGGCCTCGGCCAGGTGCGGCCGGTGCTGGTCGACTGGCTGCCCTGGAACCACACCTTCGGCGGCAACCACAACGTCGGCCTGACGATCTACAACGGCGGCACGCTCTACATCGACGAGGGCAAGCCCACGCCGGCGCTGATCCACGAGACGCTGCGCAACCTGCGCGAGATCTCGCCCACGGTGTATTTCAACGTGCCCAAGGGCTTCGAGGAGATCGCCAACGCGATGGAGAGCGACGCGAAGCTGCGCGACTCGCTGTTCGCACGCGTCAACATGTTCTTCTTCGCCGGTGCCGGGCTCTCGCAGCCGGTGTGGGACAAGCTCGACCGCCTCGCCGAAGCCACCTGCGGCGAGCGCATCCGCATGCTCACCGGCCTGGGCATGACCGAGACCGCGCCCTTCGCCGTGTGCGCCAACGCCGGCGAGGTGAAATCGGGCCACATCGGCCTGCCGGCGCCGGGCATGGAGCTCAAGCTGGTGCCGGCGGGCGACAAGACCGAGCTGCGCTACCGCGGCCCCAACGTCACACCGGGCTTCTGGCGCGCGCCGGAGCAGACCGCCGAGTCCTTCGACGACGAAGGCTTCTACTGCAGCGGCGACGCCGTCAAGCCGATCGACCCGGCGAACCCGGGCCGCGGCTTCGCCTTCGACGGCCGCACCGCCGAGGACTTCAAGCTCTCCACCGGCACCTTCGTCTCGGTGGGCCCGCTGCGCGCACGCATCATCGCCGCCGGCGACCCCTGCGTGCAGGACGTGGTGGTGGCCGGCCTGAACCGCGACGAGATCGGCATCCTCATCGTGCCGCGCCTGGACGCCTGCCGCGCCTTCGCCGGCCTGCCGCACGAAGCCCCGGCCGCCGACGCACTGGCCGCGACCGAGGTGCACGAGTTCTTCCAGCGCCTGGTCGACAGCCAGTGGGCGGTGGGCACCGGCAGCGCGACGCGCGTGGCGCGTGCGCTGGTGATGCTCGACCCACCCAGCATCGATCGCGGCGAACTCACCGACAAGGGCTCGATCAACCAGCGCGCCGTGCTGACGCAGCGCGAGGCGCTGGTCGAGCATCTCTACGCCGGCGGCGACGGCGTCTACCGGCCGCAGCGCTGAACCCACCTCGAGAACACGCACATGGACATCGCCGGAACCGCCGCGCTCGTCACCGGAGGGGCCTCGGGCCTCGGGGCCGCCACCGCGCGCGAGCTCGCTCGCCTGGGCGCCAGGGTGGCGGTGCTGGACCGCAACGCCGAGGGCGCCAAGGCCGTCGCCGCCGAGATCGGCGCCAATGGACAAGCCGTGGGCATCGGCTGCGACATCTGCGACACCGCCAGCGTGCAGGCCGCGCTCGAAACGGCCCGCGCCGCCCACGGCCCGGCGCGCCTGCTGATGAACGTGGCCGGCATCGGCAGCGCCAAGCGCATCGTCGGCAAGGACGGCTCGCCCGCGCCGCTGGAAGACTTCGAGCGCGTGGTGCGGATCAACCTGATCGGCACCTACAACATCACGCGCCTCGCGGTGGCCGAGATGGTCAAGCTCGAGCCGCTGGAGGATGGCGAGCGCGGCGTGGTCGTCAACACCGCCTCGGTGGCGGCCTTCGACGGTCAGGTCGGCCAGGAGGCGTATTCGGCCAGCAAGGGCGGCATCGTCGGCATGACGCTGCCGCTGGCGCGCGATCTCGCGCAGCACGGCGTGCGCGTGTGCACCATCGCGCCGGGGCTGTTCCTCACGCCGCTGATGGCCGAGCTGCCGCAGGCGGTGCAGGACTCGCTCGCCGCCAGCATCCCCTTCCCCAGGCGTCTGGGCAAACCCGAAGAGTTCGCCGAGCTGGCAGCGGGCATCATCCGCAACCGCTCGCTCAACGGCGAGGTGATCCGGCTCGACGGCGCGCTGCGCATGGCGCCGCGCTGACGTTTCTCCCATGCCCAAGACCACCCATCACACCGTCGAGGTCCACTTCGGAGACTGCGATCCCGCGGGCATCGTGTTCTTCCCGAACTTCTCGCGCTGGATGGATGCGGCCTCGCTCAAGTTCTTCATGGACTGCGGCCTGCCGCCCTGGCGCGAGCTGGTGAAGATCCGCGGCATCGTCGGCGCGCCGCTGCTCGAGATCAACACGAAGTTCATCAAGTCCGTGACCTATGGCGAGACCCTCGACGTTGCCACCTGGATCGAGGAGTGGCGCGCCAGGGTGTTCGTGCAGATGCACCGCGTGACGCGCGGCAACGATCTGATCTGCGAAGGCCGCGAGGTGCGCGCCTTCGTGCAGCGCGACGCCGCCGACCCCGACCGGCTGCGCGCCATTGCGATTCCCGAAGACATCAGGGCGATGTGTTCCTGATTCCCCCATCCGAATCCAACCCCGGAGACAAGACGATGAAAGCAGTCCAGACCCTCGTCGCCGCCGCCGCCGCACTGCTGGCCGGTGCCGCGCACGCCGACATCACCATCGGCATCAGCCTGCCGCTGACCGGCCCGGCCTCCGGCCTCGGCATCCCGATGGCCAACTACATCAAGCTGTGGCCGCAGAGCATCGCCGGCGAGAAGCTCAACGTGATCGTGCTCGACGACGCCACCGACCCGACCAAGGGCGTGACCAACGCCAAGAAGTTCATCACCGAAGACAAGGCCGACATCATCATGGGCTCGGCCGCCACGCCGGTGGCCATCGCGATGGCCGGCCCGGTGGCCGAGTCGGAGACGCCGCACTTCGCCTTCTCGCCGGCCGTGCTGCCGGCGGGCAAGGACACCTGGATGTTCCGCCTGCCGCAGGGCAACGCCGTGATGGCCTACGCCATGATCGAGCACATGAAGAAGCACGGCGTGAAGACCGTCGGCTTCCTCGGCTACACCGACGCCTACGGCGAGAGCTGGCTGAACGACTTCAAGGCGCAGTCGCAGCAGCTCGGCGGCCCGCAGGTGATCGCCGTCGAGCGCTTCGCGCGCGCCGACACCAGCGTCACCGCGCAGGCGCTCAAGCTGGTCGCGGCCAACCCCGACGCGATGCTGATCGTCGCCTCCGGCTCGGGCGCCGCGATGCCGCACAAGGGCATCGTCGAGCGCGGCTACAAGGGCAAGATCTACCAGACCCACGCCGCCGCCTCGCGCGACCTGGTGCGCGTGGGCGGCAAGGACGTCGAAGGCGCCTTCGTGTCCTCCGGCCCGGCGGTGATCCCCGAGCAGCTGCCGGCCAACCACCCCTCCAAGGCGCTGGCGGCCGATTTCGTCGCCAAGTACGAGAAGGCCTACGGCCCGGGCAGCCGCAACCAGTTCGGCGGCCATGCCTACGACGCCATCGTCGTGCTCGAGAAGATCGTGCCGGTGGCGCTGAAGAAGGCCAAGCCGGGCACCAAGGAGTTCCGCGCCGCGCTGCGCGACGCCACCGAGACCATGGGCCGCACGGTGGTCTCGCATGGCGTGCTGAACTACACCAAGGACAACCACTGGGGCTTCACGACGGAAACCGGCGTGATCCTCAAGGTGGTGAACGGCGACTGGAAAGTCGAGTAAACAATGGACTGGTCGATCGCCAGCATCCTGACGCTGGACGGCATCACCAACGGCGCGGTCTACGCGCTGCTGGCCCTGGCCCTGGTGCTGGTGTTCGCCGTCACGCGGGTGATCTTCATCCCGCAGGGCGAGTTCGTCGCCTACGGCGCGTTGACGCTCGCGCTGCTGCAGCTCGGCCAGGTGCCGGGCACGGTGTGGCTGCTGCTGGTGATGGCGCTGGCCGCGGCCGTGCTCGACGCCGTGGCCGGCTTGCGCCGCGGGCTGGGCGCGGGCGCGGTGGCCACGGCGGCGGCCAAGGCGCTCGCCTTTCCGCTCGCCGTGGTGGCCTTCGCGTGGTGGGCCGCGCCGCGCCAGCTGCCGCTGCTGGTGCAGAGCCTGCTGACGCTGGCCATCGTCACGCCGCTGGGCCCGCTGCTCTACCGCCTGGCCTACGAGAAGCTCGCCGATGCCACCGTGCTGGTGCTGCTGATCGTCTCGGTCGGCGCGCACTTCGCGCTCACCGGCCTGGCGCTGGTGTTCTTCGGCGCCGAGGGCTTCCGCAATCCGAGCTTCTGGGATGCGCGCTTCGCCGCCGGGCCGCTGATGCTGTCGGGCCAGACGCTGATCATCTTCATGGTCTCGATCGCGCTGATCGTGGCGCTGTTCCTGTTCTTCGAGCGCACGCTGCGCGGCAAAGCCTTGCGCGCAACTGCAGTCAACCGGCTCGGCGCGCGGCTGATGGGCATCTCCACCTCGGGCGCCGGCAAGATGAGCTTCGGCCTCGCGGCCTTCATGGGTGCGCTGTCGGGCCTGCTGATCGGGCCGACCACCACGATGTTCTACGACTCGGGCTTCCTGATCGGCCTGAAGGGCTTCGTCGCGGCCATCGTCGGCGCGCTGGCGAGCTACCCCTCGGCGGCGCTGGGCGCGCTCTTCGTCGGCCTGATCGAGAGCTTCGGCTCTTTCTACGCCAGCGCGCTCAAGGAGGTCATCGTCTTCACGCTGATCATCCCCGTGCTGCTGTGGCGTTCGTTCCAGCACGGCCACCACGACGAAGAAGAATGATGAAAGCGCGTCGCTACGTTCTGATCGCCGTCGTGCTGCTCGCGGCGGCCTTGCCGCTGCTGCCGGTGCCGGAGTTCTGGATCACCCAGGCCAACTACATCGGCCTGTATTCGCTGGTGGCCATCGGCCTGGTGCTGCTCACCGGCGTGGCCGGCCTCACCAGCTTCGGCCAGGCGGCCTTCGTCGGCATGGGCGCCTATACGGCCGCCTACCTCACGCTGACGCACGGTGTCTCGCCCTGGCTGACGGTGTGGGTGGGCCTGGCCTTCACCTACGTCGCCGCGCTGGTGCTGGGCTGGATCACGCTGCGCATGTCGGGCCACTACCTGCCGCTGGCCACCATCGCCTGGGGGCTGAGCCTGTACTACCTGCTGGGCAACATCGACGCGCTGGGCAAGTACGACGGCCTGCTCGGCATTCCGGCGCTGGAGTTCTTCGGCCTGCCGCTCAACACCGGGCGCAGCTTCTACGTGCTGCTGTGGCTGATCGTGCTGCTGGCCGCCTTCGGCGCGATCCGCCTGCTCGATTCGCGCACCGGCCGCGCGCTGCGTGCCGTCAAGGGCGGCACGACCATGGCCGAGGCGATGGGCGTCGACACCTTCCGCCTCAAGGTCACGGCCTTCGTGCTCGCCGCGCTGCTGGCCAGCGTGTCGGGCTGGCTGTTCGCGCATTTCCAGCGCACGGTGAACCCCTCGCCCTTCGGCCTGAACAAGGGCATCGAGTACCTGTTCATGGCGGTGATCGGCGGCGTCGGCCACGTGTGGGGCGCGATCGTCGGCTCCACCGTCGTCAAGGTGCTGGAAGAGCAGCTGCAGGACTGGCTGCCCAAGCTCTTCGGCACCAGCGGCAACTACGAGATCATCGTCTTCGGCATCCTGCTGATCGTCGTGCTGCAGTACGCGCGCGACGGCATCTGGGCCTTCGTCGAGGCGCGTTTCCCCAAGCCGCCGCGCGCGGTGGACTGGGCCGACGCCGAGCCGCTGCCGCACCGCGAGCAGCCGCCGCGCGGCGAGGTGGTGCTCGACGTGCAGGGCGTGAGCAAGCAGTTCGGCGGGCTGGTGGCCGTCAACGACGTGGGCTTCCAGGTGCGCGCCGGCCAGATCCTCGGCCTGATCGGGCCGAACGGCGCCGGCAAGTCGACCACCTTCAACCTGATCACCGGGGTGCTCGCGGTCACGCGCGGCAAGGTGATGCTGCGCGGCCAGGAAGTGCAGAGCCTGCCCTCGCGCCAGATCGCCGCGCGCGGCGTGGCGCGCACCTTCCAGCACGTCAAGATGATCCCGAGCATGACGGTGCTGGAGAACGTCGCCCTCGGCGCGCACCTGCGCGGCAAGGCCGGCGTGGCCTCGGCGGTGCTGCGCCTGGACCGCAGCGAAGAGCAGCGCCTGATGCGCGAGGCGCAGCAGCAGCTGCAGCGCATCGGCATGGGCGAGCGCATGCACGAGCTGGCCGGCAACCTGGCGCTCGGCCCGCAGCGCCTGATGGAGATCGCCCGCGCGCTGTGCGCCGACCCGATGCTGCTGCTGCTCGACGAGCCGGCCGCCGGCCTGCGTCTGAAGGAGAAACAGGCGCTCGCCGCCGTGCTGCGCCAGCTGCGCGACGAAGGCATGGCCATCCTGCTGGTCGAGCACGACATGGATCTGGTGATGGGCCTGGTCGACCGCGTGGTGGTGATGGAGTTCGGCACCAAGCTGATCGAGGGCACGCCGGAGGAGGTGCAGGCCAGCCCGGCGGTGCGCGCCGCCTATCTCGGGACGGAACACTGACCATGAGCGACCTCATCCTCGACGTGAAAGACCTGCGCGCCGGCTACGGCCGCGCCGAGGTGCTGCATGGCCTGAACCTGCAGGCGAAGAAGGGCAGCGTGGTCAGCGTGATCGGCCCCAACGGCGCCGGCAAGTCGACCCTGCTCAACGCGCTGATGGGCGTGCTGCCCTCGCGCGGCGCCATCGCCTACCAGGGCCAGGCCATGGGCCTGAAGACGCTGGAAGAGCGCGTGATGCAGGGCATCGCGCTGGTGCCCGAGACGCGCGCGCTCTTCAGCACCATGCCGGTGGAAGACAACCTGCTGCTCGGCGGCTACCGCCAGGTGCTGCTCGGCCACAAGAGCAACGCCGAGATGCTGGAGCAGGTCTACGCGCTGTTCCCGCGCCTGAAGGAGCGCCGCATGCAGCTGGCCGGCACGCTCTCCGGCGGCGAGCGCCAGATGCTCGCGGTCGGCCGCGCGCTGATGAGCAAGCCCGCGCTGCTGATGCTCGACGAGCCCAGCCTCGGCCTCGCGCCGCTGGTGGTCAAGGAGATCTTCCGCACCATCGAGAAGCTGCGCGCCACCGGCGTCACCATCCTGCTCGTCGAGCAGAACGCGCATGCCGCGCTCAAGGTGTCCGACCATGGCTACGTGCTCGAGATGGGCGAGATCGCGCTCGAGGGCCCGGCCGAGCAACTGGCCAATGATTCGCGCGTGATCGACACCTACCTCGGCGCGGCTCGCCAGAAGACGTCTGCCTGAAAGCGCCGCGATGTGGCAATACGAAGCGCCGCTGCGCGACATGCGCTACGTGATCGAGGAGGTGCTGGGCCTGCCCGCGCAGTGGGCCGCGTTGCCCGCCTTCGCCGAACTCGATGTCGACACCGCGCGAGCGGTGCTGGCCGAAGCCGCGCGCTTCGCCACCGAGGTGCTGGCGCCGACCAATGCCAACGGTGACCTGGAGGGCTGCACGCTCGCCGAGGGCGAGGTGCGCACGCCGCGCGGCTACAAGGAGGCCTACCGCGCCTTCGTCGAGGCTGGCTGGCCGGCGCTGGCCTGCGACCCCGCGGTGGGCGGCCAGGGCCTGCCGCAGGTGCTCAATGCCGCGCTCTACGAGATGCTGGCCGCGGCCAACCACGCCTGGACCATGTACCCCGGCCTGCTGCACGGCGCCTACGAGTGCCTGCACCTGCATGCCAGCGAGGAACTGAAGCAGCGCTACCTCGGCAAGGTGGTCAGCGGCGAGTGGCTCTCGACCATGTGCCTGACCGAAGCGCATGCCGGCTCCGACCTCGGCCTGCTCGCCACGCGCGCCACGCCGGCGGCCGATGGCTCGTACCGCCTCAAGGGCACGAAGATCTTCATCTCCGGCGGCGAGCAGGACTTGACCGACAACATCGTGCACCTGGTGCTGGCGCGGCTGCCCGACGCACCGCCCGGCACCAAGGGCATCTCGCTGTTCCTCGCGCCGAAGTTTCTTCCCGACGGTTCGCGCAATCCGCTGCGCTGCGATGGCATCGAGAAGAAGATGGGCATCAAGGGCAGCGCCACCTGCGTGATGGCCTTCGACGGCGCCACCGGCTGGCTGGTGGGCGAGCCGAACCGCGGCCTGCAGGCGATGTTCGCGATGATGAACGCGGCGCGCCTGCACGTGGCGCTGCAGGGCCTGGCGCATGCGCAAAACGCGCACCGCAACGCCGTGGTGTATGCGCATGAGCGCCTGCAATCGCGCGCGCCGCTGCGCGAAGGCAAGGCAGCGGCCGACCCCATCGTGCTGCACCCGGCGATGCGCCGCACGCTGCTGCGCCAGCGCGTGCTGGTGGAGGGCGCGCGCCTGATCGCCTACGAGGCCGCGCACCTGATCGACCTCGCCGAGCATGCCGGCGATGCCGCGCAGCGCGAGCGCGCCCAGGAGCAGGCGGCGCTGCTGACGCCGGTGCTCAAGTCCTTCCTCACCGACAACGGCTTCGCGCTCGCCAGCGACGCGCTGCAGGTCTTCGGCGGCCATGGCTACACGCACGACTGGGGCATCGAGCAATGCCTGCGCGACGCGCGCATCGCGATGATCTACGAGGGCACCAACCAGATCCAGGCCATCGACCTGGTGGTGCGCAAGCTGGTCGCCGACGGCGGGCGTGCCTTCGCGGCCTGGCTGGAGGCGCTGGCCGCGTCGCTGCCGCGCGAGGCACGCTACGCGGCGGCGGCGGCCGGGCAGCTGCAAGCCCTCGGCGCGCTCGCGCGCGAGGTGGTGGCGGCGTCGCGCGAGGATGCCGAGCTGCCCTTCCGCGTTGCCGACGATCTGCTGCGCGCCACCGCGCTGGCGCTGATCGCGCATGCCTGGGCGCGTGCCGAGGCGGTGTCGGCGCGACCCGCACACGCCGGCGATGCCTTCCACGCCGCCAAGCGCGAGAGCGCGGCGCACTGCTTCACCCACCTGCGGCCGGAGTTCGAGCACGCGCTCGCGCAGGCGCGTGCCGGCTGGTCGCCCTTCGCCCAGGTGGCGCTAGGCGAGATGGCATGAGCGCGGCGCCGCTCGATCACTCGAAGCTCACGCCGCTGGTCGGCTATGTCGCCAGCCGCGCGGCGCTGGTGCTGCGCAAGGATTTCGAGCGTTCGCTCGGGCCGCTCGGGCTGAAGGTGCTCGACTATTCGCTGCTGGTGCTGGTGGCCTCGAATGCGGAGGTCAACCAGAAGCAGCTCGGCGAGGCGCTGGACATCTCGGCGCCCAACATGGCGATCACCATCGACCGCCTGGTCGAGCGTGGCTGGGTCGAGCGCGTGCGCAGCACGCAGGATCGCCGCGCGATGATCATCCACCTCACCGCGGCCGGGCGCGAACTCGTCAAGCGCGCGCAGAAGATCGCCGCGACCATGGAGGAGCAGTCGCTGGCGAGGCTCTCGCCGGCCGAGCGCGCGCTGCTCGTCGAGCTGTTGGTCAAGGTCGGCCTGCGCGCGGCCGCATAGATCCCGTTCGGGCTGAGCCTGTCGAAGCCCGGCCGAGGTGCAGCGCGGGGCCCTTCGACAAGCTCAGGGCGACCGGATTTGTCAGCCCCAGACTTCCCGCGCCGTCTCCACCACCAGCGCCAGCTTCCTGCGCTGGTCTTCCACCGCGATGTTGTTGCCGTGCACGGTGCTGGAGAAGCCGCATTGCGGCGACAGGCAGAGCTGCTCGAGCGGAGCGTGTTTCGAAGCTTCGTCGATGCGGCGCTTGAGGTCGTCCTTCTTCTCGAGCTGGCCGAACTTGGTGGTGACGAGGCCGAGCACGACGATCTTGCCCTTGGGCAGGAAGCGCAGCGGGCGGAAGTCGCCCGAGCGGTCGTCGTCGTACTCCATGAAATAGGCGTCGAGGTCCATCTCCTCGAGCAGCGCCTCGGCCACCGGCTCGTAGTTGCCCTGGGCGGCGAAGGTGCTCTTGAAGTTGCCGCGGCACAGGTGCATGGCCAGCGTCATGCCCTTGGGCTTGCGGGCCACCACCTTGTTGATGAACTTCGCATAACGGTGCGGCAGCTCGTTGGGGTCGTCGCCGCGCGCTCGCGCCGCTTCGCGCATCTTCTCGTCGCACAGGTAGGCGAGGTTGGTGTCGTCCATCTGCACGTAGCGGCAGCCGGCGTCGAAGAGCGACTGCAGCTCCTGCCCGTAGGCCTTGGCGACGTCGTCGTAGAAGTCGGGCTCGAGCTCCGGGTAGGCCTCGCGGCTGATGCCGGCGCGGCCGCCGCGGAAGTGCAGCATGGTCGGGCTGGGGATGGTCACCTTGGGCGTCATGCCGGCGGCGACCTGGCTCTTCAGGTATTCGAAGTCGGCCTTCTGGATGTCCTTCGCATGCCTGACCTTGTCGATCACGCGGATCACCGGCGGCGCCAGTTCTTCCGTGCCGTCGGGCTTCTTCACCGTGACGGGAATGTCGGTCTTCACGCCGCCCAGCTGCTCGAGGAAATCGATGTGGAAATAGGTGCGGCGGAACTCGCCGTCGGTGATGGACTGCAGGCCCACGTCCTGCTGGAACTTCACGATCTCGGTGATCGCCTTGTCTTCCACGGCGCGCAGCTGCGCGGCGCCGATGCTCTTCTTCACGAAGAACTGTTCGCGCGCCTCCAGCAGATAGCTCGGGCGCAGGAAGCTGCCGACATGGTCGGCGCGGAAGGGCGGGGTGGTGCGTGCGGTCATGAGCGTCTCCGTTGCGGGGGCTGCTCATCGAATGATAGGCAGCCCACGGCGTGCTGGCGCGAATGCCCATGCCCGATTGCGATAGCTGCTAGTGGGCGCCGCCGGTTGTCCTTGCGAGGGCGGCAACGGAGCATCCCGCCCCGTCGATTCCGCCTCGCGGCAGAGCGTCTCTCAGGGTTCACCCGCAGTGAGTGAATCCCACGATGAGCCGCTGCCGCGCCGGCGCGAGAATCGGGCCCCCTCCCTGGAGACCGCACATGCACAAGCGCACCGCCCTGCACGGCTTGGCCGCCGCCACTCTGACCCTGGGCCTGGGCCTCGTCGGCCCGCAGGCCTTCGCCGCCGACCCGATCAAGATCGGCCTGATCCTGCCCATGACGGGCCAGCAGGCAACCACCGGTCGGCAGGTCGAGGCGGCCGTCAAGCTGTACATGGCGCAGAACAACCCGGTCATCAACGGGCGCAAGGTCGAGGTGATCGTCAAGGACGACGCCACCGTGCCCGACACCACGCGCCGCCTCGCGCAGGAGCTGGTGGTGCAGGACAAGGTCGTCGCGCTGGCCGGCTTCGGCATCACGCCGGCGGCCATGGCCACCGCGCCGATCGCCACGCAGAGCAAGACGCCGATGGTCGTGATGGCCGCGGCCACCTCGGCCATCACCGAGGCCTCGCCCTACGTCGTGCGCACCAGCTTCACGCTGCCGCAGGCCTCGGTGGCGATCGCCGAGTGGGCCAACAAGAACGGCATCAAGAAGGTCGTGACCCTGGTGTCCGACTACGCGCCCGGCATCGACGCCGAGAAATATTTCGCCGACCGCATCGTGCTCAACAGCGGCACGGTGCTCGAGAAGCTGCGCACGCCGCTGCGCAGCCCCGACTTCGCGCCGGTGCTGCAGAAGGTGCGCGACGCCAAGCCCGACGCGCTGTTCGTCTTCCTGCCCTCGGGCCAGGGCGCGGCCTTCATGAAGCAGTTCGCCGAGCGCGGCCTGGACAAGGCCGGCATCCGCCTGATCGGCACCGGCGACATCACCGACGACGACCAGCTCAACGACATGGGCGACGTGGCGCTGGGCGTGGTCACCGCGCACCACTACGCGGCCTCGCACAAGTCGGCGGTGAACCAGAAGTTCGTCGAGGCCTTCAAGAAGGCCAACAACGGCATGCGCCCGAACTTCATGGCGGTGGGCGGCTACGAC
>WBZV01000575.1_pt1 | contig 20832 bp, 25 predicted proteins | sample 5204221 | NCBI WGS metagenome assembly WBZV01 (sample SAMN12344360, study PRJNA552823) | activated sludge metagenome | biome: Activated sludge suspended growth; feature: Nitrification reactor; material: Wastewater; isolation source: activated sludge from nitrification reactor of wastewater...
CGCCGGCGGCACGAAGACGTTGGAGATGAACGTCAGCGGGAAGATCGTCACGAAGGTCAATTGCTGCGCAGTCTCGGTGTTGGGCACCGACAGGCCGATCCAGATCCCCAACCAGGCCATCACGTGTGCGAAGCCCAGCAGCAGGGCCACGGCGAGCAGAAACGCTGCCAGACCGTTGTTCACGCGCCACCCGACGACCAGACCGGCCAGCATGAGGACCACGAGGATGCCGGCCTGGTAGATGGTGTCGGCGACGGTACGCCCGGACAGTACCGCCGAGCGTGACATGGGCAGCGAGCGGAAGCGGTCGATCAGCCCCTTGCCCATGTCATCGGTCATGCCGATGGCCGTCGTCGCGGACGCGAAGGCGATCGTCTGGGCGAAGATCCCGGGCATCAGGAACTCCTTGTAGTCCCCACCACCGGGCAACGGAATGGCCCCGCCGAAGACGAACGCGAACAGCAGCACGAACATGATCGACTGCAAGATCGCGAATATGGCCAACTCCGGGATCCGCGGGATCCGCTTGAGGTTGCGCCATGTGATCACCATGGCGTCGGAGACCGCTCCGCTCTGTTGCTGTTGGGTGCTCATGCGTTCTCCTCCACGGTCTCTTCGGCGGTGTGATGGCCGGTCAGCGACAGGAACACGTCGTCGAGTGTGGGCCGGCGCAGCGTGACGTCGTCGATGCCGATGCCCGCATCACCCATCGCCTGTACGATCGCGACGAGCTGCTGCGCGCCGCCGGTCGACCCCGCGGTGAGCCGCCGCGTGTGCGCGTCGAGTTCGACGTCGCCCTGGGATTCGGCGGCGAGCAGGGTTCGCGCCTGATCGAGCAGGGCGCGGTCCTTCACGACCACCTCGATGCGCTCACCACCGACCTGCGCCTTCAGCTCATCCGCAGTGCCCTGGGCGATGATCTTGCCGGTATCGACGACCGCGATGGTGTCGGCGAGTTCGTCGGCCTCCTCGAGGTACTGGTGGTCAGCAGCAGCGTGGTCCCCTCGCGGACCAGCCCCCGGATCACGTCCCACATCCCCAGGCGGCTTCGCGGATCGAGACCTGTGGTTGGCTCGTCCAAGAACAGCAGGTTGGGCCTGCCGATCAGTGCCGCGGCCAGGTCGAGCCTGCGCCGCATGCCGCCGGAGTACGTCTTGATGGTCCGGCCGCCGGCATCGGTGAGCGTGAACTGGGCCAGGAGTTCGTCGGCACGCGACTTGGACTGCGCCTTCGGCATCCCGTAAAGCCGGCCGAACATGTAGAGGTTCTCCCAGCCGGTCAGGTTCTCGTCGACGGCTGCGTACTGCCCGGACAGGCCGATCGAGGCGCGCACCTCATTGCTCTGGGTGACCACGTCGTACCCGGCCACCGTCGCCCGTCCCGCGTCGGGCCGAAGCAGGGTGGTGAGGATCCGCACAGTGGTGGTCTTGCCGGCGCCGTTGGGCCCGAGCAGACCGAGCACCGTACCCTGCGGCACCTGCAGGTCCACTCCGTCGAGTGCACGGACCTCGGCCGAGCCGCGACGCGCGCGATACACCTTGACCAGGCCCTCAGCCTCGATCGCATTAGTCATGGGTTCGACACTAAGGGGGACCTAAGACAGACCGCCAGTGGGATCGTCCCTGCGACCTACGGATTCCGTAGGTCGCAGGGCCGCCCGGGGTGATCCTGGTCACAACCCCTGGGGGGACACCGGTGTAATTCGTCACAGTCGGTTGAAGTGCCCCCTCGGGGTATGTAACGGTCGAAGAGTCGCGTCGGAGGAGAACTTCGATGCTGGCGAGGGCCCCGCCCTCGTTGACCGCCCCACGGACCGCGGCGCAGTACCGGCCGCGCGAGGGGACGTCCGATCAAGGAATTGTTTTGCGTAAAGCACTTGTCATGCCCGTTGCCGCCCTCACGCTGGCCGGAATCGGGGTCACCACCGTCGCCCCGGCGATGGCCGCGCCGACCGTGTCGGCCAAGGACTCCGACCGCAGCAAGGACCGCGCCTCGCGGACCAAGAAGGCGGCCTACCCGATCCAGGTCAAGTACGTGAAGCGTTACAACCTGGGCAGGAAGAACCTGAAGGAGATCGCCGCCGCCAAGGCGTGGGCCAACGGCTCCATGCCCCGTCGCGTGCGTCAATGCGAGTCCGGTGGCAACTACGGCATCAACACCGGTAACGGCTACTACGGCGCCTACCAGTTCGCGGCGGGCACCTGGCTCGGCGTGGGTGGCGGCAAGTACTCCCGCTACGCCCACCAGGCACCCAAGTTCGCCCAGGACCACATGGCCTACCGGCTGTGGAAGCGTTCCGGGTGGGGCCCCTGGGGTTGCGCCTGATCGTTGTCGAGGCCGTCGGTCCGGTGATTCGTCACCGCACCGGCGGCTTCGTCGCGTCCGAGCTCCGCGCATCCGTGAGCAGTCGGCAGGTCCGGGAGCACTTGGGCGCCTCCGAACCGCTCCCGGACCTATCGAGTGCTCACGGATCCGTCCGGGGCACCTGGTCCACGACGATCGCCGCGCCCCCTCGCCGTGGGTCGGCGTGGGCGCTGGTGACCCCGTCCGGCTGGACGTGCACAGCGTTGACGCCACCGAAGTAGAAATGCAGCTCCGGCCACAGGCTGACCTCCCCCAGCGCGCGGAGCTCCTCCACCTGTCGATCCGGCAGGCCGGGCTCCACCTGGATCACACCCTGGTTGTCCACGTGCACACGCGGCGCCTCCACCGCACCGGCCAGATCGGCATCCCCGCCGAGCATAAGCGTGATGACGCGAGTGAGGGCGCTGCGGATCCGCTCGCTGCCACCGGTGCCGAGGATGAGGCAACCTCCGTCGTAATCGACGATGCTCGGCGCCATCATCGAGCGGATGCGTTCACCGGCCACCGCCGCGTCGGGCCCACCCGGGTGCAGGTCGTCCTCGCCCATCATGTTGTTCAGATGGATGCCGGTGCCGGGAAGGAACACCCCGCCTCCGACCCCGTTGGACACCGTCAAGGCCGCGGCCATCCCGTCGGCGTCGACCACGCTGATGTGTGTGGTGCCGGCCGCGGACACCGGTCCGCTGACCCGGGCCTTGAGCCAGGCCGTGGTCTCCACCAGCGCCTCCGCGATGGCGCGTGGGCTCGGGTGCGACTCGTCGGCGAGGTCCCGAAGCACATGCGCCACGATGGTGCCGCCCAGCGAGGGCAGCGGGTTCGTGGTGACCGTTCCCGAGCGGATGCCCGCGACCAGCGGCTCGCGCAGCACGGGCGAGAAAGCGCGCAGATCCTCCTGAGTAACGGGTCCGTCCGGCATCAACTCGGCGAACTGCTCAGCGAGGTCAGCGACCCCGCGCACCTCCCCGGCGGCAACGCGTTTGAGCAGTGCCGCGAGTTCGGGGTCCCGGTAGCGGTCGCCATCGCCGAGCAGCACGCCGGCGGGTGCCATCCGCTGCCTCGATGCCTCGGTGAGCAGGAGAACGGGTTCGATCAACGCCATCGCGTGCGCCTGCCGGGCGTCGAGCAGCACCCCGTTCGCCGCGAAGTCGATCGCGGTGTCCACGACCTCCGGAAGCGGCAGCCGACCCCAGCGCCGATGGGCATCAAGGAAGCCGTCGAGGCACCCGGGCACGGCCACCGTGGCGTTCCCGACGTGGAAATCCTGCGTCGCGCCGGAGTACACGACTGTCACCGTCTCGCGCTGCCCGGCAGGACCGGAGGGCACGGTGGTGAAGAAGTCCAGAACGTGCTGCGTGCCGTCGGGCAACCGAACCAGCAGGAATCCGCCGCCACCCAGACTCGACACCCCGGGTTCGGAGACGGTTGACGCGAACGCGGCGGCGATGGCTGCGTCCACAGCGTTGCCACCCGAGCGCAGGACCTCGGCCCCGGCATGCGCCGTCGGGGCCGAACCACAACTGATCGCTGCCGCAGACACGTGGCAAGGATAGGTGCGGGGAATGCCCGGGGGCGCCACAGGGTTGCATGTGACGTGGCAACCAAAGAACTGACTGACAGCAACTTCACGGAGGAGACCGCGGGCAAGACGGTCGTGATCGACTTCTGGGCGGAATGGTGCGGGCCCTGCCGATCCTTCGCCCCGGTGTTCACGAAGGTCTCGGCCGAGTACGGCGACGTGATCTTCGGGAAGGTCGACGTGGACGCCAACCCCGGCCTGGCTCAGGCCTTCGGGGTCACGGCGATCCCCACGCTGGTCGTGATGAAGAACAACACGGTGCTGCACTCACAGCCCGGGGCGATGAACGAGAAGTCCCTGCGTTCGACCATCGACAAGGCCCTCCAAGGGCCGAAACGGATGACGTTCCAGTTCTAGGAGAGAACGCTGATGCGCGCGTCCGGCGCGTAATGCAACTCGAAGCGGCGGGCTGACACCTCACTGACCACGTCCAGGACCACTTGGCCCTGCTCCTCGCAGAAGTGGAAGACGACCAGATGGTCCCCGTCCACCGAGATGGTGTCACCGTTCTTGAGCTGGTTCGCTTTCATGACCACGCTGTATAGGATCGGCTACTTCTTTCCGGATCTCGATTACAACCGGTCAAGAACGGGTAACAGATCGTTCACAATGCTCGGGGTCGTCCCCCGGGAGGGTGAATCAGCGGCCGGACTGCCGCAACGGGGGGTCACACACCCAGGATCCGGGCATCATCGACCCGCATCCTCGTCGTACGTCGCGTACTCGTCGTACTCGGCATAGTCCTCGTCCTCGTCGTGGGAGGACTTCGCTTGCCCACTCAGTTCAGCTTGCAGAGCAGCAAGGTCGGTTTGAGGCGCGTTGTACTTCAGTTCGCGCGCAACCTTGGTCTGCTTGGCCTTTGCACGGCCGCGCCCCATATGGCTCGACCCCCTCGCCCGGGATCCGTCCCGAAGGTCAGTTGACAGTTTCCATGCTGGGCATCGAGCCCACGGGGAAAGCGTACCCCGTGACACGCCGCATCCGCACGTCCCCTACCCGGATTTCGCGCGTGGCGAGCGCGGGCGAAGCCGTCCAACCGTCAAGCAGTTGCCCACTTGCCCGATGGATGTAAGACTCAAGTCCGACCCCCTTATCGGACATATGGAGCAGGGATGAGCGCCAATCTGAGCAACCCCGAGGAACTGCTGACGCCCTCTGAGGTCGCTGCGCTCTTCCGCGTTGACCCCAAGACCGTCACCCGCTGGGCCAAGGCCGGCAAACTCTCCTGCGTGAAGACCCTCGGTGGCCATCGCCGCTACCTCGCCAGCGAGGTCAACGCCCTGCTCGAGGGCGCCCTCCCCCAGCAGCGCACCGTCATCCCGCCGGGCCAGCCCGCGCCGCAGATGGGCGTCTAAGCCACACGAGCGGTCCAGGCCAACGGCGTCAGGTCAACCGAAGCGGTCCCTTGAAATCGGGCGGGGCCGCAACACTGACCAGGGGCAAGCGATAGCCGGTGAAGGTCACCTCGGCTTGGCACACTCCATCGTCGTCCAGTTCCCAGCGGGCTTGATTGAGCACCGACGTCGACGTTCCATCCGGCTTGTAGGCGCTCGCGGGCCCCACAGACACTTCGCTGAGCGGTCGGTACACCACGCGGGTGGTGGAGTCCTGAAGGATCGCGTCGCGCTCGAGCGAGGTCGTCACGGTCAGGAAGGGGACGCCCGTACACGCGGCGTTGTCATAATAGGGCGTGGCACTCAGTGGCACGAGCCAGCCGTTCGGGTAGTAGATGTACAGTCCACCGTCACGCAACACCGGGAAGATCGTGATCGGCGCCGGGAAGGTGCCGAAGGCCTGACCGACGACCGCCCCGTCTGCGTCCACCACGAGTCCGAATGTGTTCGCGGAACCGCTGGGGCCGTCGGCCCCTTTGCTGCCGGTAGGCCCGGCTTTTGTCCAGGACCTCTTCTTCCAGCCCTTCTTGCACTTCTTCTTCCCGGTGACGATCCGCACCTCTCCGGTCTTCTTCTTCACACATGCCGTGTACTTCTTGGCAGCGGATGCCGGCTGCGCCACGGCAACTGCGGAGGTGCCAACCATGGCGAAGGCGGCAAGGGTTGCGGCCAGTCTCTTCATGGTCGTTCAGCCGATCGTCAGCGGGCCAGGCACGTCCTGCGGCGCGGTCACGGAGGCCATCGTCACAAGTGTGCCTGTGAAGCTGGCCTCATCAACGACACACGCGCCGGCGGAATCGAGTTGCCAAAGAGGCTGATTGACCACGGCCTCGGTGGTCGTGGTCAACTGCCAGGCGAAGGGGGCTCCGAACACCGGGGTGGTCGGCCGATAGACGAAACGCGTCGGTCCACCCGCCGAACCGGTCAGGAACTGCGTCGACGATGCCGAGCTGCTGGAGACGTAGGCCGGGCCCGTGCAGGTGTTGTTCTTGAAACTGGGCGAACTCGACGAGAAGCCGGGATAGAGGGCACCACTGGGCAGATAGAGGTAGGAGCCGCCATCGATCTCGACCGAGATGATCGTTATGCCTTGCGGGAGCACCCCCAGGAACTTGCCCAGCACCTTGCCGGTCCCGTCCTTGACCACGAGGTTCGGCCCCTGCGCCCCCGGGTTGCCCTGCGGGCCGGTCTTGCCCTTCTGATTCCAGGAGACCTTCTTCCAGCCCTTTTTGCACGTCTTCTTCCCGGTGAGGATGCGCACCTCCCCGGACTTCTTCTTCACACAGGCCTTCACGGTCTTCGCCTGGGCGGGCACCGCAGCACCGCCCAGGAGCGCCCCGGTCCCTATGGCTATGGCTGTACCTGCGCCGAGCATCGGCTTGAGCATCCGCGAACCTCCAGTGATGGTTCGCCGAGCCTAGCCTGCAGGAACTTGCATGGGTTCCCCAGGGGTCGACCTCAGCCGATCGGTCGGGGGCGCCCTAGGACAACTTCAAAGGTCCAGGGCGGTCCGGCGGCGCCGGAACCTCCGTCAACGCGATCCGGTCACCGGTGAATGCGGCTCCCGCGGTGCACACCCCCGAATCGTTGCGATACCAGTTGGGGGCCGCGACCACAGCGGTCTTCTGGCCGGTTACCTTCCATGCCTGGGCCGGTCCCAGAGCCGGTGAAACGACGCGGTACACAGCCCTGAAGCCCGGATCGTTGAGATGGAATGAGGTCAGGACGGGATCGTCCGACTCCATGAACGGCGTGCCCGTACAAGCGGCGTTGTCGTACTCGACCGGCGCATTCAGCGGATACAGCCAGCCGTTTCCAAGATAGGTGAAGGTCCCGCCGTCAATACGCACGGAGAACACCTGGGTGGTACCCAGGGCGGTCAGCGACAGCGACTCCCCCACGACAGCACCGGTGCCGTCCACGACCGAACCCATCGAGTTCACCGGCCCGGTCGCACCTGGGGTCCCTTGGTCACCTCGAGGCCCCTTCTTCGTCCAGGTGGTCTTCTTCCACCCCTTCTTGCACTTCTTCTTCCCCAGCAGCAGTCGCATCTCGCCGGTCGACTTCTTCACGCACGCCGTGTACTTCTTCGCCGCGGTGGCCGGCTGGGCGACCGATAGTCCTCCAGCAGTGACGGCGGCCACAGCCGCTATCGCCATGGTCCTCTTCATGACACTCACCGTCTCAACTGATCGTCAGCGGTCCGGGAACGTCGCTGGGCGCCGTGACCGACTGCAGGGCGACGATCGTTCCGTTGTGGTTTCCGTCAGCCACACACACCCCCGAGGAATTCAGGATGTACATGGTCTGGTTGACGGTTTCGGTCGTGGCTGTCAACGCCCATGCGGAGATCGGCCCCGGCGAAGGGTTCGACACCCGGTAGATCACACGCGAAGGACCACCGGCCGACTGTGTGTAGAGCAGGGTGCTCTGCGGCGATGACGACCTGATGTATCCGGTCCCGGTACAGGTGTTCGTCTTGAAGGCCGGAGAAGAAGAGATCGCAGGGAACACCTGTCCGTTCGGTGCGTAGAGGTACACGCCGCCGTCGATCTCCACGAACATCAGCGTGAAGCCCGCCGGGTACATGCCGACGAACTTCCCGAGCACCTTCCCGGTTCCGTCCTTGACCGTCAGGTTCGCTCCCTGCGCGCCCTGGTTGCCTTGCGGGCCGGTGGCGCCCTTCTGGTTCCAGGTGACCTTCTTCCAGCCCTTCTTGCACTTCTTCTTCGTGAGCAGGCGCATCTCACCGGAGCTCTTCTTGACGCACACCTTGACGGTCTTCGCCTGCGAGGGGGCGACCCCGCCCGCCATCAGCAGACCGGCACCGAGGGCACCGGCCATTCCGAATCGCATAGTCCTGCCGAGCACGATCGCCTCCCGAGGTCGAGTGCTCCGACCGTAGTCCTACAGGCGGCGCATGTCCATGCCTCCGGGGGCCCGGGTGACTGCCGGAGGGTTGCGGTCATCCCTGTAGCACGACGGCGCAGCTCCCCGGTCTCCCCGTCAAACGAGGCGAACGGAACCCCCCGAGCCACCCTTGGCCGGGGCGTCCGAAACGTCCCCGACTGCGCGGGGGCGCACCCGCCCGCACGCCCAGGCCGGCACCCCGCGCGCATCGAGCATCTCGAGTGCCGCGTCGGGGTCTGGGGTCAACGCAAACATGCCGATGCCCATGTTGAAGGTGCGCTCGGCGTCCTCGAGGCTCACGCCACGGGTCAGCAGGGCCTCGAACACCGCCGGGATCTGCCAGGTCGACCGCTCGACGTCGGCATGCAGGTTCTCGGGCAGGACCCGGGCGAGGTTGCTCGCCAGCCCGCCGCCGGTCACGTGCGCGAAGGCATGCACGAGGCCGGCATCGGCCAACGCCAGGCAGTCCTTGGTGTAGATCCGGGTGGGCTCGAGCATCTCCTCGCCCAGCGTGCGGCCGAACTCGGCGACCTCGGTGTCGAGAGTCGCATCGGCCAGCAGGACCTTGCGGGCCAGCGAGTAGCCGTTGGAGTGCAGCCCGGAGGAGGCCATGGCGATCACGGTGTCGCCGGCACGCATACGGTCAGGGCCAAGCAGTCGATCGGCCTCGACGACCGCGGTCCCCGCGCCCGCCACGTCGTACTCGTCGTCGGCCATGAGCCCCGGGTGTTCGGCCGTCTCCCCACCAAGTAGCGCACACCCGGCTTGTTCGCAGCCGGTGGCGATCCCACTGACGATGGCCGCGATCCGCTCGGGGACGACCTTGCCTGTGGCTATGTAGTCGGTCATGAACAGCGGCTCGGCACCGCACACCACGAGGTCGTCGACCACCATCGCCACCAGATCGATCCCGATGGTGTCGTGGATGTCCATCGCCCGCGCCACGGCGATCTTCGTGCCCACGCCGTCGGTCGCGGTGGCCAGCAGGGGGCGCTTGTACCGCGCGAGTGCCGACGCGTCGAAAAGCCCGGCGAACCCACCGAGATCACCGACGACCTCCGGGCGCATCGTCGCGGCGACCCGCTCGCGCATCAGTTCGACCGCGCGCTCGCCGGCCTCGACATCCACCCCGGCGTCGGCGTAGCTGCTCAACCGGTCACCTCGAGTACGTGCTTCGAGCGCAGACCCGGGTCGGCCAGAGCCACGGGGTACTCCCCGTCGAAGCACGCGCGGCACAGGTGGTCCTTGGCGATCCCCGTCGCCTCGATGAGCCCGTCGAGCGAGACGTAGCCGAGCGAATCCGCCCCGATCGAGGTTCGGATGTCGTCGACGCTGAGCCCTGGCGCGATCAACTCGGCGCGCGAGGCGAAGTCGATGCCGTAGTAGCAGGGCCACTGCACCGGCGGCGACGAGATCCGCACGTGCACCTCCCGCGCACCAGCCTCGCGCAGCATGCGGGCGATGGCGCGCTGGGTATTGCCGCGGACGATGGAGTCGTCGACCACGACCAGGCGCTTGCCGCCGATCACCTCCGGCAGCGGGTTGAGTTTGAGCCGCAGACCGAGTTGGCGGATGGTCTGGGAGGGCTGGATGAAGGTGCGCCCGACGTAGGCGTTCTTGACCAGGCCCTGCGCGAACGGCAGCCCGGACTGCTGCGCGTAGCCGATCGCCGCGGGCGTCCCGCTCTCCGGGACCGGAATCACGATGTCGGCATCCACCGGCGCCTCGATCGCGAGCTTTCGGCCGATCGCCGCCCGCACCCCATGGATGCTGCGGCCATTGATCACGGAGTCCGGCCGGGCCAGGTAGACGTACTCGAACAGGCAGCCCTTCGGGCTTGGCTTGGCGAACATCGACGAGCGCACCCCGTTCTCGTCGATCGCCACGAACTCACCGGGCTCGATGTCGCGCACGAAAGAGGCTCCCACGATGTCGAGGGCCGCGGTCTCGCTGGCGACGACCCATCCTCGTTCCAGCCGCCCGAGACTCAGCGGCCGGATCCCCTGCGGGTCGCGCGCGGCGTAGAGCGTGTGGTCGTCGAGGAATACCAGGGAGAAGGCGCCTCGCAGCGCCGGCAGTTCGGCCATCGCCGCCTGCTCGATGGTCTTGCCGGGGTGTGCGGCGAACAATGCCGCGATCAAGTCGGTGTCGGAAGTGGCCATCACCGCGTTGTCGAGCGGCAGTTCACCGGTGTCGAGGGTGGCGAGGCGCTCGGCGAGTTCATGGGTGTTCGTCAGGTTGCCGTTGTGCCCGAGTGCGAGGTGGCCGGTGGCCGTGGTGCGGAAGGTGGGCTGCGCGTTCTCCCACACGCTCGATCCTGTGGTGGAGTAGCGGGCATGGCCGATCGCGATGTGGCCGTGCAGGGAGTCCAGCATGGTGTCGGAGAAGACCTGCGAGACCAGGCCCATGTCCTTGTACACGAGCACCTGGCTGCCGTCGCTGGTGGCGATGCCCGCGGATTCCTGGCCACGGTGCTGCAGGGCGTAGAGGCCGTAGTAGGTCAGCTTTGCGACTTCCTCGCCCGGCGCCCACACCCCGAAGACCCCGCAGGCGTCCTGCGGACCCTTCTCGCCGGGTAGGAGTTCGTGGTTCAATCGCCCATCGCCGCGCGCCACCCGTTCAGTGTGGCACACGAACCGGGCCCCGATGAGCGGTGCACCGAACTGGTTGGGACTTCCCCGACAAAGGCCATCAACGACCAGTAACACCCGGTACGGGGCCGAATCCACGGCGTGTCGCGTACCGAAATGGTTGGGGATGTGGGCCTCTCAACCATTTCGGTACGCAGCCGGAGCACCCCTGGACCCGAACGGATGATCCCGCGGGCACGACCCACCGACTATGGTGACGCTTCTGCAGAGGAGACTCCATGCCGCTGATCCGATACCTCGTCGCACTCATGTCATCAGTCCTGCTCGCCGGCGGACTGGCGGTACCGGCGCAGGCCGCCCCGCCGCCGGGAGTGATCACCGAGGTGCCACTGGTCTCCGGCGACTTGCAGGGGATCGCGATCGACGAGGACGGGAACGCCTGGACCGTGAAGCTGTCGACGGGCAAGGTCGTGCGTATCACCCCAGTTGGAGAAGTAGCTGAGTTCTCCCCGCCGACGGCGAACAGCGGACCACGTGACATCACCATCGGTCCCGACGGGAACCTGTGGTTCACCCAAGGCAACGTCAACCAGATCGGGCGGATCACGCCCGCCGGCGAGATCACCGAGTTCCCCCTCAGTACCGGCGGGAGCCCGAACTTCATCACAGCCGGCGCCGACGGCAACCTCTGGTACCTGGCCGCCAACAACAACAACGTGAATCGTCTGTCGACCGCGGGGCAGGTCACCGGGTCCTTCCCGATCTCGAACGGCGCACAACAGGGGATCGCGTTGGGGCCGGACGGCAACGTGTGGTTCACAGGGTTCTCCAACAACACGATCGGACGGGTCACTCCGAACGGGGTGGTCACGGACTTCCCGATCCCCACCCCCTCCAGCAACCCCCGCGGCATCGGCGCGGGCCCGGACGGCAACGTGTGGTTCACACAGACCTCAACGAACAGAATCGGCCGGATCACCCCGAGCGGCGCGATCACCGAATTCCTCATCCCCACGGCCAACAGCAGCCCGAACGACATCACCGCCGGTCCGGACGGGAATCTGTGGTTCACCGAGAGCGTGGGGAACAAGATCGGACGGATCACACCCGACGGCACCTTCACCGAGTACCCCCTCCCCACCGCCAACAGCAGCCCCCGCCAGATCACGTCCGACCGCGACGGATCGTTGCGGTTCGTGGAGAACTTCGGAGCTCGGATCGGCAAGATCACCTCCGGGGTGTCGCCAACTGACCGGAGGCCGGCCCTGAACGGTACAGGTCAGGCCGGACTGCCACTGGTGTGTGGCGCGGACGTCTGGGGAGCCACGTCGACCGTGACCATCGGTTGGCAGCGCAACGGGCAAGCGATCCCCGGACAGAGCGGCGTCACCTACACCCCGACGGCAGCCGAGATCGGTACCGCGATCACCTGCACCAGCACCGGGCGACTGCCGGGAGTAGTGACGCCCCTTCGCGCCACCAGCAACCCCATCACGGTGGTCGCGCAACTGTCCGGACCGGTCGGACCGCGAGGGATCGACGGGAAGTTGTCGGCGGTCTTCGCACCCGGCACTGCGAGGGTGAAGGCCGGCAAGACCCTCAAGGTGCGATTCGGCATGACCAACGCCGCGGCACTCACCGCGCAACTCAAGGGCAAGAAGACGCTCACCAAGTCCGTTCAGGCGAAGGCTGGGACGAACACGCTGACGATGAAGGTGCCGAAATCGCTCAAACCCGGCAAGTACACTCTGCGGCTGCTTTCCGGAGGAGCCAGCCTGACTAGCACCAGGGTCAAGGTCACCCGATAGCGCCACGCAGCGGCAGCCACTCCGAGAGGTCGCTGCGCTCGCCGCTGGCCTCCACCCGACCCGCCGCCACTGCGTCGGCCCACGTGAGTTCTCCGCGCACGAGCTCCAGCCACGTCCGCGCGTCGCACTCCACGAGCGCCCGCGGGGTCCCGCGCCGGTGTGCTCCTCCGGGCACGGCCTGCACCGCGCCGTACGGTGGCACCCTGATCTCCACCGATCGGCCCGGAACCGCCGCGGCGAAGGCCGCCAGCGAGGCCTTGACCTCCTCGCGCGTGCTCACACCCCGACGATACGGCGGTACCGCGGCTTCCACATCGAATCCAGCACCGCCTGCAACGGGTTGGCGGGCTCCTCCCGGGCGACCCCCTCGTCGACGGCCTGCTGCACAACCGCCGCTGCCACGGCGGCCGACGTCGCCCGCAGGTCGGCGATCTCGGGGAGCAGTGGGGAACCGGGACCACGCATCTCGACGAGGTCGGCGACAGCCTTCGCGGCCGCATTGAGCATGCCATCAGTGACGCGGGTCGCCCGGGCCACGATCGCGCCGAGTCCGAGACCCGGGTACAGCAAGGCGTTGTTCGCCTGTCCGATGTGGTGGTTCACACCCTCATGCTTGACCGGGTCGAAGGGGCTGCCGGTCACGATCAGGGCCTGGCCGTCGGTCCAGTGCAGCAGATCCGCAGGCTCTGCCTCCGCCAGGGAGGTGGGGTTGCTCATCGGCAGGATGAACGGACGCTGCACATGGGAATGCATCTCCCGGATCACCTGTTCGGTGAACGCGCCGTGCACCGTCGAGGTCCCGACCAGGATCGTCGGGTGGATCCGGCGTACGGCCTCGAGTAACCCGATGTGGCCCTCGGAGTCGCGTTCGTAGTCGCGCACCTCCGAGGCCGGCCGTGCGTAGGGGCGGTGGTAATCGCGCAACGAATCGACCTCGTCATGGAGCAGTCCGGGGCGATCGATGAGCCAGATCCGCCGGCACGCCTCCTCTCGCGAGAAGCCCGACTCGACGATGGCGTCGCGGATCTGGTCGGCGATGCCGACGCCGGCCGTCCCCGCCCCGAACACGATCACGCGGTGGTCGGCCAAAGGCGTCTCTGTGACCTTCACGCCGGACAGGATGGCGGCGAACGCGATGGCACCGGTGCCCTGCATGTCGTCGTTGAACGTGCAGACACTGTCCCGGTAGCGGTCGAGGATCCGGCGCGCGTTCGCCTCCCCGAAGTCCTCCCAGTGCAGCAGCGCGTTGGGGAACATCTCAGTCGCAGTGGTGACATAACGATCGATGAGGTCGTCGTACTTGGACCCGCGCAGACGGGCATGCTTCTCACCGAGGTAGCCGGGATCCGTGAGCAGGCCGGTGCGGTCCGTCCCGACGTCGATCACCACCGGGATCGCGCGCTCCGGATCAACGCCCGCAGCAGCCACGTACACACTGATCTTCCCGATCGCGATGTCGATGCCGCCCACGCCCCAGTCCCCGATGCCGAGGATCGCCTCCGAGTCGGTGGCCACGATCAGGTCGACGTCGTCCGGGCCGAGACCCAGGTTGCCGAACGCCTTCGGCACGTCCTCCGGCCAGCGGGATTGCAGGTAGACCCCGCGCGGACGGCGGAACGCGTGGCTGTACTCACGGATCGCCTCGCCCACCGTCGGGGTGTAGACGATCGGCATCAGCTCCGGCAGGTCGTCGATCAGTAGCCGGTAGAACAACGTCTCGTTGCGGTCGTGCAGTTCGCGCAGATAGACGTTCTTCGCGAGCATCCCGTGGTGTTCCGACAGTTGTCTTCGCACCCGCGCCAACTGCTGATCGATGGTCTCCACGCGCTGTGGGAGCAGACCGACGAGGCCGAGCTCCTCGCGTTCGGAGTCGGTGAACGCCGACTGCTTGTTCAACCTCGGGTCGGCGAGCAACGCCTGGCCGCGCAGCATGGTGGCGCGAGGTGGGAGATCCTGCACCCTTCCGGTTCTACTCCTCGGGGGTGGGTGCGCGCTACCGCTGAAGCGGCTGGCGCTGCTGTCCCTGCACGAAGTTGTCCTCTCGCAGCCACGCGAGGATCGCCCGCCGCCGCGCCGGCCACTCGTGATCCAGAAGGGAGAACCAGGCAGTGTCCCGGTTGTGGCCTTTGACGATCATGTGTTGGCGGAACACCCCCTCGAACGTGAAACCGAGGCGCACAGCGGCGGATTTGGACGCCTCGTTGAGGTCGTTGCACTTCCACTCCACACGGCGGGCGCCCAGGCCGAAGAGACGGTCGGCGAGCAGGAACACGGCCTCTGTGGAAGCAGGTGTGTGCTGCATCCGGGGCCCCCACAGGATGTTGCCGATCTCCGCCACACCATTGGGCAGATCCATCCGCATCACCGACGCCCGCCCGACCGCCACGCCATCCATGACCGCAGCGAAGTACAGCGGGTCGCGACTGGTCAGCGCCGACGCGAACCAGTCGGGGAAGTCGTCAGGCGTCTGTGGCAGGAAGCGGAACAGGGCAGGATCGTCGATCCCGCGCAGGTCGGTCTCGTGAGCGGTGGACAACGGCTCGAGTCGCACGTACCCCCCGACCAGCGGCCGCCGCTCGACGGGCCGCATCAGGCGAAGTACGACGGCAGCACGCCCGCGGCGCGCTCCCGCATCTCGGCGATCCCCACCTCGATGTCGCCGATCTGCAGCACCTCGCCCAGACCGGAGTCGACGACGCCGATACGTTCGCACGCGAACCTGCGCGCCCCGCACATCTCGGTGAAGCGCAACTCCTCCGAGCGCGGCACGACGACGACCGCCCGGGCCGCTGACTCCGAGAACAAGAATGTGAAGGCATCCACACCATCGGGCACCCAGGTCCGCGCCCCGATGCCTGCGCGCATCGCCATCTCCGCCAGGGCAAGGCCCACGCCACCGTCCGCGACGTCGTGCGCAGCGGTCAACATGCCGTCCCGGGAACCGGCGACGAGGATCTCGGCCAGCACCCGCTCGGCCTGCAGATCGACGGCCGGGGGCATCCCGGTGAGGATCCCCTGCAGCGTGGCGACTGCCGATCCGCCGAACTCCGGCCGGGTCTCGCCGAGCAAGTAGATGAGCTCGCCATCCGGTCCCCAGGCCATCGGGGTGCGTCGCGCGACATCGTCGAACACGCCGAGCACACCGACCACGGGCGTCGGATGGATCGCGGTCTCCCCCGTCTGGTTGTAGAAACTCACGTTCCCGCCGGTCACCGGGATCTTGAGTTCCAGACAGGCGTCAGCCAGACCGGTGACAGCCTGCGAGAACTGCCACATCACGGCCGGGTCCTCCGGCGAGCCGAAGTTCAGGCAGTTGGTCACGGCCAGCGGTACGGCCCCGGTCGCTGCGACATTGCGGTAGGCCTCCGCGAGCGCGAGCTGGGTTCCGGAGTAGGGATCGAGTTCGACGAAGCGGGCGTTGCAGTCGGTGGCGATCGCCACCCCACGACCGGTCTCCTCGTCGATGCGCAGCACCCCCGCGTCCTCAGGCTGCGCCAGCGCCGTGTTGCCACGCACGTAGCGGTCGTACTGGTCGGTCACCCACGCCTTCGAGGCGTTGTTGGCCGAACCCAGCAGCGCCAGCAGCGTTTCGCGGGGTGGCGTGGGTTCGGGGTGTGTGGGCGCCGCCTGGCGGGGTTTGAGCCAGGCCGGCTCCTCCAACGGGCGGTTGTAGACCGGGCCATCGTGCGCGACCGTGCGCGGCGGGACATCCACCACGGTCTCGCCGTGCCATTCGATGACCAGGCGGTCGCCGGCCGTCACCTCCCCGATCACGGTGGCGGTGACCCCCCACTTCTCACATATCGCCATGAAGGCTTCGCGGTTGGCCGGCGTCACGACCGCGCACATGCGTTCCTGCGACTCACTCATGAGGATCTCTTCGGGTGTCAACGTCGCGTCGCGCAACGGCACCCGGTCCAGCCACACGTGCATCCCACCGTCACCGTTGGACGCCATCTCGGAGGTGGCACAACTCAGGCCCGCACCACCGAGGTCCTGGATACCTTCGATCAGCCCTGCGTGCAGGAGTTCGAGGGTGCATTCGATGAGCAACTTCTCGGTGAACGGGTCACCCACCTGCACGGCAGGACGCTTGCTAGGACCTGTCTCGTCGAAGCTCTCACTGGCCAGGACACTCACACCCCCGATGCCGTCGCCGCCGGTCAGCGCGCCGTACAGCACCACGAGGTTGCCCTCGCCGCGCGCACTGCTGACGTGGATGTCCTCGTGACGCATCGCTCCCACGCACAGGGCGTTCACGAGCGGGTTGGTCTGGTAGCACGGATCGAAGACGGTCTCACCGCCGATGTTGGGCAGACCCAGGCAGTTCCCGTAGCCGCCGACCCCAGCGACCACACCGTGGACGACACGGGCGGTGTCCGTCTCGGAGGGGTCCCCGAAGCGCAACTGGTCCATGACGGCCAGCGGTCGGGCGCCCATGCTCAAGATGTCGCGCACGATGCCGCCGACACCGGTGGCCGCACCTTGGTACGGCTCGATGTAGCTCGGGTGGTTGTGGCTCTCCACCTTGAACGTCACCGCCCAGCCGTCGCCGACGTCGACAACGCCGGCGTTCTCGCCGATGCCCACGAGCAGTGCCTCGGACTCAGGCGCCTTCTCGCCGAACTGTCGCAGGTGCACCTTGCTCGACTTGTAGGAGCAGTGTTCACTCCACATGACCGAGTACATCGCCAACTCCGAACTCGTCGGCCGGCGGCCGAGGATGTCCCGGATGCGCTGGTACTCGTCGGGTTTGAGTCCGAGTTCGGCAAACGGCTGCGGGTGGTCGGGGGTCTGCGCGGCGTGCTCCACGGAATCCATGCCTCAGACCCCCGCCCGCTCGAGCAGCGACGTGAACAGGTTCAACCCGTCGGTCCCGGGACCGGTCAGCGCATCGATCGCGTGCTCAGGGTGCGGCATGAGCCCCACCACGTTGCCGGCCGCGTTGCTGATGCCGGCAATGTCGCGGCGGGATCCGTTCGGGTTGCCGCCGATGTAGCGGAAGACCACTCGGCCCTCACCCTCGAGGCGGTCGAGGGTCTGCTCGTCGGCGGTGTAGGCGCCCTCACCGTTCTTGACCGGGATCACGATCTCCTCCTTGGGCTCGAAGGATCGCGTCCACGCCGTGTCCGCGTTCTCGACGCGCAGACCCTGGTCGCGGCAGACGAAGTGCAGGCTCTGGTTGCGCACGAGCGCCCCCGGCAGCAGGTGCGCCTCACAGAGGATCTGGAACCCGTTGCAGATACCGAGCACCGGCATCCCGCGTTCGGCGGCGTCGGTGATCTCCTGCATCACCGGCGCGAAGCGCGCGATCGCGCCGCAGCGCAGATAGTCGCCATAGGAGAACCCGCCTGGCAGCACGACCGCATCAACACCCTTGAGGTCGTGGTCGGCGTGCCACAGCGCCACCGCCTCGCCTCCGGCGTATCTCACCGCCCGTGAGGCGTCGATGTCATCGAGTGTTCCCGGGAAAGTGACGACTCCTATGCGCACACCCTCACGGTACGACAGCCACCGAGCAGCCGGCCTTGTGCACCACCGCGTGGCTCACCGAACCCAACAACAGCCCCTTGAACCCACCCAGGCCGCGGGACCCGACGACCAAGAGCGCGGCGTTCTCGCTGGCCTTCACCAGAGCTTTCACGGGCGAACCCTTCATGACCTCCTGACGCACCTTCACGTCCGGGAAGTTCTCACGGAATCCGGCCATCGCCTCCGAGGTCTCGCGCAACTCCGTGTTGCCGTAGTCGCGGATCAGTACCTCAGGCTCGTAGCTGGGGACCTCGACCATCGACCAGGTGGGCGGGATCTCCCAACTGTGCACGACGTGCAGCGGCAGGCCGGCGAAACTGGCCTGCTCGAAGGCCCATTCCAGCGCCTTCAGCGAGTGTTCGGATCCGTCGACGCCCACCACGATGCCGTCCATGTCCGCGGCCGGTGGGCGCACCACCACAGTGGGGCACTTCGCGTGGGCCGCGACCTGGCGGGACACGCTGCCCAGCAGGAATCCGGTGAGTCCGCCCGCGCCGTGACTTCCTACGACAACCATCTCGGCGCCCTCGGAGCGCTTCACCAGCGCCGCCGCCGTGCGCCCGGCCACCAGTTCTCCGACCGCGTTCACACCCATGTCGGCGGCGATCTGCGCGCCGACGTCATTGGCCGCCTGCGCCTCATCACGCAACTCGTCGATGAGTTCCTGCTGCAGGGTCGAGGAGGCGCCGATGCCTAGGTCGGCGGCCGGCATCGACCACGTGGTGATGATCTCAAGGGTGCGGCCACGATCCTTGGCAGCCGCCGCGGCCCACCGCAATGCCAGTTGCGAGCCCTCTGACCCGTCATAGCCAACGATCACTGAACCAGACATGACACCCTCCTCCACCTCGTGGCCGGTGCCTTGTCAGGTGACACGCCTGATGAACGCATCGACCCCTCAACTCCAAGTTTACGCCCGTCGGAGCGGTTGAGGTCGAGCGCTGATCCTCCGGATGACGTAGCGGTGGGGACCCACCCCGGGTTTGTCCCACTCGGGGCCCACCACCACCCAGCCGCTGCGCCGGTACAGGCCGAGGGCGCGCACCCGCGCCGTCGCCCACAGGCAGCCCACAGCCAGCTCGGCGGCGAGGTCCTCGGCGGCGGCCAGCAGGGCAGTGCCGACGCCTCCCCGATGGTCGGGCAGGACCGCCATGGAACGCAGTTGCCACGTCGGCTGGTCGGTCTCGGCGAGGTCCGGACGCGGCCATGGTGTGGGGCCGATCGAGCAGGCCCCGATCACCTCCCCGTCGACGATCGCTGCCAGATGGTGCCAACCGGGCGGAAAACCCGTGTCACCGGGCAGAGGACCGTCCGGGCGCAGCACCCGCAATTGGACGTCCCTGACCTCTGATAGCGATGCCGGACGGACGATCAGCACATGATCACAGTAGTTTCAGGTCCATGGCCTACAGAGACGTGATGCGGTGGTTGGGACACAAGCAATGGTTCGCCTGGACGGCGGCCCGACTGGCTCCGTTGGACGCCAAGGTGGTGCAGAAGACCGGCGGACGCTTCGGGCTCCTGGGCAACTACGGGCTTCCGCAGTGCCTGCTCACCACCACGGGGCGCAAGTCGGGGCAGAAGCGCACAGTCACGCTGCTCTACGGGACCCGCGCACCGGACGAGTACGTGCTCATCGGCTCGAACTTCGGACAGGCACACCACCCGGCGTGGGCGCTGAACCTCGAAGCCGACCCGGAGTGTGTTTTCACCGTGAACGACGAGCCCCGCGACATGACCGCGCGGATGGTGACCGACGAGACCGAACGTGAGCAGATCTGGCAACTGATGTACGAGGTGTGGCCGGCGTACAACGCCTATCGCGGCCGGGCAGGACGAGACATCAAGGTCTTCGTGATCACGCCGTCAGACGTTGGCGACCACTAGGCTCGCACCACCGAGTGCCGCCACCACAAGCACAGCCATCCGGGCGGCCGGGACGGGGATCCGGCCAGCGACCAGAGCTCCGATGATGGTGCCGAGGACCACGGCGGCGAGCATCCACCATTGCGGAGCGATGAAGCCGATGACGACGGCGGTCACCAGGTTCTGCACGAGGAAGAAGAACTGCAGGGTGGCGCGGGAGTGATCCGGCGCCCATCCGGCGTTGGAGGCGTACATCCCCACCGGCGGGCCGCCGACACCGCCCACGACGTTGAGCACCGCCGACGCGATCCCAGCACCGATGGCGCCGGGTATCCCGCGGAACCAGGACCACGAGGCGCCCCGGGCCAGCAGGAACACCCCGATCAGGACTGCGATCCCGGCCCCGACGGCCACCAGGGCGGTGTCCGCGCCGGCCAGTGCGGCCACGACCACCGGGGTGGCCAGCAGCGCGGGCAGCAGCAACGACCCCGCGTCGCGGAAACCGATATGACGCCATTGATGGGTCAGCGGGATGAACGAAGCCAGCGCCGACAGCACGACGATCATCGCCACGCCGTCGCGGGGCCCGAGCAGTGCGAGCATCGCCGGAGCAGCGATCAGAGAGAAACCCAGGCCGGTGACGGATTGGGCGAAGGCGCCGACGATCAGCGACACCGCCACCAGGACGACGAGCCACTCCATCAGCAGACCCTCCCGTCCCAGGATACGAAGCGACCCGGCTCCCCCCTCGCGAGCCGGGTCGATCTTGTGGTTCCCGGTTCAGCAGGGGA
>WBZV01000576.1_pt1 | contig 20766 bp, 17 predicted proteins | sample 5204221 | NCBI WGS metagenome assembly WBZV01 (sample SAMN12344360, study PRJNA552823) | activated sludge metagenome | biome: Activated sludge suspended growth; feature: Nitrification reactor; material: Wastewater; isolation source: activated sludge from nitrification reactor of wastewater...
GGCGCGGCGGCGCTGATGGCGGCGGTGGCCAAGGCCGGCTACACGGCGCACGTGATGGCGGCCGACCAGCCCGCGCCCGCCGCCACGCCCTCGCGCGACGGCTGGAAGGTCGTCGCGGCCGCGTTGCTCTCGCTGCCGCTGGTGCTGCCCATGCTGGGCGATCTGGCCGGCAAGCACTGGATGCTCTCGCCCCTGGCGCAGTGGCTGCTCGCCACGCCGGTGCAGTTCTGGCTCGGCGCGCGCTTCTACCGCGCCGGCTGGAAGGCGCTGCGCGCCGGCAGCGGCAACATGGATCTGCTGGTCGCACTCGGCACCAGCGCCGCCTACGGCCTCAGCCTGTGGCTGTGGTGGAGCGACGCGAGCGGCATGCCGCACCTCTATTTCGAATCGGCCGCGGTGGTGATCACCCTGGTGCTGCTCGGCAAGTGGCTGGAGGCGCGCGCCAAGCGCCAGACCACCGACGCCATCCGCGCACTGCAGTCGCTGCGCCCCGAGACGGCGCGCGTGCGCCGCGAGGGCGTCGATCTCGAGGTGCCGGTGGCCGAGCTGGCGGTGGGCGATCTGGTGGTCGTGCGCCCCGGCGAACGCTTTCCCGCCGACGGCCGCGTCGAGGAAGGCCGCAGCCATGCCGACGAATCGCTGCTCACCGGCGAGAGCCTGCCGGTGGCCAAGCAGCCGGGCGACCGCATCACCGGCGGCGCGCTCAACGCCGAAGGGCTGCTGCTGGTGCGCACGCAGGCGATCGGCGCCGAATCCACGCTGGCGCGCATCGTGCGGCTGGTCGAGTCGGCGCAGGCGGCCAAGGCGCCCATCCAGCGCCTCGTCGATCAGGTCAGCGCGGTATTCGTGCCGGTGGTGGTGGGCATCGCGCTGCTCACGCTGCTGGCCTGGGGCCTGCTCACGGGCGACTGGGCCACCGGCGTGCTCAATGCGGTGGCGGTGCTGGTGATCGCCTGCCCCTGCGCGCTCGGCCTGGCGACGCCGGCAGCGATCATGGTCGGCACCGGCGCGGCGGCGCGGCGCGGCATCCTCATCAAGGATGCACAGGCGCTCGAAGTGGCGCATGCGGTGCGCGTGGTGGCCTTCGACAAGACCGGCACGCTCACCGAAGGCCGGCCGCGCCTCGCGGCGGCCGAGCCCGCGCCCGATGCCGGCCTGGACCGCGACGGCCTGGTCGCACTCGCCGCCGCGCTGCAATCGGGCAGCGAACACCCGCTCGCCGCCGCGGTGCTGGCCGAAGCGAAGGCGCCGCTGCAGAGCGCCAGCGATCTGCGCGCCCTGCCCGGCCGCGGCATCGCCGGCACGGTGGCCGGCCGCGAGCTGCAGCTCGGCAGCACGCGGCTGATGGACGAACTCGGCATCGCGCGCGACGCGCTCGCCGCGCGCGGCGAGGCGCTGCAGGCCGAAGGCCGCACGCTGTCGTGGCTGGCCGCGCGCGAGGCCGACGGCCGCTGGCGGCTGCTGGGCCTGCTCGCTTTCGGCGACACGCTGAAGGCCGGCGCCGCCGAAGCCATCGCCACGCTCAAGCGACTGGGCATCCGCACGCTGATGATCAGCGGCGACAACGCCGGCAGCGCGAATGCAGTCGGCCGCGCGCTCGGCATCGACGACGTGCGCGCCGAGGTGCTGCCGGGCGACAAGGCGGCGGTCGTCGCTTCGCTGCGCGAGGGCGCGGGCAAGGTGGCGATGGTCGGCGACGGCATCAACGACGCGCCGGCGCTGGCCGCCGCCGACGTCGGCCTGGCGATGGCCGGCGAGCAGGGCGGCACCGATGCGGCGATGCAGGCCGCCGGCATCACGCTGATGCGCGGCGACCCGGCGCTGGTGGCGCAGGCCATCGAGATCTCGCGCCGCACCACCGCGAAGATCCGCCAGAACCTGTTCTGGGCCTTCTTCTACAACGTGGTCGGCATTCCGCTGGCGGCCTTCGGCTTGCTCAACCCGGTGGTGGCGGGCGCCGCGATGGCGATGTCCAGCGTCAGCGTGCTGAGCAACGCGCTGCTGCTCAAGCGCTGGACTCCGGAGAAGTCGTGAACATCGGCGAAGCCTCGAAGCAATCGGCCGTCTCGGCCAAGATGATCCGCCACTACGAGACGCTCGGCCTGCTGCCGCAGGTGCCGCGCACGGAGGCCGGCTACCGCCAGTACGACGAGGCCACGGTGCACACGCTGCGCTTCATCCGCCGCGCGCGCGACCTCGGCTTCGGCTTGCCCGAGATCGAGACGCTGCTCGGCCTGTGGCGCAACCGCCGTCGCAGCAGCAAGGACGTCAAGCGCATCGCCACCGAGCATGCCGCCGACCTGCAGCGCCGCATCGACGAGATGCGCGCGATGCAGCGCACGCTGCAGCACCTGGCGCATTGCTGCCACGGCGACGATCGGCCCGACTGCCCGATCCTCGACGACCTGGCGGGCGGACGCTCGGCCTAAGTTTTGCCGAGCTTCCTCAGCACCTCGGGCCCGGCCCACAGCTCGTCGAGGTGCGGGAACTTCCACTGCGCATTGCTCTCGCGCGCGGCGATCGCGTCGGCGCAGCCCGGTGCGGAGAGGTCGACCAGTTCGATCGCCACCGGCATGTTCGAGCGCGTCGAGAAGAACAGCTTGACCTTGGGCGCCACCAGCGAGCTCTCGTTCTGCTCGACCACCACGCCCAGCTTGCCCGAGCGCATGCGCACCAGCGAGCCGATCGGGTAGATGCCCAGGCTCTTCACGAAGGCCTGGAAGATCTCGGTGTCGAACTGCCCGGCCCAGGAGGCCATCTTGGCGATCGACTCGGCCGGATCCCAGCCGGCCTTGTAGGGGCGGTTGGAGGTGATCGCGTCGTACACGTCGCACACCGCGCCCATGCGCGCCACGCGCGTCAGCGCATCGCCCGCCAGGCCGTGCGGGTAGCCGCGGCCGTCGGGGCGCTCGTGATGGTGCAGCGTCACCTCGAGCGCCACTTCGCCGACGCCCTTGCCCTCCTGCAGCAGCTCGTAGCCGTGCTGCGGGTGGGTCTTCATGATCTCGTACTCGGCATCGGTCAGCTTGCCGGGCTTGTTGAGCACCTCGAGCGGCATCGCCGCCTTGCCCATGTCGTGCAGCATGCCGGCCATGCCGACTTCGCGCGCGCTGGCCTCGTCCATGCCGAGCTGGCGGCCGAGCGACACCATCAGTGCGCACACCGCCATCGAGTGCATGTAGGTGTAGTCGTCGTGCGTCTTCAGGCGCGCCAGGCTGACGATGGCGCCCGGGTTGCGCCACACCGAGGTGGCGATCTCGTCGACCAGCGGCAGGCACTTCTCGGTGTCCAGCGCGCGGCCCATGCGCGCCTCTGCGAACAGCGACGAGACGGCCTCACGCGACTGGTTCATCAGCGCCGAAGCGCGCTGCAGCTCGGCGCCGAAGCGCGCTGCAGCTCGGCGCCGAACTCGGCGGCGGGCGGCGGCGGGCGCGGCGGCGGCTCGGCCGGCGGCGCGGCCCCGTGCCGGGCGGCGCGCGAAGCCGCCACGCCATCGCGCCGCGGCGCCACGCCTTCGTTCGCGGGCATCTCGACATCGCTGCCCTTGGCCACGTCGATCCAGACCTCCTTGACGCTGCTGGCGCGCAGCTTGTCGAGATCGGCCGGGTCGTCGAGGATGAACTTGGTCCGCCAGAACGGATGGTCGAGCCAGGCCCCGCACATCGCGTGCAGGTGCATGCCCAGGCGCAGGTCGTCGACGGGAATTTTCTTCAGCATGTGCAAAGCCGCCGTCGGCAGTGACGGCTGCTTCGAGTATCGGCCCGCCGGGGGATGACTTGAGCGGCCGCAGAAGCGAAAAAGCCGCTGGAAACCAGCGGCTTTTCACGTCGGTGTGCGGCCCGGGTCAGCGGAAGCGCGACTCCGGCACGGTCTTGAGGTCGCCCGGCAGCGCGGCGAGGTAACCCGCCAGCTGCTTCAGCTCGGCGTGGCTGAAGGGCTTGGCCATGCCGGCCATGATGGCGTTGCCGCGGCCGACCTGCGCATTGCCGTCGGTCTGGTAGGCCTTGAGCGCGACGTAGAGATAGTCGCCATATTGGCCGGCCAGCTTGGGGTAGCTCGGGTCGATCGGCTTGTTCAGGTTCTCGCCGTGGCAGGAAGCGCAGTTGCCCTTCTTGAGCAGCTCGGCCACCTGCGCGGGCGGGTTCGGCGCCGGCGCGTCGCCATGGGCGGCAGGGCCGCCATTGGCTTCGTAGAAGGCGCCGAGGTCGGCCATGTCCTGCTCGCTCAGCGAGCCGGCGATGGCCTTCATGGTCGGGTGCTTGCGCTCGCCCTTCTTGTAGGCCGTCAGCGCGCCGACGATGTACTTGGCGCTCTGGCCCGAGATCATCGGCACCTTGTGGATCTCCGGGAAGCTCGCCTGGTAGCCCGGGATGCCGTGGCAGCCGATGCACATGGCGGCCTTCTTCTCGCCGGCCTTGGCGTCCTGTGCCGCTGCGGCGGTGGCGAAACCGGCAGCCGCCAGCACGAAGATCATCGAGATTGCTTTGTTCATCGTCAATGAAGGCGCAGTTTTCGGGGTTGGCGGGCGATTATAGGCACGCCGATATACTGCCCCGACCGAACTTTCCCGCACCCGCGCGCCGCGAACCATGAAGTTCCAAGGCTCAGAGAACTACGTCGCCACCCAGGATCTGATGCTCGCGGTGAACGCGGCAATCACCCTCCAGCGGCCGCTGCTGGTCAAGGGCGAGCCCGGCACCGGCAAGACGATGCTGGCCGAGGAAGTGGCGACCGCGCTGAACATGCCGCTGCTGCAGTGGCACGTGAAGAGCACCACCAAGGCGCAGCAGGGCCTGTACGAATACGACGCGGTGAGCCGTCTGCGCGACTCGCAGCTCGGCGACGCGCGCGTCAAGGACATCCACAACTACATCGTCAAGGGCGTGCTGTGGCAGGCCTTCACGGCCGAGAAGCCGGTGGCGCTGCTGATCGACGAGATCGACAAGGCCGACATCGAATTCCCGAACGACCTGCTGCGCGAACTCGACCGCATGGAGTTCTACGTCTACGAGACACACCAGATGGTGAAGGCGCTGCACCGGCCGCTGGTGTTCATCACCTCGAACAACGAGAAGGAGCTGCCCGACGCCTTCCTGCGCCGCTGCTTCTTCCACTACATCAAGTTCCCCGACGCCGACACGATGCGCAGCATCGTCGACGTGCACTTCCCCGATCTGAAGAAGGAACTGCTCGCCGCCGCGCTGAAGAACTTCTACGAGGTGCGCAACCTGCCGGGCCTGAAGAAGAAGCCCAGCACCTCGGAGCTGCTCGACTGGCTGAAGCTGCTGGTGGCCGAAGACATCCCGCTCGAGGCGCTGCAGAGCAAGGACGAGAAGGTCAGCGTGCCGCCGCTGGTGGGCGCGCTGCTGAAGAACGAGCAGGACGTGTCGCTGTTCGAGAAGCTGGTGTTCATGCAGAGGCACAACCGCTGATGAAGCCGGTCGGCCCCATCACGCTGGAGCGCGCGCCGGTTCGTCTGGTGCCGCTCGCGCTGGAACACGAAGAAGGCCTCGCGCGCGCCGCCGCCGACGGCGAACTCTGGAACCTGCGCATCACCTCGGTGCCCGAGCCGGGCGCCACGCGCGCCTATATCGAGACCGCGCTGCGCGGCCGCCACGAGGGCCACCGCTTCGCCTTCGCGGTGCTCGACGCCGCCAGCGGCGAAGTGATCGGCTCCAGCAGCTACCACGACATCGTGCCGGCCGTGGAGCGCCTGGAGATCGGCTACACCTGGTACGCCGCCAGCCGCCAGCGCAGCGCCGTCAACACCACGGCCAAGCTGCTGTTGATGCAGCACGCCTTCGAGACGCTGGGGGCGCAGCTGGTCGGCTGGCGCACCGACAACTACAACTTCGCGAGCCAGCGCGCCATCGAGCGCCTGGGCGCGCGCAAGGACGGCGTGCTGCGTCACCACGCGCTGCGCCGCGACGGCACGGTGCGCGACACCGTGATGTACAGCCTGGCCGCCGGCGAATGGCCGGAGGTCAAGGCACACCTGCTCTGGCAGCTGACCCGGCCGCGCTGAGCAGTTCCCCGCAGCGAGGGAGGGCAGGATGGCGCGAGCCAGGAAGACGATCAGCGTCGACGATCTCTGGAACTTCGAGCGCGTCGGTGCGCTAGCCCTCTCGCCCGACGGCGCGCAGGCGGTCTGCACCCTGCAGCGCTTCTCGATGGAGGAGAACAAGGGCCAGACCTCGCTGTGGCTGCTCTCCACCTTCGGCGGCGGGCCGCGCCGCCTGACGAGCTGCGGCGAAAAGGACGGCCAGCCGGCCTGGTCGCCGACCGGCGAGCGCATCGCCTTCCTCGCCAAGCGCGAGCAGCATGGCGCGAAGGACGAGACGCAGCAGCTCTACGTGATCGCGCCGGACGGCGGCGAGGCACGCCGCGTGAGCGACTTCGCACCCGGCATCGAATCCTTCAAGTGGCTGCCCGATGGCCAGCGCATCGCCTTCGTCGCCTGGGTGTGGCCCGAGTTGCGCGGCAGCAAGGCGCAGGCGAAGCGCTTCAAGGAATTCAAGGAGCGCAAGGAGAGCGCCTACGTCACCAGCGAGGCGCAGTACCGCTACTGGGATCACTCGCTGCCGATGGGCCGCGTGCCGCACCTGCACTTGCTCGACCTCGCCAGCGGCCGCATCGTCGACCTGTTCGAGGGCACGGACTGGGAGCTCTCGCGCGCCGAGCCGGACGCCCACTGCTTCGACGTCTCGCCGGACGGACGGCGCATCGTCTTCGCCCACGACCCCGGCGCCGAGAAGCGCCTGGACAACTGCCGCGCGCTGGCCGAGATCGAGCTGCGCACGCGCCGTGTCGCCACGGTCGCGCACGACAAGGCCTGGGATCTGAGCGCGCCGCGCTACAGCCCGGACGGCGCGCGCATCGCTTTCCTCGCCGCGCACCAGGGCCGCAAGCACACCATGCCCAGCCAGCTCGCCGTGCTGGAACGCGGCGGGCGCTGGAAGGTGGTGAGCGCCGCGTGGGACCACTCGCTGCACGCCCCGCTGCGCTGGGACGACGACGGCCAGGGCCTGTGCTTCGCCGCCGAGCACGAGGCACGCAACCCGCTGTGGCGCTTCGACCTGCGCTCGCGTGGTGCGACGCGCATCTTCCCCGGCGGCTGGGTGCAGGGCTTCGACGTCGCCAACGGCGTGGTGGCGGTGGCGGCCGACGCGATGGACCACCCCGCGCGCGTGCACGCGCTGCGCGATGGCGAGCCGCCGCGCCGCCTGGAGCGCTTCAACGACGATCTGCTCGCCACGCTCAAGCTCGGCGCGCACGAGGACGTGCGGCTCCAGGGTGCGCAGGGCGACGAGGTGCAGATGTGGCTGGTCTACCCACCCGGCTTCGACCCGCGGCGCAAGTACCCGCTGCTGCACAGCATCCACGGCGGCCCGCACGCTGCCAGCGGCGACACCTTCCACTACCGCTGGAACAACCATGTGTTCGCGGCGCAAGGCTACGTGGTCGCCTGCGTCAACTACCACGGCTCGAGCGGCTTCGGCTACGACTTCCTCGACAGCATCACGCACCGCTGGGGCGAGCTCGAACTGCAGGACGTCGAGGCCGGCACCGACTGGCTGCTGAAGAAACCCTGGGTCGACCGCCAGCGCGTCTTCGCCACCGGCGGCAGCTACGGCGGCTACATGGTCGCGTGGATGAACGGGCGCGTGTTGCCCGGGCGCTACCAGGCCTACGTCTGCCACGCCGGCTGCTTCGACTGGGTTTCGATGTTCGCCGAGGACGCCTACACCTGGTTTCCGCGCGAACTGGGCGCGAGCTACTGGGACGACATGGCCAAGGTTCACGCGCAGAGCCCGCATGCCTTTGCCGGGAAGATGAAGACGCCGACGCTGGTGATCCACGGCGCGCTCGACTACCGCGTGCCCGACGGCCAGGGCCTGGCCTACTACAACACCTTGAAGGCGCGCGGCGTGGACGCGCGGCTGGTGTGGTTTCCCGACGAGAACCACTGGATCCTCAAGCCGCGCAACTCGAAGCTCTGGTACGGCGAGTTCTTCGCCTGGCTGAAGCGCCACGCGCCGTCGGCCAGGCGTGTATCCTCGACGCACCCGCCCCGCTCCAGGGCCCGGCGCCGCGCCGGGTGAGGCCATGCTGATCAATTTCTTCTACGCGCTGCGCGCGGCCAAGCTGAAGGTGTCCGTCAAGGAATACCTGACGCTGCTCGAAGGCCTGAAGGAAGGCGTGATCGACAACACGGTCGACCAGTTCTACTACTTCGCCCGCACTGCGCTGGTGAAGGACGAGGCCCACTTCGACAAGTTCGACCGCGCCTTCGCCGCCTACTTCAAGGGCGTGGAGCTGCTCACCGACTTCAGCCAGGACGTGCCGCTCGAATGGCTGCGCAAGCACCTCGAGCTCGAGCTGAGCGCCGAGGAGAAGGCCGCCATCGAGAAGATGGGCTGGGACGAGCTGATGGAGACGCTCAAGAAGCGCTTCGAGGAGCAGAAGGAGCGCCACGAGGGCGGCAGCAAGTGGATAGGCACCGGCGGCACCAGCCCCTTCGGCGCCTACGGCTACAACCCGCAGGGCATCCGCATCGGCCAGGACAAGGGCCGCAACCGCAGCGCGGTGAAGGTCTGGGACCAGCGCCAGTACAAGGACTACGACGACCAGCTCGAACTCGGCACGCGCAACATCAAGGTCGCGCTGCGCCGCCTGCGCCGCTTCGCGCGCGAGGGCGCGGAGGAAGAGCTCGACCTCGACGACACCATCCGCAGCACCGCGGCGAATGCCGGCTGGCTGGACATCAAGATGGTGCCGGAGCGGCACAACAAGGTGAAGGTGCTGCTGCTGATGGACGTGGGCGGCACCATGGACGAGCACATCCACCGCGTCGAGGAGATGTTTTCCGCCGCCAAGAGCGAGTTCAAGCACCTCGAGTTCTATTACTTCCACAACTGCGTCTACGACTTCATGTGGAAGAACAACCGCCGCCGCTACAGCGAGAAGTTCCCGACCTGGGACGTGATCCGCAAGTACAACAAGGACTACAAGCTGCTGTTCATCGGCGACGCGACCATGAGCCCCTACGAGATCCTGCAGCCCGGCGGCAGCGTCGAATACAACAACGAGGAGCCGGGCGCCGAGTGGCTGCAGCGCCTCACGCACGCCTTTCCCAAGTTCGCCTGGATCAACCCCGAGCCGCAAGGCGTGTGGGGCTACCGCCAGAGCATCTCCATCGTCCAGCAGCTGATGAACCAGCGCATGTTCCCGCTCACGCTGCAGGGGCTGGAAGGGGCGATGCGCCTGCTCAGCAAATGACCCGTGCCGCGCCGGCGCTGCTGCTGGCTGGGCTGCTGTGCGGGTGCGCGGCGCTGCAGGGCGAACACGAGCCCGGCGCGGACACTGCGGCGCCGGCCGCGAGCGCGGCTTCGTCGCCGGCGCGTGCGCCCTACCGCGTCGAGGTGATCGCGCCCGAGCAGCTGCGCGCCCTGCTCACCGACTACCTCGACTTGGCGCGCTTCCAGAACGCCCCCGACACCGAGGCCATCGACGCCGGCGAGCTGGCACGCCTCGCCGCTGCCGCGCCGGCGCAGGCGCGCACGCTGCTCGAGACCGAGGGCTACTTCGCGGCGCAGGTGCAGGCCACGCGGCTGACCGGCAGCGACGGCCAGCCGGTGGTGCGGGTGTTGGTGGATCCCGGCCCGCGCAGCGTCATCACGCAGGTCGACTTCACGGTCGACGGTGAACTGCAGACGCTGGCCGACAAGCTCGACGAGGACGCCGCCGCACTGCGCACCTCGCTGCGCCGCGGCTGGCCGCTGCGGCCGGGCGAGCCGTTCCGCCAGGCGGCCTGGGCCTCGGCCAAGACCGGCACGCTGGCGCAGGCGCGCGCCGAGGGCTACCCGGCGGCGGCCTGGACCCAGACCCAGGCGCAGGTCGACGCCGAACAGCATCAGGTGGCGCTGACGCTGGCACTCGACAGCGGCGCGCTCTACCGCTTCGGCGAGATCCGCGTCGAGGGGCTGGAGCGCTACGACGAGAGCACGGTGCGGCGCCTGTCCACCTTCGCCGCCGGCCAGCCCTACAACGAGAAGCTGCTGCTCGACTACCAGGAGCGCATCCAGAAGCTCGGCCTGTTCGACAGCGCCACGGTGGAGCTCGACCCCGACCCCAAGACCTCGGCCGCGGCGCCGGTGCGCGTGCGCGTGCACGAGCTGACCTCGCAGCAGGCCACCGTGGGCGTGGGCATCAGCGCCAACACGGGCCCGCGCGTGACGCTGGAGCATCGCCACCGCCGGCCCTTCGGCATGAACTGGGTGGCGACCAACAAGTTCGAGTTCGGCTCGCTGATCAAGTCCTGGACCGGCGAGCTGATCTCGCATCCGCTGGAAGGCCTGTACCGCAACCTGCTGGCCGGCAACGCCGAGCGGCTGCGCTCCGGCGAGGAGATCCGTACCTCGTGGACGGCGCGCCTCGGGCGCACACAGGACACGCAGCGCATCGAGCGCACCTACTTTGCGGAACTCACGCACGCGCGCGTCGACAACCCCGCCGGCCGCACGCGCAGCGAGGCGCTGACCGCGAACTACCACTGGATCTACCGCGACCTCGACAGCATCCTGCTGCCCACCGATGGCTACACCGTGTCGCTGCAGAGCGCCGCGGGCCGCTCGCGCAACTCCACGCTGGACAACGGCCCCTTCGGCCGCGGCTACGGCCGCTACACGCTGTACCGGCCGCTCGGCCGCGCCTGGTACGCCAGCCTGCGCCTGGAAGCCGGACAGATCATCGCCTCCGATGCGGTGGGCGTGCCCGACACGCTGCTGTTCCGCGCCGGCGGCGACGATTCGGTGCGCGGCTACGCCTACCGCACCCTGGGCCCGCTGGTCGACGGCGTGGTGAGCTCGGGCCGCGTGATGGCCACCGGCAGCGCCGAGATCGCGCGGCCGATCTCGGATTCCATGCCCTCGCTGTGGTGGGCGGTATTCGCCGATGCCGGCAACGCCGCCAACCACTGGAAGGATCTCGCGCCGGCCTGGGGCTACGGGCTCGGCCTGCGCTGGCGCAGCCCGGTGGGGCCGCTGCGCGTCGACCTCGCGTATGGCGAGGAAGTGCGCAAGGTGCGCCTGCATCTCAGCGTCGGCATTGCATTCTGATGGCTCCCCCCCGTAGCGCCTCCGGCGCTCCCCCCCAGGGGGGCACCGCCAGCGGCCCGGCAGAGCCGGTTCCGCGGCGGCCGCTTGGTTGGGCGCGTTGGCTCACCTGGGGCCTCGTGCCGGTGGCCGCGCTGGCGCTGCTGGTCGCGGCCGGGCTGTGGACGCTGCGCACCGAAGCCGGCGCGGCCTGGGCGCTGGCGCGCGTGCCGGGGCTCACGGCCGAGGGCGTGAGCGGCGTGCTGCTCGGCGATCTGCAGGTGCAGCGCCTTGCCATCAGCTTGCCGCGCGGCGGCTCGGTCACGATAGCCGGCGCGCGCTGGCAGGGCTTGCGCCTCGCACTCGCGCAAGGCGGACGGCCGCGCGTGTCGCTCGACCGGCTCGCCGCCGAGCGCGTGCAGGTGACGCCCGGCGCGCCGGCCGACCCTCCCACGCCGGCGCCGGACTCGCTGGCCTCGCCGCTCGAACTGGACATCGCTTCGGTCGAGGTCGGCACCCTGGCCGTGAGCTCGCTCGGCGAGACGCCGCTGCAGCAGTTGCGCGCCCGCATTCACCTGGGCGCGGAGGGCGGCGTGCAGCACCGCGTCGACGGCCTCTCGCTGGCCTGGGGCCGCCTGCGCGGCGAGGGCCGCGCGGCGATCGGCACGGCAGCGCCGCTGCCGGTCGAGGCTTCGCTCGCGCTGACGCAAGACGGCGCGCTCGCCAATGCGCAGTGGTCGGCGCGCGCCACGCTGACGGGCGCGCTCGCACAGCCGCGCCTGCAGGCCACGCTGCGCGCCGAGCCGGCCGGCGCCCCCGGTGCGCCGCCGCTGCCGGCGCAGACACTCGATCTCGCCGCGACCCTGCGCCCCTTCGAGCGCTGGCCGCTGGGCGATCTGCAGGCGAAGGCGAAAGGCCTGGATCTCTCCGCCTTCCACCGCGACGCGCCCGCCACCGCGATCAGCGGCGAAGCCATCGCCAAGACCCACGCCGCCGACCAGCCCGGCGACGTGAGCGCGACGCTGGACAACGCCGCGCCCGGCCTGTGGAACGCCGGCAAGCTGCCGCTGCGCCGCCTCACGCTCGAACTGCGCGCACGGCCCGACGATCCATCGACGCTGGAACTGCGCGCGCTCGCCGCCGAGCTCGGCACGGCCAAGCAGCCGGCCGGACGCATCACCGGGCACGGCCGCTGGTCCCGCGAGGGCTGGAGCCTGGACGCCACGCTCGCCGCGCTGCAGCCCGACCGGCTCGACGCGCGCGCGCCGGCCATGCGTCTGGACGGCCCGCTCACGCTGACGGGCAGCCCGCCCACCGCGGCGGCGCAGCGCATCGCGGCGCGCGCCGAACTGGCGGGCGTGGTGCGCGACCGCGGCGCCGACCGCCCGGTGAAGGCCAAGCTCGACGCGCAGTGGCAACGCGAGAACGGCGCCGACCGGCTCGAACTGCGCAGCGCCGAGGCCAGTGCCGGCGGCGCACGCGCCAGTCTCGCCGGCCGCGCGACGCGTGGTGCGCCCGACGCCGCCTGGCAACTGCAGGGCCGCGCCACGCTGGCCGAGTTCGACCCTTCGCTGTGGTGGCGCGGCCGCGAGGATTCGCCCTGGCGGCGCGGCCCGCACCAGCTCAATGCCAAAGGCGAGTTCGACCTGAGCCTGCCGCGCAACGCCGGCGCAGGCGCTGCCGTGGCCCGCCTCGCGGCGCTGCGCGGCCGCGGCCAGGTCGAGATCGCCGACAGCCGGCTCGCCGGCGTGCCGCTGCGCGGCCGCATCGAAGTGCAGGGCGACGGCAGCGCGCTGCGCACGACGGCGCGCGCCGAGCTCGACGGCAACACGCTGGATGCGGAAGGCCGCCTCGCTGCCGCGCACGACGGCGCCGACGATCGCTGGACGCTGACGCTCGACGCACCAGGCCTGGCCCGCCTCGCGCCGCTGGCGCGCCTGGGCAGCGGCGACGCCGCAGCCGAGCTCGCCGGCACGCTCAACGCTCGCATCGAGGCCAGCGGCCGCTGGCCCGCGCTCGCCACGCGTGGCGAGGCACGCGCCGCGGGCCTGCGCGCCGGCACGCTGCAGCTGCGCAGCGGCACGGCGCGCTGGCAGGCCGGCACCGCGCTCGATGCGCCGGTCGACGCCGAGGCCGAGCTCGCCGGGCTGGCGCTCGGCCCGGCGCGCATCGAATCCGCCCGGCTGCGCGCCCAGGGCAGCGGCCGCGCGCATCGCCTCGAGCTGAACGCCAGCAGCAATGCCCGGCCGCCCGGCTGGGCCGACGCGCTGCAGCCTGCGGCCAACGAGGGCAAGGGCGCGACGCAGGCGCTGCTCATCGCACAAGGCGGCTTCGTGGCCGGCAGCGCTGGCGCGCTGGGCGGCTGGCGAGGCACGCTGCAGCAACTCGACGCACGCCCCGCCGGCTCCGACGCCGCGTGGCTGGCGAGCCGCGACGTGGCGCTCGAACTCACCGGGCTGGATGCCGGGCCGGCGCAGCTGCTCGTGCAGCCGGGCCGCGCCGAGGTGCTGGGCGCGGTGCTGCGCTGGAAGCGCGTCGCCTGGCAGGCGGCACAGGCCGGCGCGGCGGCGCGCATCGAGGCCGAGGCCGAGCTCGAACCGCTGGCCGTGGCGCCGCTGCTGCAGCGCCTGCAACCCGAGTTCGGCTGGGGCGGCGACCTGCGCCTGCGCGGCCGCCTCGCGCTGCACAGCGCACCGAACTTCACGGCCGACATCGTGATCGAGCGCGAGCGCGGCGACTTGAGCGTCACCGACGAGACCGGCACGCAGTCGCTCGGCCTGACCGACCTGCGCCTCGGCCTGGCGGCGGCCGACGGCACCTGGAGCTTCACCCAGGGCCTGGCCGGCTCGACGCTGGGCGTGGCGGCCGGCGCCTTCGTGGCGCGCACCTCGCCGCAGGCCACCTGGCCGGCGCCGGACACGCCGGTGTCGGGCGTGCTCGAACTGCAGGTCGCCAACCTCGGCACCTGGGGCACCTGGGTGCCGGCCGGCTGGCGCCTCGGCGGCGCGCTGCGCGTCAGCGCCGGCATCGGCGGGCGCTTCGGCGCGCCGGAGTACACCGGGCGGGTCGACGGCCGCGAACTCTCGGTGCGCAACTTCCTGCAAGGCGTCAACGTGCACAGCGGCGAAGTGGCGATCGCGCTGCAGGGCGACCGCGCCCGCGTCGAACGCTTCAGCGCGCGCGCCGGCGAAGGCACGCTGAGCCTCGCCGGCGACGCCGTGCTCGGCGCGGCGCCGCAGGCACGCCTGCAGCTCGAGGCGCAGCACTTCCAGTTGCTCGGGCGCATCGACCGGCGCATCGTCACCAGCGGCAGCGCGCAGATGCAGCTGGAGAGCGAACGGCTGCACCTGGACGGCCGCTTCGCCGTCGACGAGGGCCTGATCGACTTCAGCAAGAGCGACGCGCCGGCGCTCTCCGACGACGTGGTGGTCAAGCGCGCGGCAGATCCGAAAGCCGCCGTGCCGGTGCGCAGCAGCACGACGCCAGCGCGGTTGCCGAGCGTCGCGCTGGATCTGCGCGTGGATCTCGGCCAGAAGCTGCGCCTGCGCGGGCGCGGCCTGGAGACGGGCCTGGAAGGCGAGCTGAGGCTCACTTCACCGGCCGGCAAGCTGGCCGTCGACGGCAGCGTGCGCGCCGCCGGCGGCACCTATGCGGCCTACGGCCAGAAGCTCGAGATCGACCGCGGCAATCTGGTCTTCAACGGCCCGGCCGAGAACCCGCGCCTGGACATCGAGGCGACGCGGCCCAACCTCGACGTGCGCGTCGGCGTGCAGGTGACGGGCACGGCGGTGAACCCGCGCGTGCGCCTCTTCTCCGAGCCGGAGATGTCGGAGATCGACAAGCTCTCCTGGCTGGTGCTGGGCCGCGCCAGCGACGGCCTGGGCCGCGCCGACACCGCGCTGCTGCAGCGCGCCGCGCTCGCCCTGCTGGCCGGCGACAGCCCGGGGCCGACCGAGCAGCTGCTGCAGACCATCGGCCTGGACGAACTCTCGGTGCGGCAGAACGAGGGCGAGGTGCGCGAGACGGTGGTGTCGCTCGGCAAGCAGCTCTCGCGGCGCTGGTACGTGGGCTACGAGCGCAGCCTGAACGCCACCGCCGGCACCTGGCAGCTGATCTACCGCATCGCTCAGCGCTTCACGCTGCGCGCCCAGTCCGGCGAGGACAGTTCGCTGGACGTGATCTGGACCTGGCGCTGGCGCTGAGGCCCCGGCCGGATGCGAGAATCCGCGCCTCCCGCCGTAGTTCAATGGATAGAACGGCCGCCTCCTAAGCGGCAGATACAGGTTCGATTCCTGTCGGTGGGGCCAAGGATGGCCCGCCAATTCTCCACATGAGACCAAGCCGTGCGGATTCTTCCTCGGTAGATCGGGCAGACTTCTCCGCATGAGGTCAGGTGCGACCGGTTGAATCCGGCGCCAAGTGGGGGTAACTTCCGGGGTAACCGCTCCGCGACTCCCAAGAGTTACCCCCAAATGCTGACCGACACCGAAGTCCGAAAGGCCAAGCCATCGGACAAGCCCCGCCGGCTCTACGACGAGCGCGGGCTGTACCTCGAGGTGCGCGCGACCTCGGACGGCAACGCGGCCAAGTGGTGGCGGCTCAAGTACCGCTTCGACGGCAAGGAGAAGCTGCTCTCGCTCGGCACCTACCCCGACGTGTCCCTGGCCCAGGCGCGCGAGCGCCGCGACCAGGCACGCGAGCAGGTCGCCCGCGGCATCGACCCCGGCCAAGCCAGGAAGGACGCCAAGGCGTCCCGCGCAATGGCCCTGCTCCGCACGGTCGAAGCAATCTCGCGCGCGTGGCTGAAGGACAAGACGAGCGGGTGGAAGCCCGGGACGCTCGACGCGATCACCGCGACGTTCGAGAACCACGTGTTCCCCGAAATCGGCAGCACCCCGATCGCCGACCTGCGGCCGGCCGATGTGCGGCGGGTCGTGAAGAAGGTCGAGGCCACCGGAGCGGGAGAGACGGCAGGGCGCGTGTTTCAGCGCCTGCGCGCGGTGTCTCGCTACGCCGTGGCGCACGAGCTTCTCGAGGCCGACCCGACCTATTCGCTCAAGCCCAGTGAGATCCTGAAGCCGCGCAAGGTGGTGCACCGCGCAGCGCTCCCCGAGCGCGAGGCGCCGGCCTTCCTGCGCAAGCTGCAGGCCTACGAGGGCGACCCGACAACGGCGGCCGCGCTCGAACTGCTGGTGCTCACCGCCGTGCGCCCCGGCGAGCTGCGTGGCGCCCGCTGGGAGGAGTTCGACTTCGAGCGGGCGCTGTGGCGGATCCCCGCCGCCCGAATGAAGATGGAGACCGAGCATCTGGTGCCACTCTCCACCCAGGCCATCGCTACGATCGAGCGCATGCGGCCGATCTCGGGTCACCGCGACTTGCTCTTCCCGTCGCCCTTCTACCCCGACAAGCCGCTGAGCGAGAACACGCTCAACGGGGCGCTGGCTCGCATGGGCTACAAGGGCATCGCCACCGCCCACGGCATGCGCTCCCTCTTCTCGACCTGCGCCAACGAGGCCGGGTGGAACGGCGACCTCGTCGAGAAGCAGCTGGCACACGAAGAGCGCGACGATGTGCGCGCGGCCTACAACCGGGCCAAGCACGTCGCCGAACGCGCGAAGCTGATGCAGTGGTGGGCCGACTACCTGGACAAGCTGCGCGCTGGCGCCGAGGTGATTCCCTTCAAGGCCGCGTAGGCCCCACCGGTGCCTCAGCGGCCCTGAGGCAAGGCGGTCGGGCTGTGCGTTGCTGCGCATAGCCCGACCTGACTCCCGACCGATCACAGGAGGATCGAATGGAAGCTACGACGACTGTACCCCGCGCTTGCGCACCGTCCGCCAGCCGTGCCGGCGTGAAGCCTCGTGCGCTTGCCCTCACCGCAGATGCCGCGCACTTGCTGCGCAGTTCAGGCGCTGTTCGCGTCACGCGGCCCGTGGCTACCAAGGCACCGCGGTGGGCGCGCGGCGCGTTGAAGGTGATCAATCCGCGCAGCGAGTTCTGGTGGGCCGACAGCGCCGATGCAGCGCGTGCATGCCGCGTCGAAGACCCGTTCCGCTGCCCGTGGGGCGGGGAGGGGCAGGCGCTGAGCATCGAAGGCGCGCCAGCCGTGCTGGCGAACGTCAGCGTCGAGCGGGCGCCCGGCGCGGGCTTCCAGTGGGCCCTGGAGCTGCGGATCGCGGGGTAGCTCAGGCGCCGCGCTCCGCACCGTCGCCCCGTGTTCGAGTTCGGGGTCGACGTGCCGGAACAGCCCACTTCGCTCGCGCTGTGGTAGTTGCGGCCCCAACCGAAGCTGTCTGGCCCCATCTCTTCATCAGCCCAATGTGACTTCCACCGCATCTATCCTGATCCGCACTTAGCAACCGCAAGAGGTGCGATCTTGAAGATCCAGGCGAAGAAGTTGAGCGTTGCGTCGAGCCCGGTCGATGCAGCGGCGGGCGAGAAGGTGACTCCGCCCGCGGGGCAGACCATCCATCCAGGCCTCGTAGAGGTCGCGCTTATCGACGCCAAGGCCTGCGCCGCAGTTGGCGATGTCAGCGTGAGCTGGTGGCATGCGGAGGTGCGCGCCGGACGAGCGCCGGCCCCGGTCATCCAGCGTCCGCGATGCACTCGCTGGCGGCTGGGCGACGTGAAGGCGTTCTGGGCGGCGCTCTCTACCTCTCCGGAGTCCGTCGACGCTGAACGTGTCGTGGGCCGAGCTCGAAGGGCGAGCGCCGCGGCAAGCGCTGTAAGAGCCCAGGCTCGCGTTAGCCATTCGCAGGCGGCGTGATGCAGGCGTGCAGACGCGAGCCAGCCGCCACGGCCTTGCGCGGCGCGAGCGGTGACGCCGTGCAGTGCCGCGGCGCCGCCTCCATGCCCAAGCCGTGGCTCACGCTGCAGGCGCGAGCCCTGCTCGTCGGCCTCCGGGCGTCGCTGCTCGCCGGCGACGACGGCCGGCCGGAGTTGGTGGTGTCGCGCTGGGCGATGACTCGCTCCTTCAGAGATCTGCGAGAGGCCGAGGCGTGGCTTGCGCGCGCGGGTGGTTGAGCACATGACGGTCAAGCAGCGCATGCCATCCGTCGAGTCGCCCGAGCAGATCCTGGCGGCCGCAGAGGCTTGGCTCCAGCGCCAGCGCGCGGTGCTTGCCGAGCGCCACCGGTCAGCCTGGCCACAGCACCGCGTGTGGATCGAGGAGAACCTCCTCGAGGAGGTGCGGCAGCGGCTGCTCGCGCGCGGGTGGAGGCCCAGGCCATGAACGCACTCGAGCAGAAGCTCGGTATCGTCGGCCCGGAGCGGCCGCTACCCCGTAGGGCAGCCGGCGACTACGCGGCCAAGGCGCTCACGCAGAGCTCATCCGATCGCGTGCCGACGGCATCGGCCCAAGCAGGGCGCGAAGGTTCGATCGCCCGATCGCACTCGGACGACATTGGCCCGAAGGTCCTTTCGGCAAGGGACTTCCTGAGCAACTTCAAGCCCGTGGAGACGATCGTCGACGGCCTGCCGATCCCTCGTGGCGGCCTGACGTCGATCACTGGCCCGACAGGGCACGGCAAGACGACGATCAGCGTTGCGCTTGAGATTGCACTTGTCCGCGGCGATCAGTTCGCCGCGCGCGCGGTGACGAAGGGGAACGTTCTCGTGCTCGCCGGTGAGAACCCCGACGACTGGGCGATGCACCTCAGCGCGACCCTGCAGGAGAGTGGACTCACGCAAGAGGATTTGGTCGACGACAGGGGCAGGGACTCGCTCTTGGTCGTACCGCGGGTGTTCGGTCTCGCGGGAGGTGTCGCCGCGATTCGCGCGATGCTGGACGAGGTTGGCGGCTCGCTCGTGGCTGTCATCGTCGACACCTCAGCCGCCTTCTACGAGGGCGACGATGAAAACTGCAACACGACGATGAGAACACACGCCGCCAGGCTGCGCGACCTCTGTCGGTTACCTGGCAATCCCGCCGTGATCGTTCTCTGCCACCCCACCAAGGGCGCGACGCGGGAAAACCTGCTTCCGCGCGGCGGCGGCGCCTTCTTGGCCGAGGTTGACGCGAACTTGACCACCTGGAAGGACGAGGATGGCGTCATCACCCTGTCGCATGCCGGCAAGATCCGCGGCGCCCACTTCGATCCTCTGCGCTTCGTGCTGCAACCTGTGCAGTTGCGAGGCGTACTCGACAGCCGAGGCAACCCGATCAGCAGCGTCGTGGCCAAGCATCTCCCAGAGGAACGGGCCGAACAGTTGGTGACGACGGCGTTGGCCGAAGAGAACCGGGTGCTGTTGGCCATGCTTCAGCTGCCGGACGCCAGCGTAGCGGAGCTGGCTCGGCAGGCGGGATTTGTGTCGAACGCGAACGCGCCACAGAAGTCGACGGTCCTGCGCCTCCTGAAGAAGCTCGAGGCGCAGAAGCTCGTGGCTCAGGATCGCAAGGCGACTTGGCAGCTCGCGCTGGCCGGCCGGAAAGTCGCGAGGGAGCTGCAGTGATCGCTGGAACGCCGGGCGGAACGCACCGCACCCTGTTCCAGTGGAACGATGGGTGGAACGCTTCACGCCGCAAACCCGCGCCAATGCTCGCGTTCCAGCGAAACGATCCATGGAACGAGGGCCGCATCTTCGTCCCGGAACGTTCCACCACCCCCCCAGGGGGTGGAACGGCGGAACGGCTGGAACGGTTGAAGGATCCACGATGAGCGCCGAGGCTGCATCGCTCGTTCGAAGCTGGTCTGTTGGTGACCGCTACACGGTGACCATGACGATGCCACCGATTCGACGAGGTCAGGTACTCAGCGCCTCGATCGAGTGGGCTCCCGAGTATCCCGAGCGGCTGACACCGCACGAGATGGCCGAGTACCGGCGAGGGCGCAACGAAGCCATTCGAAGCCTGGGCTTGCGCGCAGTAGTGGTGGACCTGTAGCCGAGCCGCCACCCCGGCCATTGATTCACGCAACGAGACGAGAGAGGTTCCCGATGGGCAAGGCGAAGAAGCAGGAAGAGACGGCGGCGCAGCGCGCGCTGGCTGACGTCGGCCGGCAGCAGCTCGCCGACTTCAAGCGTCGTTGGCTGCCGGTGCAACAGAAGTTCGCCCAGGGGATCATCGACGCCGATTCCCTCAACTCATTCCAGCGGCGCCGCGCCGCCACGATGGCGAAGACCGACACCGCTGCAGCCTTCGGCCGCACCGCCGAGGGCATCGACGCGGGCGCCTCGGCGACCGGCAACTTCGGCGATTCGGCGCACAAGCTGGCCATCGTGGGAGCGAACGCGGATCAGGCCACGTCGAGCGGCCTCTCGACCGTCGCGGCTGACCAGGCCGTGACCGACCAGACGATCCAGGGCCTGGGCGCCTTGACCGCCATGGGTCGCGGCGAGCGCGCGCAGGCGGTGAACAACCTCGGCCGCGTGGCGGCGATCAGCGGCCAGCAGGCGGAGGCCGACGCCGAGGCCTCGCTGCAATCGCGCATGGGCAATGCGAGGCTGGCGGCGACGGTCGCCGGGGCGGCAAGCCTCGGCTTGGCGCGCAAGCCGCGCGTCACGGGAACGAACGACATCGAGGGCGTAAACAGCACGAACGCGACGGACATGTGGCTGCGCTATGGCGTCGGAGGCGACTGAGTAACCGTCTCTCGAGTCAAGCGCCGTGAAGCGAGTTGTCCCAGGGTTTGTTGGTTCTGACCATGGCATTGAGCGTGGTCAGCAGCTTGCGCATGCA
>WBZV01000577.1_pt1 | contig 20730 bp, 17 predicted proteins | sample 5204221 | NCBI WGS metagenome assembly WBZV01 (sample SAMN12344360, study PRJNA552823) | activated sludge metagenome | biome: Activated sludge suspended growth; feature: Nitrification reactor; material: Wastewater; isolation source: activated sludge from nitrification reactor of wastewater...
CAGTCCACGCCAGTGGACTTGGTCTTAACTAGCCCGCGACTTCAGTCGCCGGGTGGTCGCAGGCCAGGCGCTACACCTGATTGAACAGCCCTCTAGCCCCCGCACCCCCGCCCCGCACCCCTTCACGCCCCTCCGCCGCCCCCAGCCCACGCCTCCCACAGCAGCCCCGCGCAGAGCAGCACCGCGTGCCAGAGCTGCAGGCGGGCCGTCTGGCCCAGGACCGGCAGCAGGTCCCGGCCGGCGGCGCCCGCCCTGACCCGCGCCAGGGGGGGGCGCGCCAGGGGCAGGGCCCCCAGGACCAGGAGGACGCCCGGCCCCAGGGTCCAGTGGGCCCCCGGGCGGGCCAGGCCGCCCAGGGCCATGAGCAGGGGGATGGCGAAGGCCAGGGCCACCGTGGCGGCGAAGTAGCGGCGGCCCCAGGCGTCGCCCAGGCGGACGATGAGGGTGCGCTTGCCGGCCAGGGCATCGGTGGCGCGGTCGCGCAGGTTGTTGGCCGTGAGGATGGCCACCGAGAGGGCGCCCACGCTCAGGCCCAGGAGCAGGGCCCGGAGGCTCCAGGCTCCGGTCTGCACGTAGACCGTGCCCGCCACCGCGATCAGGCCGAAGAAGAGGAGGACGAAGAGGTCGCCCAGGCCGCGGTAGGCCAAGGGGTGGGGGCCGCCCGTGTAGAGGTAGCCGCAGGCCAGGGAAGCCAGGCCGATGGCCAGGATGGGCAGGCCGCCGCGGGCCACCAGGTAGAGGCCCACCGCCACCGCCCCGCCGAAGGCCCCCGCCGCCCCCATGGCCACTGTCCGCGGAGCCAGCAGCCCCGCCGCCGTCACCCGCGTGGGGCCCAGGCGCTCGGCCGTGTCGGCGCCCTTGCGGAAGTCCAGGACGTCGTTGGCCAGGTTGGTGCCGATCTGGATCAGGAGCGCCCCGGCCAGGGCCGCCAGGGCCGAAGGGGCGTGGAAGCCTCCCAGGGCCAAGGCCAGGGACGCGCCCACCGCCACCGGCGCCACCGCGGCGCTCAAGGTGCGCGGGCGGATGGCCAGCAGCCAGGCGCCGGAGGAGCCGGGCGGGGGGAGGGGCGGGGTCGGGTTCGAGGCGGGGGCGGGGGACCGCGTGGTGGCGGCGGATCCAGCAGGGGTCGCGGGAGCCATGGTCGGGTGAAGGCCGCCTCTCAGGGATAGCGGCGGAAGCGGCCGAAGTCCGGCTGGCGCTTCTCCAGGAAGGCGTTCTTGCCCTCCGTGCCCTCCTCGCTCATGTAGTAGAGGAGGGTGGCGTCGCCCGCCAGCTGCTGCAGGCCCGCCTGGCCGTCCAGGGCCGCGTTCATGCTGACCTTGAGCAGGCGCAGGGCCATGGGGCTGAGGGCCAGCATCTCGCGGCACCATTGCACGGTGGTGGCCTCCAGCTCGGCCACCGGCACCACGGTGTTGACCAGGCCCATGTCCAGGGCCTCGCGGGCGTTGTACTGGCGGCAGAGGAACCAGATCTCGCGGGCCTTCTTCTGCCCCACGCAGGCCGCCAGGAAGCTGGAGCCGAAGCCGCCGTCGAAGCTGCCCACCCGCGGGCCCGTCTGGCCGAAGATCGCGTTCTCGGCGGCGATGGACAGGTCGCAGACCACGTGCAGCACGTGCCCCCCGCCGATGGCGTAGCCCGCGACCATCGCCACCACCGGCTTGGGCAGGCGCCGGATGCGCATCTGCAGGTCCAGGACGTTGAGGCGCGGCACGCCGTCTTCGCCCACGTAGCCGCCGGTGCCGCGAACGCGCTGGTCGCCGCCGGCGCAGAAGGCCTCGTCGCCGGCGCCGGTCAGGATGACCACGCCCACCTCCGGGTCCTCGCGCGCCAGGTCGAAGGCCTCGATCAACTCCGTGACCGTCTGCGGCCGGAAGGCGTTGCGCACCTCGGGGCGGTCGATCGTGACCTTGGCGATGCCCTCGGCCTTCTCGTAGCGGATGTCGGTGAAGGCCCTCACGGGCTGCCAGGCGATGCTCACAGGGGGCTCCAGGGAAGCGGGCGGGGCCGGATGCCGGGCCCCGATTCTACCAAAGGCGGCCCCCGCCGCCCCGCCTCAGTCGCGCAGAGCGGTCTTGCGAAAGGCCCAGAGCATGTAGGCCAAGGTGAAGAAGACGCTGACGATGGCCACCACGGTCACGGCCGGGGTGATGCTGCGCAGGATGGCGATCATCTGGTCGATGGCGGGCATGGCGGGCTCCTGGATTCAATGATGAGGGCTGCAAGGGTCCAAGCGGGCCGTGGGCGACCCGTCATCCTATGGGACGTCGTAGGGGAGCCGATCGTCACGGGCGCTTTGCCTCCGCCCCTTCCACGAAGGTCCACAGCAGCCGCGCCACCGCCTCCGGCGCCTCCAGCTGGGCGGCGTGGCCGGCGTCGGGGATGGCGTGGACGCTCAGGCGGGGGGTCAGCTGGGCCATGCGCCGGCCCAGGGCCAGGAACTTGGCGTCCAGGGCGCCGGCCAGGTAGAGGCAGGGAACAGCCAGCCCCGGCAGGGCCTCCCAGAGCGGGGGCATCCTGCCGGTGCCCATCGCGCGCAGGCTCTCGGCCAGGCCGGTGGGCGACTGGGTCAGGCGCCGTGACCGCTCGGCGCGGCGCAGGGCGGCGGGCAGGCGGGCCTGGCTGGCGAAAAGGGGCTGGGCCAGCCAGGCGTCGACGAAGGCCGGCAGGCCCTCGGCGGCGATGCGCCCCGCCCAGGCCTCGTCCGCCGCCGCGCGCGCCGCCCGCTCCGCCGCGTCGGCGATGCCCGGTGAGGCGCCGATCAGGCTGAGGCTGACCAGGCGACCGGGCGCTCGCAGCGCCAGGCTGAGGGCCACCCGCCCGCCCATGGAGTAGCCCAGGAGGTGCACCCTGGCCAGCCCCAGGGCGTCCAGGGTCGCCTCGACCGCCCGCACCGTTCCGACCATCCCCCGCTCCTCCGGCCGCGGCGGCTGGGGCGAGCGGCCGTGGCCGGGCAGGTCCAGGGCGATGAGCGCAGGGCCATGGCGATGGCCGCCACCGGCCGGCGAGCCCCCGGCCGCCGCTCGCGCGAGCATCCGCCAGGCCCGGACCAGGCCGGACCAGGAGCGCCCGTCGCCGCTGAAGCCGTGCAGCAGGACGAGGGGGGGGCGGTCGGGGGCGCCGGCCAAGAGGACGCGGTGATGCAGGCGCACCGGGGCGGCGAGGGTCGGCGATGGCGAGCCCGACCGCTCCCCAGCGATCGTGCGGCCGGCCGCACGCGTGGGCATCGAAGTCATACCGTGAATCCTTGCAGCTCAGCGTCGGGCGCCATAGCCCTCCACCCGGCCCCTGCCTATGCTGGAGCCCGCCCGAGGATAGCAGCAGCCGATTTGGCCACCCGCCCGTCGCCCGCGGGGCTGCTGCGCTTCCGCTTTGGCTCTTTGCCTCCTGGTCGTCGGCGACTTCGCCCGCATTGGGCCCCGCCGCTGCGACCCAAGCCTATTTCAGGAGATCGATTCGCCATGTCCACCTCCAGCCCTGACCTGGGCCGCCGCCGCCTGCTCAAGGGCGGCGCCGCTGCCGTCGCCGCCGGCGCCGCCGGCCTGGCCCCCGTCCTCCCCGCCGCCGCCCAGGCCCTCGGCGGCAGCGCCGATCCCGCCGGCGGGCCGGTCGTCGGCAGCAGCGCCCGCGGGGCCAAGGCCATGAACCTGCGCATCCAGGCCGCGCAATGGGAGTTCAACCTCAAGTACCCCCAGCAGCAGAACAACGGCGACGAGAGGGCCGTGCCGGGCTTTGCTGGGAGCTTCAGCAAGGGCCTGCCCCACAACGCCCTCGGCGAGGTGGATCTGCCGGCCTACCAGCAGCTCCTGCGCGCCGTGCAGAGCGGCAAGTCGGCCGATTTCGAGGCCATCCCCATGGGCGGCCCGGCCCGCCTGGTCAACCCTCAGGCCGGCCTGGCCTACCTGATGCAGGGCGCCGACCCCAGCGCCCTGGCCATTCCCCCGGCGGCGCCCCTGCGCTCGGCCGACGAGGCCGCGGAGATCGTCGAGAACTACTGGATGGCCCTGCTGCGCGACGTGCCCTTCAACGACTACGGCACCGATCCCCTGGCCCAGGCGGCCCTGGCCGAGCTGACGGCGCTCAGCCGCTTCACCGGCCCGCGGGTCGGCGGCGCGGTGGCGGCCGACACGCTCTTCCGCGGGCGCTTCCCGGGCGCCGAGCAGGGGCCCTACCTCTCGCAGTTCATGCTCCTGGACACCCCCTTCGGCGCGGAGATGGTGGACCGCAAGATGCGCACCCGGGTGGCGGGGGTGGATTACCTGACCGACTTCGGGCAGTGGCTGGAGGTGCAGAACGGCGGCTCGGCCCCCTTCGACGCGGGCTACGAGGCCGGGAACCGCTACATCGTCACCGGGCGCGACCTGGCGGAGTGGGTGCATGTCGACGTGCTCTTCCAGGCCTACTTCAACGCCATGCTCATCCTCTTCCACCTGGGCGCCCCCCTGGACACGGGCAACCCCTACCTCAGCTCGATGAACCAGATCGGCTTCGGGGTCCTGGGCAATCCCTACCTGGCCTCGGTCCTCTGCGGCGTGGCCAAGGCGGCCCTGCAGACGGTCTGGTACCAGAAGTGGATGGTCCACCGCCGGCTGCGCCCGGAGGAGATGGGCGGGCGCCTGCACCTGCAGAAGACGGGGCAGAAGTCCTACGGCCTGCACGCCGATGCCCTGAACTCAGCGGCCCTGGCCGAGACAGGGAGCCGCTTCGGCAGCTACCTGCTGCCCCAGGCCTTCCCGGAGGGCTGCCCCCTGCACCCGTCCTACGGCGCGGGCCACGCCACGGTGGCCGGGGCCTGCGTGACCGTCCTCAAGGCCTTCTTCGACGAGGGCTGGGTCCTGCCGGACCCGGTGGTGGCCGCCCCCGACGGCCAGAGCCTCCAGCCCTGGACCGGACCGGCCCTGAGGGTGGGCGACGAGCTGAACAAGCTGGCGGCCAACGTGGCCTTCGGGCGCAACATCGCCGGCGTCCACTGGCGCGCCGACGGCGATGCCTCCCTGCGCCTGGGCGAGGAGGTGGCCCTGCGCTTCCTCCGCGAAGACAAGATGACCTACAACGAGCCGATGAAGGGCTTCAGCCTGACCCGCTTCGACGGCACGACGATCACGGTCTGAACGCCGGCGATCGATGATCGGCGGGCCGGGGCGGGTGACCACCTGCCCCGGCCCGCCGCCCGTTTCAGCGGCGCAAGAGCGGCAGGTACAGGCGCCACCCCGGCTGAGCGGGCCGGGTGGCCTGCGGGGTCGCGCTGGCCGTGGGCTTGCCGGGAGGCGTGGCGCTGGGGGCGGAAACGGTCGCGCTGGGGGCGGGGGTCGGGGCCTCGCCGCAGCGGTTGGCGGCCCCGCCGCTGGGGCTGTCGCAGAGGCGCCAGTTGCCGGTGCCGTCAGGCAGGCGGGCGTAGCTCTGGTCGGGACCCAGGGCCGGGAAGTCCACCCGGTCCAAGAGGCCGTCGCGCCGGCTGAGGAGGACGCTCTCGCCGCCCTTGGCCAGCTTGAAGGACGCGTGGGCCGGGCCCTGGTCCAGGTCTTCGTCGCACCAGACGCGGTAGAAGGCCCCCGGTGCCAGGACCAGGTCCGGCAGGGGGAAGGCCCAGGGATCCAAGGGGTCGTCCGAGAGGAAGAAGCCGCTCAAGGCGACGGGCTCGGCAGCGCGGTTGACCAGCTCCACCCAGTCCTCGCGCTCGCCGGCCTCGTCGCCGTCGCCCGCCTGGTTGTCCGCCAGGACCTCGTTGATGACCAAGGGGCCCTCGGCAGGGGGCAGCAGGGGGCCGCCCACCGTCAAGCGCCAGGGCTGCGTCCAGTTGGCCTCCGGGTGAAAGGCCGAGCGGCCGTCGGCAAAGGCCAGGCGGGCATAGAAGCCCAGCTCGGCGCCGGCCGCCTGCCCCGGCAGAGCGGCGCTCCAGAGCCCGTCCGCCCCGGCCTGCATCGCCAGGGTCTGCGGCGGGCCGTCGTCCACGCGCAGGACCAGGTCCACCGAAGCAGGGCGATCCTCGCCGCCCAGGCGCAGGTCGATGCGCAGGGCCTCGCCGGCCGCCGGGCTGGCCGGTGTCACGGTCATCGCCAGCAGGTTCTGGCGCGGGGCCTGCAGGTCCGCGTGGGCGCCCAGCCATTCCTGGCGCAGGCGGGCCACCTTGAGGATGCCCGGGATGGCCCGCCCCAGGGCGGTCACGTCGTCCGCGGCGTTGGCGGCGAAGAGGTCCATGCCGTAGATGCGGTTGGGGTCGGCGGCCAGGTCGGCGCGCACCGTGTCCTGCAGGACGGCGATGCGGGCCGCGAGGTCCGCCGGTTGGAAGGCCAGATCCCGCAAGCTGCGCAAGTGGGCCAGGTAGTCGGCGCGGAAGGCGGGCACGGCCAGGAGGCGGCGGATGAGGGGGCGTTCGACGGCCTGCTGGCCGCTGGCCATGAGGTAAGGGTCGGTGCGGGCCACCGCCGTGCTGTCGGAGGGGCTGATGCCGGCGCCGGGGAAGACCCCGAAGCTCTCGTTGACGTCCCAGAGCAGGATGCGGAAGCGGCCGTCCTCCGGCGCGCGGTAGAGAAAGTAGTTGTGGCCCGCGTAATAGCTGTCGTAGTTGGTGAAGAGGTTGATGGCCGCCAGGTACCAGAGGGCCTCGTCCACATCCAGGACTTCCTGGATGGCCGCGGGGAAGTCGGCATCGCTCACGCCGCCCATGGCCACGGGGGCGTCCAGGACGCGGGTCAGTTCGCGCAGCAGGGCGTAGGCCTCGTCGCCCGCCCCATCGGTCTTGAGCTCGTAGGCCTGGCGGTAGGCGGCCAGGTCCTCGCCCAGGTAGCGCAGGGTGGCCCGAAACCCCCCGCCGGGACCCGGCGGGCGCTGGGCGGGCAGGGCGACGGGGGCGACGGGGGCGGCCGGATGGCCTGCGTCGGTCGGATCGCTGCGATCGTTCGGATCGTCACGATCAGCCGCATCGCCATGGCCGCTTGGACCGTCCGTGTCGCCCGCATCGCCACCACGCCCGCCCCCCTCGGCCAAGGGCGGCTGTGCCGCGCCGCTCTCCGGCGGGTCGCCCTTGAAGAGGATGCCGTCGGCGCTGGGGAACCACTGCTTGATGAAGCTGCCCTCGATCTGCTGGATGCTGGTGAAAAGCCCCCAGCGTGCTCCGCCGATCGCCAGGTCCACGTAGCCGGCGCGGGGCATGGGGAGGTAGGGCCGGAGCTGCTGGCTGACCAGGGTCTCGCGCACGAAGCTGGGGTCGGCGAAGCCGTTGTTGAGGTTGACCACGTCGTAGCCCATCAGCTTCTGGCCCTTGACAACGGCGTCCAGGGTCAGGTTGAGGGGCTTCTTGCGCCCCGGCGCCCGGCTGGAGCTGTTGCCCTTCAGGCTGACGCCCACATCGTCCAGCACCTGGTCCTCGAAGCTGAGCTGCGCCAGGAGGTGCTGCCCTTCCGGCAAGGCGGGGAGCCGGCTCTCCCAGTCCGGATCGGCGAAGCGCAGGTCCAGGTCCCGCACGGTGTCGGCGTCGTAGAAGTCGCCGGCCGCCGGCGCCGCGGTCCCGGTGGCCGGCGCCAGGAGCAGGGCGGCCGCGATCGCCGCCAGGGCTCGCCGGAGCGGGGGCGGCGCGAAACGGTGGATCGGGGAGGGATGGTGCGGGTTCAAGGCGCGCTCCTTGGGCTGGCTGCAGCGCTCGCGGTGGCCGCTGTGTCGGCCGTGGCCAGGGCCTGGCGGAGGCGGTCGCGCGCCGCGGCGGCCAGGAGGGGCAGCTCGGCCGGATCGATGCCCGCGCCGCCGACAAAGACCAGGGTATCCGCCACCCGGAAGCTGGCCCCGCTGTAGCCGGCGTTGTGCCAGGCTGTGGCGCCCTCGGTGCCCGGCAGGTCAAGGGGGGCCCGCACGAGGCCGAAGGTCCGCTCGAGCAGCGGCGCGGCCACCGCCTCCACCGCCAGGGCCTCGGCGGCGCTGGCGTAGCGCAGCAGGGCCTGGTTGAGTTCGCGGTTGCCGTCGCCGGCCGAGCGATGGGTGACCATGGCGCGACCCGCCGCCACCGGCAGGCGCCCCCCGGCCGCCGCCCGCGCCGCCAGCTCCGCCTGGCCCAGGTCCACCGGGGGAACGGCGGCTTGCCAGGACGCCGCGGGGCCCAGGCCCAAGGCCTCCAGGTCCACCGGGCCGAGCAGGGCCGGGTCGATGCGCCGGTCCGGGCCGCCGCTGCCGCAGCGGCTGACCAGGCCCAGGGTCAGGACGGCCAATGCTCCCAGGAGAAGCCAGCGGGCGGCGCCCGGACGGCGTGGCGAGGGCTGCCCCGGCGGCAGGACGAGCCGCAGGTCGGGCGGCCGGCCTTGGGAGGGCTCATCCTGTGGCGGGCGCGACGGATCGGGCGGGCGGGGGGCCTGGCTCATGGCCCGCCATTGTACACGGCCGCCCGGCTCCCGTGGCCGGCGTCTATCATTCGCCCATGAGCAGCGCAAGCCCGCCCCGCAGGGTGGCCGTGGACCCCGACGATCCCGACCCGCGGGCCCTGGCGGCCCCTGCCGCCGCTCTGGCCGCCGGCGCCTTGGTGGCCTTTCCCACCGAAACCGTCTACGGCCTGGGAGCCGACGCCTGGAATCCGGCCGCCCTGGCCCGGATCTATGCCGTGAAGGGCCGCCCGGCCACCGATCCCCTGATCGTCCACGTGCTGGATTGGCCGGCGGCGCGGGCCTTGGTCGATCCGCGGGCGGACCGGCCTCTCCTCGACCTGGCCGCCCGCCTGGCCGCTGCCTTCTGGCCGGGGCCGCTCACCCTGGTCCTGCCCCGCCACCCCCGCCTGCCACTGGAGGTGACGGGCGGCGGACCCTCCGTGGCCCTCAGGGCGCCGGCGCATCCGGTGGCCCGGCGGCTCCTCGCCCTGGCGGGCGTGCCGGTGGCCGCGCCCAGCGCCAACCGCTTCGGCGGGGTCAGCCCCACCTCGGCCGACGACGTGCTGGCCGACCTCGGGCCGGGCCTGGACTGGCTGGTGGACGGCGGGCCCTGCCCCCTGGGCCTGGAGTCGACGGTGCTGGACCTGCGCGGCCCCCGGCCGCGCATCCTCCGGCCGGGCGGGGTCAGCCGGGAGGCCCTGGCCGCCCTGCTGCCCCAGGGGCTGGAGGGACCGGGCGACGAGGCGACCCAGGCCGACGGCAGCGCGGCCGAAGACGGTGCCGGTGCGATAGCCAACGCCGGCGACCCCGTGGCCGGCAGCGACACCGATATCGGGGGCGCTTCCGGCATCGACGACGACAACGAGGGCGCCCCCGCGGACCCACTCGCCGCCCCCCTGCCCTCGCCCGGCCTGCTCAGCCGCCACTACGCTCCCCGGCATGCCCGGCTCAGCCTCTTCGTCGGCGCGCCGGAGGCCCAGCGCCAAGCGATCCTGGCAGCGGCGCTCGAGGCGCGGAGCGCGGGCAGGCGGGTGGCCCTCCTGGTTCCGGCAGAGGACCAGGCGCCGCTCCGCGCGGCGCTCGCGACCGAGGCGGCGGTCCCGGCCTCGCCACCGTTGCCCGCGACCCCCGCGGTCACCGTCGCCACCCTCGGCGCCCGGGCCGACCTGGCCGAAGCCGCCCGGCTGCTCTACCGCCGCCTCAGGGACCTGGACGCGGCGGGCTACGAGGTCATCCTGGCCCTGGACCTGGGCGCCGCCGGCCTGGGTCTGGCCCTGCGCGACCGGCTCAGCCGCGCGGCGGAGGGCCGGGTCATCCGGCTCTGAGGCTGGGGCCTGGCCGACCGACGAGGCCGGCCAGGAGCCTCGTTCGGCCGGTGCTACAATGCCGGAGAGCCTGGAAGGAAGCCGCCATGACCGTCATGCCCCAGACCGCCGACACCTTCCCCGATTCCCGCCGGGCCACCCCCTTGCGCCGCCTGTTCACGGTGGACGACTACCATCGCATGGCCGAGGTGGGCCTCTTGCGCGAGGATGAGCGCACCGAATTGCTGGATGGGGAGGTGCTGTCCAAGATGCCGATCGGGAGCCGCCACGCCGGCTGCGTGAAGTGGTTGTTGCGGCAGTTGAGCGTCGCTTTGGGTGAGCGGGCGGTGATCGGGGCGCAGGACCCGGTCCGCCTGGACCGCTTCTCGGAGCCTGAGCCGGACCTCTCCGTCCTCCGGCCGCGGGCTGACCTGTACCGGTCTGCCCATCCCGGGCCGGAGGACCTGCTCCTGGTGGTCGAGGTGGCCGACAGCTCTTTGTCCCTGGACCGCCAGGTGAAAGCCCCGCTGTACGCTGCGGCGGGTGTGCCTGAGCTCTGGCTGGTCGACCTGCGGGCCGAGCTCGTGGAGGTCTGCCGCGACCCGAGCCCGGCCGGCTACCGCTCGACGCAGCGCATCGGGCGCGGCGAGCGGCTCTCGCCCCTGGCCTTCCCCGATGTCCAGTTGTCGGTGAGTGAGCTGTTGGGGCCGGCGGACTGAGGCCATTGGCCGGTTGCGGAACGCGGCAAGGCTGCCCCTGGGTCAAGTCAGACGCCTCCGCGCCCTAGTTCGCCCTAACCCGCCCCATCCCCAACTTCCCGCGCAGCGCCCATAGGCTGGCGAGGAGCGCGAGCCCGGCAACCGTCTTTGCCACCATCGCCAGACCAGCCGCGTCAGCCTGCTTGGCCGCGATGCCCCAGGCCGCCCAGGCGATGACCAGGGGGTAGACCGCGTCGCCGCGGCGCAGGGCCATGAGCCAGGCCAGGAGCCCGGCCACGCCCACCAGGAGGGTGGCCCAGGTCTCGCCGCTGAGGGGGCCGCCCTGCCAGCCCAGGTGCAGGAGCAGGATGGCGACGTTGGCCACCGTGGCCACCGTGATCCAGCCCAGGTAGAGCCCGAAGGTGGCCCGCGCGCACCAGGCCTCGCCCTGGCTCTTGGCCGGCCGCTGCCCGATGCCCAGACGCGTGTGCACCGTGATCAGGCTGCCCAGGAGGATCAGCATGAGGGGCAGGGTGAGGGGGATGTCCAGGCGATGCCAGAAGACCAGCCACAGGCCGTTGGCCAGGCTGCTCAGGAGGATGGGGCCGTCCAGGGAGCGGATGCGGGGATCGGCGCGCTGCGCCGGCAGGGCCTGCCAGACGGCGTAGGCGATGAGGCCCAGGTAGATCAGGCTCCAGATACTGAAGACGTAGCCGGCGGGGGTGAAGCGGCTGGGGTAGCCGTCCGAGATCTCGCCGGTGTCGCGGCCGAAGAGGGGCAGGGCCACCGCCAGGCCGTTCAGCACGATGCTGCCCAGGATGGCGGCCATGACCAGGAGGGGGCGGGTGAGGGAGGGGGCGGGTGGGGTGTTCTGCGGGGAAGACATCGGCCTTCGCCTTTCGGTGGGGTGAGGTCGGGGCTCCGGAGGACCCGTGCGACCCGGCGGTAGGGCTGCATGAGCGATGCAGCTGATCGAGAGGCTCGGCTGGTCAGGCGGCGGGGGCGACGTCTGGGTGCCTGGTGGTTCTTGCAGAATAGAAACGCTCTTCTAGTCTGCAAGAACTTCGGTCGCCATGCCCGGTGACGCGACCCCCACCGCCACCGCCCCCCAGACCGCCTCCGCCACCGCCTCCGCCGACCGCCCGGCGTCGATGACGCGCCAGCGCCCCGGCTCGGCGGCCGCCAGGGCCCGGTAGCCGGCGCGCACCTTCTCGTGGAAGGCCAGGCTGGCGGCGTCGAAGCGGTTCCACTCGGCCGGATCCTGCTTGCGGCGGCGGAGGCCCTCCTCCACCGGCAGGTCCAGGAGCAGGGTCAGGTCTGGTTTCAGGCCGGCGGTGGCAAAGGCGTTGAGGGTGCGCAGGACGGCCAGGTCCATGCCGCGGCCGTAGCCCTGGTAGGCCAGCGTGGCGTCGGCGAAGCGGTCGCAGACCACCACCTGGCCGGCCTTCAGCGCCGGCAGGATGCGGTCCTGCACCAGCTCGCGGCGGGCGGCCAGGAAGAGCAGGGCCTCGGTTTCGATCTGCATCGGGCTCTCGCCCAGGTCCAGGAGCAGGCCGCGGATGCGTTCGCCCACGGCCGTGCCCCCCGGCTCGCGCAGCGGCAGGACCTCCCGGCCGGCGGCGCGCAGGCGCTCCACCAGGCGGTGGATCTGGGTGGTCTTGCCGCCGCCCTCGGGGCCCTCCACGGTGATGAAGAGCCCCGCGCCCGATGCCGCCCCCTCCCCCGTCACCCGCCCTCCCGGTAGAGGCGCACCCGGCGGAAGGGATCCTCGCCGCGGCTGAGGGAGCGCAGGTTGGCCTGGCGGGCCAGGGCGTGCTGCTCGCGGCGCAGCTCGGGGCCCTGGGGGGCCAGCTCGACCATGTCGCGCCGGCCCTGGCGCAGGAGCTGGATGGCCATCTCCGCCTCGGCCATGGCCGCGTCGGCCGCGTCGCGGGCCGGGCGGAGGCCGAAGAGGTCCACCAGGGCGGCCTCGATCTGGGCGTAGGTGTTGGAGCGCAGGACGTAGATGGGCACCCGCCGCTCCTCCGCCTCGTGCAGGATGGAGGCCTGCTTGCGGTAGTAGCCCTTGAGCGTGATCAGGGCGTCGGCCTGCTCCAGGTCCTCGGTCAGGAAGATGGGCACGCCCAGGGCCTTGGCCGAGCGGCGCAGGCGATTCTGGCTGACCCCGTAGGGCAGGAGGCGCAGGGTCTTCAGTCGCCCCGCGGTCGACCGATCCTCTCCGGAGCGCTGGCCGAGGGCGAAGGCCGGGGCCTGCGCAGGCACCTGGTCCGCGCCATAGCCCAAGGCGGGGGAGCCCCAGGCGGGATCGCGGCCCGGCTCCGGCGGGCCTTCGCTCCGGCGGCCGGAGCGACCCTCGCGGCCCTCGCGGCGGCGCTCGCGCCAGGCGGGCTCGGCCCCTCCCCCCCGGCGACCGGCGTCACGGTCCGCCGGGCGATCGCGGTCGCCGCGCTCGCCGCGGCCGATGGGGCCGAGCGGGTCCCCCTCCTCGACCACCGGGCGGCCGGCCTCGTCCAGGTAGCGCAGCTCCGGCCGCAGGGGGCGGCCGCGCAGCAGGGCGTCGATGGCCAGGGCCGTGTCGTGGTGCAGGACCAGGCGGTGCCAGTCCTGGATCTCGACCACCACGTCGAAGGTGGGCGGGGCGCGGCGTTCCAGGACGCTCTTCTGCGTGCCGCGGCGCCGGGCCTCCTCGTCCGACAGGGTGACGCTCTCGATGCCGCCGACCAGGTCCGAGAGGGTGGGGTTCATGAGCACGTTCTCGAGGCTGCGGCCATGGGCGGTGCCGATGAGCTGCACGCCGCGCTCAGCGATGGTGCGCGCGGCCAAGGCCTCCAGCTCCCGCCCGATCTCGTCGATGACGATGACCTCGGGGTTGTGGTTCTCGACGGCCTCGATCATCACCTCGTGCTGCAGGGAGGGCAGGGCCACCTGCATGCGCCGCGCCCGCCCGATGGCCGGATGGGGGATGTCGCCGTCGCCGGCGATCTCGTTGGAGGTGTCGACGATGACCACCCGGCGGCTGTCGGCCAGGAGGCGGGCCGTCTCGCGCAGCATCGTGGTCTTGCCCACGCCGGGGCGGCCGAGGAGCAGGACGGAGCGTCCGGCCATGATGAGGTCGCGGATGATCTCGACGGTGCCGAAGACCGCCCGGCCCACGCGCAGGGTCAGGCCGATGACCCGGCCCTTGCGGTTGCGGATGGCCGAGATGCGGTGCAGGGTGCGGGCGATGCCGGCCCGGTTGTCCTCGCCGAAGTCGCCGATCCGGGCCACGAGCTGGTCCAGGTCCTCCTGGCTGACCTCGATCTCGGGGAAGCTGCGGGCCCCCTCATGACGGCGGATCTCGGCCGGCCGGCCCAGGTCCATCACGATCTCGATCAGGTCGGTGACGGCGCCCGCCTCCAGCACCGCGGCCCTCAGGCGCACGGGCAGGACGTCGAGGAGCAGGGTCACCTCCGCCTGGTCAGCCGGGCTGGGCTGGTAACGCAAGGGGGCTGCCGCCGCGCCATCGGCATCGGGCGGCGGGGGGGCGGCGGGGCGGCTGCCGTCGGGGAGCTCGTGCCTGGCTGCGTCGCTGTCGAAGCTGTCCAAGGAGGTGGCTCGCTGGGGTTGGGGGGGGCGGTGGGGTCGCGTCGGACCCTCTCGGGGGGGAGGCGGCCGAGCCGCCCGTGTCAGCCGGGATCCTGCACGCGGTAGTCGGCGGAGATCGGCTCTTCGGCGCCGGCCGCGCTGCCGCCCTGGCCGGAATGCTCGCGCACCAGTTGCTCCGGCACGAGGCTGACGAAGAAGCGCAGGGCAATGGCGATGATGGCCAGATCATCCAAGGAGCCCAGGCCGGGCAGGGCGAAGTCGGGCAGCAGGTCGATGGGCGAGAGCAGGTAGGCCAGGGCCAGGATGGGCACGAGCTTGTGCCCCCAGGACACCCGCTTGTCGGTCATCAGGCGGAGGGCCAGGCGACCGGTGCGCAGCAGGTCGCGCAGGGCCGAGGGATCCTTGATCTTGCCGGGGCCGGTGGCGTCGTTCACGGTGCGGGTTCTCCTCTGCGGGGCGGCGCTCAGGGCGCGCCGGGGGGGCTGGGGCTGGCGGCGGGCGAGGCGAGCGCAGCGGCGGCCGATGGCGTGACGGCCGCCGGCGTGCCGGTAAGGGCCTCGGGGGCAGCGGTCTCCGGTTCACCCAGGCTGAGGGCGGCGAAGCTGTCGATGCCCATGGGACCGGGCTGGAGGCCGCGCAGGCGGCGGCTGGTCAGGACCAGGTTCTGGTTGTTGACCAGGAAGATGCGCGCCGTGTCCTGGTCCACGGTGCGGGCGGCATCCTCGTAGATCTGGCGACGGCTGTCGGTATCGGCGCGCTGGGCCTGGGCCAGGGCCTGGGCCAGGACGCGGTTGTCGTAATGCCCCTCGGCCACCACCCGGTCCGCGATGCCGAAATGCCAGAACCAGAAGTTGTCGGGATCGGGCGACTGGGCCTCCCAGCCGATGATCCAGGCGGTGTAGCGCCCGGTCTCCCGGTCACGCAGGAACTGGCGCAGGGGGACGGCCCGGGCCTGGGCGTCCAGGCCCAACTCGCTGAGGTCCCTGGCCACGCGTTCGGCGGCGCCCACGGGGTCAGGCAGGAAGGGACGGGGCAGCTCGGGAACCCAGATGTTGAGCTTGAAGCTGTCGACGTCGGCCTCGGCGAACAAGGCCTTGGCCTGCTCGAGGTTGCGGTCCGGCGGGGCCAGCGCGGCCAGGTGGCCGAAGAAGCCGGGCGGGAGGAGCTGGCCGGCGGGCAGGCCGAAGACCCCGAAGTGGTCGCGGGCCAGGGCCACCCGGTCGATGGCCAGGCTGAGGGCCCGACGCACCCGGGGATCGTTGAGGGGCGGGCGGCTGTCGTCGAGCATCAGCCAGGCGGTGCTGCGGGCGGGCCGCGGCTCCAGTCGCAGCTCGGGACCCTTCAGGCTATCGGTGATGGCGGTACTCGCGGGCAGCTCGGTGCCGTGCGCCCGACCCTCGGCGACGGCGAGGGCCCGCTTCTGGGCATCGCCCTCCACCAGGAAGCGCAGGCCGCTGTTGCTCGGCGCGCCGCTCCAATGGCCGTCGAAGGGCAGGAGGTAGAGGCCACCCGCGTCCCAACTGACCACGCGGTAGGGGCCGCTGCCCACGGGCAGATGGGCGCTGTCGCTGCCGTAGGACTCTCCCTGGGCCTGGACGGCGGCGGGGCTGGCGATACCGAAAGAAGCAAGGGCGAGGTGGAAGAGGAAGGGGCTGAAGGGGGCGTTCAGCTTGAAGCGCACCTGGCGGGGCCCGATGGCCTCGACGGCCTTGATGATGAAGGCGTCGCGGCCCTCGGCATCCTTTTCGTCGGTGAAGCCGAAGAATCCCTGCCAGACCTGGAATCCCTCCAGGTGAGCGGGATGCTCGGGGTTCATCCAGCGCTCGAAGTTCCAGACCACCTCACGCGCGCCCAGAGGGCTGCCGTCGTGGAAGCGCAGGTTGGGGCGCAGGTCGAAGGTGACGGTGTTCTCGACCACGTTGGCCCGCCAGCTCTCGGCCAGGCCGGGCGTCAGCTTGGCGGTGCCGGGTTGCAGGTTCACCAGGCGGTCGTAGACCTGGGCGCTGACCAGCTGCCCGGCGGCATCCAAGGAGGCACTCTCCTCGTCCATGGCCAGGCGGCCGGGATCCAGGATGACGGGCCCTTTGGCCAGCAGCCAGACGATGGCGTTGGGGTCCACGGTGGGCGTGGGGCCGGCGGCCGGCCAGGGGCCTGCCCCGGGAGTAGGGGTGGCTGTGCTGCAGGCGACCGACAGTCCGGCTCCCAGCAGCAGCGCGGCCGCCAGGGCAAGGCCCGGCACGCCGCGGGCGCGGCGCGGGCGGGCGGAGGGCATGGACAATTGGGGGGACGCCTGATAGAGGAGCTTCATCCGCTGAGGTGATGGGGATTATAGCGGCTGCGGGGGGGGAGGGTCTGCTTCAGCAGAGGGCCGGCAAGGGGTCCAGGTCATCCCCGGGCACGCCGCTGTCACGATCGAGATGGCCGCGGGCGTTCAAGTGGAAGCATGAACATCCTGATCATCGGCGGCACGCGCTTCCTGGGGCGCCACCTGGCGGAGGCGGCTCTGGCGCGCGGGCATCGGCTCACGCTCTTCCACCGCGGCCGGACGGGGACGAACCTGTTCCCGGAGGCGACGCGCGTCCTGGGCGACCGGACGGCCGACCTGGACCGCTTGTCGAACGGGTCCTGGGATGCGGTGATCGACACCTGCGGCTACCGGCCGGCGGAGCTGCGGGCGGCCTGCGGAGCGCTGCAGGGCCGCGTGGGCCATTACAGCTTCGTGTCCTCGATCTCGGTCTACGCCGACGGGCTGGCCGCGCCCATCGACGAGGAGGCGGCGGTGCGGCGCCTCAGCGAGCCGGACCAGGACGCGGTGGCCCTGACGGGCGAGACCTACGGGGCCTTGAAGACGGCCTGCGAGGAGGCCCTGACGGCGGGCTTCCCAGGGCCGAAGGCCATCGTCCGCCCGGGCCTGATCGTGGGTCCTCACGACCCGACGGATCGCTTCAGCTACTGGCCCTGGCGCATCGACCGCGGGGGGCGCTACCTGGTGCCCGACGACCCGGACTGCCCGGTGCAGGTGATCGACGCCCGCGACCTGGCGGCCTGGATGCTGAGCCTGGCGGAGTCGGGGACCGCGGGCATCTTCAACGCGGTAGGACCGCGCCGCCCGCTCACCCTGGGCCGCCTGCTCGCCTCCTGCCGCGCCTTGGCGGCGTCGCCGGGACAGGCCCTCCCTGTGGACGAGTCGCGCATCGCATCCCTGGGCCTCCAGCCCTTCACGGACCTGCCGCTCTGGCTGCCCAAGGCCGGCCAGGACTTCAGCCGCGTGAGCCACCGCCGCGCCCTGGCCACGGGCCTGACCTTCCGCCCCCTGGAAGACACCCTGGCCGACACCCTGGCCTGGGCCCGCACGGAACTGGCCGATCGCCCCCTGCGCGCCGGGCTGGCGCCGGAGCGGGAGGCGGCGCTGCTGGAGCAGGTGGAGGGGCTGTGGGCAGGCAGCGGAGCGGGGGGCGGGTGAGGCCTCGGCCTCAACTGCCCTTCAGCGCCGCCAACTCCGCCCGCAGTCCCTCGGCCTCCGCCCGAGCCTGTGCCAGCTCGGCGGCCAGCTCGGCGGGGCGGGGCAGCCGGCGACCGGAAGCGCTGTCATGCAGGTCGATGCGGCCGTCGACCAGGCCGAGGTCGAGGCCCAGGCAGGCGCTCCGGAGGCTGCCGTCCGGCTGCGCGGGCAGTGCTTCGTAACGCCCTTCGACCAGGTGAAATCCCTGGAGCGGCGGGCGCAGGTACTGGGCCTCGGGATCGTAGAGCAGGTACTCCCGGACGCCCAGTCGGGCGTACAGCTCCCACTTCTCGTGCAGATCCTGGCGCCGGGTGCGGCGGCTGGTGACCTCGATCACCACCGCTGGCGCCCGGCCCTCCTCCCAGAGTTTGTACAGGCGCCGCCGCCCCTTGACGACGCCAAAGACCACGAAGACATCCGGCGCCACGGCGGCTCGAGGGTCCCCTTCGCGGTGGTAGATCAGGAGGTTGCCGGAGACGTACACATCGGGGCGGCCAGCGTAGCGGGCCTCCAGCATGTTGAGGAGGTCCGTCATCTCGGTACGGTGCAGGTCGGTCTCCGCCATCGGTCGCCCGTCGGACTCTGGGTACACGGTCCGGCTCTGGTCCGTGGCGGGATGGGTGAGTTGCCGCAGGCTCATGGGCCACCTCCTGTGGCGGTGGATGGGGCACCGCGGTGATGGTAGCAGCCGCCTCGGCCCGCGCCGATCGGCAGGGCAAGGGGTCATCCCAGCGCTGTCCAGTGTATGGACGAGGGCCGCCTGGCCGCCATGGGGTAGGCGCCGCAAAGGCGACAGGATGGCGCCACCCTGCCTGCGCAGCAGCCGCTTCAATGCGGCCTCAGCCACGCCACGCCTTCATGCAACGGGATCAGGGAGAAGCGCGCTGCTTGCTCGGCCTTCCAGGTCCCGACCTGCCGCGCTTCCCCGCCCGGCAGCACCATCCCCCAGAGCTGCTGGCCCGAGACCCAGAGCATTCGGTCACCCTCTGGCGACCAGATCGGGTCAGCCACCGGGCCCTGGGTCCACTCGGCCTGTCGCTGGGCCTGACGGTCGAAGATCCAGGCGCCGCGACTGCCATGAAGCACGCGCCACTGGCCGTTGGGTGCCATGGCCAAGCCCCTATTTGCACCCGGCAGGATACCCAGGGCCAGGCGCTTGCCGCCGGGTCCGACAGCCACGGGCCTGTTTCCCAGGAGGACGAAGGGGTACTTAGGGCTCCCCCAGTACAGCAGGGGGTCGAAGGCGTCATCGCCGACCCTTTCCAGCCTCCCGTCGCCCAGGTGCAAAAGGAAGTTGCCGGGCTTCTCCGGCTTCGTACCCTCGGCGGTCGAAGCGCCATCCGGCGGCGTGGCGGGGCCTGACGGCAAGTACTCGCTCGACAGGCCCAACCACTCGCCCTCCGACCATGCGCTGATGCTCCGCACGGCAACGTCTACCTGATCGACCGCCCCATCGGCATCCTCGGGGCCGAAGACAGGGACGACAAGGTCGGGTAGGCGCAGCAGGCGGATGTCGCATATGAAGCAGCCATGGTTGCCCTCGATGGTGACGGCCTCGCCGTCAGCCGTCCAGCCTTGGAGGTAGTCGTCGAAGCCGGCCCTGGACGAGGCATTCCATTGGCCTAAGAGCGCAGGCCCGGCCGCATCCAGCAACCAGGCCTGGCGGACGTTGGCGGCACCAGCGGCCATGAATGCGAGTTCGGCTCCCAGCACAAAGAGCTGGCGGCTGTCCGGGCGCCAGAACAGCGCGCCTGGGAACCCAGGATCCGCCAACGGCAGCGACCAGCGCCAGCCATCTACTTCCAACAGGTAGACATCGCTCTCGCTGTCGCCCAGCGCGGCGATCACCGCCAGGCGCCGGCCATCGGGAGACCAGGCAAAGTGCCCGAAGCCGCTATTGAAGCCTCCGGCCACCTCCGTCGCCACCGCTGGGCCCGTCCAGTAGCCGCTGTCTTCGTAGGTGTCGACGGGAACGGGACTGGCGCCGGGAAGGGGCGTTGCTAGCTCCCAAGCCAAGGGTGAACGGGCTTCGTCCGGGTAGCGCTCGTGGATCTCTGCCAGGGTTTTGGCGCGCAGGCCATCCAGAACTGCCGGGTTGAGCAGCTCCTGGCGGAAGACCTCCCTCCCGTCGGTCAGGTCCAGCACCACGAGCCTGGGAGGGGCATCGGGCAGTGATCCGAGGTCATGAGGCAGCTGATCGCCCTGCACCAGGGCCAGCCAGCGGCCGTCGGGAGAGACGGCCTCGGCGAGGTTGGGAGCGGGGGACTTGGCGCAGCAACTCACGTCCTTCACCAGGCCATCCGGGGCCAGCCAGGTGGCCAAGGCCGCCCCGTCTCGGTCCCTGACCACCAATCGCTTGGTTCGGGGGTCCCCCTCCTGCCAGTGGATGAAGGCTGCTCCTGGCAGATCGCGGAGCCCGATGGGCCGCGGGGGCGACAGGGTGGCCTGGGGGATCGGCGGAACGGTGCCGGTCGCGGCGGGCTCGCTGGGTAGTTGGGATCCGGGGGGGGCGGTCGTTCCGGAGGCCGGGTCGTTGTCGGCAAGATCGCCTCCGACCACATCGCCACCGGTTGTATCGGCGGCGACCGGCGAGGGGGGTGGAGTGGGCGGTGGCGAGGACGGGCGGCAGGCGGCGAGGGTTGGTAGGGCGACGAGGCAGGACAGGCAGAGGCCAGGAATCCAGCGTCGGTGACCGGTCAGCTCGGACACGGCGGCGTCCTCGAAGGTTCTACGGGACGGGGTCTCCACCGCCGATCACCCGGCGCAGTTCGTCGATCTCCGCGACCTGCCAGGTCCTCCGGAGGATCGCCCGAAGCTCGGTGAGGTCGCTCATCTGACGGATCAGGGGCAGGAGCGCCAGGCCGGTATCGCCGAAGCGGTCCCGCAGGGAGTCTTCGATGGCGGCGTGCAGTCCCTCGGCGAGACCCTCAACGCGGCCCTCGACGCGGCCCTCGGCGAACCACTTCTCAGCCAATGTCAATGCCATGCTGTCTCCCTTCTCCGGCAAAGCGGCCTTGGCGGTCTCGGCGATCTCGGTGGCGCTCAGCCCCCGCCCAGCGCGGGCCGCGTAGGCCAGGAGCCGCTGGAGTTCCTGCTCTCGCAACAGTTGGTCGCCCAGCTGGCGGAGCGAGCTGGCGATGGCGCTGAGGTTCCTGGGCAGGTGGGGGCGGAAGATGGCCTGCAGCAGCAGCAGGGTGACCCGCAGCAGCAGGCCGCCGACGATCTGGTCCTTCTTCCAGGCTTGCAGGTCCAGGAGCGCATAGCGGAGATCCGGGCCGAAGCCGTGGAGAGCGGGC
>WBZV01000579.1_pt1 | contig 20608 bp, 21 predicted proteins | sample 5204221 | NCBI WGS metagenome assembly WBZV01 (sample SAMN12344360, study PRJNA552823) | activated sludge metagenome | biome: Activated sludge suspended growth; feature: Nitrification reactor; material: Wastewater; isolation source: activated sludge from nitrification reactor of wastewater...
CTTCTTGAAGCCGGTCCAGCGGCCCAGGTGCTGGTCGGGGAAGAACAGCACCTTTTCGCGCTGGGCGAAGGCCCAGTCGAGGATGGTGGGGGCGTTGGTGGAGGTGCACACGATGCCGCCATGTTCACCGCAGAAGGCTTTCAGGTCGGCGGCGGAGTTGATGTAGGTGACCGGGGTGATCAGCGCGTCCGGGGTTTCGAGCACCTCGGCCAGCTCTCGCCAGCAGCGTTCCACCTTGGCCAGATTGGCCATGTCGGCCATCGAACAGCCGGCTGCGAGGTCGGGCAGGATGGCCTGCTGGTGGGGTTTGGACATGATGTCCGCCACCTCGGCCATGAAGTGCACGCCGCAGAAAACGATGAACTCGGCTTCCGTTTCGGCCGCCAGACGCGACAGCTTGAGGGAGTCGCCGGTGAGGTCGGCGTATTGGTAGACGTCGGCCCGCTGGTAGTGGTGACACAGCAGCACGGCCCGGTCGCCGAGGCGCTCACGGGCAGCGCGAATGCGCGCGTGGGCATCGGTGTCGGAAAGAGTGTTGAAGCGGTCGAAACTGATGGGAACGGCTTGCATCTCGGTGTCCTGTGGTGTTCAGCCCTGGGTCCACGGCAGGTTGGCGTGACGCCAGCCCCCGACCTTGTTGCGGTGGCCGCCGGCGTCCTTGTCGCCTTCGAAGCCTTCCAGGATGTTGTAGGCATTGGTGAAGCCCGAGCCGGCTGCCAGGGTGGCCGCGGCGTTGGAACGGGCGCCGCTTCGGCACAGGAACATCACCAGCGCTTCCGGATCGACCTGACGCTTGAAGTGTGCCAGGAAGTGGGGGTTGGGTTCATTGCCCGGATAAAGCATCCACTCGATCTCGATGGCGCCCGGCACGCGGCCGACCCAGTCCCACTCCGCACGGGTGCGGACATCGACGAGCTTGGAGCCCGGTGCCAGCTGGAGCACATCCCATGCTTCCCGGGGCGTCAGGGCGCCGGCGTAGGGAAGACCCAGGCTGCGGGCGCGTTCCTGGGCGAGGGCGAGGGTTTCACTGAGTTTTCCCATGGCAGGCATCCGATGAGAAGGAGGGCCTGCGAGTATACCGCTGCCCTCCACGGCCGCAAGCCATGCATGCGTGAGGGCTCCTGCCCCCTCGGGGTTGGCTTTTTCATGCCTCGTTCTGTGGCATCGTGGCATTGCATCGGCCGAGTAGGCACCATTTGTGTGCACTTTTTGCACGGCATGCACCGTATTGGTGCCTGTTTTTTTCGGGGCGATGTGGCCTGCCCTTGTGGCACAATGAACTGTTTTCACTTGGCAGCTGGCATGCTCCCTGCTTTCAAGCGTTCTGACTTATTGTTGTAACCCCTATCTTTTTCCACTGCGCAGCAGCTTCAACCCGTTAGGAGTGAGTGATATGACCCCGCAAGACGTCATGAAGATGGTCCAGGAAAACGAAGTCAAATTCGTCGACTTCCGTTTTACCGACACCAAGGGCAAGGAACAGCACGTTGGCGTGCCCGTGAGCGCGTTTGACGACGATAAGTTTGAAAGCGGTCATGCCTTTGACGGTTCTTCGATTGCCGGCTGGAAGGGTATCCAGGCTTCCGACATGCTGCTGATGCCGGATCCCAACACCGCCTACATCGACCCGTTCTTCGACGAAACCACCCTGGTTCTGTCCTGTGACGTGATCGACCCCGCCGACGGCAAGGGCTACGACCGTGATCCCCGCTCCATCGCCAATCGTGCCGAGGCTTACCTGAAGTCCTCCGGCATTGGTGATACCGCTTACTTTGGTCCGGAACCCGAATTCTTCATCTTCGACTCCGTCGAGTGGAAAGTGGGCATGTCCGGTGCGTACCACAAGATCTTCTCCGAAGAAGGTGCCTGGTCGTCCGACACCAAGTTCGAGGGTGGCAACACCGGTTACCGTCCTGCCGTGAAGGGTGGCTATTTCCCCGTCCCGCCGGTTGACTCCTTCAACGATATGCGTGCCGCCATGTGTCTGGCCCTTGAGGCCTGCGGCGTGCCCGTCGAAGTGCATCACCACGAAGTCGCCACTGCCGGCCAGAACGAAATCGGCACCAAGTTCGACACCCTGGTGCGTCGCGCCGACCAGACCCAGATCCTGAAGTACATCGTCCAGAACGTTGCCCACCAGTACGGCAAGACGGCCACCTTCATGCCCAAGCCCATCGTTGGCGACAACGGTTCCGGCATGCACGTGCACCAGTCCATCTGGAAGGACGGCAAGAACCTGTTCGCCGGCAACGGCTACGCTGGCCTGTCCGAGACCGCCCTGTTCTACATCGGCGGCATCATCAAGCACGCCAAGGCCCTGAACGCCATCACCAACCCGCTGACCAACTCCTACAAGCGTCTGGTCCCGCACTACGAAGCACCGGTGAAGCTGGCCTACTCTGCCAAGAACCGTTCCGCCTCCATCCGCATCCCGTTCGTGAACAGCGAAAAGGCCCGCCGCATCGAGACCCGTTTCCCGGATCCGGGTGCAAACCCCTACCTGTGCTTTGCCGCGCTGATGATGGCCGGCCTCGACGGCATCCAGAACAAGATTCACCCGGGCGATCCCGCCGACAAGAACCTCTACGACCTGCCGCCGGAAGAAGACGCGCTCATCCCGACCGTCTGCTCCAGTCTCGAGGAAGCACTGGCTGCCCTCGACAAGGATCGTGAGTTCCTGACCCGTGGTGGTGTGTTCAGCAATGACTTCATCGATTCCTTCATTGCCCTGAAGAACGATGAAGTGAACCGTCTGCGCGTCGAAGTGCACCCGGTCGAGTTCGAGATGTACTACGCCATCTGATCTTCGGATCGGAGCCGGTCAGCGTGCTGGCCGGCCAATGCGTTACAAGGGGACGGGCTTAGGCCCGTCCTTTTGTTTCCGGCCCTTGTTTGTGTTTGGCCGGGCCGGCCCCTAAACTAGTCCAGCTTCTGAACCAACCTGTGCCAACGATGAACCCGAGAATTTTCCTTTCGCTGGCTGCCTCGCTGTGTATTTCCCCGGCGTGGGCGGATATCTACAAGTGCGTTGATGAGGCTGGCCACGTCACATACACCAACAGCAAGGCTTCCGGGCGGGGGTGCAGTCTTCTTGCCCGTGATCAGGCGGTGTCTTCGGTGCCGAGTGCATCCCGCCCGGCACCTGCGCCCCAAAGTGGTGCATCTACGTCCAGTGCGGGTTTCCCAAGGGTCGATACGGGCACCCAAAAGGCGCGCGACAGTGATCGGCGCCGCATTCTTGACGAAGAGCTGGCCAGTGAACAGAAAGCCCTGGATGCGGCCCGGCGGGAGCTGGCGAGTCAGGAGAGCATCCGCACCGATGAGCGCAATTACCAGAAGGCGCTGGAGCGGCTGCAGCCCTACAAGGACAAGCTGCAGATCCACGAACGCAACATCGAGGCCCTGCGCAAGGAGATCGCGAACCTCCGTTAGGGAGGCTCCGTTGCCTCAGTGAATCGTCGGGCAAGTGGTCTGCTTCTTGCATTGGTCTGCCCATATGCAAAACGACCAATCCCCCAGCCCTACCTCCCCTTTTGCTGGCCTCGAACTGTTGTCATCTGCCGTGGTGCTGGTGGACGACGAACTCACCGTGCGCTATCTCAATCCCGGGGCTGAAAACCTGTTCGCCGCGAGCAGCCGCAAGATCGTCGGCTATTCCCTGCGGCGCCTGCTCGGGGAGCCGGCGGGGCTGGCCAGCGCACTCAACAATGTTCTGCGTGACAACTGGAGCTATACCGGACACAACCTGACGGTGACGCGCCCGGGTATGGAGGCCCTGCAGCTTGACTGCACCGTCACGCCCGTCGATTCGGTCAGCGCGCGCCTGCTTCTGGAGTTCCGTCCGATGGACGCGCACCTGAAAGTGGCACGCGAGGAGCAGCTCGCGCACCAACAACAGGCAAGCCGCGAACTCATCCGCAATCTGGCTCACGAGATCAAGAATCCCCTGGGGGGCATCCGTGGTTCGGCCCAGCTGCTTGAGCGGGAGCTGGACGATCCGCAACTGCGCGAATACACCCAGGTGATCATCGCCGAGGTTGATCGCCTGCAGGACCTGATGAACCGGCTGCTTACCTCCCACCGGATGATGCAGCCTTCCCAGCTCAACCCCCATGATGTCCTTGAACGGGTGAGGCGCCTGATCCTGGCGGAGTTTCCGGCGGTGACCGTGCAGCGGGACTACGACACAAGCCTGCCCTATATCACCGGAGATCGCGAGCAGCTCATCCAGGCCATCCTGAACATCGCCCGCAACGCCGCCCAGGCCATGCACGGCAACGGTGAAATCGTGCTGCGCACCCGGGCGGCTCGGCAAGTCACCCTGGCCAAGCGCCGTTTCAAGCTCGCCCTGCAGTTGCAGGTGATCGACAACGGCCCCGGCATACCGGAAGGCATTCGCGACAAGATCTTCTACCCCCTGGTGTCCGGGCGCGAGAACGGCAGCGGCCTGGGCTTGTCCCTCGCACAGAGCTTCGTCGAACAGCATCAGGGGGCAATCGAGGTGGAGTCCCGCCCCGGGCGCACCTGTTTCACGATCTTCCTGCCGATCGCCAGGGATCTGGAATCATGAATTGACTGGGGCACTGTTTTGGTGCATTTGTCCGCTAACCCCTTTTGTTTGCCTGAATCACTTGTGCGCGTGAATGACATGAATGCAGTCTGGATAGTTGATGACGACCGCTCGATCCGTTGGGTGCTGGAGAAGGCCCTGGCGCGGGAGGAGATTCCGTACAAGAGCTTCGGCTCCGCCGGGGAAGTGCTCGCGGCGCTTGAGGGTACGTCGCAGGCGCCGAGGGTGCTGCTCTCAGACATCCGCATGCCCGGCGAGTCGGGTCTGACCTTGCTGTCCAAGGTCAAGGCGCGCTTTCCGCACATGCCGGTGATCATCATGACCGCCTACTCTGACCTGGACAGCGCGGTGGCGGCCTTTCAGGGCGGAGCCTTCGAGTATCTGCCCAAGCCCTTCGACGTGGATCAGGCGGTGGAGCTGGTACGTCGCGCCATCGAAGAGAGCGCCCATCAGGTGGGTTCCGAGGAAGTGCTCAGCGCAGTCCCGGAGATTCTTGGCCAGGCGCCTGCCATGCAGGAGGTCTTCCGGGCCATCGGGCGACTCTCCCAGTCCCATGCCACGGTGCTGATCAACGGCGAGTCCGGCTCCGGGAAGGAGCTGGTTGCACGGGCACTGCATCGTCACAGCCCGCGCAAGGACGCGCCCTTCATCGCCATCAATACGGCCGCGATCCCCCGTGACCTCCTCGAATCCGAACTGTTCGGCCATGAGCGGGGGGCCTTCACCGGTGCCCAGACCATGCGCCGGGGCCGCTTCGAGCAGGCCGAGGGCGGCACCCTCTTCCTCGATGAGATCGGTGACATGCCGGCCGAGTTGCAGACCCGGCTGCTGCGGGTGTTGTCCGACAACAACTTCTATCGTGTGGGGGGGCATCAGCCCATCAAGGCCAATGTGCGGGTCATCGCGGCCACCCACCAGAACATGGAGGAGCGCGTCCGCCAGGGGCTGTTCCGCGAGGATCTGTTCCACCGCCTCAATGTGATCCGCTTGCGCCTTCCGCCCCTGCGCGAACGCCGCGAGGACATCCCGCCCCTGGCCAAGCATTTCATTGCCCTGTCGGCCCAGGAACTGGGCGTTGAGGCCAAGCGCCTGTCGGAGAGCACGCTCAAGTACCTGCAGAGCCTGGATTTTCCCGGGAACGTCCGCCAGCTTGAGAACCTTTGCCATTGGCTCACGGTGATGGCCCCCGGTCAGACCGTTGAGGTGGCCGATCTGCCCCCCGAGCTGAAGGACCAGCCGACGCGGGAGCAGCCCGCCAATTGGGGCGACGCCCTCATGGCCGAGGTGGACCGCTCCCTGGCCCAGAACCCGGGTGAGGTCTTCGACCGCCTCAGCAAGGATTTCGAGCGCATCCTCATCCGGCGTGCCCTGGTGTCCACCGGTGGCCGGCGCATCGAGGCCGCCCAGTTGCTCGGGATCGGCCGCAACACGATCACCCGCAAGATCCAGGAGCTGGGGCTGGAAGACCCCGATCCGGCCTGAAAGACTGGGGAGGGATCGACTGCGCGGCCCCGACTTCGTGCTCGCGATACTCCCTGTACGCCTTCCCGGACGGTGCTAGCCGGAGCGCTCTCAAAATACTCGCTCCCATTTCTTCACAAGTGCGTAGCGAGGGTGAGCACGCCTGATGATGCGCCTTGCTCCATAATGACCGGCCTGATTTCATTTGCCGGGATTTGATTCTTGGACCGTTCCGATTACGAGGCCCTCGATGCGGGGGCGGCGCTGGCTGCTTTGGATGACTTGGCCGGTGCCTTTTCGCTGGTGCTCCTGACGGAGTGCGATTCCACCAACAGTCGTCTGCTGGCCGAGTTGCCCCCGGACGACGGGCGCGTGCATGTGCTTGCCGCTGACGTGCAGACGTCCGGGAGGGGACGGCGGGGGCGTGCCTGGAAGTCCTGGCCGGGTGCCAGCCTGACCTTCTCCGCCCTGTGGCGCTTCGCCCCGGATGCTCCGGTGCCTGCCGGCTTGTCCCTCGTCGCCGGCCTTGCCGTGGCCCGGGCGCTCGAAGAACTGGGGGTCGAGGGCGTGCAGCTCAAGTGGCCCAATGACGTGCTGGTGCATGGCCGCAAGCTGGCTGGCATTCTCGTCGAACTGACGCCCGGCCGCGGGCGCGTACCGGCGGCCGTCGTGGGGATCGGCATCAACCTGCAGTTGCCCCCCGATGCCGATGTGGAATACGCCACCGGGGTCACGGATCTGGCCGCCTGCCTCGGGCAGGCGCCTGACGCCAGCCGTCTCCTTGGTCTGGTACTGGTCCAGCTTCACCGCCTCTTCGAGGTCTATGCGGCCGCGGGCTTCTCCGCCCTGCGGGGAGCATGGCAACAACGCAATGCCTTTGCCAACCTGCCGGTGAACATCCTTGGGGAGGCGGAGGCCCTGGCGGGAACCTGCGCCGGCGTGGACGACGATGGCGCCTTGTTGCTGCAGACCCCGGGGGGGCTGCGTCGGGTTCTGTCGGGCGAAGTCTCCCTGAGGCTGGCCTGATGGACCTTCTTCTCGATGTGGGCAACACCCGTCTCAAGTGGGGGCTCCACGATGGCGTGCGCTGGTGTGGCCAGGGGGCCGTGCTGCTCAGTGCCCTCGACGGATTTGCCGACGTACTTGCCGGCCTGGGGCCGATCAGGCGTGTGCTCGGCGCCAATGTGGCCGGGGCAACGGTGGGCGGGCGCCTCGGCGCCTTCCTCGAACGCGCCGGTCTGGGAGCCGAGTGGATACGCCCCATGGCCGAGGGGTACGGGGTTCGCAATGCCTACCTCGACCCGTCCCGGCTCGGGGCCGATCGCTGGGCGGCGCTGGTGGGCGCCCGCGCGATCCACTGCGCCGCAGCGCTGGTGGTCACCTCGGGTACGGCTACCACGGCCGACGTGCTCGATGGCCGGGGGGTGTTCCAGGGGGGCGTGATCCTGCCCGGCCTGGACCTGATGCGCCTCTCCCTGGCGCGTGATACGGCCCAGTTGCCCTACACCGATGGTCGTTTCGAGCACATGCCGCGGCGTACTGCAGACGCCATCCAGACCGGTTGCCTGCATGCCCAGCTGGGGGCGATCGAGCGCATGTTCCGTCTGGTCGCCGCCGAGCCGGGCAGTCTCTGCCTGCTCAACGGGGGGGCCGCCGCGTCTTTGGCGCCACTGCTGGAGTGCCCGCTGCGGGAGGTGGACAATCTGGTGCTCGAAGGACTTGCCCGCATGCTGATGCCCGATTAGGGTGTCCACAGCGCTGCGCGCTTGCCTTTTCCCGTGCCCTCGTATCGGTTAGTCTTGCGGCCATGGCCCCACTCCGTGTCACCGTCATCATCCTGATCTTCGCCAACCTGCTTGCCCTTGCCCTGTGGAGGGGCTGGCTCGGCGATGGCGCGTCCTATGGCGAGCCGGAACGGCTCAGCAACCAGCTCAATCCCGAGCGCCTGCGCCTCATGACCGAAGCCCGCCCACCCGCAGCACCGCCGGCGGTCGTCAAACCGGCCCCGGAGTCGGAGCCGGCCGTTGCGAAGGAGAAGGCCGAAGCGGAGTCGCCCCCCGCCGACAGCGTGGCGCCCCAGGCCTGCGTGGTGTTTGCCGGGCTCAGCCCGGACCAGGCCCGTGAACTGACGGCCCGCATTGCCAAAGCCGGAACGGGCTTCAAACTCAGCGAAACCCGCAGCGAGGCCCCGTCCTCCTGGTGGGTGCATATTCCGCCACAGGGAAGCCGTGATGGCGCCGAAAAGAAGGCCGCCGAACTGCGTCGCCTTGGCGTGGACGATCTCTTCATCATGCAGGACGCGGGGCCCAACCAGTTCGCCGTGTCCCTCGGCCTCTACAAGAATGAAGTGGCGGCGACGCGACTCCTCGATACCCTCAAGGAAAAGGGCGTGCGCAGCGCCCAGATCGCCACACGTGGGGCCGGCACCGTCCGGATCGAAGTCCGTGGCCCCGGTGACAGCCTCGCCACGGTGGCCAGCGACCTTTCCGAGCGCCTGCGCGGCGTCAATCGCCTCGAATGCAGCCCGTGAAACGTCAAGCTTTTGTCGTGGGCCTCACCGGCGGCATCGGAAGCGGGAAAAGCGCCGCTGCCGATATCTTTGCCGAATCGGGGGCCGCCATTGTCGATACCGACCGGATCGCCCATGCGCTGACCGGCCCCGGTGGCGCTGCCATGGCAGCGATACGCGCCGCCTTCGGGGATGGCGTGCTGACCGGGGAAGGCGCCCTGAATCGCGCGGCCATGCGGGCCCTGGCCTTCGATAGCCAGGACGCGCGCAAGTGCCTGGAGGGCATCCTCCACCCGATGATCCGTGAGGAAAGCGAGCGCCAGTGCCTTGCCGCCCGCGCGCCCTATGTCATCCTGGCCGTGCCCTTGTTGATTGAGTCGGGTACTTACCGGGAGCGGGTGCAGCGTCTGTGCGTGGTCGATTGCCCCGAGGCCTTGCAGGTGCTTCGGGTCATGCAGCGCAGTGGTCTCGAGGAAAGCCAGGTGAGGGCCATCATGGCGGCCCAGGTCGGCCGTGCCGAGCGTCTTGCCGCGGCCGACGACATCCTGGACAACGGCGGCACCATCGATGCCCTGCGCGAGCAGGTGGCCGGGCTCCATCGCCGCTACCTGGCCCTCGCCGCGACCGCCAAAGGCCTGTGATATGATTCGCGGCGATCAGACCGACATATCCCCTCATCCCATCCAGGCCCAGGCGCGCGCGTGATCACCTACGAATATCCGCTCAACGAGAGGATCCGCACGCTCCTACGGCTCGAAAACCTGTTCGAGAAAGTCACCCATTTCGTGCGGGCCGAGGGCGCCCTCGAACACCATGTGGCCCTCCTGACCCTGTTTGAAATTCTCGAGGTGGCGGGCCGGGCAGACCTGAAAGTCGATCTGGTCCAGGAGCTTGAACGCCAGCGTCAGATCCTGCTGTCCTTCCGCAACAACCCCCAGATTTCCGAAGAGGCCCTGTCCGGTGCCCTCTACGAGATCGAGCAGGCATCCGCCTCCTTGCTCGCCATGGCCGGCAAGACGGGCCAGTACCTGCGCGAGAATGAATGGCTGATGAACATCCGCAGCCGCGCGGCCATCCCCGGTGGCGCCTGCGAGTTCGATCTGCCGTCCTACCATCACTGGCTCAACCGGGAGGTCGAAGCCCGCCGCCGCGATCTTGGCGCCTGGGTGCATCCCCTCTTGCCCATCCGTGACGGCCTGGCCATCGTGTTGCGCCTGCTGCGGGCCAGTGGCCGGCCGGAGGCGCTGATGGCCCTGCGGGGGGCCTTCCAGCAGACCATGGGCGGGCGCACCGCCCAGATGATCCGCATCCGCCTGGACTCGACCGCCATGTGCGTGCCCGAGACCAGCGCCAACAAATACGCCCTGAACGTACGCTTCATGCACGCCGAGACCGTGGCCCGGCCCCGTCAGGCGGAGATGGACGTTCCGTTTGAACTGACTTTCTGCAATCTGTGAGTGATTCCCCCAAACCCCGCGTCGTCAAGTGCCCGACCTGCGGTACCGCCGTCGTCTGGGGCCCCCAGAGCCCGCAGCGGCCGTTCTGTTCCGAGCGCTGCCGGCTGATCGATCTGGGTGCCTGGGCGACGGACAGTTATCGCGTCGAGGGTGACTCGCCCCTCGACGATGAGGCCGACCCTCTCCGCGATCTGCGTCACTGAGCGGCCCGCCGCTCGCTCCTGCCTTACCCCTGCCAGAAACTCCGGATGCCCGCCACGCCGTGGGCGCCATGGGCTTTTGCCGCGTTCAGATCGTCGGGCTTGAGCCCGCCGAGGGCCAGCACCGGTAGTGGTAGGGCGCGCACCCGGTCCGCAAAGGCGTCCCAGCCCAGTGCGTCGCGCTCCGGGTGGCTGGCGGTGGGTTTGACCGCGCCGAGCAGGGCGTAGTCCAGCCCCAGGGCGGCGGCCTGCTCCAGCTCGTCGCGGGTGTGGCAGGAGGCGCCTATCCATTCCAGATCCGGTCGGGTGTTCAGCTCCGCCAGCCGGCGCGCCGGCAGATGCACGCCGTCGGCGCCGAGGCGGGTGGCCAGGTCCACGTCGTCATTGATCAGGGCGATGGCGCCCGCGGCCCGGGTGCGTGCCAGCACGGCCTGGGCGAAGGCTTTCCGGTCGGGGGCGGGCAGGCCGGGTTCGCGGATCTGCACCAGGCGCAGGCCGCCGGCCAGGGCTTGATCCAGGCGGGCCAGCTGGGTGTCGATGCCGATCTCGGCGGCCTGGGTGATGGCCATCCGGCGGGGCAGGCGCAGGGCTTTGAGAATGGGGCCGTTGGCCGGCAGCATGGGCGCAACGTCCATGGTCGCGGCCTGTTGCCAGGAGAGCGCTGCGTGCACCCGGTCGTGGATGTCGCCCCGCCAGGCCGGCACTTCGAAGAAGTGCAGATTGACGTGGGCGTGCTCGTAGACGTGTTCGCGGGTGAGCCACGGCCAGGCTTCCAGGACTTCCATGTCGAGCTCTTCATGGAGCTCGCGGATCAGGGCTTCGCGGGGGGTTTCGCCGGCTTCGACCTTGCCGCCGGGAAACTCCCAGTAGCCCGGGTAGAAGGTGTCGGCAGCGCGCTGTCCGACCAGAAAGCTGCCGTCGGGCCGGGTGATGACGGCGGCGGCCACATGCACGATCTTTCTCATTGTTCGAAACGCCCCGCGTAGTCCCGGGCGAACTGCCAGGCCACCCGGCCGCTGCGGGAGCCACGCAGCAGCGCCCACTGCAGGGCCTCGCCGCGGGCGTCGGGGATGGCCTCGGCCGGCACGCCGAACTCGCCCAGCCAGTGCCGCACCACCGCCAGGTACTCGTCCTGGCTGAAGGGGTAGAAGGAGATCCACAGGCCGAAGCGCTCGGACAGGGAGATTTTTTCCTCCACCGCCTCGGCCGGGTGCACTTCGCCGTCCTTGTGCTTGGTGGCTGCGTTCTCGGAGAAATACTCCGGCATCAGATGGCGGCGGTTGGAGGTGGCATAGATCAGCACGTTGTCCGGTACGGCGGCCACCGAGCCGTCGAGAACGCTCTTGAGGGCCTTGTAGGCGGCCTCGCCATCTTCGAAGGACAGGTCGTCGGTGAACAGGATGAAGCGTTCGGGGCGGCCCTCAACGAGTTCGACGATGTCGGGCAGGTCGATCAGGTCGTCCTTGTCCACCTCGATCAGGCGCAGGCCCTCAGCGGCGAATTCGGTGAGCAGGGCCTTGACCAGGGAGGACTTGCCGGTGCCGCGGGCGCCGGTGAGCAGCACGTTGTTGGCCCGCTTGCCGTTCAGGAACTGGCGGGTGTTGGCGACGATGCGTGCTTTCTTGTCGTCGATGTCCTGCAGATCGGCGAGGCGGATCGAGTGCGGATGGGGGATGGCCTGCAGCCCGGCCGCATTGCCCCGGCGGCGCCAGCGGAAGGCGGTGGACGCCGTCCAATCGGGGGCGGCCGGGCGTGCCGGGAGGAAGTGCTCAAGGCGCTCGAGCAGGCTTTCGGCCCGGGCGAGGAACTGGTTCAGGTCAGTCATGGGGTGGGGGTTCCGTATCCTTGTTCTTGGGGCCACGCAGGGCCAGGGCGACGATGCCGAGCAGCACGGCGACGACGCCGAGTTCAAGACCGATCAGCCACATGGTGGTTTCCTTGTGCATCCCCGGGCGGGCGGTGCGGTGGTTATACTCGGGCGCGTTTCGACAGCATTCTGCAAGTTTACCCCATCCATGTTTTCCACTTTTTCCCGTCTCCCCATTCTTGTGTCGGTGCTTTTGCTGGTGGCGTGCGCTTCCGCGCCGAAGCCCGTCAGCGAGCCTGCTCGTGCTCCGGTCGTGGTGCCGCCGCCGACGACGCCCGCGACGGCACCCTCTCCCGCGACGACCCCGGCGGTCGGCGGGGCACCGGCCCCCCAGCCGCTGGCCCGGCCCCTGCTGGCGGCGGATTGGTCCGAGTTGCCGGGTTGGGCGAGCGATCCGGTGGAGGAGGCCTGGCCCGCCTTTCTGGCTTCTTGCCGGGCCGTCAGCCGGCAAGCGGTCTGGCGGCCGGTGTGCGATGCGGCCCGGGGGGTAGGGGAAAAGCCGGGTGCAGCCGCCGTGCGGCGCTTCTTCGAGGCGCGCCTCAGCCCCTGGCGGGTGCTCAATGCCGACGGGAGCCGGGAGGGGTTGATCACAGGCTATTACGAGCCGCTGATCAAGGGCAGCCGCAACCGCAGCAAGGCGTATCCCTGGCCCGTGCATGGTGTTCCCGATGATCTGCTGACCGTCGATCTGGGCGAGGTGTACCCCGAACTCAAGGGGCAGCGGGTGCGGGGCCGCTTGGTGGGCAACAAGGTGGTGCCTTATCACTCCCGCGCCGAGGTGGCCCGCTTGGGCGACCGCTTCGGCGCCAAGACCTTGTTGTATGCGGAAGATGCCGTCGAGCTGTTCTTCCTCCAGGTGCAGGGCTCGGGCCGGGTGGAGCTGAGCGATGGCAGCGTGGTGCGCCTGGGCTATGGCGATGCCAATGGTCACCCCTATCAGTCCATCGGGCGCTGGCTGGTGGACAAGGGTGAGATCAAGCTGGAGCAGGCGTCCATGGAGGGCATCAAGGCCTGGGCGCGGGCTAATCCCTGGCGTTTGCAGGAAATGCTCAACGCCAACCCCAGCTATATCTTCTTCCGCGAGCTTCCCCCGTCGGCCGGGGGGCCGTCGGGCGCCCTGGGCCAGCCCCTGACCGAAGGCCGCAGCCTGGCCGTGGATCCGCGCAGCATCCCCCTCGGGGCGCCCGTGTTTCTTGCCACGACCCAGCCCAACAGCCCCCAGCCCCTGCGGCGCCTGATGCTGGCCCAGGATACCGGGAGTGCGATCAAGGGCGGGGTGCGGGGAGACTTCTTCTGGGGGTTCGGCGCCGAGGCGGGTGCCCTGGCGGGGCGGATGCGCCAGAAGGGCGAGATGTGGGTGCTGTGGCCGCGGGATCAGGTGCCAAGGTAGTTTGGGCGGGGCCGTTGGTAGATTTGTAATAACTACTGCGTAAATTCTTGGTTCGCTGACACGCTGGCCCTGGCTATCGTGCGAAGCTCGCGTTTCCATCCATGACGCGATCCGATCTGAATGCTTACGGAGACCCCTGTGCCGCTCACCGAACTGGTTCACTACTTCAACAAACGCAATCGGCTTGTCTGCAGTGCGGAGGGGGAGGACTGTTTCCAGATCGTCGACGGTCAGGCGCGGGCACGTTTTCGTGGCAATGTGCTGACCACCCTGTTTCAGCCGGTGGTGGAGCGGGCCAGCGGACAGGTGATCGGGCACGAGGCGCACCTGCGTGCGGTGGCGGGCGAGTGGGTGGGCGGGCCTGCCCAGGGGGTCTTTCTGGAGGCCCGGGACGACAACGAGCTGGTGTACCTGGACCGTTTGGTGCGTACCCTCCACGCGCTGAACTTCCTGCAGGAACGTGAGCAGCACGGGGGCTTTCTCGCCCTCAATATCCACCCGCAGCTCCTGCGTGCGGTGCGCGGACACCACGGGCATGTGTTCGAGGCCATCCTGGCCCGATGCGGGCTGACGCCCGAGCGCATCGTGCTGGAGCTTGCGGATGACGGATTTGGCAAGCAGGCTTGCCTCAAGGCTGCGGTTGCGGCCTATCGGGAGCGTGGCTATCGGGTGGCGATCGACAATTTCGGCCGGCATAGCGCCTGCCTTGATCGCCTGGAGGCATTGGCGCCCGATCTGGTCAAGCTGGATCGCAGCCTGATCGGGCATGCCGGGCACCTCAGCCTTGCCAAGCGGGTGATGACCGAACTGAGCGCCGAGATCCGTCGCCTCGGTGCCCAGGTGGTCTGCCAGTGCATTGAAAATCCCTTGCAGCTCCAGGTGGCCCAGGATGCCGGGGTCGATTGGCTGCAGGGTTATCGTCTCGGCCGCCCGGCCAGCCATTGCCTGCCCCTGGTCAGGCCCAGGCGGCCCCGGGAAGCGGCCTGAAGAACGGGGGCTGGCGGGCCCCCGATAGGCCTATTTGCCGCCCGCCGCCTGGGTCATGGCCTGTTCGAGCTGGGCCAGGGGCACGGCGCCGGGCAGGCGATTGCCATCGGCGGTGAAGATCGTCGGCGTGCCGCTGACCTTGATCTTCTGGCCAAGGGCCACGTTCTTGTCGATGGCGCTGGTATCGCAGCCGGCAGCGGCAGCGGCCGGCGTCTTGCCGGCGGTCATCCAGTCATTCCAGGCCGCGACCCTGTCTTTCGCGCACCAGATGTTCTTCGATTTCTCGGTCGAGTCCGGGCTCAGGATGGGGTACAGGAAGGTGTACACCGTTGCATCCTTGAGACCCTGCAGATCTTTGGCAAGCCGCTTGCAGTAGCCGCAGTTGGGGTCTTCGAAGCTGGCGATCACCCGCTTGCCGTTACCGCGAACCTGTTTGATGGCCTGGTCGAGGGGCAGGGTGGCGAAGTCGATCTTCATCAGCTGGGCCATGCGGGCCTGGGTCACATTCTTGCGGGTCTTGGCATCGATCAGGCTGCCATCGATCAGGAAGCTGACGTTGGCGTCCGTGTAGAGCAGCTCGCCCGACTTGAGCACGACTTCGTACAGGCCACCGTAGGGGGTCTTCTTGATGCTTTCCACGGCGGGCGCGTTGAGGAAGCTCTCGACGTTTTTCTTCACCGTGTTTTCATCGGCCGCATGGGCGACGCCCGCTGCGAGCAAGAGGGTGGTGAGCAGCGAACGTACGAAGGGGAATTTCATCCGGGAATCTCCAGGGAAAGGGCGGGTGAGGGCAAGTGAGGCGGGGCGTGTTCGAAGCTCAGAAGCGGCCGGCGATGGCATAGCGAACAAGGGCATTGCGTACGACCGGCAATCGGTTGGTGAGGTTCAGTCCGAGATTGCGCAGGCCCGACAGGAGCGGATCGGCGGGCTTGAAGAGCCGGTTGAGCCCGTGGGTGGTGTACTGGAGCAGGGCGGTTTCTTCGGCCCGGGCGCGGGCGTAGGCGCGCAGGATGGACAGTTCGCCCGGATCTCGCCAGGCATCAAGGGCGGCCAGTTGCTCGGCCAGGACACGGGCGTCCTGGTAGCCCAGGTTGATGCCGTGGCCCGACAGGGGGTGAATGGCGTGGGCGGCGTCGCCGATCAGGGCCAGGCGTGGCTTGACGACGGTTTCGACGCGCATCAGGCGCAGCGGGAAGGCGGCGGCGGGAGTGACGGTTTCCAGGGTGCCCAGGCGGAAGGCGCCCGCTTCACCGACCCGGGCGGCGAGGACTTCCGGCGGAAGGCCGACGAGCTCGTCGGCCAGGGCGTCGGGGGCCGACCAGACCATGGACATATGGTCCCCGGGCAGGGGCAGGTAGGCCAGCACGCCATCCTGGCGGAACCATTGAAATGCCGTGTTGCGGTGGGGTTTCTCGCAGCGGAAGTTGGCGACCACACCCTTTTCGTCATAGGGCGTGTTGCGGGCACCGATGCCTGCGGCCTGCCGGACCCACGAATCCCTGCCATCTGCCGCGACGATGAGCCTGGATTCCAGGCGGCGACCGTCCTCCAGGGTTAGGTAGGCGGCGTCCTCCTCAATGGCGAGGGCGGATGGAGCGGCCGGGCAGAGCAGGCTGACGTTGTGCTGGCGCTTGACCGTCTCCCACAGTTCCAGCTGCATCTGGCTGGATTCCAGGATCCAGGCCAGTTCGCGCAGGCCGCAGTCATAGGCTGAAAAGTCCAGGCGGCCGCCTGCGTCACCATGGATCTCCATGTCGTAAACCGGGGCCAGCCGTTGGGGATCCAGGTGCTGCCAGATGCCGATTGAGGACAGGAAGTCCACGTTGGCGGCACTGATGGCGTAGATGCGGGGGTCCCAGCCTGCGGGTCGGGCCGGGGGGCGGGTTTCCACGATGCCGACCTTGAGACGGCTGCCGCGCAGGGCGGCGGCGAGGGCGGCTCCGGCAAGCCCGGCGCCTACGACGAGTACATCGAATTTCATTGGGGAATCTCCTGCGCCGGGATTGTGCCGGACGGCGCAGGGGAAGTCACCCGCGATGGGACGGGGCAGCAAGGCTGGGCACGTGGATGGGGTGCCAGGGTAAGCCGGCATGTTCCCATTGTTACGGTCGAGGAGGCCACATATATGGGTTTGCGCTTCACCGGGGCCGCGAAGGCGAGTGAAGGCGAGTGAAGGGCCTGCCGGCAAGATCTGCTTACGCGCTGTGCGGGGATCAACGTGTCCGATTTGGCTGCGTTTCTTCGCCCGGCCGGGGAGAATGTGGTTCTTTGATCCTCTAAAGTGTGCGCCGATGGATGTACGCAAGCTGGTTGTGGCGCTCTGCGTCGTGACGCTCGTCGCGGTGGCGATCGTGCTCTTCCTCCAGCGGGATGTGGCTGAGACGGGGCGCCCACCCAATAATCCGGCCATTGCCGAACACGTGGAGACACGCCACGGGCCCGCAATGCGGGCCATTGGTGTACGCAGTCTGGGTGTGGACCGGAAGTCCGGCGATGTGGTGGTGGTCTTTGCCGGGGGTGGCCGACTTGGCCGGCGGGTGGCCGGGCGAGTCCCCGGCCTGGCCGGCGTCGATGGCTGCGGTGAGCTGGATGTGGGGATCGCTGTGGGCGAGTCCCTCACGGCGTGGGGTGATGCGCGCACGCCCGACTTCCGCTCCCGCCTCGACTGCGTCATTGAAAAGGTGCTCGAGCAGGCTGCGGACCTGCGCGGCGGAGACTGATTCCGGGGCATGCTGTGGCGCGAGCGGCTATACTCCGCGCCGGGAAGTTCGCCAGGCAATCGCGGTGTGTCCGCACATCGAGGAAAGTCCGGGCCCCATAGAGCAGGATGCCGGCTAACGGCCGGGCGCCATAGCCTTCGGGTGAAAGCGACGGAAAGTGCAACAGAGAGCAGACCGCCGATGGCTCCTCGCGGAGATCAGGCAAGGGTGAAACGGTGGGGTAAGAGCCCACCGCGGACGTGGTGACACGGACGGCACGGTAAACCCCATCCGGGGCAAGGCCAAATAGGGGGACGCTGACGCTGCTCGCGGAGTCCCCGGGTAGGCTGCTAGAGCGGCGCGGCAACGCGTCGACCAGAGGAATGATTGCCCGGCGGGCCGGTTTTCGGACGGGCCCGCTCGACAGAACCCGGCTTATCGGCGGACTTCCCAATCCTCGACCGATTCATTCCACTTTTCCCCACTTGTTGGCGGTTTTCGGCGCGCTGCTGCGCTGCGCAACGTTTTTTAACCTCCACTTCCCTGAAGGGTGATGGCTTCCTTTTGGGTTGGGCCGCTCTGCCGCGATTAATCAAGCACTTTTGCAATGTTTTCTATGGTCATTGATTTATAAGCGGATTTCCTTTTTTGGCTGGTCTCGTCCTCTAAGTGCTTGTGTCCAAAAGAGATTTACCTTCCGGTCGGCTTGACCACCTATTCCTTTTGCTCTAAAGTGGGATGAAGTGGACGAAAGTGGGAGAAAGTGAGTTTTTCCTGCTTGTCCGGGTGAAGAAGTGGGGGAATCATGTTTCAAGGCGCAGCAGCGCTCACTCTCGATGCGAAGGGTCGCCTGGCGATACCGGCGCGGCATCGGGACGCGCTCGCCAAGCTCGCCGAGAATCAGCTGGTTCTGACCGCCCATCCCCATCGCTGTCTTCTGATCTACCCCGCCCCCGCGTGGGAGCCGATCCGCAACAAGGTTCTTGCCGGCTCCAGCCTTGATCACCAATCCGCTCTGCTCAAGCGTCTTCTCGTCGGTTTCGCCCGGGAGGAAGAAGTGGATTCGGCCGGTCGGGTGTTGATCGCCCCCGAGCTGCGCAGTTTTGGCCAGCTGGAAAAGCAGGTGCATCTGGTGGGGCAGGGGGATCACTTCGAGTTGTGGTCGGATGCCGGTTGGCAGAAGCAGCAGGAGCAGATCTTCGCCCTGGGCGCCGATCTCATGCCGTCGGGTTGGGAAACCCTGCCGCTGTGAGCGTGGCTGCGCACATCACGGTGCTGCTGAATGAGGCAGTCGAGGCACTGGCCATTCGCCCGGAGGGTGTCTACGTGGATGGCACCTTCGGGCGCGGGGGGCATAGCCGGGCGATTCTGGCCCGGCTGGGGGCAGGTGGCAGGTTGATCGCCTTTGATCGCGATCCGGTGGCGGTGCAGGCCGGGCAGGCGGTGCAGGATCCCCGTTTCGAGCTTGTGCATGCGCCGTTCTCGGATTTTGCGGCGGCGCTGGCGGAGCGGGGCGTGGAGCGGGTGGACGGCGTCCTGCTGGATCTGGGGGTGTCTTCTCCCCAGTTGGACGAAGCCGGGCGGGGCATGAGCTTTCGGTTCGATGCGCCGCTCGACATGCGAATGGATACAACCCGCGGAATGACTGCGGCGGAGTGGCTGGCGGAAGCGTCGGTTGCCGACATAACCCAAGTGCTGAGGGAATACGGTGAAGAACGGTTTGCTTATGAGATTGCAAAGGCGGTTGTTGCTGCTCGGGCAGGGGGGCATGTTGCAACCACTGGACAGCTTGCCGCGATCGTGGAAAAAGCGGTCCGCACACGCGAGCCGGGTCAGCACCCTGCGACGCGCACCTTCCAGGCTCTACGGATTTGCGTCAATCAAGAGCTTGAGGAGCTGTCGCTAGTTCTGCCCCAGGTGGTGGCAGCGCTGGCGGTTGGAGGCCGTCTGGTGGTGATCAGCTTTCACTCCCTGGAAGATCGTATCGTCAAGCGTTTCATGCGTGACGAGTCGCGGCCGCCCCAGCTTCCCGCGCGCCTGCCGGTGCGGGCGGCCGATCTGCCCAAGCCGCGGCTGGGGCTGGTGGGCAAACCGGTGCGGCCCTCCGATGCCGAGGTGGCGGCCAACGCCAGGTCGCGCAGCGCAGTGATGCGGGTTGCCGAACGGATGGAGGCGTGAGATGGCCCGTCTGACAGGGTTCCTCCTGATGCTCGTGGTGGCGAGCAGCCTGGGTGTCGTTGCATCCCAGCACCAGGCCCGCAAGCTGTACACGGCCGTCGAGCGGGAGCAGCAGCGCTCCCAGCAGCTTGAGGTCGAGTGGGGTCAGCTCCAGTTGGAGCAAAGCACTTGGGCGGCCCACGCCCGCATCGAGAAGCTTGCTCGCGAGAAGCTCGCGATGCGCCCCCCGCTGTCGGGGCAGATCATCGCTATCGAGGAGCAGCCATGAAGAAGGCCAAGAAGGGCGTCACCTTCAATCACAATCCCCTTCTGCGCTCGGAGCTGTCGGCCTGGCGGCCGCGCTTTGTGCTGTTGTGCCTCCTGGGCGGTTCGCTGGCCTTGATCGGCCGGGCGGCCTATCTGCAGGGTGTGCACGATCAGTTCCTCCAGGCTAAGGGCGAGTCCCGCTACGCGCGGGTGTTGGAGGTGCCCGCCACCCGCGGCAAGATCACCGACCGCCAGGGCGATGTGCTGGCGGTGTCGTCCCCCGTGAAGTCGATCTGGGCTATTCCCGAGGATGCGCGTCTCGATCCCTCCCAGACCCGCCAGTTGGCCGCTCTGCTGGAGCTTGGGGTCAGCGAGCTCAACCAGAAGCTGTCCAGTGACAAGGATTTCGTCTATCTCAAGCGTCAGGTGTCGCCCGAGCTGGCGGATCGGATCGCGGCGCTGAAACTGCCTGGTATCCACGATCAGCGGGAGTATCGTCGCTTCTACCCGGGGGGTGACGTGATGGCCCATGTCCTGGGCTTTACCGGTGTCGATGACAAGGGTCAGGAGGGGATTGAGCTGGCCTTTGAGTCCCAGCTTGCGGGCAAGCCCGGTTCCCGCCGGGTGGTGAAGGATCGCCGCGGCAATGTTGTCGAGGATGTTCAGTCGATCCGCCTGCCCCAGGACGGGCGCGAGGTTGCCCTGTCGATCGACAACAAGATCCAGTACCTCGCCCATGCGGCCCTCAAGCAGGCCATGACCGATCACAAGGCCAAGGCCGGTGGTGTCGTGGTGCTCGATGCGAAGACCGGGGAAGTGCTGGCGTTGGCCAATGCGCCCACTTACAACCCGAACAACCGGGTCAAGCTGACCGGCGACCAGCTGCGCAACCGGGCCCTGACCGATACCTTCGAACCGGGCTCGACCATGAAGCCGTTTACCGCTGCACTGGCGCTGGAGAAGGGCAAGGTCACGGCCGGCACCATCATCAACTGCGCGCCGGGTCGGATGACGATCGGGTCGGCGACGATTTCCGACGCCCAC
>WBZV01000528.1_pt2 | contig 20586 bp, 20 predicted proteins | sample 5204221 | NCBI WGS metagenome assembly WBZV01 (sample SAMN12344360, study PRJNA552823) | activated sludge metagenome | biome: Activated sludge suspended growth; feature: Nitrification reactor; material: Wastewater; isolation source: activated sludge from nitrification reactor of wastewater...
CATGCGGGAAAAACTCTTTGACATGGATGCCCACAAAAACCCGCGTGTGGTCATCAGCGTGTTGATGCTGCGGGAAGGGTTTGATGTCAACAATATCTGCGTGATCGTGCCGCTTCGTTCCTCGCAAGCGCGGATTCTTCTGGAACAAACCATTGGCCGTGGTTTGCGCCTCATGTGGCGCGGCAACGAATATGAAGAGGTGAAGCGGGACAATCGCCGCCGAATCAAGGAAGGTCAACCGCCTGACAGCCTGATTGATATTCTCTCCATTGTAGAGCATCCGGCTTTCCAGCAATTCTATGAAGAATTGATGAGGGAGGGGCTGGTCGGGGAAACGGATGATGAAACCGATGGAACCAGTAGCACGGGTGATTTGCTCTCCGTGGGCCTGCGGGATGGATACGAACGCTATGATTTTCATTTCCCCTTCATCCTGCGCGAGAAGGAGGAAACTATTAGCACCAACGAGATTGATGTTTCCGGCCTTGAACCCTTTGAAGGTTTTACGCTCGCACAACTGAAATCCATTATCGGCAAGGGTGAAAAGTTCCACTCCGAAGATGTGCAAACCGGAACGCGGTTCGGTGATTACCGGGTGGATGGCGGGGTGATGACCGCCACCGGCTACAATGATTATGTTTCCAGACTTGTCCGCCGTATCGGCGAGTTAATGAGCCAGCCTTTAACGGCAAGCTCTAAGGTCTATGCCAATCAAGGGCAATACCCGCATTTGCAGGTCAACAAGCCGCAAATTGCCGGATGGGTGGATCGCTATGTCCGCAATCGCTTGTTCATGGTGTCTTTTGATCCGCTGGATGATGAAAACTGGCGTGTCCTGCTCACAGATACCGTCACAGGGCATATCATCAAAGTTATGGCGCGCAATCTGCTGGAAGCCGAAGAAAAGCGGATTGAAGGCGAGTCGGAAGTCGCTATCCGTAAACTGTCGGAAGTGGAGCGGATTACCGTTCGGGAAACGGCCTCGGTCATAGTCGAGAAGTGCATCTATCCCAGACTGCCCTATCCTTCACGCAATGGCGGGCTTGAAAAAGCCTTTATCGAAATGGCGCATAGCGATGGACAGGTCGCGGCATTCTGCAAGATCAATGAACAAAAGCATGATTTTGTCCGCTTGCGCTACATCAAGGAGGATGGCCTTCCCGGATTCTATTCGCCTGACTTCGTGGTGCGGGTTCCTAACACGGTCTATCTGGTGGAAACCAAAGCCCAAGAGCAAATGGCTCATCCGAACGTGAAGCGGAAACGGAAAGCGGCCTTGGCTTGGTGCGAACGGGTCAACGAATTAGAGCCTGAGTATCGGATGGACTGCGAATGGAAATATGTCCTCTTGGGCGAAGCCCTGTTTTACGAATGGCGGAACAAAGGGGCGAACATGGCTGAAATGTTGGATTTCGCTACCTTGCGCCCTGATTACCTCGTTCAAGGAAAGCTGGACTTATAGGGGCGGTAGGAAAAATGGTGCTATCGCGGGCCATCGCTTTTCCTGAAAAGCCCGTCTAACAAGTCGTCGGCTATCGAGCGTCCGGGCTGGTGCTCCTCCCGCTCGCGGCGTTGCTGCTCCTCCCGCTCCCGCATGGTCCGGGCGAGGCGGCTCGCACTTTCCAGCTTCTCGATGGCCTCGGCGGGTGACAGGGGCCGGGCCGGAGGTGGGGTCGCCCGCTGGGCCGTGGCCTGCTTCGGTTCCGGGCGCGGGCCTGCGGCCTTCGCGTGGGCCTGTGTCGGCGTCGGTGTGTGCATCGCGGCGCGGGCGCGGGCCGCTTGCCACCATCCAACCGTTGGAGCGTGCGCCGCGTCCGCCATGCGGTAAGCCTGTGCGCTTCGGGCCTGTTCCGTCGCTATTTCACCATTAACCTGCGATAGCTCCCGGTGCAGCTCTCCTAACCGCTCCCAGCGCCGCCGGTTCCGCGTGACTGTGGCGCGGTTTTCGTTCCCGCGCTCGCTGGCTTTCCCTTCCCGTTCCATCTTGGCGGCGGTCGGGCCTAAGTGCTGGCTCGCCTCCCGCGACAAGGCGGCAACGTGTTCATGGTCGCCCTTCTCAAGGGCTATCTTCCGCTGCGCATCAAGCGTCAGGTGGCCGTAAGACATGCGCTCGGCGGCTTGGTGGTGTCCTGCCCGCTCAAGATGCCGGGCCGCCGTCTTCGCCCATGCCTCCCGCCAGTGCGAAACCCATTTGCTGATTTCCCCCCTGTCCATCTGGAACTTGACCGGGCTGAATCCCTTCGCGTTTAGCGTCCGCATGGTTACCAGCAAATGCGCGTGAATGTTCCGCTGGTCGCCGTTCTCGTGCGGGCCGTGAATGTTCGCGTCCACGGCGTAACCGTGGCGCGTGAACTGCTCCCGGATGAAGTCCTGTAGCGCCCTCTGGTTCTGCTCAAGCGTCAATTCGTGCATCAGGGCGATATTGAAATCCTGCGCCGTGATGGCAACGCGCCAGCTTTTCCGGTTGTGTTCGTCTTCCGCCCGCTCGGCGGCATTCCAAAGCTGCTCCCGTGTCCACTGTGGGGCGTTCTTCGGCATATAGAGGCCGGAAAACAAAACCGGCTGCTCCGCCTTCCGGCTGTAATCCTTCACCTGCCCGCTCGTCTCGTCCCGTAGTCGTTCCCGCGCCCGGTAGGCGGCGGCGGCCACAATGCTTTGCCCCTGCCCACGGGAAATGACATTGTGGGACAGGTGGAAGATGGCCACTAGCCGGACGCCTCCGGGTGTTGGGTTTTCGCCGGGCCGGAATCGCCCAGCAGGTCGGCCACGGCGGCGCGGTCGTGGGCGCGCGTCACCCGCTGCGCCAAGACGGTTTTCACCATCGCCAGCAAGCCGGGGCTGCTCTCGATGGCGGCCAGAACGGCACCGCCGACGATGATTTTCCGGCGTGTGTCCTGCTTCCGGGCCGCTGCTTTCGCTTGGCTTTCGGCGGCGGCTATCTGGCGCTCAAGCTCCGCCTTGCGTTGCTGCAAGCGGGTGAGGCGGTCGGTGGCTTTCTCTGTCATGGCGAAACCCACAATGTCATGATGTTGGGGCGGGCCGGATGGACCGCCTCCCGTTTCGCCGGATGGCGAAACCGCACAGGGATTACCCCGTCAGGGGGAAGCCCTTAAGTGCGCCCTCCGGGGGACTCCGCCCCATCACCCGTGCTGGGATAAGCTGCCGCGCTCTCCCCGCTGCCCTGCGCGCTCGGCGGTGTTGCCGGTGCTGGCTTTTCCCGCTCCGCTGGCCGGGCCGGGCTGCTGGCGTTGTCGCAAAGTCTAACCGTGGGGGACTGCTCCGGCAAGCGGTGCCGCCTGTTCTCCGCTGGTCTGGTTAGCTGCGGCGTGCCAAAGGGGGGCGCTCTGCTCCCCCCTGTAACCCCCCTCGGGATATTGAGCAACGTGCGGGGATAAAAAACCTCTCTCGGGGATACCAAGGGCGGGCCTGACTGTTAAACCTTCCACGGCGGGGTCGCCCCCTTCTTCAGCCGCTCAACCGCCGCCAGCAAGTGTTTCTCCACAACGTCAAGCCGTGGCCCTCCCTCCGGGGTCTCTCCGCTGTCAGGCTATCGGGTCTTTCCCGTATTTTCTGAAAAGGTCGTTGAGAGCTTCTCTCAAAAGGTCTTGGCTGCCAATACCCTTTTCACCGGCCAGTATCCTGAACTGCCGATACACGCCCTCGGGAAACTGCGCACCGATAAGACGCTTGCCGATTTGGTCGGGGCGCTTCTCCGTGGTTGGTTCCCCACCCCCCTTGTCCTTTGTGGCTTCGGTCGCGGGCTTGGAGAAAATGGATGCGCGTTTTGCCATTGTAACCTCACATGTCAAGGTTATAACACAATAAAATTATTATGCTATAACAATATAGCGTTATTTTTTGATAACCCATTTGTAGAGAGCGCGGATTTCTTCGGCGGCTTTGCCCTTCGGTTCGTATTCCTCAACGCTGCGCCCGTCGTTCACGGCATTGAAGTAAGCCGCCCGCTGGTAGAGGTGAATGGGCGCAACGGTCGCCACCTCCGACAAACCTTCCCGGACCTCCTCGGCATACTCGCCGCGCGGGGGAATGGCGTTCAGCACAACGGCGGCCTTGCCGCTGGCGTTGGAAAGTTTGGTGATATTCAGGGTTGACGTGATGGCATCCACGTCGAAAGCGGATGGACGGCACGGGATGAGAACCACGTCCGCAAGCTGCGCGGCAAGGGCGGCGGTGCGGTCCGAGTGGGGCGCGGTATCTATGATGACCAGCCCGGCCCCTCCCGCCTCGGCCTTTTTGAGCAATCCGGCAAGCTGGCTCGGCTCGGCGGCAATAACTTCCGGGGCGTCTTCTCCACGGCGGGCCAGCCATGAACAGGCGGAAGCCTGCGGGTCAAGGTCAAGAATCAGGGTCGCTTGACCGTGAAGCTCGGCGCACACGGCCAGATGGACGGCTATTGTCGTCTTTCCGCTCCCGCCCTTCTGGCTGATGATGGCAACCGTCTTCATGTCATAATCCTATAACGTTATAGCGTTAGGACGTTAGGCAGTTATACCTTTATAGTTTTATCTGTTTGGAGTCAACCGGCTGGCTGTCAGGCACCTTTCCCGCCGTGTTAGGTTTAACGGCCCGGCCCACCATTGGTATCCCCGAGGTCTGGCGTTTTCCAAACGCCGCACGTTGCCCAATATCCATTTCCGGGCCGTGGAGGCGTGCAAAGCTCTTGGGGGTGGTAGGTAGCGGAAAAGCTCTAAGGCGCTCCTGTGGCCGTCCTAGCGCGTCTGTGAGTGGGTGTCCTCAAACCGCGAAGCGGTAGGACAAGTTTAGGTGCTGCCGGTGCCTCCCAAACCGTTCCCTTGCCAAGCCTTCCGGTCTCTCGGCTGGTCTGGTGCTGGGGATTGTTCTAGTGGGTGCCCTTCCGCAGCTTGAACTTGACCTTTGCGCCGGCGGCCTGCCGCAATTCGGCAAGGAACAGCTCAAGCCCTTGGTTTTCGGCCTAATAAGAGCGAGGCTGTCACAGCCCGCCACCGGGCTTTTTGCCGGAATCGACGGGTATCAAAGCTCACTCTTTACTTTTCGCCGTATGGTCCCCGGCTTCTGACAGCCTTTATCGATTGATTGGGCCGGTTAGCCATGCCTTAACTCTGAACAAAATGCTCGTTCTGTAAAGAGTGTGGTGCGAAACGAGCAAAAGTATCAGTGTTTTATTACTTGGCGGGCTGTGACAGCCTCGCTCCTATTGGGCCTTTTCGGCGTCGTCCTCCGGTTCGGGAAGGATGAGAGGGACGGGCCAGCCGTTCGCCGCCGTGGCCTGCCGTTCCAAGGCTTTCCCGCAAGCCTCAATAAAGGCTGCGGTTCGGTCGGCGGGGTTGGTGTTGTTCATGGCGTGGCTTCCTCTCCAGTTAAAACAGGCTGCTGCTTGGCAGCAGATTGACCCTTTCCGGCATGGCGACCACTAAAGCCCGAAGCGACCCGCCGTCAAGGCTGCGCGAAGCGCACCGCGTAGCGGTTGCCTTGACGGCATAGGGGAGCGGAAGGGCTTAGGCTTCGCCACAGGACGGGAAGGGTCTTCGCGTGGGGTGTCGCCGGGCTTGGCTCTTGGCCGCTGGGTGGGTGTTCGGTGTGCTTCTGCTCAAAAATTAGGCACGGCCTGTTTTGGTCTGACCATAGTGTTTTTGTTAAAAGAAAGTGTTAAATATAGTGTTAAAGGGAAAAAACATGCCGTAACTATTTGTTTTTAATTAATTATTTTAGGGGGGGCGTGTGCAAAGTAACGATAGGGCGTGTGCAAAGTAACGATAGGGCGTGTGCAAAGTAACGATAGGGCCAAAAAGTTATCCACAGGTTTTCCACAGGTTTATCCACCGAATCTGTTGATAACTTTTCGCGTGAAACGGCTGTTTCCCACTTGACCGTGTGTGAAGTAACGATAGTTTGGCTACACTCGAAGGAACGACAGGAGCCACATGGAACCCTTGCTACCCGTGCGCCACTCGACCCGCGATTTTTTCGCCTGCGATATTTTTGAAGCCCTGACCAGCTTCAAGGACGACATGGCAAGCATGGAGCATCCGGTCTTCTCGCTCTCCACAAAAACAGACACGCGCACACTGCGCTATGAGCATAATGGCAATACGATAACAATCTTTCCAAGCGTGCTTGGTCTGGCGACAATTTTTGACAAGGATATTCTGATTTACTGCGCCAGTTATCTCAGGACTGCAATCAACCGGGGAGAGATACCAAGCCGCACAGTAAGATTTACAGCTTACGACTTTTTCATATCAACAAACAGGTTGATTGATGGCCGCCACTATCAGCTATTCAAGGAAGGTCTAAGACGCCTAAGCGGAACAAGAATAGAAACGAACATTAAAACTGGTAATTTTGTTGTCGAAGAAGGCTTCGGGATTATTGATGCTTGGCGGGCCGTCAAGGAAGATAGAGGCGGTCGTGTCATAGCGGCGGAAATTGAACTCTCAAAATGGTTTTATAACTCCATTCTTGCCAATGAATTGCTGACCATTAACCGGGATTATTTCCGCATCCGCAAGCCGATAGAGCGGCGCATCTATGAGATTGCCCGCAAGCATTGCGGCGACGCGCCGTCCTTCAAAATCGGTCTGGACAAGCTGCATAAAAAGACGGGTTCAAGTAGCTCGCTGCGGGAGTTTCGGCGGCTGGTTGGAAAAACAATCACGATAAACCATCTCCCGGATTACGAGATTGCCCTGTCTGATGATGTGGTGATGTTCACGAATCGCAACTGGAAAGACCCATCTCCCCCGCCGCCCTTGCTGCCGCGTCGCGGGCCGCTGCTCAAGCCGGAAACATACGAGAAAGCAAAGGCCGTTGCGCCGGGGTGGGATATTTACGCGCTTGAACAGCAATGGCATGAGTGGATTGAAAAAAAAGGGATGCCCAAGCGCCCGGATGGTGCGTTTATCGGCTTCTGCAAAAAGAAAGGGCCTTGCAGGTAGGAGGCACGATTCAAAGCGTAACAAAATAGGGACTTTCTGGCTTTCCCTTTCGGCGCTCCGAAAGTTTGTTGTTCAGAATCCACAAACCCGACCGCCTCGAAAAATCCACTAAAAAACGCCTGAAACGGGTCTTTTCCGCCCGTTTTAGGCCGTTTCGTGGGGCTTCCGCGCTTGCGGGCCGGTCGGGCGGTCTGGCACGCTCCCACCCTCAACAACAAAAAAGGGCGGTTTATGGAAGCGGGTGACAAGTGGTGGGCATGGTTCGGGCTGCTGGCGGGGAAGTTCAAGGAACGCGCTTGGCTGCGCTGGATTCTCAAAAACTGGAACGGAATCATTTGGGGGTATTGCATATTTGCCGTTTGGATGACGGTTTGGTTAGCTGGCGTGGCGTTGGTTTCTGAGCCTCATTCTTTCACGGCGCAAGGGTTGACCTTCCGGGCCGGGGGCTGGCTCGGGTTCCTGATGGCCTTGTCGTGGGTCGTGTTTCAGGGGGCCGCCGCGCCGATTGCAATCGTGGCGGTTCTACTCTCTCCCGTCCTCGCTCTCGTGTTCGTCGTCGGCGGGGCGCTGTGGCTGCTGGGCCTGTTCCTCGGCTCGGTCGCGCTCGTCGGCTTCGGGCCGTTCGTCGTCTTGTTCGGGGGCCGGGCGCTGTTCGTCCGCAAGCTCGCCCGCTGGTTCGGGGAAGCCGACAAGCGGGAAGCGGAAGAAAAGGGCGTTATGGCCGCGCTTGGCATGGGCGACGCGCCAGAACGAAGCCTAGACGGCAAGGCGCGGTTGATGGGGCCGGAAGAAGTCGCCAAGTTCAAAGCCAAGACGAAAAGGGGCGCGGTAACTTTCGTTGGAAAAGTCGGCGGGGAAGGTTTTTACAACCATACGGAAAAGCATGTCCTGATTGTGGCCGGAACGCGGGGCGGCAAGGGCCGCGATTTGATTATTCCGAATCTGAATATTTGTAAGGCATCCGTGTTCGTCCTTGACCCTAAGGGCGAAAATGCACAACAAACACAAGAAATCCGGCAAGAGTTGGGGCCGGTCTTTGCCCTTGACCCGTTCGGCGTTTCGGGCCTCCCCTCGGCGCGGTTCAACCCGCTGCGCTATCTCGTGGGGGATTCCATGATTACCGATGTTCAGACGTTCGCGGATGCCCTGATTATCGGAGAGGATTACTTTTCCAGTTCCGCCCGGCAACTGCTGACCGGCTTAATCCTCTATGTCGTCGCGGAACCTGATTTGACAATTCCATATGACGAGAAAAAACCGGATAACGCCGCGCCGTCCGGTGACGCAAAACTGTTGACCGGAAGGGTGGGGGTGAGCCGGGACTTGATTACCGTGCGGCGTCTCCTGATGCGGGATTTGAGAAAGACGCTGGAAAACATGAAAAACAGCCGGGCGGAACCGTTCGCCGTGCGGGAGATTATCCGCGACATAGGCAGTTGGGGCCTTGCCACGGCGGATAAGGAATGGTCGGGGATTCGCAATTCCGCGATTGAACAAACCAAATGGCTTAACTCCCCGGAGTTCCGGGCCGTGCTGGAAGATGGCGACGGGGAAAACCACATTGATTTTGCCGATTACCTCAAGGGCGTGATGTCGGTTTATGTCTGCCTGCCCGCCCCCTATTTCGCCACGTTTAACCGCTGGCTGCGCCTTGTCGTGGCGGCGGCGCTGGACGCCATGACCAAGCGCCTAGCGCCTCCTGAAAGGCCGGTGCGCTTCGTGCTGGATGAGGTGGCGCAACTCGGAAACCTCGCCAAGATTGAAAGCGCCCTGACTCTCTCGGCGGGCTATGGGGTGCAGCTCTGGGGCATCTGGCAACATATCAAGGATATTGAGCGGTGTTATCCAAGCTCCGGGGTCGGGGGCTGGGTGTCGTCCTCCGGCTTGCGGCTGGTGTTCTCCGTGCAGGATAACGAAACCCTCCGCTATTTTGCGGCGGCCAGTGGGGAAGCCCTGACGGAAACGGACATAAGGCACCTGCCACCGGGGAAACTGCTTTGCATGATGGACGGGGAAAACCCGCTGCTCGTTGACCGCTGGCCGGGGCCGGGGTGATGCGCTGGGCACTGGTGCTTAAGCGCGTTTTCAGGCCGGGGCCTTCGTGCGGCGCGTCCGGCGTCGGCGCTTAGGGTTAGGCGGGCGGGCTTGCCGCACAAGCTGACGGGGGATGATGGCCAGTTTGTTGAAGGGTCGGGTCGCTGGCGCGGCGTCCGGGTGGCGGTAGCAGGGCATGTCTTCAGGCTAGGGATTTCGGCCTTGCCGCGCAAGGGGCTTGCCGCTAGGGTCGGTCTGCGGTGCAGCGGGGACGCGATGACCGCCAACGTGCGAAAGCAGGGGGCGCGGCTTTCGGGCCGCGCCTTTGCGCTTAGTGGGTTCCTTTCCGTAGCTTGAACTTCACCTTTGCGCCCGTCGCCTGTCGCAATTCGGCAAGGAATAGCTCAAGCCCTTGGTTCTCGGCGTCGTCTTCCGGTTCCCCCTAACTCTGGCCGTGGTGTTCAACGCTGCTGGGTTTTCCCGGCTTCGTCTATGCTGTCACGCGCGAACAACATGCGACTCCCTGAAGCCTCTACCAGTCTTTTGATGTGCTTGCCCGTTTTGCTGCGCGGGGTGGTTTTGAGTTCGTGCAAAACGAAGTTATAAAGCCGCGTGAGCAAGACGAGGGCATCCCCGATTTGCTTGTGCGCCTGCTCCAACGTGCCAAACGTTTGCACCTTCTTTTTTCCTGAAATCAGGTCGGGGACAACATTAAATGGGTCCTGAAAGTCGCTGGGATTTTTGCTTCGTCTTACTGTTTCCTCCATCTCTTTTACGGTCGCTATCACGGCCCTGATATAATCCGGTGAGAGATTCAGCGCCGCAAGTTCTTCTTTAATGCCAGCCAGTTCGTCAACGTATTCGTCATGTAGCTCCCGCACATTTTCCGTGTCAAGCTCCCCGCCTCCCTGCATCTCTTCCGCAAACATTCCGATAAGTCTCTTCGTTCTCTCAATGGACATAATAAGCCAGCGCCCTTCTTTCTCCCGCTGCTCCTGTTTGAAGGCTTCAATGTCTGCCAGCGGTTCGCCGGTATAGGGGTTAAAGCCTTTTTCAATAATTCGGTCGTTCCAATCGTATTCGCTAAACTTGCCGGGCCGCTCTCTATTAAGCTCCTCCCACGCTTCATCGCAAACGCGGTAATAAGGGGCTTTGTCCCCCATCCAGTCGTCGTCTTCGCTCATCGTTGGCGCTCCCGCAATAAGAGTGTTGATTGTAATAGGGTGCGCTTGGCCGCGCACGTCGGGACTGGATAAGATCCGCCCTCACGTTCAATAACCTAATAGCGTTATAACGTTATTAGGTTATACCAGACTTGTGTATTGGGCCAGCCCATTGAAGGGGTCAAAAGCGGCTGGCAATCCAGCTATCAATGGCGGTTGCGGCCTGCTGCATCAGGGCGTCAACCGCCTCCGGGGCTGGCGCTGGTTCAAGCCACGTCCAGCCGAAAATATGGATGGCATCCTCCGGGCCGCTGCTGGTGGAAGTCCAGCGCGGTTCTCCGGCGTCGGGCGGGCCGTCCTCGCCGCTCGTCCAGAAAGCCGTAAAGGCGGGCGCTGTGTGGTGCGTGACCGTGCCACGTCCGGCGTTGTCCACGTCAACGGTCCAGTCCTCTTTCATGCGTCCGCCTCCTGCTAGAACAAAGCGCCCTGACCGGGCCGGGGTGCGCGCCTGCCCGGTGATTTCCGGGCGGGCGCGGCGCTGGCGGTTGCCGGGGCCGGTGGCGCGTCCGCCCGTCTGCTTACGGTATTGAAGGGTTGCCCGACCGGAACGGGCGGGTCCGCCGCCGTGGGGGATTCCGCCACGGCGGCGGGCGCGGGTGGGCGCTCCGGCTGGGGGTCCGGTTCCGGCTGCTGCACCTGTGGCTCCGGGGCCGGTTCCCGGTTTGGCTCCGGTTCGGGTTCCGGCTCCGGGGATGGCTGCAAGCTCAAGAGAAAATCAGCGGCCTTTTGCGCGTGGCTGGCGGCGGTGAAAATCGCCCGCTTGTCCTCCTCCAGCACTTTAAGCCAAGAGGCGATATAGGCGGCGTGGTCCTCGCGGATTTCCGGGGTTATGCCCAGTTCGGCGCATAGAAAGGCGCTGCCGATTTCGGCAACAAGTTCTTCCATCGCGTAACCGGCATCGCCCCATTTCTTCCGCCCCAAGTCGCGGTCAAGGCGTGACGGGTGGCGCGTCCAGTGCGTTCCTTCATGGGCCAGCGTGGCGTAATAGCTTTCCGGGCTGTGGAACGTCTCAAAGGGCGGCATCTGGATATAATCCTCGCCGATTGTGTAAAAAGCACGGTTGCCGCCGTGCCGGATACTGGCTCCGGTCGCGGCAAAGAAAGCGTCAAGCCGGGCCTGCCGCTGCGCGGCGTCCAGTGCTGGCAGGGTGTTCTTCGCGTAATAGTGTGCGGGCAAGCCTTCTATCTGTTCGACGTTGAACACGCTGTAAGGCTTCATAAAAGGGATTTCGACCTCTATATCCTCGCCGCTCGCTGTGTCTCTCTCGGTCTTCTTGAAGGTGTTGGCATACACAACAAGGCTGCTACGTTCGTTCTTTCTGACGTATCCGCCTAGCTCCTTCGCTTGGTCGTAGGTCATCCAGATTGGGGCGCTGTAACCCTTCTCCATCGCGGAAAGCCACAACATCAGGACATTAACGCCTTTGTAGGGGGTGCCGTTGTGCCGCAAGGGCCGGGAAACCGGGCCTGCGGCGTGTGCTGCGTCCCAAGGCTTCAACCAAGGGCGCGCTCCCTGCTCAAGCGCGGCAAGAATGGTGTCGGTGACTCGGGTATAAACATCCTGTTTCATGGTTTGGCTTCCTTTCCTGTTTTTTTAGCGTTGTGGGTTGCGACATGCAACCCGTCTAGGCTCGCGCCAATGAGCGGGGGGAAGCGGTCAAGGCCGGATAACCCCGAGGGGAATCACCCGGCCTGCACAAGCCACAAGCGAAGCGGAAGGGGCGCGGAAGGTGGGGGATACGGGGTTAGCCGCCCGTAGGGCTTGGCCTTGATGGCGTCGGGGCGGCACGCCCCCTGTTGGCCGTGCGCGGTAGCGGACGGCCTGAAAAACCCGGAACGGTCCGCGCCAGCGGTCCGTTCCTCAGTTCAATAACATGATAGCGTTATAACGTTAGCGGGTTATAGCTTTACGGCTTTCGCAACAGGTCTGGCCTTTCGCTTTTGATGGTCTGCTGTTAGGAATGGCAATAACAAGGATGGTTGAACATGGAAAGCAAGCCGCAACTGGAACCCGTCATTTTCAGGAAAAACGAGGATGGAAACCTTGCCGCACGAATTGATGATTTAGAGGTCGGTTTTGAGCCTAGCGGTGCTGGTTACATCTTCGTTTGGGGAGAAGAAACAGCCGCTCCATGTGAATATACAAGTTTGGTTTGCCCGGAAGAAAAAGAACGGAAATCAAGTAACTGCCCTATCGCCGAAAACTGCCCGTATCTGATAACAGAGGAAATCCAGCTTTCGGCCAGTTTTTCCAATCCGGCTCATCGTGAAGAACTGGAAGCGGAAACCAGAAAAATGTTTAAGGTAGGACAAGACAGCTTCGGACACACGGAAGAATGGCCGCAACCGGCTGCATCCCGGTTCGCTCATGCGGAATGGCGATTTGAGGAATAACCGCGCAAAATTGACCATTTTGCGCGGTCGGTGGTGGCTTTCTAGTTAGATTTTTCCTTCGCTTTTTAATCTTTGTATTACCGCAATGATCTTATCCTCTAAATCGTCAGAGGGAATATCAGCCTCTGTTTTTTCTCCACGCGATTTAATCGCCTTGCGAATACTCTTTTCTGCCTTGTCCCTGTCAATCGTTCCCCCTCCGATCAAATCCTTTTCGAGAAGATTTTTCAGAATAGCGCTCTCAAACTGCTTATCTACGACAAACCACGTTGGCAGACCGCGAGATTGAGGATTTCCAGGAGTCGGTTTTTGGCCGTTTTCAACGGTTCCGCCATTCCATCGCATGGCGACACAGTCTCCTCCTCTAAAGTTCAGAAGAGCAACAGACATCTTTTCTTCGCCTCCATCGTAAACGGGCATAAGATCCCTTACAGCATCTTTCGGTGAATCAACATGATGCGGATCAATGTAACGCATAACGACCTCCCTTTAGTTTCATCACATACGTATGACTTACGTCATAGATACGTATTACACCAGCGCCGCGACGATGTCAAGCTCCCTATGGCTGGCGGCGCATCCGAAAACGCGCGGGAAGTAATGGCGCTCCGCTTGGGGATATTGGGCAACGTGCTGGGGTGGGCTTGGCTGCATAAGTCCAACTCCAATTCGATAACGTTATAGCGTTAGCAGGCTATACTTTTGCGCTGCGCGACAAAAGGGTTCCCTTTTGCGCGGTCGGTGGCGGCTTTCTAAGTCGTTGTTTCTTTTAGGGCTGGTATGCGGCAAAAGGGTAGGGCAAAATTGCGGCATGAAGATAGGCTATGCCCGTGTATCCACGGATGAACAAAATCTCGACCTGCAACGCGCGGCGCTGGAAGCGGCTGGGTGCGAAAAGGTCTTTGAGGATTGGGGGGTTTCCGGGGCAGACTTCGCCCGTCCGGGTCTCGCCGCTGCCCTCGCGGCGCTCGGTCCCGGTGATGTGCTGGCCGTCTGGAAACTCGACCGCCTCGGGCGGTCCCTCGGTCAACTGATTACGATGATTGACCGCCTCGGCAAGTCCGGGGCCGGGTTCCAATCCCTCTCCGAAGCCATAGACACCACAACAGCCGGGGGGCGGCTGGTCTTTCACGTCATGGGCGCTCTGGCCGAGTTTGAGCGGTCGTTAATCGGGGAACGGACAAAGGCCGGGATGCACGCCGCCAAGCGGCGGGGTAAAGCCGTAGGCCGTCCCCGCAAGCTCACGGCGCATCAGCTTGACCATGCGCGGGGCTTGCTCACCGCTGGCAAGGAAACCCGCGCCGGGGTCGCCGAATTGTTCGGGGTGGATGTAGCGACACTGCGGCGGGCGCTCAAATGTGCCTGAGAATAATTTCTCCCCACTATTCTTTCTCCCGCCAAGATGCTACGCTAATAAGCAGATTAGCGAAACATTTGGAGAACGACCATGAGCAGTGAACCGACTTTCGGCCACGTCGTGGCGGAAAAACGCAAAAAGATTAATCTAAGCCAGAAAGAACTTGCGGCAAAGATTATCCGCGAGGATGGCGTCCCTATATCACCGCAATATCTAAACGACATCGAACGTGACCGGCGTGCGCCAACTTCAGATCACATGGTTGGTCAATTCGCTCTCGTTCTCGATCTCAACGCTGACTATCTTCACTATCTTAATGGCCGATTCCCTGTAGATGTGCGCAAAGACCGTCTCACAGAGAATGAGTTTTCCGAACGTATGCTTGCTTTTCGTAAACCTCAAAATAGGAGTAAAAATTGATGGTGCGCTATGTCAAGGATAGGACTGGCAGATTTCCTGAACGTCCACATTACGAACCTATTGAATTAGACTGCGAATGCGAACGTATTATCGTTAAGTTTCTCGAATCGCTTTACGGAAATGCCCGATTCCCGGTTGAAACGGAAGACTTAAAAAAGCTTATTGAACGCGATACCGATGACCTAGACTGTTATGCTGATTTGTCAATTCATGGCGCTGATGTTGAGGGCCTAACCGAGTTTCGCCAAAACCGAAAGCCCGTTGTGCAAATTGCAGCGGCTTTGACCGAAGATGACCGCCGTGAGAATCGCCTTCGCACGACTCTTACCCATGAATATGGGCATGTTCATTTTCACGCCTACCTTTTCGAGACGAAATACGATCAAGGCCAACTTTTTCACAAGGAAAAGAGCCCCAAAATAGTATGCAAACGCGAAACTATCATTAATGCGCCTGATACAGACTGGATGGAATGGCAAGCCGGTTATGTGTGCGGTGCCATTCTTATGCCGATTTCCAAAGTTAAAACGATAACCACAGATTTTCTTACAGAGCAAAATCACTACGGGCCAATCGCACCAGCCAGCCCAAACGGTAGAGAACTTATCGCCCGTGTCGTTGATGCCTTCAAAGTCTCCGAAGATGCCGCCCGTGTGCGCCTCCTCAAGCTAGGCCACCTCGGGAACGAACGAGGAAAAAGTCTGTTTCCCTAGATTCTGTCAAAAATCACTTGCATATGATTTTGGCCTGATATACGCTAATCAGCGTATCGGCGGATTAGCTTGAAAGCGATGGTCGCAATCTGGCCCCGTCAGTTGAAGAGGATAAGTAAATCGCTATGAATCATGTAGTTATGAGAAGGTTGAACACCGACCGGTCTGGTCAACCTTTCAGCACCAGTATGGTTGAGGCCGTTTGGCGCAAGGGTCAGATTGTTCCGGGCCAGAACCCAGACACATACCGGAAAGATGCTTGTGGGGCATGGATGCAGCGAAGCGAGTATGGAAACGTCAATTCCCAATATGGGTGGGAGATTGACCACATCAAACCAGCATCCAAGGGTGGATTAGATGACCTTTCCAACCTGCAACCTTTGCAGTGGCAAAACAATCGGCACAAAGGCGATAACTATCCGCATTGGTCGTGCGCGGTAGCCGCATAACTCTCGACAAGTGAGGTTTAAGAAATGAGCAAGAAACCCGGCTCAAATACGGGCAAGGACGGCGGTATCTTTCAGGAAACCGGTCCGCGTGGTGGTCACAAAGACAACTATGCAACGGTTCCAGATCATCACCGCCTACCGCCAACCTCAAAACCCGGTCATGCTTGGGAACAGGTAAAAAGGACGCCGGACAGCAAAAAATAGACTGCGGGCCTCGCCCTGGGCGAACAGCCCAAGGCGGGGCGCTCCGCTGGGGATATTAGGCAACGTGTGAAAGCGAGATGAAGGGAAAGGCGCGGGGATGCGATAGGATTATATAATAATAACGTTATAACGTTATTTTGTTATAGCTGTTCAGTCGGCGCAATCTGATTAACTGCTTTCGTTATCCAATTCGTTCAACAACCCCTTGAGGGAATAATCGGCTTTGCCGCTCTCCTCGCCCTCCTTGATGGCCAGCCGTAAGTCAGACTTGCCAAGCTCGGCCTCAACCTCTTCCACGGTCGGGAAGCTGGCCTTGAGTTCATCCGGCAAGCTGGCCGCCAAGGCATACCGTGAAATCCCGATAGGTTTGTTCACGTCTCTCAATGCGTATTCCGCAATGACGTTATTCCGGTCTCGGCATAGAATCAGGCCAATAGACGGGGCATCCTCCTTCATCTTCACCTGCTCATCCAAGGCGGTCAGATAGAAGTTGAGCTTGCCGGTGTATTCCGGTTTGAAGGGGCCGGTCTTCAATTCGATGGCGACATAGCAATGTAGCCGAAGATGGTAGAAAAGCAGGTCAATGTAGAAATCCTCGCCGCCCACCTCAAGATGATATTGCCGCCCGACAAAGGCAAAACCCTTGCCCAATTCCAGCATGAAGCGGGTGATCCGTTCCACCAAGGCGGTTTCAAGCTCTCGCTCGTGCGCCTCTTCGCCGACACTAAGAAAATCGAAGATATATGGGTCTTTGAGGGTTTCGCGGGCAAGGTCGGATTGGGGGGCCGGTAGGCGTTCGGCAAAGTTGTTAATCTGTGGTTTCTGGGCCTGCCGCTCGTAAAGCTGGCCTTCAATCTGGTGATCCAGCACATTGCGCGACCAGCCGTTTTCAATGGTCTTCTGGACATACCAAAGGGCTTTGGCGTGATCCTTTATATTCTGTATTATCAACATGTTATGGCCCCAAGGGATTTGTGCCACAGCTTGTGGCACAAATCCGCCCCGGTCCGCATAAAAGGCATAAAACTGCTTCATCCGATACAGGTTGCGCCGGGAAAAGCCCTTCATATTCTGGAACTCGCGGCTCAAGTCTCTGGCGATCTGTTCGATCACCGCGTCCCCCCAACCGCTCGCCTCCTGCCTCTCGGCAATCTGCTTGCCGATGTCCCAATACAGCGCGATAAGCTGGCTGTTGACCGCTAGGGCGGCCTTGATCTGCGCGGCCTGAATGCGGTTTTTCAGGCTGGCGATAAGGTCGCGGTATTCGTCGGCTTTGGTAATATCTTGGCTCATGGTCGCCCGTTGTAAGGGAGTTCTGAAGCTTTCACAAGGGCGGCTAGAATTATAGAATAATAACGTTATAACGTTATTATTCTATAGCTGTTCGGTCGGTGGCGCTTGGGAAAACTCCTGTTTGAACAAGCAGCGGCAATGCCCTAAAGATGGGTCAATAATACCGTTCCTCGCCGTATGTCGCGGCACAAAAGGTCATGGAGAAAAAAATGGCAAAAAGCCTTCTGGAACAACTCCCGTCCATCGTCGCCGAAGGCAAGCGGGAAGCCGAACGGATCATGGAGCGGCTGGAAAGCAGCTATCGCCTCGGCCTGCAAACGCGGGAGCTGGTCATCCCGTCCAAGGATAGCAACTGGCAAGATATGCTCCGGCGCATGGAAAAGAACGACCATGACCTGAACCCCGCCACCATGAACCGCCTGATCTATGGCGATAACCTGCTGGCAATGGCGGCACTCTTAGCAGGTGATGATGAAACCCCGTCCCTACGAGGAAAAATTGATCTGATTTACATTGATCCGCCCTTTGACAGCAAGGCTGATTATCGCACCAAAATCAATTTATCTAATGGCGATATTGAGCAACGCCCAACGGCTATTGAACAATTCGCCTATTCAGATACATGGCAGGATGGAACGGCATCGTATTTAGCCATGATTCTTCCTAGATTGATTCTTATGAGAGAGCTTCTAATAAATAGCGGTTCTATATTTGTCCATCTTGACTTTCATGTTATACATTACGTCAAAATATTACTTGATGAAATCTTTGGTAATGACAACTTTATAAATGAAATAGTTTGGAAGCGTAGAGGTGGAGCATTAAATAACTTCAAGAGTTTTGGCTCTGTCACTGACACAATCCTTTTCTACAGCAAGTCTGGAGAATACCACTTTAATCCAATTAGAACAAAAGATTCTGAAGAAGCAAAACAATACATTAAAGAAAGATTTGTATATGATGATGGAGACGGTCGTTTATATAGCCGTGATCCTGTAACAAATCCATCTAGCACCCCATCACCTAGCCTAATATATGAATACAAAGGATATATACCTCCTGAAAAGGGATGGGCTTTCTCGATTGAGACTATGCAAAAATGGGATTCCGAAGGTAGCCTATATTTTCCACCAGATAAAAATCAGAGGATTAGAAGAAAGACATTTCTAGATCAATATAAAGGTCAACCAATTCAAAACTTTTGGGGTGATATTTACGTTATAAATTCACAAGCAAAAGAATCAGTAGGCTACGCCACTCAAAAACCAGAAGCATTATTAGAGAGAATAATCAATATTGCTTGTAAAGAAGGCGGTCTTGTCGCCGACTTCTTCTCCGGCTCCGGCACAACTGCTGCCGTTGCCGAACGTCTGGGCCGTCGCTGGGTTGCAACTGACCTCGGCAAGCCCGCCTGCATGATTACCCGCAAGCGGCTGATTGACCAGAACGCCAAACCGTTCCTGTATCAGCATGTGGGCGATTATCAGGTGGAAATGGCGCGTTCCACGATGGGCCGCAAGTTCCGCGTCGGCGATTTGTCGGAAATTGTCCTCGGCTTGTTCGGGGCTTTGCCACTGGTGCCTGAAGACAACCCGAACCGCAATCTGGGCCGTGTGCCGCATACCAAAGCCCTCGTTTATGTGGACAGTCCAAACAAAATGACCGGCTTGGTCACGCTGAAAAAAGCCCTACAACTGCGGGACAGTCACATGGGCGGGTGGGACAAGGTGATTGTTCTGGGCTGGAACTTCGACCCTTCCATCGGTCATGACATACAAGGTTTGAACGAGGGGGAACGGCTGGAAGTGCTGGTCATCCCCCCTGACCTGCTGGATCGCCTCAAGAAAAAGGGCAACAAGCTCAAGGCGGATGAAATCCGGTTTTCCTCCCTGCAATATCTGGTTTTGGGGGATGTGAAGCGGGAACCGATCTCGGGCGGCAAGGAACGCTTGACGGTCGCCCTGCAAAACTACGTCCTGCTCTCGCCGGAAGCCCTCAATCTGGATGAACCCAATCGCGCCAAGCTGAAAAAGGTCATCAACAAAGACCCGCTGGCGCTGATTGAGTATTGGAGCGTTGACCCCGACTATGACGGGGAAATCTTCCGTTCGGTTTGGCAAGATTACCGTGGCAACACGGAAAACGACGATGAACCCTACCGTGTGACCGTCAAGGCCGATCTTGACGACCTCCCCGCCAAGTCGGGCAAGCGCCGCGTCTGCGTCCGTGCTGTGGATGTTTTCGGGTTTGAAGCCGAAGCGATTGTGGAGGTCTAGGCCATGAGCAGTATCAACAAGCTGACCCTCGCCAAAAACCTCACCGCTCGCGTCAACGGCCTGTGCTCCGGCCTTGAGAACGGCACGGCGGAAATCCTGAACCTTGTCAGCGATACCACGGCGGAACTGCTCCGCTGGTGGTTTCAGCAGGATTATATGGATATGCGACCCTTCAATTTCCATGAAGGGCAAAAACAAGCCATTCTGAACACCCTCTATGCGCATGAGGTTCTGGGAGTCAAAACCCTGAAAGACCTCTATGCCGAAATTGCGCCGGATGTGGTTCTCGGCAGTCACCACGCCGCCCAGATTATCCGGGCCGATAAGAACGACTATCCGAAATACTGTATGAAAATGGCAACCGGAACCGGCAAAACGTGGGTTCTGCAAGCCTTGGTTATCTGGCAACTCCTGAACGCCAACCGGAACAAGGAAAGCGACCGCTTCACCCGCAATTTTCTGGTGGTCGCTCCGGGCCTGATTGTCTATGACCGGCTGCTTGACGCTTTCATGGGCAAGGAACGGGGCGGCAAGCGGAACTTTGAAACCTCTGACCTCAAGATTTTTGGAAGCCTGTTCATCCCTGAAACCTACCGTGATGAAGTGTTCCGGTTCGTGCAGGGGGCCGTTTGTCCCAAGGAAGACATTGGCCGCAAAGTGACCAGTGGCGGCCTGATCGCCATATCCAACTGGCATATCTTGAGTGAGGAAGGGGAAGAATCGGAAGCGGATGAAATCTTGGCTCCCGGCGCTGACCGTGACCCCAAGGCCGTTATCGAAGACCTCCTGCCGCTCACGCCGGGAACAAGCCAAGGCAATGACCTGAACCAGTTAAACCGGAAGTTTGAGCGCGGCAATATCCTTAATTACCTGAAAGACTTGCCGAGTCTGATGGTGTTCAATGATGAAGCGCACCATATCCACGACTTCAAAAAGGAAGGCGAAATCAACGACGTGGAATGGCAGAAAAGCCTGAACCTGATCGCTGACCCCAAAAAGCATCGCTTCATTCAGGTGGATTTTTCCGCCACGCCTTACAACCAAGTTGGAACAGGGAAAAACATTACCCTGACCTACTTCCCCCATATCATCGTGGATTTTGACCTGAAAACGGCCATGAAAATGGGCTTGGTCAAGTCTCTCGTCCTCGATAAGCGCAAGGAAATCGGGGCGCTGTCGGATGCCGAACTGGATTTCAAGGCGTATCGGGATGAAGACGGCAACCCTACGCTGTCCGAAGGCCAGCGGATCATGCTGCGCGCGGGCCTCGCCAAGCTGAAAAAGCT
>WBZV01000583.1_pt1 | contig 20518 bp, 17 predicted proteins | sample 5204221 | NCBI WGS metagenome assembly WBZV01 (sample SAMN12344360, study PRJNA552823) | activated sludge metagenome | biome: Activated sludge suspended growth; feature: Nitrification reactor; material: Wastewater; isolation source: activated sludge from nitrification reactor of wastewater...
CGCGGGCCGGAGGTGTAATCGCCATACTCGGCGGTGTTGGAGATCGAGTAGCGCATGTTGGCGATGCCGCCCTCGTAGATCAGGTCGACGATCAGCTTCACCTCGTGCAGGCACTCGAAGTAGGCCATCTCCGGCGCATACCCGGCTTCCACCAGCGTCTCGTAACCGGCGAGGATCAGCGAGGTCAGGCCGCCGCACAGCACCGACTGCTCCCCGAACAGGTCGGTTTCGCATTCTTCGCGGAAGGTGGTCTCGATGATGCCCGAGCGGCCGGCACCGAGCGCCGAAGCGTATGACAGCGCCAAGTCGAGCGCGTTGCCGCTGGCGTCCTGGCCGACGGCGACCAGCGAGGGAACGCCCGCGCCGCGCAGGTATTCCGAGCGCACGGTATGGCCGGGACCCTTGGGCGCCACCATGAACACGTCGAGGTCGGGACGGGGCTCGATCAGCCGGAAGTGGATGTTCAGCCCGTGCGCGAACGCCAGTGCCGCGCCCTCCCGCAGGGTGCCGGCGAGGTGATCGCGATAGAGCGCGCCCTGCAGTTCGTCCGGCGTGAGGATCATCACCACGTCCGCCCAGGCTCCAGCCTCCGACGGTCCGACCACGGTCAGCCCGGCGCCTTCCGCCTTCTTGACGCTGGTCGAGCCCGGCCGCAGTGCCACCCGCACCTCGGCCACGCCGGAATCGCGCAGGTTGAGCGCGTGCGCGTGCCCCTGGCTGCCGTAACCGACGACGGCGACCTTCTTGCCCTTGATCAGCCCGAGATCGGCGTCCCGATCGTAGTAAACCCGCATCTCCGTTTCCTTCCGTACTTTAGTCTGTCGGCGTCGGCGCGCCCCAATTGACCCTTTAGAACTCGTCCGAGCCGCGGGCGATGCCGACCACGCCGGTCCGCGCCACGTCGATCAGTCCCAGCGGCTGCATCAGGCTGATGAAGGCGTTCAGCTTGGTGGTCTGCCCCACGATCTCGAAGACGAAGGACTCGTTGGTTGAATCGACGACGCGGGCGCGGAAGATGTCGGCGATGCGCAGCGCTTCGACGCGCTTCTCGCCGGCGCCGCGCACCTTGACCAGCGCCATCTCCCGGTGGACGTACGGGCCCTCGATGGTCAGGTCGCGCACCTTGTGGACCGGCACCAGCCGGCCGAGCTGATTCTTGATCTGCTCGATCACCATCGGCGTTCCGGAGGTCACGATGGTGATCCGCGAAACGTTGCCCTGCGGGTCGGTCTCGGCGACGGTCAGGCTCTCGATGTTGTAGCCTCGGCCGGAGAACAGGCCGATGACGCGGGCGAGCACACCCGGTTCGTTATCCACCAGCACCGAGATGGTGTGCGTTTCCTGCCGAGCAGTCTCAGGCATCGCGGTGATCCTTGCTTTCGTTGTTCTGTTATGAGGCGGTCGAGCTTCGATCTCTGATTGCCCTCACCCCCTCTCCCGCAGGCGGGAGAGGGAGGGACCCGCGAAGCGGGAGGGTGAGGGGGCTCCTGCCCGTGGCTAGACGAGAACCATTCCATCCTCGGAGATTGGCTGTTCCGCCTTGTCTTCCGGCCCCATCAACATTTCGTTGTGGGCGGCGCCGGACGGAATCATCGGGAAGCAGTTCTCGGCCTTGTCGACGCGGATGTCGGCAATCACCGGGCGGTTGATGCTGATCATTTCCTGGATGACATCATCGAGCTGATCCGATTTCTCGGCACGCAAACCGACGGCGCCGAATGCTTCCGCGAGTTTCACGAAGTCGGGCAGCGACTCCATGTAGCTCTGCGAATAGCGGGAGCCGTGCAGCAGTTCCTGCCATTGGCGGACCATCCCCATGTATTCGTTGTTGAGGATGAACACCTTCACCGGCAACCGGTACTGGGCGATGGTGGACAGTTCCTGAATGTTCATCATTGTCGATGCCTCGCCGGCAATATCGACGACAAGGGCGTCGGGATGGGCGAGCTGCACGCCCATCGCCGCCGGCAGCCCGTAGCCCATGGTGCCGAGGCCACCCGAGGTCATCCAGTGGTTCGGTTTTTCGAAGTTGAAGTGCTGTGCCGCCCACATCTGGTGCTGGCCGACCTCGGTGGTGATGTAGACGTCGTCCCGGTGCTTGGTCAGCTCGTAGAGACGCCGGATGGCGTGCTGCGGCTTGATGATATCGCCGGACTGGCGGTAAGCGAGCGACTTCCGCGTACGCCACTGCTCGATCTGACTCCACCAGGCGGCGAGGGCGTTGCGATCGGGGTTGGCGCCGCTGGACGTCCAGACCGCGATCATCTCCTCCAGCACGTTGCCCACGTCGCCGATGATGCCGATGTCGACCATCACGTTCTTGTTGATGGACGAGGGATCGATGTCGATGTGGATCTTTTTCGCACCCGGCGCAAACGCGTTCAGCCGCCCGGTCACCCGGTCATCGAAGCGGGCGCCGACGCAGACCATCACGTCGCAGCCATGCATCGTGAGGTTGGCTTCATAGGTGCCGTGCATGCCGAGCATGCCGAGGAACTGCGGATGCGACGCCGGTACGGCGCCCAGACCCATCAGCGTCAGCGTCACCGGGAAGCCGGTCAGATCGACAAGCTTGGTGAGCTGTTCGGCTGCGCGCGGGCCCGAATTGATGACGCCACCGCCGCAGTAGAGAACCGGCCGCTTCGCTTCGGCCATCAGCGCCACCGCCTGTTCGATCGCCGTGCGATCGCCGTGCGTCCTCGGCTGGTAGGTCTTGTGCACGATGTCCTGCGGCGGGATGTACGGACCCGTGCCAAGCTGCACGTCCTTCGGCAGGTCGATCAGCACCGGGCCCGGCCGGCCGCTGCGCGCAACGTAGAAAGCCTCATGGATGGTGCGGGCCAGATCGGCGGTGCTTTTCACCAGGTAGTTGTGCTTGGTGCACGGCCGGGTGATGCCGGTGGTGTCGCACTCCTGAAAGGCGTCGTTGCCGATCAGATGCGTCGGCACCTGGCCGCAGAAGATCACCAGTGGCACGCTGTCCATCAGCGCATCGGTGATGCCGGTGACGGCATTGGTGGCGCCGGGGCCGGAGGTGACGATCACGACGCCGACCTGACCGGTCGAGCGGGCGTATCCTTCGGCGGCGTGCACCGCCCCCCCTTCCTGGCGCACCAGGACATGGCGGATCTGGTTCTGTTGATGAAGCTCGTCGTAGACGGGGAGAATGGCGCCGCCGGGATATCCGAATACATCCCGGACGCCCTGATCCACGAGCGCCTGGATGAGGATTTTTGCACCCGACATTTCTTCGTACGCCATCATTCACTCCTGCTCGGTCACCGGTTGGCCCACGCAAGGCTGCACCCGGCTGACCGAAAAAATCCCGGCACAAGGCCGGGTCGATTGATCCGGCGGGAACCTAATCGCTCAGCGGGCGCGGGTCAAGACCTCGCGGCGAATAAACGAAAAGATTTCCGTCTTGATCCTTTCCGAATATTGCTCGAAAAACACAGCGTCCGCAGCGACCTGATGGCGGAGCCACGTCATCTGCCGTTTTGCGAAGCGCCGCGTTGCCTGCTGCGCCGCCGTGGTCGCGGTTGCCAGGGTCGTCTCGCCCCGCAGGTGTGCCGCCAGTTCCCTGACACCGACGGCCTTTATGGCGGGCAGGGAGGGATCGAGATGCATCGCCATCAGCGCTTCGACCTCTTGAAGGGCGCCGCGTTCCAGCATGCGGAGAAAGCGGGCGTCGAGGGCCGGATAAAGGGTTTCGCGCGGCGGTGACAGAACCAACGTGGCAGCGCAGTTTCTGGGGTCCTTTCCTTCTTTTGCCGCATTCTGCCACTCCGACAAGGGGCGGCCGGTGGCGCGGACCACTTCCCAGGCGCGGAGCAGCCGCTGCCGGTCGCCGGCCGGAAGCTTCGCCGCCGCCTGCGCATCGCGTTCGGCGAGCATCGCGCGGAAGGCTTCGCCACCCAGCTTCGCCCAAAGGGCCGTGGCTTCCGCGTGAACTTCAGCCGGCACCGGGGGCACGGGTGCCAAGCCTTCGGTCAGCACCTTGAGATAGAGGCCGGTGCCGCCCACCACAACCGGCAGGCGTCCGGCCGACCTCGCCTCGCCAATCGCGGCGTCGGCCATCTCCAGCCAACGGCCGGCGGAGCAGCGTTCCGCGGCGGACAGCACGCCATAGAGGCGGTGGGGCGCCCGCGCCTCGTCGTCGGGCGACGGCCGGGCGGTCAGGATGCGAAGCTCGCGGTACACTTGCGCGCTGTCGGCGTTGATGACGACGCCGTCGAAAGCCGAGGCCACGTCCAGCGCCAGCGCCGACTTTCCGCTCCCGGTGGGTCCCGCGACGATCAGCACCCGCGTGACGGATTCCGCGGGGCCGATCGGACTGGTCGATAGAAGTTGTTCAATTGACCTTCAGCGTACCTCCGCGACCAAGGCCACCCTTGACGTCCTGCGCCTCGTAATTCCGCAGTGCCACCACCATGCCGTTGTAGGCGTCGAGGAACGCCGCGACCGTCGCCTTGCCTTCCGGCGTCGTCGATAGCCCGCCCAGTCCGCCGCCGACTCCGCCACCGAATGCGGCTGCGGCCGCGCCGAAGTTGGTCGCGGTGGAACTCCCCTCGGAAGCGGCGATCTGAACCTGGGAACGGATATCGAACAGCGACATCGTCACCACCGATGATTTCGCTCCCATACCGCCGGCGATACCGCCGATCGACGGGCCAAGAAGACCACCGAGCGCACCGCCGACCTTACCGATGCTGGAGTCGTCAATGACAATTGACGGTTCGACGAAATAGTCGGCGGCTACGCGCTGGCCCTTCTCCTGGCGGGAGCCTGCACGGAACTCGCCGGAATTCCGTTGCTTGTCGGTAATCCCGGACATGCGGGAGTCGAGACGGCTGTTGCCGATCGATGTGATGACAAAACAATTGGACTGCTGAACCGCCAGGCGCAACAGCGGCTCGATGCTGGTGACCTTGGTCGAGGCGGTGAACGGTCCCCACCAGGAGGCGTTGCGGCCGTCGTCAACCGCGAGCGTACCGAACGGTGCAGCGCAGCGCTCCAGGTTCGATGCGGCGTCAACGCTGGTCGCTCCGCCGGCAGAGCCGGAAATGGCCGTCCCGTCGGTGCCCTGCGAGACATGCCCACCGCAGCCGGCCAGCACCGCAACGACGATCGTAGGCGCGAAAAAACGGAAAACCCCCTGTGACATTCTGCTTCCTCTCGACTGAAAAGGCTCCAGAAGCGGCCCGATACCATTCTAGCGGCTCGGTTTGCCTCCGCCTGCCCCTGGTATCTGTCGCCCCATTTGTAGTAAAAATAGCACCCGTGCAACGGTAACGGAACTGATACTGAAGATCCACACGGGTCGTTCGGCGAGCGGAGGTACGATGCGCTGGATGTTGATGGGAACTGTGTTGGCGGTGGCAGCGGCCTGTGCCGACGCCCCCAGCAAGCCGATTGTCACCGTCTGCAAGGGCAATGCTTGCCAGGAACAGGACAAGTCGGTCGTGACGTATGATCCGGCGAGCGCGGTGCCCGATCCGGATCCCGAAGGACGGCTGGGGAGCCTGGAGGCGCTGGCGCGCAACGATCCGAGCGCGGCCTACGACCTTGGGTTGCGCCTGTTTCGCGGCGATGGTGTCCGGCAGGACAGCTACCAGGCCCTGAAGTGGATGCGCGATGCTGCTGAGCGTGGCGACCGGCAGGCGCAAACGGCGGTGGGCCGGCTTTACTACACCGGTCTGGAGGAGATGGGATCCGACCTGCGAGAGGCGGAGAAATGGCTTTCGGCCGCGGCCGGCCGTGGGGATAAGGAAGCGGAGGCCCTGTTGGCGGAGGTCCGAAAGGCGCTTGCCAACGACGAGGCGTACCGCCGCCGGCTGGCTGACCTCCGCGCCAATACCTACTACTGGTGGTACAGAGGATGGTCCTATCGCTGGTACTGGGACCCCTACCGCCGCACCTATCTGGGCTACTACTGAAGCTGACCGGCCGACCAGGCGTTAATCAGTCGGACAGCGGCAGCGACAGCAGTCCGTCCGCCAGCTTCGGTTCGAACCAGGTGGACTTCGGCGGCATGACGAGGCCCGCGTTGGCAACGGCGATCAGATCGGCCAGCCGCGTCGGATGAAGGGCGAAAGCGACAGCCCAGTCCCGGCTCTTGACGCGCTCCTCCAATGCCGAGAGGCCGCGCCCGCCGCCGACGAAGTCGATGCGGGGGTTGGTGCGCGGGTCGGTGATGCCGAGGACGGGTGACAGCAGCCGGTCGTTCAGGAGACTGACGTCGAGCCGTTCGACCGGCGAGGCAGTGGGGGAGGGTGGCTGTTTCAGCTCCAGCCTGGACCAGCCCGACCGCAGGCACAGGCCGAAGACCCCCGGGCGTTCGGGACGAAACGCACCGCCGGTCGGGGTTACGGCGAAGTGTTCGCCCACGGCGGCAAGAAAAGCCGCCTCGTCGCTGCCGTTCAAGTCCCGGACAACGCGGTTGTAGTCGAGAATGCGCACTTCGTCGGTGGGGAAACTGACCAGAAGAAAGCGCCCGCCGGCGTCATGCCGTGCCTCCGCGACCCGTGCCGCCGCCGCCGACCGGTGATGGCCGTCGGCAATCCAGATCGCTGGCATCGCGGAAAAGACTTGGGCGATCGCCGCTACGGCGTCCCGATCGCCGATCCGCCAGATCTGATGGCGGGTACCGTCGTCCGTCCGCGCGTCGGCGATCGCCGGAGTTGCCGTGGTCGCGGCGAGTACGCTCGCCAATTGGGGATCGGGAGCGTGAACGGTGAGCACCGGGCCGGTGTGGGCGCCAACCGCCTCGATCTGCCGTGTCCGGTCCAGTTCCTTGTCGGGCCGCGTGTGTTCGTGCCGCCGGATGCGGTTTTCGGTGTACGCGGCGATCGAGCCCGCGCCGGCAATGCCGGTCTGGATATGATCTCCGGCCGACATCCGATAAGCATAAAAGCAGGGCTCGGTTTCGCGCACCAGCACCCCCGCCTCGATCATCTCCTCAAGTGCGCGGGAGGCTCGCTTGTACACTTCGAGCGCGTGGGGATCTGTGCCGGACGGCAGATCGATCTCGGCGCGCGAGACATGCAGGAAGCTCCAGGGCTTGCCGCTGCCGCCCTGTTTGGCTTCATCGAAAGTCACCACGTCGTAAGGGCGCGCCGCCACCTCCGGCGCCCATTCCGGACGCGGCCGCAAGGCCGCAAAGGGGCTTAGCAACGGCGGGTTCACGTTGACCGCCACGGCAAGAGGGCTGAGACCGCTGGCCTCATCATCCCTGCCCAAGCTTGATCGCGACGAACCGCATCCCGCCCTCGCCGTCGACGAGCAGTAAGATAACCTTCCGTCCCGCCGACTGCGCCGTCTTGATCTTGGCGGAGACCTGGGCCGGCGTGGAGACCGGTTCCTGACCCATTTCCACGATCCGGTCGCCAACCCGCACGCCCTGCTCGCTGGACGGTCCGTTGGGGTCCACGGAGGTGACGACGACACCGCGGGCGTTTTCATCCAGTTCGAACCGCTCGCGGGCGCGCTGGTCGATGGGTGCCACACTCAAACCCAGCGGCGCCATCGCTTCGCCTTCAACCGTCGGCGGAGAACCGGGCGTTGCCGACGCGGTCTTTTCCTCGGGCTCCTCCTCGAGAACACCGACCTCCACCTTCAACGTCAGCTGCCGGCCGTCGCGCCACACCTTGATCGGGACCGTCTTTCCGACCTGGGTGTCGGCGACCAGCCGCGGCAGGCGGCGCATCTGGGTCACTTCCTTGCCATCAAACTCGGTGATGACGTCGCCATCCTTGATCTTTGCCTTCTCGGCGGGGCCGCCGGGAATGACGCCGGCGACAAGCGCTCCTTCTGCGTGCTTCAGCCCGAGCGCGTCAGCGATTTCCTCGGTCACGGTCTGGATGCGCACACCCAGCCAACCGCGGCGAACCTCGCCATGCTCGATCAGCTGCTGAATGACCCCCTGGGCAATATTCGAGGGAATGGCGAAGCCGATCCCCACGCTCCCGCCCGACGGAGAGAAGATCGCGGTATTGATGCCGATAACCTCGCCGTCTAGATCGAACATCGGGCCGCCCGAATTGCCACGATTGATCGATGCATCCGATTGGAGGAAATCGTCGTAGGGGCCCGCGTTGATGTCCCGGCCCCGCGCCGAGATGATGCCTGCCGTGACAGTGCCGCCAAATCCGAACGGGTTGCCGATGGCCAACACCCAATCGCCGACGCGCAGCGCGTCCGAGTCGCCGAATTTCACAGGTACAATCTTGCTGTGCGGCTCGACCTTCAGGACGGCGAGATCCGTTTTCGCATCGCGGCCAATGAGCTTGGCTTCCAGCCGCGTGTCGTCGCCCAGAATGACCGAGATCTCGTCGGCATCCTGAATGACGTGGTTGTTGGTGACGACATGTCCCTGACTGTCGATGAAAAAACCGGAGCCGAGCGAGGTTGCCCGCCTGCGCTGCTGCTTTGGCTGGTTGCGCTCCATGAACTCCTTGAAGAATTCCTCAAAGGGCGAGCCTGGGGGGAGCTGCGGCAGGTCGATCCCGGCGTTGCCTTCGACGACCTGGGTGGTCGAGACATTGACCACCGAGGGCAGCAACTGGGCCGCGAGATCGGCAAAGCTGTCGGGCGCGTTGCGGGCAAAAGCCTGGCCGGGAGAGGCAAGAGCCAGCGCCAGCGCCCCAAGCAGGAAGCCGAGGGACGCCCGGGCACGCCCCCTGACGGCATCCGGCGTCTTATCGCAACGAAGTCTCAGGAACAGAGACATGGCTCACCTCTTCTGTACGCCTTCCCGGATTCTGTACGCCTTGTCGGAGCCGACAACGATCTCGACAGGTCCGTTCACCGCTAAGATTCACCGCGATGCGCCATCCCGCTGTTTCGGCTTTCCCCGCTCTTCCATGAAGAACCGGAAGAAGTCTGAGTCCGGGGTCAATACCAGCGTCGTTCCGGAACCGAGAGCGCTATACGCTTCCAGCGAGCGGAAGAAGTCAAAAAATTCAGGGTCCTTGCTATACGCTTGGTTCAGGGCCAGCGTGCGCTCCGCGTCACCCAGCCCGCGCTGGATCTGGGCCTGTCGCGTGGCCTCGGCAAGGATGACGGTGCGTTCGCGATCGGCTTCTGCCTGAATGCGGGCCTTCTGCTGTTCGCCCTCGGCGCGAAGCTGAGCCGCCTGCGCGACCCGCGCCGAGCGCATGCGGTTAAAGACCGCCTGACTGGTCGCTTCCGGCAAATCCGTCCGCCCGATACGCAGGTCGACGACCTCCACCCCGAACTCCGGGGCAGCGGCCTTCATCTGGTCGGCAATGCGGGCCATCAACTCGTCGCGCTGGTCGGACAGGACCTCGGCGAGGCCGACCCGGGCCACCTCGGTGCGAAGCACGGAATTGATCCGCCCACCGAAGATCTGCCGGAAGTTGGCATCGGTGAGCGCGCGCTGGCGGAACAGCAGGGGATCGATAATGCGGTATCGCGCAAACGAGTCGACGTTGATCCGCTTCTGGTCGGCGAGCAGCACCTCCTGCACTGGCGGATCAAGGTCGAGGATGCGCCGGTCGAAGTACTCGACATTCTGAATGAACGGCACCTTGAATTTCAGCCCTGGGTCGCGCTCGACCCGAACAGGGTTACCGAACTGCAGAACCAGCGCCTGCTCGGATTGACGTACTGTGAATGCCGAGCTCAGCGCCAGGATACAGGCCACCACGACAGCGGCGCCAATTGCAACGAGCACATGCTTACTCATCGCGGGGTCTCCTCCTGCTGTCGCCGCTGGATCTCGGGAAGCGGCAGGTAGGGAACCACCCCCGAACCGCTCTTGCCGGCGGGGTCAACGATGACGTTCTGTGAGTTTTTCAGAATTTCCTGCATCCGCTCCAGGTACAGCCGGCGAGAGGTGATCTCTCGGCCCCCCTGATAGGCCTCCAGAATCGAGGCGAAGCGCTTCGCTTCGCCCTCTGCCTCGCGCGTCAGGCGTTCGCGGTAGGCCTGAGCGCCCTGGATGACCCGCTCCGCCTCGCCCTTGGCACGGGGAACAATGTCATTCCGGTATGCGGTCGCCTCATTGACCAGGCGTTCCTGATCCTGGCGCGCGCGCTGGACGTCGTTGAATGCATCGATCACTTCGCTCGGAGGATCCACCTTCAGCTGCTTGACTTCGGCGATGAAGATGCCGGCGCCGTAACTGTCCAGAATCTGCTGCAAGAGCTCCTTTGTTCTGTCGTCCACCTCCTGCCGCTTCAAGGTCAAGGCGTCTTCCAGCAGCGTCTGCCCCATGACCTCCCGGATCGCGCTTTCAGCGACAACCTTAACGGTGCCTTCCGGATCGCGGATATTGAACAGATAGTCGGCCGCGTTTTTGATGCGCCATTGCACGATGAAATCGACATCGATGATATTCTGGTCCGCCGTCAGCATCAGGCTTTCCTGGACAACGTCGCGGGCGCTCGCTGCCCGTGGTCCTTCGCCGGCGCCACGAAAGCCGATGGAGATCTGGTTGGTCTGTTCCACGTTCGGCGTCAGGACTTCGCCGATCGGTGCGGGGAACCAGTAGTTGAGGCCCGGCGTGGTGGTTTTGACAAAGCGACCGAACAGAAGTTCAACCCCCTGTTCGCCGGGCTGAACCCTGTAGAACCCGGTGGCCAGCCAGATGGCCAATACGGCGGCGACGACAAGAATGATTCCCCGACCCGTCCCCAGGCCTCCCGGCACCATCCGACGCATCCGGTCCTGCGTGCGGCGGACCATCTCTTCGATATTCGGCGGTGGCGAAGACGCGGGACCTCCGCCCCAGGGGCCTCCGCCGCCGCCCCATGGACCACCCTTCGGATTCCAAGCCATGCGGGAAATTCTCTCCAATCGCATTGGTGCGACGCGATCGCGCCGAAGCCGCTTGGCCAGTTGCCCGGCCAGTCGTATATCGTGGAAAGCTATATAAGCGAGGCGTCACCGAGGCGCAACGCAACCCTATTCGACAACCAGCAGGCCGCCAGCGGGAGACTTTGATGAACGAGCCGAGCGAACAGCAGATTCTGGAGGCCTTGAAGTGCGTGGTCGATCCCGACCGCAAGCAGGACATCGTCCAGTCAGGAATGATTCAGGGCTTGCGCATCCAGGACGGTCACGTGCTGCTGACGTTGCAGGTGGACCCCCAGCGCGGGCCGTCGCTCGAACCGTTGCGCAAGCAGGTCGAAGCCCTTGTGCACAAGCTGCCGGGCGTCCTTACGGCAAGCGTTGTGCTTACGGCCGAGCGCCCTGCTCCGTCACCCCAGCGACCGGGGCAGGCTCAGGGGGGGCATGGTCATGGCCATGGCCATGGGCACGCTGGTTCCGGCAACCTCCTGCCGGAGGTGGGCGCGATTATTGCTGTCGCCTCCGGCAAGGGGGGAGTCGGCAAGTCAACGACCGCGGTCAATCTGGCTCTGGCATTGGCCAAGCTTGGTTGCCGGACAGGACTGCTGGACGCCGATATCTACGGACCGTCGGCGCGCCGTCTTCTCGGAATCGAGGGGCAGCCCACGTCCGGCGACGGCCAGCGGCTGGACCCGATGGAAAAGTATGGGATAAAGGCAATGTCGATGGCGTTCCTCGTCGAGGAAGAAACGCCGATCGTCTGGCGGGGCCCGATGGTGCAATCCGCGCTCGAGCAGATGATGCGGGACGTTGCCTGGGGAGCTCTTGACGTGTTGGTCGTCGACATGCCACCGGGAACCGGCGACACCCAGCTCACCATGGCGCAGAAGGTCCCCCTGGCGGGAGCGGTGATCGTCTCGACGCCTCAGGACATCGCTCTGATCGACGCTCGCAAGGGCCTCAACATGTTCCGTAAGGTCGATGTACCGGTTCTCGGGCTGATCGAGAACATGAGCTATTTCTGCTGTCCCAACTGCGGCCATCGGACGGAAATCTTCGGACACGGTGGCGCCCGCGCCGAGGCCGATCGGCTCGGCATGCCGTTCCTCGGCGAAATCCCGCTCGATATTGTCATTCGCGAGACATCGGATGGCGGTCACCCGATCGTCGCCTCTGACCCGGAAGGGGAACACGCCGGGGCCTACCTGGCGATCGCGGAACAACTTCTTGCCGGCATCGAGCGCAGCACCGCCAGTCGAACCGCCAAAGCGCCTCGCATCGTCGTCTCGTAGCAGTCAGGCAAAAGGCCTTGCCGGATCGGGGCCGACCAGGCGATCAGCCGACACGTTACCGTTCGTTAACGCGCGTGCCTTAGGCTTGCTGCTTCGGTTGCTTCGCTGTTGTTTCCGGAGAAGGCCTGCAATGTTCCGACTGTTCGGGCGGTTGTCCCTTGTCTCCAAGCTGCTGTCGGCCAGCGTGGTCATTCTCGTCTTGTTGGCGTGCGGCCTCGCTTCGATCGCGGTGACGATCATCCACCGCGAACTGGTCAAGCAGGCGGAGACCAGCTTGCAGCGGGACGTGGCTTTTGCCTGGACCTTGCTGAACGGGTTGGATGATCATCAATTCGGTTTTCGGGTGCACGATGGCCGGCTGTATGCAGGGCTGCAGCCGCTCGACGAAAACAGCGGCATCGTCGACAAAATCGCCCAAATCAGCGGCGGCGACGCCACGATTTTCCTTCAGGACGAGAGCATCGCCACGACGCTTCGTGGCCCCGATGGCAGCCGGCTAGTCGGCGCGAAACTTTCCAGAGGGCCCGTTCACGATGCGGTCTTTCGCGATGGAAAGAGCTATCGCGGCGAGGTCGATTTGCGTGGCGCGCAATATCTCGGCGCATATGACCCAATAACGACAGCCAGCGGCGAGGTCGTCGGCAGTCTCTTTGTCGGTGTTAAGATCAGCGATGCCCTGAGGATTGCAAACGACGTGGCGCGCAACGTCGCCATGCTGGCGTCCCTTATCATTGTCGTCAGCGGCGGGGTTCTCTGGCTCGTGACCAGTCGATTGCTCAGGCCACTCGGCCTGATGACCGACGTGATGCAGCGGCTTGCCGCCGACGAAACGGATGTCAGCGTGCCGGGTCTGGGGCGGCTCGACGAAATCGGCCGAATGGCTGCAGCCGTCGACGTTTTCCGGGAAAACGCCATCGAGCGGCGCCGGCTGGCCGCCGAGCGCCGCGAGGGCGAGGCGCGGGCCGCCGCCGACAAGCGGCGACTTCTCGAAGAATTGGCGGAAACCTTCCGGGCAAGCGTTGGCAGGCGGGCAGGCGACTTCGCCAAGCGGTCCATGGCCATGCAGAAGCTGGCGCAGACACTGAACGTGCAGGTCGACCACACCACGGACCGTTCTTCCGCTGTCACGGACGCGGCGCAACAGGCTTCCGCGCATGTGCAGACCGTGGCGGCAGCCGCCGAGCAACTGTCCGCCTCGATCGCCGAGATCGGCCGGCAGGTGGATCATGCGTCGCGCGTCGCGGATGCGGCCGCAAGCGAAGCGGAAGTCACCCGTGGCACGGTTTCCGAACTGGCTGCCGACGCTGAGCGGATCGGCGAGGTGGTGCGACTGATTCGCGACGTCGCCGAACAAACCAATCTGCTGGCACTGAACGCCACCATCGAGGCCGCAAGGGCCGGCGAGGCTGGCAAGGGTTTTGCCGTCGTTGCCTCGGAGGTCAAAACCCTGGCAAATCGCACGGCACGTGCGACCGACGAGATCGCCGGCCAGATTACCGCGGTGCAGCGGGCGACCGACCGGACCGTCAGCGCGATCCGCCGGATTGCCGAAACCGTCGGCGACATGCGGCAGACATCGACGGCCATTGCCGCCGCAGTGGAGGAGCAGGGCGCTGCCACTCGGGAGATTGTCCGCAGCGCCGGTGACGCAGCCAGCGGGACCGGCTGCGTCACCGCCAACATCGGCGAGGTGAGCGAAGCCGCGATGGCGACGAGACGAGCGGCGGCTGAGGTCGACGCGGCCGCGACGTCGCTGGAGGCGGGCTCGCGCGACCTGGAGGGGGAAGTCGAAGAATTCGTCGAGCGCGTGCGCGCCGCCTGAGCGGATCCCCGGCTGCGGGTAGCGTCAGGGCCGGCCGAGTGCCGCCATCAGCTCCCGCCACTCGCGCGCGCTCAGGCCGCTGTCTGCCTGGGCAACGGCTTCGCCCGCGAGCATCCGCCTGACGACGGCCAGCGCCGGCGCCGACAGCGTCACCGCGCCCAGCCGGTTCTTGGTGAATGCGGCATAGGCCAGCGGCATCCACCGGCGCACCGTCTCCAGCATGACCTCGGCATAGGCGCGAATCTCGAACTGCGCGTGCGCATCCGCCCGCAGCGACAGGAAGTGAAAGAGATTGTGCAGGTCGATCTTCCAATACCACTGCGTGTAGGTGGCCAGCGTCAGGTCGATGCGGGCAAGCTCGCGCGCGAGGCCGATGCCGTCGGGATCCAGCATTTCCTCGTAATGGGCATGGCAGCGCTCGGCGTCCTCCCTCAGCAGCCGCAGCACCTGCTCGGCCTGGGTCGCTGACAGCACGGCGCCGCGACCTTGGCGATTGCTCGAAGACTGCGCCGCCAGATGTTCGGGAGCGGGGAGGTAGTATTCCCGGTCCAAGACCGAATAGCGGGCGGAATACTCGTTCACGTTCGCGGTGCGGTGCCGGATCCATTGCCGGGCGACGAAGATCGGCAACTTCACGTGGTACTTGATTTCGCACATCTCGAACGGCGTCGAGTGCCGGTGGCGCATCAGGTAGTCGATCAGGCCGGCGTCGTCCTGCACGCGGCGCGTGCCGCGCCCGTAGGAGACGCGCGCCGCCTGAACCACGGCCGCATCGTCGCCCATGTAATCGATGACGCGGACGAACCCATGGTCCAGCACGGGCAGCGCCTCGTAAAGGATCTCTTCCAGTGCCGGCACACATGCGCGCCGCGTCTGCGACGCCATCGCACGCTGCGCGTTGATCTCGGCCTGCTGCTCGGGGGTGAGGGGCATGGGCGACGGTTTGCAGAACACGTTCGTCGCAATCTAGCGGTTTCCGCAAGCAAGGCAAACGACCTTGCCTTGCGTGGAGGGGTTAACCAGGACTATATTAGCAACGTCGAGTGATCGACTATGGCGATAAACGCCGCATGGAATAAACGTTGCGGACCCGGGGGCAGTACCCGGCGCCTCCACCAGTTTACCGGCCTGGCCGTTCCAGCAGACGGCCGCCGCTCCGGGGGCGAACCAGGATCGACGTGCGTGGTAAAGGTGTGGTTTTCGCCCGGCATGGTTCCGCCGTTATCGGGCCGATCTGTATATGCCAACGACAATGAGGCATATGCTCTCGCCGCATAAGGCATGAGCGGGGTTCGGGGGGCACCTGGCAACAGAAGCCCCTCACTCGACCGCTTATCTCCCAACTCCATTTTTTATACGGTCGATGCCCATCATGACACATTCCGAATTTCCCTATGATGCCTGGCTGGAGGATGCACTGCGCAGCGTGATCCGCCGGGCCCTGCAGCACACTGCCGAACACGGGTTGACGGAGGGTCACCACTTCTACCTCACGTTCATGACGGCCGCCGAGGGGGTCGAGCTTCCCCTTGACCTGCAGGCGCGGTATCCGGAGGAGATGACCATCGTCCTGCAGCACCAGTTCTGGGATCTGGTCGTGGAGGAGGATCATTTCGCGGTGACCCTTAAGTTTCGCGGCCGGCCGTCGCGGATCGTCATTCCGTTCGCCGCGATTGGCGCCTTCGGCGATCCTTCGGTGAATTTCGGCCTGCAGCTGAAAACACTGTCACCGGAGCTCGCTGGCGATGGCCCTGCCGCGGGTGGGGACACGGATCAGGAGGGGACCGGAGCCGCCGAAAGTGGAGACCGTGGCGAGGTGATCGCGCTCGACACGTTTCGCAAAAAGTAGCACATAAAGCCACAAAACCGGGCAGGGAAGGAAACGCGGCGATGAGCAGCAACTACGTTCACCACGAGATTTTTCCGCTGGGCGCGGACACGACCCCCTACCGGTTGCTGACGACCGAGCATGTGACAGCGCGCGACGTGGACGGGCGCGAGATTCTCGAGGTGGACAGCGCGGCGCTGACGCTGCTTGCCGACCAGGCGATGCGCGACTGCCAGCACCTGCTGCGTCCCGGTCACCTGGCGCAGCTGCGCAAGATCATCGACGATCCGGAAGCCTCGGCCAACGACCGCTTCGTTGCGTTCGAACTGCTCAAGAACGCCAACATCGCCTCGGCCGGCATCCTGCCGATGTGCCAGGACACCGGCACGGCCATCATCATGGGCAAGAAGGGCGAGAACGTCTGGACCAGCGGCGACGACGAGGCGGCCCTGAGCCAGGGCATCCTCAAGGCGTACAGCGAGACCAACCTCCGCTACAGCCAGACCTCGGCCATCGACATGTACAAGGAGGTCAACACCGGGACCAACCTGCCGGCACAGATCGACCTCTATGCCACCAAGGGTAACGCCTACAAGTTCATGTTCATGGCGAAGGGGGGAGGCTCTGCCAACAAGAGCTACCTTTACCAGGAGACGAAGGCGCTGCTGAATCCGAAGCGGCTTGCCGAATTCCTGGACGAGAAGATCCGCACGCTGGGCACGGCTGCCTGCCCGCCCTATCACCTCGCCGTCGTCATTGGCGGGACTTCGGCGGAGATGACGCTGAAAACGGTGAAGCTGGCCTCAGCCCGCTACCTCGACAACCTTCCCACCTCTGGCAACGAGTTCGGCCAGGCTTTCCGCGACGTCGAGACGGAAACGGAGGTGCTGAAGATGACCCAACAGATGGGCATCGGCGCGCAGTTCGGCGGCAAGTACTTCTGCCACGACGTCCGCGTGATCCGTCTGCCGCGGCACGGTGCGTCATGCCCGGTCGGCATCGGCGTCTCCTGCTCCGCCGACCGCCAGATCCTGGCGAAGATCACCAAGGATGGCGTCTTCCTGGAGCAGCTGGAGCACAACCCGGGCCAATACCTGCCGGATGTCACCAGCGCCAGCCTTTCCGGCGATGTGGTGAAGATCGACCTCAACCGTCCGATGGCGGAGGTCCGCGCCACCCTGTCGCAGTACCCGATCAAGACCCGGGTGTCGCTGACCGGGCCGCTGATCGTCGCCCGCGACATCGCCCACGCCAAGCTCAAGGAGCGGCTCGATTCCGGCCAGGGGCTGCCGCAGTATTTCAAGGACCTCGCCGTCTACTACGCCGGCCCGGCGAAGACGCCGGAAGGCTACGCCTCGGGTTCGTTCGGGCCGACCACGGCGGGACGCATGGACGCCTACGTGGACGAGTTCCAGGCGGCCGGCGGCAGCATGGTGATGCTGGCCAAGGGCAACCGCTCACCGGCGGTGACGGCGGCCTGCAAGAAGCACGGCGGCTTCTACCTGGGCTCGATCGGCGGCCCGGCGGCACGCTTGGCGCAGGACTGCATCCGCAAGGTGGAATGCATCGAATATCCCGAGCTCGGCATGGAAGCGATCTGGCGGATCGAAGTCGAAGACTTCTCGGCCTTCATCGTCGTCGACGACAAGGGCAACGACTTCTTCGCCGAGTTCATGAAACCCGGCGGCCATTAATGCACGTCCGGTTGGTGCGCTTCGCCTGAGGCGCGCTTGTAATATCGGTCATGGGTGGCGCGGCGATCCGCGCTGCAAGCCTCTATCGATATCCTTCTTACCCCAACAGCTCCGCCTCGGCGAACGATCGTAGCGTTTCTGTGATGCTGGCGTGTTCAGCGGGGGTCAGGCGGGGGCGGATGCGGCTATCGATGGGGGCGGCCTCGCTCTTCATCAGCGCCGGGTACCAGTCTCCGGGATCGGGCAGGTCGCCGTCGTGGCGGGGGATCACGTGCAGGTGCAGGTGCGGGACCGTCTGGCCTGCGGCGATACCATCCTGGATCGCCCAGTCGAAGCCATCGGCCTTGAAGGCGCGGATCAGAACGCGTGTGACCTTGCGCGCAAATCCCATCAGGGCCGTCGCCTCATCGTCGCCGAGGTCCAGCAGTCCCCGGACGTGGCGGCGGGGCAGGATCAGCGAATGCCCGGGCAGCACCGGAGAGATGTCGTAGAGGGCCAGACAGGCTTCATCCGCGGCGAACGCGGATGCCACCACCAGGGCATCGCAGAAGGGGCAGGCACCCGGGTGCGCGTCAGCCTCCGGCATAAGCCCTCTCAGCCATCATAGGAAAAAAAACTTGCATATAGGCGCGCTATCCTGTAGGAGTGGGTTCAGCGAACGCCCTTGGTGCGTTCCGCTCTCTCCCCCTCGTGAGACTGGGGCGGCGGGCCTTCTCCGGGGTCCGCCGCCCTTTTTTTCACTCAGAGTGTCAGCATAGTTCCGGTCGCCGAGGCATCGGTGATGAAGGTTACGACACCCGCCACCTCGATCGGCACATCCCGGCGCAGGGCCGCGGCATCGAGTCCGATCGCCCGCAGTCCCATTTCGCAGGCAATGAAGCGCACGCCCAGGTCGATGCAGGCACCAAGCAACTCCTCGAAACCGGCAACCCCGCGCGCCCGGCGTTCGTCGTCGATCGCTCCGCCCGTGCGTCCGCCAGCACCGGGCAGGCTCCGCCAGCCGGCGCCATCGGATCCCTCGCCGGCAAGAGAGGAGAGCGCCTGGTTGGTGAAGAACAGGGTTACGGGCATCCCGATTGCGGCAGCGGCACTGGCCACCACCAGCGCGTACTGAACGCGCTCGAAGTCGCCGGAAAGAACCAGCAACGACAGCTTGTCCGGCGGCGAGACGGGGTCAGGCCCGGCAGACGGCGTCATCGGTCAGGCTCGGCGTCGTGCCCGCCGCATCGGTCAGGTCGTGAATTCGCGGATGGTCTCCGCACAGCGGGCATTCCGGATCGCGGTGCACCCGGATGCGCCGCCAGGTACCGGCTAGGGCATCCACCACCAACAGCCAGCCGGCCAGGCTCTCGCCGATACCGAGCAGTTCCTTGATCACCTCGGTGGCCTGCAGCCCTCCCAGCGCGCCACAGAAGGCCCCAAGCACGCCCGCCTGTGCACAGGTGGGAATGTCGCCTTCCGGCGGCGGCTCCCGATAGAGGCAGCGGTAGCAGGGAAGCCGGGCCGCGCTCGAGGGCGGGGGGACACCGGCTTTGAACGTAGCGAGCTGTCCGTCGAAACGCAGGATCGCGGCCGAGACCAGCGGCTTGCCCGCGAAAAAGCAGGCGTCGTTGACCAGGAAGCGGGTCGGAAAGTTGTCACTGCCGTCGGCGACCACGTCATAGTCGCTGACGAGGGAAAGGGCGTTGTCGGGACGCAGCCGCTCGCCGTGGGGGATCACCCGGACCTCCGGGTTGATCGCGGCGAGCGCCGCGCGCGCGCTGTCCACCTTCGGCATCCCGATCCGGTCGGTGGTGTGGGCAATCTGCCGCTGCAGGTTGGACAGATCGACGACGTCGTCGTCGATGACCCCGATGGTGCCGACTCCGGCCGCCGCCAGGTAGAGGAGCACCGGCGACCCCAGCCCGCCCGCGCCGACGACGAGGACGCGGGCACTCAGCAGCTTCGCCTGACCGGCGCCGCCGATTTCGTCAAGCAGGATGTGCCGGGCGTACCGGCTGACCTGCGAGCGTGTAAAGTCCATGGGCCCGGGGTTCATGGCGTTCGGAAGGAGCAACTCCAACGCGACATGGCTATTCGCCGAGGCCTTCGAACAGTGCCGTTGAGAGGTAGCGCTCGGCGAACGACGGCAGGATGACGACAATGGACTTGCCGGCCATCTCGGCCCGCTTGCCGACCTCGATCGCTGCCGCCAGCGCCGCGCCCGAGGAGATGCCGACCGGCAGGCCCTCGACCTTCGCTGCCAGCCGCGCCATTTCGAACGCCGTGGCGTTCCCGACTTTGATCACCTCGTCGATGACATCGACTTTAAGCACCGCGGGAACGAAGCCAGCCCCGATCCCCTGGATCTTGTGGGGGCCCGGTACGCCGCCAGAGAGGACCGGGCTGTCCTCGGGTTCCACCGCGATCATCCGCAGGCCGGGCCGCCGCGGTTTCAGAACTTCGGCGCAACCGGTGATCGTACCGCCGGTGCCGACCCCGCTGATGATGGCATCGACCTTTCCACCGGTGTCCCGCCAAATCTCTTCGGCCGTCGTCTTGCGATGGATCTCGGGGTTCGCGGGGTTGGAAAACTGCTGCAGCATGATCGCGCCCGGCGTTTCGGCGACCACCTCCTCTGCGCGCGCGACCGCTCCCGTCATGCCGCGGGCGGCAGGCGTCAGGACGATCTCGGCGCCGAGCAGCGCCAGCATCTTGCGCCGCTCGATCGACATGCTCTCCGGCATGGTCAGGATCAGCCGATAGCCGCGCGCTGCGCAGACAAAGGCCAGCGCAATGCCGGTATTCCCCGATGTCGGCTCCACCAGGGTGGCTCCGGGCGCGATCCGCCCTTCTCTTTCGGCCGCCACCACCATCGCCATCCCGATCCTGTCCTTGACCGAAGCCAGCGGGTTGAAGAACTCGCACTTGCCGAGCAGCTCCGCGCCGCAGCCGGTTTCGGTCGCAAGCTTGCGAAGCCGGACCAGCGGCGTATTGCCAATGGTCTCCAGAATGCTGTCATAGATGCGGCCGCTGCCGCGGGTCGCCGCCAGCTCGGCAGAAGATTGTTGGTTCATCGCATCGCCACCCG